>ERZ778515.241-NODE-241-length-48462-cov-15.863945_pt1 | contig 48462 bp, 42 predicted proteins | sample MGYA00510343_ERZ778515 | MGnify/ENA primary metagenome ERZ778515 (study PRJEB29527, sample SAMN07138965) | mouse gut metagenome | material: feces | host: mouse | place: China:Nanjing | collected 2016-01-25 ...
TCCATAGTGAATTTACTTTATGTAAGATTATAGATTGCTATGAAATGTGAGGACGAGACGAAGAATCTCGCCTTATCCTTGCTAAATAGAGAGTTTAAAGTTTTTAAAGATTCTCGCAGTAATCTTTGATTCTTTGAATCCCTTTGTCAATACTATTTAAATCTGTGGCAAAGGAGAATCTAAAATAGCCGTCCATTCCAAAGCCAATTCCCGGAACGACAGCCACGCCAGCATATTCTAACAAGTTTTTGCAAAATTGCATAGAATCTTTAGAAATCTCTGCACAATGAACAAAAAGATAGAACGCTCCATCGGGTTTGCTAGCTTTTAACCCTTTAATGGTATTAAATCTTTCGCAGGCAAAATCTCTCCGCTCTTTAAAAGCTTGACGCATTATCTCAATTTCTTTATCTGCACTACCATTTAGCCCAGTAATTGCGGCTTTTTGTGTGATAGAGTTGATATTGGAGGTAGAATGTCCTTGTAGTGCATTAATGAGTTTGCAAAGTTTTTGGTCTTTGCTCGCTACATAGCCCATTCGCCAACCAGTCATCGCGACTGCCTTACTGAGCCCATTAACGGTAATTGTGCGCTCAAGCATATCTTGACTAAGGCTAGCAGGTGAGACAAAAGTGCCATCATAAACCAATTTTTCATAGATTTCATCGCTAAGCAACCAAATATTTGTGTCTTTTAAAATCTCTGCAATTTCTTCTAACTCTGCTCTAGAATACACCATTCCTGTGGGATTGGAGGGTGTTGTAAGCACTAGCATTTTTGTTTTAGGCGTTATGGCGGCTTTTAGCTGTTCTTTTGTGATTTTGAAGTTATTTTCTTGTGTAGTCTGGATAAAGATATTCTTGCCACCGCTAAATGTAACAAGCTCGGGGTAAGTTACCCAATAAGGTGAGGGGATAATCACTTCGTCGTCCTTTTCAATTAATGCTTGAAATACATTAAAAAGTGAGTGTTTCGCCCCGCTATTTACAATGATTTCTTTGGTGGAATATTCTAAATTATTATCCCGCTTCAACTTCACGCTAATCGCATTTAAAAGCTCCGGGATTCCAGCGACTGCAGTATATTTGGTAAAACCCTCGTTGATTGCTTGGATTGCTGCATCTTTAACGACTTGGGGAGTATCAAAATCCGGTTCACCCGCAGAAAAAGAGAGAATGTCTTTTCCTTGTGATTTTAGTTCTCGCGCAAGTGTGCTAATTGCAAGAGTGATAGATTCTGATAGAGCAGTGATTCTGCTTGCATAATGTGCCTGCATAGTAAGTCCTTATTGATTAGGTAGATTGAAACGCAATAATAATCTTAATTTATTGAAAATTTTATAAAAGTTAAGAGAATTGTTTAACTTTTGTAGGCTTAGAATCTCTTTGTATTTTTGGTAGAGATTCTACTAAATTTCGCCCTTATGCTTATTGAATTTAAAAGTATTTAGCATTAATGACTAATTAATTTTTAGTCTAATAGACTAAGATTTAATGAATTTTTTTACTTAATGTATTGACAAAGTAAAGTTTTTGCATTATAATTCCGCTGTTTTTAAAAAATATTTAATTTTTGGAGGTAATTCTTATGAATTTCAGACCACTTGGAGAAAGAGTTCTAGTAGAAAGACTAGAAGAAGACACAAAAACTACTTCAGGAATTATTATCCCTGATAATGCGAAAGAAAAGCCGCTTGAAGGAATTATTCAAGCAATTGGTAGCGAAGTTAAAGATGTAAAAGTAGGTGATAAAGTTGTTTTTGGAAAATATTCTGGCACTGAAGTGAAACTAGAGGGAAAAGAATATTTGATTTTAAAGCTTGAAGATGTTTTAGGCGTGAGAGCTTAAAAGAAAATATATAATTAAGGAGATAAAAATGGCAAGTAAAGAAATTAATTTTTCAGACAATGCAAGAAATAGATTATATGAGGGTGTAAAACAGCTAAATGACGCTGTAAAAGTAACAATGGGACCAAGAGGACGCAATGTGTTGATTCAAAAAAGCTTTGGTGCGCCAAGTATTACAAAAGACGGCGTTTCAGTAGCAAAAGAAATTGAATTAGCAGACCCTATTGCAAATATGGGAGCGCAACTTGTAAAAGAAGTCGCAAGTAAAACCGCAGACGCAGCAGGTGATGGTACGACTACGGCAACGGTTTTAGCATATAGTATTTTCAAAGAGGGTTTGAGAAATATTACTGCAGGTGCGAATCCTGTGCAAGTAAAGCGTGGAATGGATAAAGCAGCAGAGGCAATCACAGAAGAGCTTAAGAAAATTGCTAAACCTGTTGCGGGTAAAAAAGAAATCGCACAAGTAGCAACAATCTCTGCAAATTCTGATTCCAAAGTAGGCGAACTCATTGCGGAAGCTATGGAAAAAGTTGGTAAAGATGGCGTTATTACCGTAGAAGAAGCAAAAGGAATCAACGATGAACTAAGCGTGGTTGAGGGTATGCAGTTTGATAGAGGTTACCTTAGCCCTTATTTTGTAACCAATAGCGACAAAATGGAAGCAGAGTTAGAGCAGCCCTATATTTTGCTGACAGACAAAAAAATTACTTCTATGAAAGACATTTTGCCACTTTTAGAATCTACAATGAAAAGCGGTAAGCCACTTTTGATTATCGCAGAAGACATTGAGGGAGAAGCTTTGACAACTTTAGTTGTGAATAAATTACGTGGCGTATTGAATGTTGCTGCAGTCAAAGCTCCCGGATTTGGTGATAGAAGAAAAGAAATGCTAAAAGATATTGCAACTTTAACAGGTGGCGAAGTGATTAGCGAAGAATTGGGTAAAACACTAGAAGCTGCGACAATTGCAGATTTGGGGAAAGCGGCTAGAATAGTGATTGATAAAGACAATACAACAATTGTAGATGGTGCAGGTCAAAAAGATGCCGTTAATGCTAGAATCGCACAGATTAAAACACAAATCCAAAGCACTACAAGTGATTATGATAGGGAAAAATTGCAAGAAAGACTTGCAAAACTTAGCGGCGGTGTAGCTGTGATTAAAGTAGGTGCGGCAAGCGAAGTAGAAATGAAAGAGAAGAAAGACCGCGTTGATGATGCGTTAAGTGCAACAAAAGCAGCGGTTGAAGAGGGTATTATTATCGGTGGTGGTGCGGCACTTGTGCGCGCAGCAGCGAAAGTTAGCCTAAAGTTAGAGGGTGATGAAAAAATTGGCTATGAAATCATTAAACGCGCAATTTCTGCTCCGATTAAACAAATCGCAACCAACGCAGGCTTTGATGATGGTGTCGTGGTGAATAATGTAGAAAAAGATTCTAATGTAAATCACGGCTTTGACGCTTCTAATGGTACTTATGTGGATATGTTTGAAGCAGGAATCATTGACCCGCTAAAAGTTGCAAGAATCGCGCTTCAAAATGCAGTTTCTGTTTCTAGCTTATTGCTTACAACGGAAGCCACAGTGCATGAAATCAAAGAGGATAAACCTGCAATGCCAGATATGAGTGGTATGGGCGGAATGGGAGGTATGGGCGGAATGATGTAATTTCGTCCCCTTTTGCAATGATAAGCCTTTGCGTCATTGCAAATCCTCCTTTAAGACACAAATTTCTTCATATTTTAATTAACGCAAAGATAGCGAAACAATCTACAACATAGAATCTCATTTTAATTTATCGCATTTTTTTAAGTTTTTGGTATTTTATGTTTATCTAAGCTCGGATTCTGCGGGGGGGGGGGGGATTTATTGTAATAGCTTTTAAAAAACTATACAATATACCCTTTGAGTACAAATAAATATAAACAAGGAATAAAAATGGTATGGAAAGACGAGGATTTATCGGAAGTAAGTCAAGCAATAGAATCGCAAGAAAATGTGTTATTTATGGATTTGCAGCAAGAATACTCAATAGAATCTCTTAGGATTTTTATGCCAAAGATTCTTTAGCTCTAGCAGCCAAAAACAAAGAATTTTTAAGCGTAGAAACTTCTTGTGATGGTAAGGTTTGGGAAAAGTTAGGTGGCGAATTATTAGATAGCATAGAAATATCCGATTTCTTGGAGATTCCGATTTATCAAACCCTTAATGCGCGTTATATAAAAATATCCCACCAGCCGATACCATTAGATTTTAAGGTTTTTATTCGTAAATATTCGGGATTATTTATAAGTCCTACACAAGCGGGGTGGGGCGATAGAATGATTGCGATTCTAAATTGTATGGCTATGGCAAAATACACAGGATTTAAATGGGGGACATTGTGGCGATACAGAAAAGGCTCAAACTTCAATCAAACCGAAATCAATGTGATGAATATTGAAAGTGCGGAGGAGATTTTTGCCCCCGATTTTATCCAAAGTTATGTGTATGCAGGAAAGATTCCCAATAATGACATTTATGGGACAAAGCCGGGTGCAAAATCTTTAGACGACTTTTTAGTAAAGCCCTATCAACGCTCTTGGGGGCATTATTTTTATCATGGTGAATTAAATTATGAGGGATTACCAAAGGATTACGCAAAAGATTATCCAAGTTTTTGGCGAAAGATTGCCTTTAGTGAAAAAATCCAAGTCCTCTTGCAAGAGGCAGCACAAAATGCAGAGAATCTCAAAAGCAAGATAGGCAGGGAGTATCTCTCTATACATATACGAAGCGGAGATATTGTGTATAATCCTTGTGGCGCGTTTTGGTTTTACAAATACACGCCCGCAGAAATTGCTATGGAGCTGATAGAGCAAGCGATACAAAAATCTCAAGCTATTTTGCTTTTTGGCGAGGATAGTCAGGAAATAGAGGCTTTGGTAGAGTATTATGGGGGGAATTATCCCCACATTTATAATTCTAAGGAGTTTCTAGGCAAAAACTTGGAGAATGAGACGCAAATCGCACTCCAAGAGATTGTTTTAATGTCTCATTCTTGCGAAATCTACACCAATGGTGGAAGTGGTTTTGCAAGGCTTGCAAGCCTCATAGGTTTGGGACGCGAACCCCAAAGCTGGTCAAAAATCTTTAGCAAAGAGGAGCAGTATAGAATCCTAAAGAAAAATGCCAATAAGATTCTATTTAAGCCTTTGCAAAATTCTTATAGCAGAATGTTGCTTGCTGCATTGCATTTGGAACTTTTCCCGCAAGATTTGGAATCCCTGCTTAGAATTGTAAAAGAAGCAATTGTTTATAATGACAAAGTTGCAACCTATCATTTTTTTGAGGCAATGATTTTGCTTGCTTTAGATAAGGAAGCAAAGGCGGAGGCAAAGGCAAAATGGCTCTTTGAGAAGTTTGATGTAAATACAATCTTTACAAGAGGGGCTTTTGATGGCTTTTTGGGTCGTAATTTTATTGCACGCTTTGCATTGAAGCAGTATGAGAAATTTTTGTCTTTGCAAAAGACAAGTGTGTATTTGAATCTCTTGGCTTCCAAGCTTTTTGGGATTGAGTTTGTGTGGAGAGCACAGAGTGTAGATTCCAAAAATACTACCTTCAAGGGACATTATCTCTCGCTTATAAAATCTATACCCCAACAAAACCCAATTCAGCAAAGTAGCCTAACAGGCGCAACTCTACGCTTCCAATCCCACTTAGCCTACAAATTAGGCAATGCAATGATTCTAAACTCCAAAAGCTTATGGGGAATGATACGCTTACCTTATGTTCTAAGCTATATTAAAGAATCCCACAGAATAGAACAGCAACAATATCAAGAAAGAATCAAAAAGAATCCAAAACTAAAACTTCCTCCTCTAGAATCTTATGCAGACTATAAGGAAGCAATTCAAATCAAAAACTACACTTCTTATAAACTAGGTGAAGGTTTGATTGCTGCGAATCGTGCGGGGGGGGGGGGGCAATATTGCTTTATTTGCTCAAAGCCTTTGTGGCTAAAGTCTGTGGGTTAAAGGTGGTGTGAGGAAAGATTACCTTGCAAATAGCGAAGCAATCCATAATCTCTCATAATTTAAAGATTCCATTGCAAAGATATTCATTTATTGTTTGATTATAGATTGCCACGCCGATAAATCGGCTCGCAATGACGAAAAAATATAATACTGAAGCAATCCACCCATTTGGTATTAAAATTTTTAAAAATCTTTGATTTAAAATCAACAAATTTAATAGGATTATTGTAGAATATCATCTTCTAATTGAGGTGATAAGGCAAGATAAATGGATAAAAATTTATGGAATCTCAAGCCACTTTTTGGCGAGGAGGAATCTCTGCAAGAAGCGATAAAAAAGGGCATAGAGCGCGCAAAAACATTTGAGAAACTTTATAAGGACAAACTTTTTGAATTAACCCCAGAAGCGTTTTATGAGGCAATGAAAACATACGAAAGTATTTGTGAGAGTCTTTCGCGCATTATGACTTATGCTTTTTTGCGTTTTGCTTCCAATACCAAAGAGGGTGCATTTTATGCGGATTGTGAAATGCGGGTAAATGCTGCACAAGAATCACTTTTGTTTTTTGATTTAGAGTTTAATGCGCTTGAGGTAAAAAAGCAGCAAGAATTTATCCAAAACTCAAAAGAATATGCTTATTATTTGGAGCTTTTGAGTAAGAATTCTAAACATCAGTTGAGTTTAAAGGAAGAGAAAATTTTGCTAAAAACGCAGCCTGTAAGTGTGGATAGCTTTAAACGTTTGTTTGATGAGCATTTAAGTCGTTTGCGTTTTGGAATTACTTTGGACGGAAACACAAAAGAGGTGGGTGAAGAAGAGGTTTTGAGTTTATTATATGATAAAGAAAGAGAAGTGCGCAAGAGGGCGCAAGAATCCTTGAGTGAGGGCTTAAAAAAGAATCTTGATTTATTGACTTATATTTATAATATTGTGCGCAAGGATTTAAAAATTACCACCGAGTTAAGAAATTATACAAACTTGGAGGAATCACGTCATTTGGATAATCAAACGACACAAAAAAGCGTGGATTCTATGGTGAAAACCATCAATGAAAATGTAAGCATTGTAGAGGAATATTACACGTTAAAAGCTAAGATTTTAGGATTAGAAACGCTTTATGATTATGATAGATATGCGCCGATTTCTTGTGGCGAAGATGTAGAATTTACCTATCAAGAATCTAAAGCAATCGTATTGGAGGCTTTCAAAGAATTTTCTCCCCGATTCCATAGAATCGCAATGCGTGCTTTTGAGGAAGGTTGGGTGGATTCTCACCCAAGAGAAAACAAGCGCGGTGGGGCTTTTAGTCATAGTTGTGTGCCGAGTGTTCATCCTTATTTAATGTTGAATCATACAAATCGCAGGCGAGATGTCTTTACAATGGCACACGAGCTAGGTCATACGATTCATCAAACTTTATCTTATCAAGTGGGTTATCTTAATGCAGATACGCCTTTAACTACGGCGGAAACTGCTTCCGTATTTGCCGAAATGTTGCTTTTTGAAAAAATGAAAAAGAATCTGAATCCAGAGCAAAAAATTGAATTGTATGCGGGTAAGTTAGAAGATGTGTTTGCAACTCTTTTTCGCCAAAATGTTTTTACAAATTTTGAACGTTTGGTACATAGCAAAGAAGGAGAGCTAGACAAGGAAGAGTTTTGCGCACTTTGGCAAGAAGAAAATCAAAAAATGTTTGGTAAAAGTGTGGTTTTGACACCAAATTATCGCTTGTGGTGGTCTTATATTCCGCATTTTATTCATACTCCTTTTTATTGTTATGCATATAGTTATGGGCAACTTTTGGTTTTTGCACTTTTTGGAGTTTATCGGTTGAATCCCATAGATTTTGTCTCAAAATATGAAGAGTTTTTGAGTCTTGGAGGCAGTAAATCTCCCAAAGAGTTGGTGGGGATTTTTGGCTTAGATATTGAAAGCAATGATTTTTGGCAGATTGGTATGAATGAAGTGAAACTGCTATTAAAGGGTTTAAGGGAGATTTTGTAAGGAGGGATTATGGAGTTTTTGCTAAAAGATAAGAAAATAAAAGAATTATTAAGAAAACATTGTTATGAGGTTTTGGAATATTTAATCCAAAAAAAAGTGAATTTTTCTATTGTGTGTAATGTGCGTCGCGTCAAGTTTGAGCCAGAATTACCGGATTCTATTCGTGGTTCTTTTAGTGATTTGACGGTGTTTATTTTAGCCGGTTATACTTTTGAAAGCTTGGAACTAGATTCAAAGAATCTTTATTTTGAAGCAGGGTTTGGTGAAGAGAATTTGGGCAGTTTTGTAACAACACCTTTGGATTCTATCGTGCAGATTTTATTGCCCAATGATGAGGATTTGCGTGCAGATTTTTGCGTGTTTGTAAATCTTTTTGCGACATTTGCAGAGTTAGAGCAGACAAAAAACGGAGAAGAGGAGGGGATTCATAGTTCTATGAAAGCACTTTTAGCAAATCCAAAAAACAAAAGGTTTAAAAAATAATTTGCTATACTTTAAAGTTTAGTGTTTATGGGAGAAAATATGGATAAGAAAATTAATTTAGAATTGTTCCGTTTTGATGTTAAGACGGATTATCTGCCTTATTTTGCAAAATTGATAGTGAAAATTAATGGACAAAAGTCATTATTGGATTTGCTAGCTATTGTCCAAGAAAATGTGTTAGAGTATGGTTATAATGCGTATGGATTTAAGATTAATGGTGTGGTGGTGTTTGATTTTGGTCTTAAGATAGAGGATTTGATTAAAAGATTTGGATTAGAATGGAGGATAGAGCCACTAAATCCGCATTTGGCTTTGAAAGATTTAATTATTGATGTTCAGCCATTTTTGCAAAAGTTAGAATTGCTCAAGCAAGTTGGGCTAGATGAGTTGGCGCAAGAAGAAGTGCAAAGCATTCTTAAAGATGTGGAGTTTAAGGGATTGAAAGCATTGGATATAGAGACGCAGACCATCAAAGATGCTTTTTTGCTTTCTTTTTTGCCTTTTGCCTATGCTACGCCCTTAAGTGTTGAGAATCCAGAATATTTAGGGGAGGCATATTTTATTTTGGTAGCCTCCTTATATGCCAAACATAAAACTTTAGAAGTTTTGGGAACGATTTGCGGATTGGAAAATGGAATCTTCAATGCGCAAAGTTTGCAAACTTATCTTTTTCCCCAAAATCCTAAGTTTGACGCGTGTATTAATGAGTTAAAGCAAATCGTCTTTGAAAGAAGCGAACTCTCAAAGATTCAGTCTTTTAAAGCAAAATTGCTCAAAAAAGTTAATTTTTAAGGAAAATAAATGGAATCTTTTATTTTATTGCATAATAATTTATATCCAAAATCCTCTCATCTTTTGATGTCAAATTTCAAAGTGCTTTTAGAGAAGCTACAAATTCCTATTGAAAAAACTCAAACTCTCGCGCTAGAGGGCAAATTTTTGCCTTTTATTGAGAGGGTGAAATATTATCAAAAACTATTTCTTTTGCTTTTGGAGGCTCAAGAAACGAATCACAAAATACTTCTCTGCGATTCTCAAAGCCTACTAGAGATTAAGAGATTTTTAAAAGCCCTTTATGAGGAAACAGAATTAAGGGAATCTCTTATCAAAGAATGTGGTGTAGAAATTGATATTTTAAGCTTGGAAAATTGCTTTGTTTTTGCTCCAGAAATTATGCTAAACGCACTTAAAGATTCACATCTAAAATCCAAATGTTGGCAGGGATTTAAATGCGCTTTGATATTGGATAGGGAGCTTGAAACTTGGGCAATAGAATCCCAAATCATTGTAGGTTTAGAGGAGATTACAGGGTTAAAGATCATGCCATTTTTTAAAGAGAGCTATGTGTATTTGATGCAAGTTAATCAAATATTGGCTTACAAAATGGGTGCAGCGGATTATTATGAAATGGTAGATAGTGGCGTAGATTTTATTTTGACGCCAAATATTGGCAATTTTGAATTAATGGACCAAAATGCGGTAGAGTTGAAAATCGCAAGCGGTCGTGATGATTTAGAGATTCCATTGCTTTTTATACCTCAAGTGATTTTGGCTCTTTTTGAGGAAACAGCATCTTGTAATGCTTTGCAGTTTAAAGAACATAAGATTCTACCTAGAATGCTCTAAGAAAAACAATGATTATTGCGCTAAAAGTTATTATTTCTCTTGGCATTGCGATGATTTGGTATAAATTAACTTCCAATCAAGAGGTTGCAATTTTCTTTTTTGTGTTAATGTTGGTTATTTTTTTTATTCGTCCTATTGCTTACCAAAGTCCGACAGAGCGACAGGAATATTTGGAGAAATTTAAACGTTCTAGAGAACGTCAGATGAATTTGGAGCGAATGCGCAAGGAGGAAAAGAAAAAATCCTTAGAGGAGAAAAAAAAGAGAATGGGTGTCAAAGATGAATAAAAAAGAACACAAAAATTGTTTAATGTTGCTTCAAACGACGACTACGACAGCAAATGCCGAAGTTTTGATTGAAGTTGCTTTGCAGTCCAAACTTACTCCCTGTATTCAGCAAGCAGAGATTCAAAGCCATTATTTTTGGCATCATTCAACCAGTCAAAATTTATTAGAAGTTTGCCACGAAAAAGAGATTTTGTTGAGTTTTAAGGTGTTTAAACAGGATTTTAAAACTTTGCGTAGGTTAATTTTGCAACATCATTCTTACGAGATTCCAGAAATTGTTGGTATTAAATTAAGTCAAGTTTCTAAAGCTTATAAAAAGTGGTGTCAAAAGAGTAAAAAGAAATAGAATCTTGCGCAAAAGAGATTTGGTGGAGCTGTGGGGAATCAAACCCCAGTCCAAAAACTAGACCAACAACAGCCGATATACATGCTTATTTGGATTTTAAATCTTTCTTAAAAACACCAAACTTCCAAAAATAGTGCTTCAAGGCAACCTAAACTTAAACTTGCATTCGGTAGTGCAAGGCGCATCTAGCTAAAATGATGTTTTTGAAAAGTCGCTAGAATCCTTGTTCAAAAACAGCTCCAAAAGCTAATTAAACTTACGCAACTTTAGCGTAAGCAGGAGCGTAATTTGCGTTGTTTGCGTTTATATTTATATGCTAGTTTTACGACATAACACAAGTCGGCATGCAGCTAGAGCTATCTAATTCTTGTCGAAATTCAAGTCAGCCCCAAACAACAAAGTAGGGATTCTAACGCAATTTCTATAAAATATTTATAAAGATTTTATTTTCAAAAGAGTTTCGCAGCATTTTAGAATAAAAAATTATATTTTATTGTAAAATGTAGTTTCAAATCATAAGTGATTTCACAAAGGATAAAAATGAGTATGCAAAATGCAATAAAGTCTATTACCACGACGCAAATTTCACAAAAAAAAGGCGTAGAGAAAATCACTATGCTAACAGCCTATGATGCATTAATGGCGAAAATCTTTGATGGTGAAGTAGATATGATTTTGGTAGGGGATAGCTTGCAGATGAGTTTTTTTGGTGGGCAAGATACCTTAAGCAGCACTTTGGATTCTATGATTTATCATACACAAGCAGTTTGTAATGGAGCAAAAAAAAGTTTGATTGTTTGTGATTTACCCTTTGGAAGCACGACGACATCTCATCTTGCATTGCAATCTGCAATTCGCATCTATAAAGAAACAAAAGCACAGGCAGTGAAACTAGAGGTTGGCTTTGAGGGTATAAAAAGCATTAAAATGTTGGTTGAAAATGGAATTGCTGTAATGGCGCATATTGGCTTAAAACCACAATTTGTTCGCAGTGAGGGAGGATATAAAGTGCAGGGTAAAACGCAAGAAAATATAGAATCCCTCATCAACCTTGCGCAGGATATTGAACGTAGCGGAGCGTTTAGCATTTTGTTAGAGGGAGTAAGAGCGGAGGCTGCCAAACAGATTACGCAAAGCGTTAAGATTCCAATTATTGGTATTGGAAGCGGAGTAGATGTAGATGGGCAAGTGTTGGTGTGGAGTGATGCTTTTGGATTTTTTGAGGAGTTTAAACCCAAATTTGTGCGTCAATATCTCAAAGGTGCGGAGCTGTTGCGTCAAGGTGTGCGCAAATATGTTGAAGATGTCAAAAGTGGGCATTTTCCAAGTGAGCAAGAAAGTTATTAGGGGGAATCTTGGAGCGCATTGTAGAGATTGAAAAACTATCCTTAGAAAAAGAGGAAGACATACGTTTGCGTCCTACTTGTTGGGACGATTATATCGGGCAAGAAAAACTTAAACGAAATCTACAGGTTTTTATTACTGCGGCAAAAATGCGCGGGGAGGTGCTAGATCACCTTTTGCTTTTTGGTCCCCCAGGTCTTGGCAAGACGACTTTGGCATATATTATCAGCAATCAAATGCAAACTTCTATCAAAGTAACTGCTGCTCCAATGATTGAAAAAGCAGGAGATTTGGCTGCAATTTTGACAAATTTAAGCGAGGGAGAGATTTTATTTATTGATGAGATTCATCGTTTAAGTCCAGCAATTGAGGAGATTTTATATCCCGCAATGGAGGATTTTAGATTAGATATCATCATCGGTAGCGGACCTGCGGCTCAAACGGTGAAAATTGACTTGCCGCGATTTACACTCATAGGAGCAACTACGCGCGCAGGAATGATTAGCAATCCCTTGCGTGATAGATTTGGAATGCAGTTTCGTATGCAGTTTTACGAAAAAGAGGAGTTGGCGCGTATCGTGAGGATTGCTTCAATGAAATTGCAAAAAGAATGCTCCAATGAGGGGGCATTAGAGATTGCTAGACGCTCAAGAGGGACGCCTAGAATCGCATTGAGATTGTTAAAGCGCGTAAGGGATTTTGCAGAAGTAGCACAAGAGGCAATCATCACGCAAGAACGCACGCAATATGCACTCAATGAACTTGGTGTCAATGAATATGGGTTTGATGAGTTAGATTTACGATTCTTGAAGATTATTTGTGAGAATCGCGGACGCCCTATCGGACTTAGCACGCTTGCAGCAGCAATGAGTGAGGACGAGGGAACGATTGAAGATGTGATTGAGCCTTATTTGCTTGTCAATGGATATTTAGAGCGCACTGCACGTGGCAGAATCGCAACGCAAAAAACCTATGAATTGTTTTCTTTCAGAGAAGCGGGAAGTTTGTTTTAGTGTAGAGATTTTTTTATTATCATTGCAGTGTAAAATCTTGCTTTAAATCCTTTTTGAGATTCCATTTCAACGAAGTCTTACAATGACAATTTTCTATTGCATAGAATCTTACAATAAAGATTAGCAGATTGTTACGATTCCATAAGTGGAATCGTAACGGCAAAATATATGCAAGGACAAGAGGATTTAATCAAGTAAAAACAATTCTAAAGGATATTTTTTACCTGAATCTTTCAAATCCAAATATGCACGCACTTTTAAAAGTTCGTTTTGAGGGTATGTATTTAGACGTTCTTTGGCTTCATCAATCATTTCTAGCTCCAAAAGCACATAAAAATATGCAATTTCTGCTAGCTCATCTTGGTTTACGAGATTTTCAAATAAGCTAACCCAAGCCGCAGGCTCGTAACATTCTTTTAGTTTTTGAGCCAAGTGCAAATAGTCTTCTTTGCTGTATTTTACTTCTGTGCAAAGCTTGGCAATTTCATCATTGCTGAAGTTGATTTTGTTTGCATAACACATTCCTAACATTTCATTTGCAAGATCTTTGTTGAATTTGATTTCGCCAATAAATTGCTTGATTGTTTTTGTCTCTCCACAATTGAGTAGTTTTTTGAAAGCCTTGCGTTTAGATTCTTCATCATAACTTGATTTTTTTAATACCTCTGTGGCAAATTTTTCATCACTATGGATTTGATTAAGTATATTTTGATTCATAAAAGGAGATTTTTCTCCAGGGTTGAATTTTTTAAGATTGACATATTCACCTCTTTTTAAGTCGCCAAGAAGCTCAATGAGTTCGTCTAATCTTGTTTCGCCACTTTTAAGAGCAATTCCCTCTTTGATGTCTAAGGTTAGATTTCCTAATAAAATAGAAAGGCTTTTATAGCGATTCATTGTAGGTTGTTTGAGTGGAACATCTTTGCTAAGAAGTTGGTTTTCTATTTGTTCTAAAAGTATTTTATAGTCGTGTTTGTATTTTGTGCGTTTGCGCCACATACGATAAGAACCGCCAATTTCTAAAAATATGACGATGATAAAAAACACGATAACAGGAACAACAAACCATATTGCAACAGGAAGTGTAATGCTCTGTGTGCTAAATGGAATCATAAAGGTAAAGCTTGCACCACTAAGACTATAAACATAAAGCCCTAAAAGAACGATGAATACGAATAATGCCCCAATGTAATATTTGAATTTCATTTTTGGTCCTTTTCCTTTGAATCTTTTTCAATAATTTTTCGGCATACTATACAATATTTTGCATGTGGTTTTGCTTTTAAACGTTGGATTCCGATTTCTTCATCACACATTTCACAGATTCCATAGATGTCTTTTTCAATTTTTTCTAATGCTTGTTCAATGTATTCTAGTTCCAAAAGATGCCTTTGCGAGATAGAGCTATCCAGCGCATTTCTAATCTGCATTGCTGCATAATCTGCCTCGTTGATATGGTTGTTTTGAATATGTTCCATTGTTTGTTTGTGTATGGAATTGTTATCCAAAATTGCTTTTTTTCTATCTAATAAATAAGTTTTTAAGTTGTTTAATTCACTTTGACGCATTTTTTCTCCTGTCATTTGTGATATGGATGATTATAGATGATACAAAATGCACGATAAATCTGCTCACTTAGCACGACTTTAGCAACTTTATGGCTAAAGGTAAGGGGTGAGAGTGAAAGCTGCATATGGCAAGATTGAATAAAGCTTTTTTCTAATCCATACGCACCTCCAATGAAAAATGCAAGATGACTTTGGTTTTGCAGAGTTTTTGAAAACTCAAAAGAATCTAGCATTTTGGCATTTGGACTAAGGGCGATTCTGTATTGATTGGGTTTAAAGGTTTTAAGAAATTCCTTTGTGTAGGATTTTTGCGCTTCCTCTGCTTCTTGTTTTTGGCTCAAGCTAATGGCTTTGCAAAACAAATTAATAAATTCTAATTTTGCACCAAATTGTCCGCATAGTGTTGCAAATTCTTCGCATAATTGGTCACTCAAATCCTTTTGACTTTTGGCAATATAATAAACAATTATTTTAATCATAAGCTTAAAGGATTCTTATTTTTGGATTGAGAATCTTTTAAAAACGATGAGTTTTGAAGAGAGAATCGGAGGCTTTGTATCATTTAAGATTCCACTTTAAGGTATTTCAATGCTTGGGCAATTGTTTGTTTCATTTCTTTGCGCTGCACAATCATATCAATAAGTCCGTGCTCTAGCAGAAATTCTGCTGTTTGGAATCCTTGTGGTAAATCTGTGCCAATTGTTTGCTTGATAACTCTTGCACCAGCAAAACCTATCATCGCTCCGGGTTCTGCCATTATCAAATCGCCCAAAAAGGCAAATGAGGCACTTACGCCCCCCATTGTGGGGTCGCTTAATACAGAAATAAAAGGCAAACGCGCCTCACTTAACACATTGAGTGCCGCAGAAGTTTTTGCCATTTGCATAAGCGAATAAGTAGATTCTTGCATTCTCGCCCCGCCACTTGCGCTAACAATCACTAAACCTTGCTTTTTTTCTATTGCACGATGAATTGCACGCACGATTTTTTCACCTTCCACCGAAGCAAATGAGCCTCCCATAAAATTAAAATCAAACAGAACAATTTGTGCATTAATGCCATCAATTGTGCATTCTCCGCTAAGAATCGCGCTTGGACGCCCGCATTTTTTGGTGTATTCTTCTATCCGTTTTTTATAGCTTTTTTTATCCACGAAATCTAAGGGGTCATTGGGTGCTAAATCTTTGTCAAACTCTACAAAACTTCCTTCATCGCACATTAGCGCGATTCTATCTTCTAAGCCAATGCGCATATGGAAATTGCATTTAGGGCAGGTGTGGTGTTGGGCAATGATTTCTTTGTAATACATTAACGCATTGCAACTTGGGCATTTTACCCAATGACTTGGGGCTTCTTGTGGCACAGCCCTATCTTCTTTTTTAAAGTTTTTGAAAAAATCTGCAAATCCCATTTGATTTCCTTAAGACTGAAAAATAGTTTCGCGATTCCATATTTTTGGAATGGCATTTTTGCAAATAATAAATTTTGTAAAAGTTTAAATTATATAAAATTATGTGTTAATTTACACTTTAAAGAAGTAAAATATGCAGATTTTCACAGGAGATTCAAGCATAACGCTTTATAATGCACAATTTGATGAATCTTACCATAATGCCAAAGATGGCGCATTGCAAGAGACTTTGCATAAACATATTTTACCTGCACTCTTTTTGTGTGCAAAAGAGCCGATTTTGAATGTGCTTGATATGTGCTTTGGGCTTGGATTTAATACTCTTTGCTTAAGTTTAATGGCGCGTTTGCAGGGATTTGAGGGTAAGATTGTGATTCACTCTCCTGAATTGGATTCTGCCCTTTTACCAAAACTTTTAAAGCACCCTTATCCACAGGAGCTAGAATCCGAGCGAGCCATCTTAGAATCCCTAGTAACTACGCATTATTACAAAAGGCAAAATCTTGAGATTATTTTGCATTTGGGCGAGGCAAGGGAGATTTTAAAGAGTTTTTTACTTTCCAATCGTCTTAAGATTCCCTTTCATTGCATTTTTCAAGACCCATTTAGCCCTGTAAAGAATCGCAACTTATGGACTTACGAATATTTCAAGATACTTTATAAAATCAGTGCAGAAAATGTTATTATCACGACTTATAGTCATCATTCAAGTATGCTGTATTCCGCGTTTCTTGCTGGATTTTATGCTTATAAATTGCAGCAAAAGTGCGTGCGCGATTCTATTGTTTTTACCAAAACTCAAGAGATTCCTACTTTGGCATTAGAAAATGTTTTGCAAATTACTCCTGTGAATCTTGCACACAAAATCAAAACAAACCCTAATCTTTGGGGATTGTATGATGAGTAAAATTTATTTTTGGATTGAGATTTGATAGCATATTTTTTATTTGCAGGTGTTATGCTTGTGATTTATTTGCGTCCTTTTGGGATTCCGATATGGCTAGTAAGCGTATTTGGAGCATTGTTTGCTTTGGCGTTTGGAATCGTAAATTTGCGTGATGTGTGGTTTGTATGGATAATGGTTTGGGATTCTACATTGGTTTTGGTGGGGCTGATTGTTTTGACGCTTGCGCTAGAGCGTATTTTGTTTTTTGACTTTTTAGCCTATAAGATTCTATGCTTTACTGGAGAGAATAGAGAGTCTAGTGATAAGGGCAGAATCTTTTATTGCAAAAGTTGGAAACTATTTATCTTTTTAATTCTTTTTGGGGCATTTTTGGCAATATTTTTAGCAAATGATGGAGCAATTTTAGTGCTTACACCTCTTATGTTTGCGCTTTTCCCACATAAAAGAGGGAATTTTTATGCGCCTTTAATTATTTTTTTGCTTTTTATGGGATTTATCAGTGATTTTGCTTCCAATCTTTTTGTGCTTTCAAATCTTACAAATATCCTTACTGCGTCCTTTTTTGCGATTCCTTTTGCAGAGTTTCTGCGCTTTATGGCTTTGCCGCAAGTGTTTGCAATCCTCGCTTCTCTTTTGGTTTTTTGGTATTTGTTGGGGTTAAAATTGCCCCAAAAACTAGTGCTAACAAGCCATTTCAAGCAAGAATCTTTGAGTAAATTTGGAATTTGTTTTTGTTTTGCCTTGCTTGCTCTTTTGCCAATTTGTGCGGCGATTGGAGCGTATTTTGAGATTCCACTTTGTTTTTTTGTCGGATTTTGTGCAATTTTGGCAGTGGGTTATGGAATAAAACTAGGTAGAATCGCACCGCTTCAGCTTCTTAAAGAATCGCCTTTTAGTGTGGTAGTTTTTAGTCTCGGGCTGTTTGTTGTGGTTTTTGGGCTTAAAAATGCGGGATTGTTGGAGATTCTGCAAATTGGAATTGTGAAGATTATGGAGTTAGAAAGATTCTTAAATCTCCTTAGCATTGGGTTTTTAAGCGCATTTGGAAGCAGTATTATTAATAATTTACCTATGGTAATGCTTGGAGATTTGGCTTTAAAAGAAGTGGGTGATTCGGCTTTGGTCTTTGCGCATTTGCTTGGTTGCAATATCGGCTCTAAATTCACGCCCATTGGCTCGCTTGCCACGCTGTTATGGCTTGTAAGCTTAAGGCGGTATGGAATCTTGATTCCGATTTTTAGATATTTGGCACTTGCCTTTTGTTTTAGTGCAGTTGTGCTGTTTTGTGCTATTGTGGGATTGTATTTTTCTTGTATTTTTTGGGTGTAAAGAGTGAGGAAATTTCAAATATCCGCAATTTGTTGTATAATCTAAAATTAATTTTAAAAAATGAGGTATGCAAGTGGGGAAATCTATCGGCAGCTTTAATTTTTTGTTGGGTTTTGTATTGTTATGCGTAGGTGCAAAACTATATGCTACACATAATGAGTGCTGTGAAATAGCAGACGAACCTGAATTGCGTGAATATATTAGTAAAGATACGATAAATTTTAACAAAAGGAGTGAGTGGGAGGGAATATGGGGTGAGCTGAATCAATGCGACCCTTTAGAGGGTGTATGTTATGCAGAAAATGCTTTAAGCATTTATGATTGTGATAGTAGTAAGGGCACTTGCATACTTAATCATATCACTACCAAAAAGACAAATCCTGCTTATACAAAAAGAGAATCCATAAATTGCAATGAAGTTACATTTGAGGGGATAGAGATTCTTGTTTCTGCGCATCAAGCTAAACCGAATGAATCTTATTTTGAAAGAATGTGTTCTGAATTTCAAGGGGAGGACAAAGAATCTTGTCGCCAAAAGGCAGATTTTAGTCTTATTAAAAATGAAAAAGGCATTACTTTTACTTCTTCTACCTTGTTGGATTCTAAAGTCTGTTATTTGAAAAATAAAAATCAATATACACCGCAAGAGGCTTTAAGTCAAATTGGAGATATGCCACAAGGAACTTTGAGTGGGTTTTATCCGCCTCTTAATGCGAGCTTTAATTGTGCTAAGAGTGGGCTAAGTAAGACAGAAAAAGGTATTTGCAATAGTTTTGTAACTATAAGAGGTGATTATATTCTTAATCAAATGTATAACTATATTTATGATTTTGCGTGGAGTAAAAGCGATAAGCAAAAGCTCAAAAAAGAGCAGTTAGAATGGATAAAAGAACGTAATCTTGTATGTAATCAACAAGAAAAGCCTGACTCACTAACCTATTGTCTTTTTATCAGAAATAATGAACAGATACGTAACCTACAAGCCATTATAGATGATGAGGACGATTCTACTATTAAAACTCCCCAACGCGTGCATATGGAGTTTGTTAGTTCTACAGGAGCGGTAAAAATCTATGAGAAACCTAGTCTAAACTCTAATGTGCTTCACACCGCAATTTTAAATGATAAGGCGACGATTGTTTTAATGGCTAAAAATTCTCATTATGGTTTCACAAAAATTTGGTTTTTGGAAAATTACAAGGAAGATGGCAGTATGAGACGATTTGTAGGTTATGTGCAAAATGCCAATATCAAAAGAGATAAAGAGTAATCCTTTGCGCCTTAAAGATTGAAACAATAGAATCTTATTAGTGTGCGGGAGATTAGAATACTTCCCATAAAGCCTCATTGATTTCATTATAAAAGAATTCTTGTGAATAGCCGCCTAAATCTATAAATTGTTCATACATCACTTGATTAATACATTCTTCATTTCCTTTGCAAGATTCTCGCTTTTTCAAGCAATTTCTTTGAATATTTAGGAGTTTTTTTATCATTAAACCCTTTTGTTTATCTAATTTTTGTTGCAAGGCAATGAGTAGGTTTGAGTCAAGCTTAGAAATATCAATATATTCCTCACTATGAGGCAATGTAAAATCACTTAAATCCATCCCCTCTATCCATCCCCTCGTGCCAAAATACAATGTATTATTCTCTCTATCTTGGTTAGCTAGTGCAGGATTAGAACAAATGCTCTTTTCACTCGCACTTCTTGCCTTTGTGCAGTCAAATCCTGCTTTAAGCTTATAATATTTATCAGTGATATAATATTCTTCACCCACATCAAACTCACATTCTTGCTCTAAAAACGCACAGGCTTTATTTACCTTTTGCTTCTCTATATTAATATATAAGTATTGAGCATCTCTTTGTGCCATAAGGGCGCATTGTGGAAAAGCAGGGAATAGAATCTGTGCTTGCGTAGGGCTTAAAGGCTTTAAAAGTGCAATGGGCTCATCTTTGCTCTCATTATCTTTATAACAAGAGCCTTCATTCCCCCATTCCCTAAGCCTTGCCCCGCCATTTATTGCTTTTTCAAGTAGAAAGCCTAGTTGTAAAGTGTTTTTATTGTGCTTTAGAATCTTTATACTAAAAAAGTTGCTGCTTAGCTTTGATGTGCCAGAAAGTGGCGCATAGAAATAATCACTTGCAAAAAATTTCTCTATATCACTCCAAGATTTTAAATAAGGATTTGTGTGTCCTTGTTTTGGCGTGTCCTTTTGACTTGCAAGGTTAGAAGTTGCTAAAAATACCACTGCAAACAAAGAGATTGTTAAAAAATGATGCTTATTCTTTATAGGAACTCCTTTTAGCTCTATTATGCTTGCGCTTTTTGAATAGTATTTTACCAAAAAATAGTTACGATTCCTTGCGCATAACTTTCAAGTTTATTGTAAAATACGATGAGGCAAAAAGAAAAAGGATAAGGTTTGGAACAAGATTTAAAGCCAGAGCAACAAGCAAGAGAAGAGATTGATAAGCTTTTATCACTAGCGGGATTTGAGCTAAGAGATTTTAAGGATTGCACTTTGGGAGATTCTACACCCAATGTGGCACGCAATTTTGCCATAAAAGAATTTATCCTAGAAAATGGCACAAAGGCAGATTATATACTTTTTGTCGCGGGTAAGGCGTGTGGAGTGATAGAGGCGAAAAAATTTTCTTTGTCTCTAAGTGGGGCGGAAAATCAAGCCAAAAATTATGCTTATACTCTCCCCGCGCATATTCCCTCTTTTCAAGGTATGTTGCCCTTTGTTTATGTCAGTAATGCGAGTGAAATTTATTTTACAGATTTGCGCGAACCAAACCCACGCGCAAGGAGGATTTTTGCCTTTCACACACCAAAAGAGCTTTTAGATAAACTTAGCTCTAATTCTTTGCGTAAGAGAATTCAACAAATCCCGCCACTAAGCAGTCAAGATTCTAAAGCCTTGAGAGCGTGTCAAAAAGACGCGATAGAGGGCTTAGAAAAATCTTTGAAGCAAAACAAACAAAGAGTCTTAATCCAAATGGCAACAGGTGCAGGTAAAACCTTTACCGCTTGTAATTTTGCGTATCGTCTGCTAAGCATAGCAAAAGCAAAGCGCATTTTGTTTCTTGTGGATAGAAACAATCTTGGCAAACAAGCAAAAAAAGAATTTGATAATTTCAGCCCAAGCGCAGACAAGCGGTATTTTAGCGAGATTTATAATGTGGTGCATTTAGAGACAAATCACATTCCCACAGAATCCAAAGTCGTGATTACGACAATTCAGCGGCTGTATTCTATCTTGCGTGGAGAGAGTGAGTTTGATAGCGCAAACGAGGAACACTCCGCCTTTGAAAATGAGGATAAAGAGACAAAAGAAGTTGCCTATAATCCCCAAATTGGCATTGATACCTTTGATTTTATCGTTATTGATGAATGCCACCGCAGTATTTATGGGCTGTGGCGACAGGTGCTAGAGTATTTTGACGCGTTTCTTATTGGACTTAGCGCGACACCCTCTAAGCATACCTTAGGATTTTTTGCTCAAAATGTTGTGGCACAATATGACTTAGAAAAATCCATTCTTGATAAAGTCAATGTGGGCTATGAAATCTTTAGAATTAAAACCCAAATTAGCGAGCAAGGAAGTATTATTGAAGCAAATGCAGAATTTCAGATTCCATTCCGCGACAAAGACACGCGAAAAATCGGCTATGAGAGCTTAGAGGAGGATTTAGAATATTCTAAAGCAGATTTAGACCGCTCCGTGCTTGCTCCTAGCCAAATCCGCACGATTTTAGAGACTTATAAAGACAAAGTCTTTGACCTACTTTTTCCCGAGCGTGAGCGCAGCTTCTTGCCTAAAACTTTGATTTTTGCTAAAGACGATAATCACGCAGAGGAAATCGTGCGTCTTGCGCGAGAAGTGTTTAATGCAGACAATGAGTTTGCGCAAAAAATCACCTATAATATCGGCAATCAAAACCCACAAGAGCTTATCAACGCCTTTAGGCATTCCAAAAAGTTTAGAATCGCGGTTACGGTGGATATGATAGCCACAGGCACGGACATCAAGCCCTTAGAAGTGCTGATTTTTATGCGTGATGTCAAATCGGCGAGTTATTATGCGCAAATGGTTGGGCGCGGGGTGCGGAGTATCCATAATGACGATTTAAGGGCGGTTACGCCAAATGCGGATTGTAAGACGCGTTTTTATGTGATTGACGCGGTGGGCGTGAGTGAATCTCAAAAGATTGATTCACGCCCCTTAGAGCGCAAGAAACACTTAAGTTTAAAAGAGCTTTTGCAACTTGTGCGCGAGAGTGTGGCAAAAGGTGAATATGAAAAAGACACTCTTTTGAGTTTTACTTCAAGGCTTACACGCTTAGAGTTAAGCTTAAGTAAGGAGGACAATGCGAACTTGCAAGAGTTTAATTATAACAAAAGCCTTTGCGCACTTGCAAAAGAGATTTTAACATTTGCGGATTCCTTACAAGCGTTAGAGAGGGCAGAGATAGCGCATAATCCGCTAGAGATTTTTACAAATGACACATTTTGCAAGCTGCTTTTAGAGTTGGCAAAAAAGAGCAAAATCTATATTGATGAAATCTCGCAGGATTCTGTGCTTGAGCTAGGATTTGACACGCAAAAAGCGCAGAATCTCATCGCGCAATTTAATGAATTTATTTTACAGCATAAAGACGAAATCACCGCTCTAAGCATTATCTACTCACAAAATTACAAAAACCGCCACCTAACTTATGAGGTAATTAAGGAGTTAGCGCATAAGCTTCAGCAAGATTCTATGGATATTCCAAGCTTATGGAATGCGTATAAACTGCGCGATAAGGGCAAAGTGAGTAAGAATCCTAGCAAAAACCTAACCAACCTCATCTCCCTTGTGCGTTATGCGCTCAAAATGGATAATGAACTGCAAGATTTTGCGATTGGGGCGAATGCGCGTTATAATCTGTGGCGTGGGCGATGTAAGAAAAAGGGCATTGCATTTAGCCCCGAGCAAGAGGCATTCTTGGAGCTTATCAAAGAATACATTATCGCAAATGGCTGTGCAGAAGTCAAAGATATTCAAGAGATTTGCGCGGACTTAGGCGGGATTTATAGAGCAAAAGCGATTTTTAACGATTCTTTGCCTAGTCTTGTGGAGGAGCTAAGTTTGGCATTGGTGGGGTAGGGTTAAGTAAAAAGAGATATAATTCATTCATTTTATTGAGGTGGTGGAGTGGTGGAAAGAAGGCTAATTAACAAAATACAAAGAGTAATGGGCTATGGAATGACTTGCCCGTTGCATATTGTTGCAGATGATGGAAAAAGATTATATTTTAAAGACAAGAATAAAAACTTTTGATTCAAATGATAAGGCTTTCACTTCCTCTAAAGAGCTTTTTGCTGAAATTTTTTCTTATCTTTACCTAAATGCTTTAAATGCCTCTTATATTCCAAAGTTTTGCCTCCTTGAAGTCAATGACGAGACACTTAGCCTAGCACAGAAATTCGCAAATAGTCAAGACGAGAGAGAAAAACAAGCTTATGAAAACCTTAAAGTTTCAAAAGGCTTGAATCTAGGTGTGGAATTTATACCTAATGCAAGTAAGTCTCTCCCGCCAAGGAACTTTACACAAGAATTTAAACGCTTAACCATTCACTATGACGCAAGATTGATGAATACAGACAGAAGCACAGAAAATCCTAATATCTTAAAAGATTCTAACGAAAAATATTGGTTGATTGATTTTGGTTTAGCATTAGATTCACTTTATCTTTTTGATGATTTAAAATCAAAAACCAAAATGTTTAATCCAAATGAAATCTATTTTGATAAATGTTGCTTTAAAGATTATCTTTTTAACGAAATAGAGAGAAAAAATATCAAGCACTTGTGTTCAAAAGTTGATAAGGTTGCGTTAAATAATATTATCCAAAATATTTGTAAAATCACGCATTTATTTGAATCACAATCACAGGAGCAAGAATATTTAGCACAAATCATTGCCAAAAGAGAGCAATCAAAAAGGATTTTTAATGCGTAAAATCTACACTTACAGGGTGATAAAATACTTTCCACATATAAGAAGTGATGAGTTTTTTAATGTAGGTATTTGGCTATGGGACGAGCAAGGCAATAAAAAACAAATCTATATTGATAAAAGTCAAGAGCATATCAAGCACCTTTTTAAATTTCCCTCCATTGATAAAAAAGCCTTACCTTTTTTCTTAGAAAGCATAAGGCAAGAGATGAACGCACAATCTTGGTATGATAATCATTTACGCTTTAGCGAGATAGATTCCATAGTAAGCGAACAAGATATAAATGAGGTAGCAAATATTTTATATGAGGATTATATCGGTTATAAGTTTCACGTTAGAGAGCAAAAAGATAGATACGCACAAGCCAATGAAACAACAAAAATTGTCTATGAAAAGAAGTTTCAAAATAAGCTTTTATTGGAATCTTGTAATGATTTTTCTTTTTCTGTCATTAATAAAATAACAAGCAAGAAATATTATAGTAGATTTGGCAGTGTAAATGATAAGGCGGACATACAAGAATTAATGTATTTTAGCTTAAAAGACAAAAATTATACAAAAATGAATATTAGCCTTTTAGGTATTGTCTCTGCTGATGAAGAGGAAATTCAATCGTGCAAAGAGGATTTTTTGAGTCCTAATCATATTGCTTATGCTCCTTATTCAAATAACGAAGATTGTGAAAGATATTTTGAGAGCATTTCACAAACTGCATAATAAAAATAAAATGAAGCACAAAGGCAAACGCCTTATACACAAGTGGTGGTTTTGGTAGAGAGGTTGCAAGAGTTAGCGGAGGATAAGAAAGGTTAAGCTTAACATTGGTAGGATAGGAGGAAGTAAATTTTTTCTGTATTGATTAGGTTAAGAAAGTATAAGCAAACAAAAGGTATCATTTTTGCTTTGGAAAGAGTATGGAAAAAGAGAGATTAATCATCAAAAATTTTGGTCCCATTGTTGAGGCAGATATTGAAATTAAGCCTTTTATGGTTTTTATAGGCGAGTCTGGAAGTGGTAAGAGTGTAATTTTAAAGCTTTTATCACTTTTTCGGTGGATATACAAAAAACTCGCCTTAAAAGACTTGTCAAAGAGTGCTGGTATCACAAAAGAACCTTACAGATTCCGTATAGAGAGAATGCTTAAGGAATCTGGCTTAGAGGATTTTTGCATTAAAGGGAGTGAAGCGCATTATTATATGGGTGATTTTTGTGTTTCTATTACTCGCAATGGTAAGCTAAGTTTAAAGTATCCAAAACAAACTTTCAATAAAATAACCCTTGAAAAAATTTCTTTTATCACAGATGATAGATTTGCTATCCCCCTACTTGTGAATAATCAAATTCGTGGAGTATCGCCTTACCATTTGGAAAAAACTTTTGAGGATTTTGAGGAATCTTTTGAGCATTTACAGACAAATAGAAAAGCAAAAGCGAAGGTTTTTGATATTGAGTTATCACTTGAAAAATATGGCATACAATATCGTTTTTTCCTTAATTTTAAAGATTCTAAAACGCAATTACACAATGCCTCATCGGGTATGAAGTCCGCTTCTATCATAGAGCTTATAGCTACCTATTTTGCTACCGATAAAGAATATATGCAAAATAAATACACTGATTTTGTCATAGATATTTTTTCAAGGTTTAAAACTAGAGATACAAACATTTTTTTAGAGAATTTAAAAAATGTGAAAATCAATAAAGAACGATTTAGTCTTTTTATAGAAGAGCCAGAGCTTAGTTTGTTTCCAAGCGCACAAAAACGATTGATAGAATATCTTGTTGATTTATGTTTTTATTTAAATCCAAAAAAAACCATTCAAGTAGCTTTCTCCACACATAGCCCCTACATTTTAAGCACCTTAAATTGTCTTTTACTTGCTCATCAAGTGGGCAATAAGACAAGAGTAGTTGAAAGCATAATCCCAAGCGAATTTTGGCTTGACATTAAGAACTTTAATGCCTTTAAAATCAAAAATGGAGAGGTAACAAGTATCATAGATGAAAAAACAAGCTTGATTTTAGCCGATGAAATAGACGAAGTCTCCGAAGAAATAGGGGAAATGTTTGATAAACTTTTGGATTTGGAATAAAAATAATGTCAAATATTAATAAGATTTTGGTATGCGAAGAAAAAAGTAAAAAATTTATACTTGACACCAATGGATTTAATTTTTCTAAGGAAAAACTAGATGATACAATAGATAATTCAAACAAAGAATGTGATTATCTAATCACAAATAGTTCCCAACATATACAAATTTTTATAGAACTCAAAGGCAACAAAGCCGAATACGCTTTTAAGCAAATACTTTCAAGTTATGAAAAATATAAAACCCAAGATTCTAAGGCTTTTGCAGGTATAGTAAGTTCAAGCATTCCACAAAAAAATTCATCTTTTTTAGTATGGCAAAAAAGGGTGAATGGTTATTTTAAAAAAGTGTTTATTAAAAATAAAATTCTTGAAACAAAATATAATCCCAATACCAATGATATAGAAAAAATAAACTAATGCCTAGCTCATTTCATAATCTCCCTAAAAATTGGCAAGTCAAAACACTTGGAGAGATTTTGTCAAATGATAAATATGCTATAAAAAGAGGTCCCTTTGGGAGTTCGCTTAAAAAAGAATTTTTTGTAGATTCTGGAGTAAGAGTTTTTGAGCAATACAATCCAATAAATCAAGATTCTAATTGGAAGCGATATTTTATTACACAGCAAAAATTTAAAGAGTTAGAATCCTTTAAAGCTGGTGCTGGAGATTTATTGATTAGTTGCTCTGGGACATTAGGCAAGATACTTGAATTGCCTAAAAATGTTGAAGTTGGGATTATTAATCAAGCTTTACTAAAAATACGACTTGATAATAAGCAAATTTTAAATAGTTATTTTGTGCATTTATTTAACTCTCCATATATGCAAAATATTATTTTGGAAAATACAATCGGTTCTGCTATTCAAAATATTGCAAGTGTAAAAGTTTTAAAACAAATCAAAATCCCCCTCCCGCCTTTAAAAACCCAAAAAGCCATAGTGGAGAAGCTAGAAAATTCCTTTGCACATATTGATGAGGCAGTGCATCATCTAAAAGCAGTGCAAACAAACATTCCGCGCCTTAAATCCTCCTTGCTCCACTGCGCCTTTAGTGGCAAGCTCACAGAATCTCAAAATTCATCGCACAAAGTGCAAACTTTAAAAAAGCGCGTTGTTGGAGAGGAGGGAGAGACTTCTGCATTGCCTCTCCACCCTCTCATAAAGGAAGAAATTCCGCAAGGTTGGGAAGTAAAAACACTTGGGGAGATAGGCAAGGTGGTTTCAGGTGGCACTCCCTCCACAAGCAACAAAGATAATTTTGATGGAGAAATTGCTTGGATTACACCCGCAGACTTATCGAGTTATAAAGAAAAATATATCTCAAAAGGAAAAAGAAACCTTAGCGAACAAGGTTTAAAAAACTCATCGGCTAGACTTTTGCCCCCAAATTCTATTCTTTTTTCATCAAGAGCGCCGATTGGGTATGTTGCGATTGCTTCAAATGCTTTATGCACAAATCAAGGGTTTAAGAATTTAATCCCTAATGGCAATGTGAGCAGTGAATATATTTATTATTTTTTATTGCATTCTAAAAGATTGGCAGAAAGTGTTGCAAGTGGGACGACCTTTAAAGAAATTTCCGCTGCAAGTTTTTCAAAACTTCCTATCCCTCTCCCGCCCCTATCAACCCAAAAACTCATCGTGCAAATTTTAGAATCCAAATTCACTCATTTAGACAATTTAGCGCAGTTTGTGAATGCAAGCCTAGAAAATCTCCAAAAACTCAAATCCTCACTTTTAAACCAAGCCTTTAAGGGTGAGCTGGTGTAAAGCAACACAAGCTTGAATCATTTAAGAAATTATAATGTATAATTGTATCAACAATGATACAAGGAGAAAGTATGACAAGTGAAGTCAAACTCAATAAATGGGGAAATTCATTAGCTTTGCGTATTCCTAGTAGTTTTTTGGAAAACTTGGGATTCAATCAAGATTCTAAGCTCAAACTTAGTATTCAAGATGAAAGGCTCATTATTGAAAAACAAAAGGATTTAAAGCAAATATGCAAAGCGATGAATAAAAGGAATCTGAATATAGACAGCGTTTGGGAAAACGACACAATAGGCAAGGAATGGTAATGGCAAACTATGTGCCTCAAAGTGGTGATTTGATTTGGCTTGATTTCACTCCGCAGAGCGGGCACGAGCAAAGAGGTAAAAGACCAGCACTTGTCCTAAGTCCAAAGGAATATAATCAAAAAAGTGGTTTGTGCCTTTGTGTGCCTCTTACGAGCAAAATAAAAGGCTATCCTTTTGAAGTGCCTTGTGCGGTTGGAGATAAAGAGGGAGTGATTTTAAGCGACCAGCTAAGAAATGTAGATTTTAAGGCGAGGGGAGCGAACTTTATAAAGCAGTGTGAAAAGGAAGTGCTAGAGCAAGTAAAATGCAATCTTGCTTTGTTGCTTGGGATTTAAAAAAGGGGCAAAAATGAGTGAAAAGGCGATTGTCGCAAAGGTGTGGAATTTCGCAACGATTTTGCGTGATAGTGGCGTGAGTTATACCGAGTATGTCGCGCAGTTAAGCTATCTGCTGTTTTTGAAAATGGAAAGTGAGCGGGAGAGTATCGGAGAGAGTAGCAAAATCCCCGCAAACTGCAAATGGGAGCGGCTCATAAACCTAGATGGGTTGGAGCTAGAGAGTGCGTATGATGCCGCGTTAGCGCAACTTGCAAAGAGTGAGGGCGTGATAGGGCTTATCTATAATGATGCGCAAAACAAAATCAAAGAGCCTGCAAATCTCAAAAAGCTTTTTGTGCTTATGGATAGCGAGACTTGGTTAGGCTTGAATGTAGATGTAAAAGGCGCGATTTATGAGGGACTACTTGCGAAAAACGCCACAGAGACAAAGGCGGGAGCGGGGCAGTATTTCACGCCTAGAGTGCTGATAGATTCTATTGTGGGGTTAATGGAGCTAAAGCCCAATATGGAGGTGTGCGACCCTGCGTGTGGGACGGGTGGATTTTTGCTAAGTGCGTATGAGGCGATGAAAGCACAGACAAAGGACAAAGAGGAGCTAAAACGCTTACGAAATGAGAGGCTTTATGGCAAGGACATCACGCCTTTAGTGGCGTCTTTGTGCGCGATGAATCTATATCTGCACGGAATTGGGGGCGAGGGAGGCATTATAGAAATCGGGGATTCTCTAAGTGAGTTAGGCAATCGGCGGTTTGATAGGGTGCTAACCAATCCGCCCTTTGGCAAGAAGTCGGCGACTAAGATTTTAGCCGAAAATGGCAAGGTGAAAAGCCAAAAGGACGAATACAACAGAGAGGATTTTTTCGCCACGACTTCTAATAAACAGCTCAATTTCTTGCAACACATTATGAATCTTTTAAAAATCGTGGGTAAAGCGGCAGTCGTGTTACCCGATAATGTGCTGTTTGAAGCAGGAGCAGGAGAGAAAGTGCGTAAAAAGCTTTTAGAGGATTTCAATCTGCATACGATTTTGCGACTGCCCACAGGGATTTTTTACGCGCAAGGGGTGAAAGCAAATGTGCTATTTTTTGACAAAGTGGCAACAAGTGAGGATTCCACACAAAAAGTATGGGTGTATGATATGCGCACGAATATGAATCTAAGCCTTGTAACAAGTCCTTTAAGTGCGGAGCATTTGAGGGAGTTTGAATCTTGTTTTTGCGTGGGGGCAATGGAAAATCGCAAGGAGAGTGAGCGATTTCGCTCGTTTGGCATTGGGGAGATTAAGCAGCGCGATAAGATGAATTTAGATATTTTTTGGCTAAAAGATGAGAGTTTAGAGGATTTGGAGAATCTACCAAGCCCAAAAGAATTAATGAAAGAGATTCGTGCAGGTTTGAATTTAGTTTTAAAGGAGATGTCTCAATTGGAGGGAGAATTAAACTAGCATTGTATGTTACAATTTTACCTAATCAACACATAAAAGGTTTTCAATGAAATTAAGGGTGAGACTGCACAAAAAACTAAGATTTAAAACGAATTTTCAGATTTTATCGGGCTTGAGTTTGGCGATTTTTTGTGCTTTTTTGGCAGGTTTTTTGAGTATTTATTACTTTGCAGCTTCTTTTGAGGTGGGGGCGTTTATTGGGATTTTATTTTTGCTTATTACCTTATGGATTAATGAGTCTTTGCCTCTAGGCATTGTTTCTTTGTTGCCCATTATTTTGTTTCCGGCTTTTGGAATCTTAGATGTAAAAAGTGCAACGAGTAACTATGCAAACCCTATCATTTTCTTGTTTTTGGGTGGATTTATGCTTGCTATTGGTGTAGAAAAGATTGGCTTGCATAAAATCATCGCAAAGAAATTTTTAAGCTATTTTCCTGCAACTCCCAAAGGAGTTTTAACTGCGCTTGGAGTGGCTAGCGTAGCACTTGGTAGCGTGTTGTCTAATTCCACGGTGGCACTTTTGCTAATCCCCATTGCTTTTTCTATCACACAAGATGAGGCTTTAAAAAGCAGATTCTTGCTTGCTGTTGCTTTTGGGGCGAGTATTAGCGGAATCACAACGCCGATTGGCACACCACCAAATCTTATCTTTTTAGGCTTTTTAGAGACGATACACTTTGAAAGCATTGGGTTTGCGACTTGGATTTTTATGATGTTGCCTTTGACTTTATGTATGCTTTATGTGATGATTAAGATTCTTTCTTGGAATCTTGGAAGTGAGGAGCTGAAAATTGACGCATTTGAGGAGATTAAAATAACTTTTGAGCATAAAAAGTTGATGTTTTTAATCGGCGTTTTACTCTTGTTGCTTTTATTGAATTCCCCAATTAAGCCAATTTATAGCGGGCTGGGGTTTAATGAAAATATCCTTTTGCTTAGTTTTGGGCTTTTGATGTTTGTTCCAAAAATTGGTTGTTTGCGTTGGGAGGATTCTAAGGCAGTTCCCTTTGAAGTGATGTTTTTGTTTGGTGCTGGATTTTGTATTGCTATGGCAATTGCAAAAATGCAATTAGGAGATGCTTTCAAACCTGTTTTTGAATATTTTGGCTCTCTACCTCTTTTGGTTTTTTTGCTCTGCGTGTGTTTGTTGGTTTTGTGTTTGACGATGTTTATTAGTTCTACGGCGTTGATTGCGATTCTGCTTTCTGCGATTTTTGCTTCCACAAAAGACTTTTTAGACCTGCAAATGCAAAGTTTGGTGATGCTCATTGCCACCATTTGTGTGGGATTTTCCTTTATGTTTCCCATTTCTACTCCTCCTAATGCAATAGTTTTTAGCAAGGGTGGGGTAAAAGTTTGGGATATGTTTCGGTTTGGGATTCTTTTAAGTTTGGCTGGAATCGTGCTAATTATTATTTTTGGTATGCTTTATTGGCGTTGGTTTTTGTAGGGAAACTCCTTTCTATTGAATAAATAAGGGTTAATTTCAACAAACTACACATTAAAAAAGCAGAGTGTGAGTGTAGTTTGATTGGCTTCTTTGTTAAGAATTTCTGGTTTGAAAATTAGCTTTAAATTTTCTAATATATTCTTGCAATCCTCTATCTTTGGGTAAATCAAAAAGCCTCTCTTGCATTGGTATTTGGCTAAATACGCAAAGATTTGATATATATCACTTTGAGAAATACCATAATTTTGTTTCTCTTGGCTTAGAATCTTCCATTTGGTATCGGCAATGAAAAGGGCTTGGTCTGTTTGAACTTGCTTTTGGTAGCCGACAATATCGGGGTTAAGCAAAAATCTATTTTTATCACCCTCTAAAGCAAGATATTTGCTCTTTTCTTGGGTTTTAAGGTAAAAGTCTTTGTTTTCTCCAAAAATTTGTCCCATAAATTCTTTATTTTCATAACTCAACTTCGCACTACATAGCCACTTTCTCATTTCGCTTGCAACAAAGGATTCAAAAAGTTTATTCATATCAAAGAGTAAAGCAAAAGCTTTGGAATCTGCACGATAAGGAGTAAAAGCCCTGCTCCTTAAAAAGATTTCGCACCATTGCAAAATGATTTTATAATTCCTAAAATACCCTAAATTTTGGTATTTACTCAAATCTTTATCTATACTTTGACTTGGGGGAATATCTGCAAAGATAAAGCGCATTTGCATTAATTTTGCACTTGTATTTGTGCTTAGATTCTGTGTGTTTAAAAGCTCTAAAGTGCTTTTGATAATGCGATTTGAGGCAATATTGACACTAAACTCATCACTGCTTGTGAAAAATCTCTCTTTGTGGGCGAAATTGAGCTTTAAATTTTCATTTAAAAGCAATTTGCCTTTTAAAAAATTGCGATTTTCCTCACGCACAATATAATCGCTTTTTAACCCCTTTTTCACTAATTTTTCTAATTCCTCTAAAAACATTAAAACAAACACTTCAAGTAAAGGCATTTTTGCTAACTTTAAGTGTGCAAAATGACTTTGTTTAAAAGGAGAATCTTTGAGAGATTGAAGCATTTTGAGTAAAAGTGCTTTGGCGGATTCTATGGATTTTCGTTTATCCTCTATATCCTTAGATGCAAAGCCCTCACTTTCTTTAGTCGTATGAAAAGTTTTTGGCAAAATCTCTAGGCAAAAGCCGCTTTTAATTTGAATAAGTCCGACATAATTTTGTGCCTTTAGCTTTTTGCCTGCAAATTTTAAGAAAATATGATTGCCCTCTGTGTGTGCAAATTCTACCAATTCCTCAAAGATTTTTCGGGCTTGATTTTCTAGTTTTTTATTTGTTTGATTATCTTTTTGCTCCAAAACTCGCTTAATATCCTCTACCCCAAAGCTTTGCCATTCAGCGATACATAAACTTTTATGATTCATTGTTGATTGGTTTTGTATATCTTGATATAAGTTTGAGGATTACCCCAAATCCCATCTTCTAATGGCACGATTTCATAGATTTTTTTCTCACTATCTACAAACTCATTACTCAAGCTTACATTTAAATCCTGCATACTCTTAGATTTTATCATTCCATTGCCATTAAGCACTGCGTCAATCTTAGCATAATCCTCATAGAAATATTCTTGCAAAAGAGGGATAATCTTTTTAGCAAAAATTGTTTTTAAATCATTTAAACTTAATTCATACCAAGAATATTCTTTATTTTCAAAGTATTTTGCTTTCTCAAAGAAAAATGCGTGTCCTATCGTATGCTCCCTATCAAGCAAAAATTCTATGCGATGATTAAGGGTTTTTAGAATATTAAATAAAATTTTAGATTCTAGCACTTGATATTCATCAATATGCAAATTAGTATCTTGCAAATCGTTTTCTTTGTCTCTTTTATCCTCTGTATCTTTCACTAACCAAATACTTTTGAGCACTTCACAATCTGGCATCATCTCGCTAAATTCAAATCTCCTACGCAACGCAGTATCAAGTAAAGCAATGCTTCTATCTGCTGTATTCATTGTGCCGATAATGTAGAGATTGCTAGGCACACCAAATATCTCTTGGCTATAAGGTAGGGTTACCCTTAGCTCCTCATCATTTCCAATTCTTTTGCTTGGTTCAATAAGCGTGATAAGCTCCCCTAAAATCTTGCTAATATTCCCGCGATTAATCTCATCGATAATGAGGATATAGGGCTTAAGTGGGACTTTTTCCACAGACTTAGAATCCTGCTTTTTATACTCTGTCTTTTCAAATTCTTGAAGCTTTTTATATAATTCAAAATAATAAATAGCGTTCCCGTGCCATTGTGATTGTGATTCATAAGTCGGTTTAATATCTTTATAACTTTTTATATCTCCGCTTTTGAATTTTGGATAATCTCTTAAAATAATTTCTTTAGTCAAACTTTGCATAGAATTTGATTCCGCACTTGTCCCAATACTTATAGATTTTATCTCCCCATTTTCCTTAAGATTAATGGAGTAAATTTTCATTTTTTTATAAAAATCAAGTTCTTTCCCCTCATCTAAAACCTGTTTTAGCGAGAAAGCATAAGTTTGGAATAGTTCTTGAGTATTGACTTGTCTATTTTCAGATTCATTGCTAGATTCCTTGTGTTTTTGATAATTTGTTAATGCCCTTTGGCAAATCTCTTTAAAGATTCCATTTTGCACTTCATAAGTCATATTTTTGGAAGAATCATCAACAACAGGCTTTATCCCTTCTACAAACTCCTCATAAGAGAAGCTTTGGTGAAAGGTGATAAAGGCGATTTGCCCATTATCTTTAAAACTGTTGAAATTCTCTCTTGCTTCTTGCCTATATTTTTTATTACTAGGAGCTGCTCCCAATTCCTTTAAGATTTGTAAAATTTTATCTCTTTTTTCTAGTTCTAAAGAATCTTTGTATTTTTCATTAGCTAAAATCTCCAAAGCCTTATTGATGGTTTCATAAGTCTTACCTGTGCCCGGAGGTCCATAGAGGATTTGATTGAGAGGAATTGTATTTTGAGCTTGAGTATTTGGATTATTTTGCATTTGATTCTCCTCTATTTTTTGTGAATCTTTAAGATATTTTTGCCAAAGAGGCATAGATTTTTCTTGTATCACTGTTTCAAGGGTGTAAGTTTTGTCTCCCAAAAGTTTTTCATAAATTTGTGCTGTGCTTAATTTTTCCCCTAAATTTTCTCCCTTTGCGATTTTTTGTAAAACATTTTCGCTAAATATGCAAACTATTTTCATATCTTTAATATCCTGATAATGAAAGGCAATTTTCCATTTATATGAATGCCCTAAATCTATTTTGTCTATCTTCTCAAGTTGATTTTGCTGACTTAATTCTATGATTTTTATAATATAGGATTTAACTTTAGCAAAAGCTTCGTCCTTGGTTTCCCCATATTTTTTCAGCCAAGCATAGTCTTTTGTGTAAATGAAGCCTTGCCCATTTTCTTTTATATCCTTTGCATTACGCTTATAAATACCAAATTTAAACCCGCTTCCTCCCCATATACTCCCTAATTTATCAAGTTTAGATTCTATCCAATAAGTAAAGTCGTCTCTATTTGTTCCGCCTAGTCCTGTATATTCCTCCAAAGTCATATTTTTAACTTTCTCCAAACTCCAACGCTCTTGAAATTCCTTAAAAATTTTTTCATCACTTGTCATAAGCAACTCCCTCTCGTTTCTAAATATTTCCACGCATATTTTATCAAAAAAACAAAATTTACTACAAATTGATAAAAGACTTGCAAATCTCAACTACAAAGCTTGAATAAAAGCACTTATAAGCAACTTTTAGCTAAGATTGCGCTAAAAATTAACAAATGTAAATTCCATAACTTTTAAGGATTCTTTATGCAAACAAACAATGTCCAAATTTTAGTGCTAGATTTTGGCTCTCAATACACACAGCTTATCGCAAGGCGACTACGTGAATATGGCGTTTATACCGAGATTGTCCCTTACTTTGAAAAGCTAGATTCTATTAAGAGCAAAAATCCTAAAGGCATTATCCTAAGTGGAGGACCTGCAAGCGTGTATGAAAAAGACGCTTATAAACCTGATAGCGCGATTTTCAAGCTTGGGATTCCCATTCTTGGCATCTGTTATGGTATGCAGCTCATCGCCCAACATTTTGGCGGACGCGTCATCAAGGCGGACGCGCAAGAATTTGGCAAGGCGGTGCTAGAGATTATGGAATCCTCTCAAGATTCTAAAGATTCATCTTGTTCCGCATTTCAAGGTGCTTCTCAAAGCATACAAGCACCGATGACGCTCTCTTTTGATATTTTTTCTCATCGCAAGTTTCCTCAAATGCTCACAGCCCTGCTTGATTTATGGGAAGATTCTGTGCGAGTAAGTCATACTTTTTTAACTAAGCAACACATTGCAGAGATTAGACTAGAAGTCAAAGCGGCATTGCAAAGCTCCCAAAATATCATCACCGCAACAGATAAAAAGGACTTTTTGGGCTTTGTTGGTGTGGAAAAGAATAAGATTGAAATGCTTTTTGTCGCATCAAGTGCTTTTAGAAAAGGTATAGGCAAAGCACTACTCAAAGAAGCATTAGAGCGATATTTGAAAGACTATCCTTGCATTTTAGTAGATTGCAATGAACAAAACACGCAAGGCTTGGCATTTTATAAGTCTTTGGGCTTTGAAAAAGTAGGAATGAGCGAAAAAGATTCCGCAGGGAGAGAATTCCCCATCGTGCATTTAAAGGTGAGCAAAGCGATATTAAAAAAAGCACTTGAAAGAGAAACTAGCGATTCTGTGGCAAATGCTTTTGTGTGCGAGAGTGAGTGCGTCTTTTTGCGCCCTTATACACAGGCAGATTTTGCGGCGTTGCATAAAATTGTGAGCGATAAGGAAACAATGTATGCGTGGGGGCAGGGCTTTAGTAAAAAGCAGAGCCAAGAATGGCTGGATAAGCAATTAGCGCATTATCAACAATATGGCTTTGGAATCTGGGCGATTATAGAGAAGCAAAGCGGCGCAATTATTGGCAATGCGGGGCTAAATCATACGGAGATAAGCCTAAAGGGCAAAACTCAAAAAATTGTAGAAATCGGCTATCTTTTGCACCGCAATTTTTGGGGCAAAGGCTATGGAAGCGAAGTGGCTAGAATGTGCGTAAAATATGGCTTTGAAACTTTGGGATTGGAGGAAGTGTATTGCCTGATAAAAGAGGATAATTTAAGCTCTATAAAAGTTGCCCAAAAGCTTGGAGCAATGTGCGTTGGCATAAATAGCAAGATTAGCACACATAAGGAGCAAGTGTGGGAGATAAAAAATACCGATTCTATTCACGCACTCTTTAAAAATGTGAAGCAAGATTCTATCGTATGGATGAGCCACGCTGATAAAGTAGAAACTATCCCTCAAGGCTTTAGTGAGCTTGCAAAGTCTGGAAATACACATTATTGCGCGATTGCGGATTATAAGCGCAAGATTTATGCCCTGCAATTTCACCCTGAAGTCGTGCATAGTGAATGTGGGGGGCAGATGTTGCAAAATTTTGCAGTAGGGATTTGTGGTGCAGATACATCTTGGAATATGCGCCATTTCGCTCAAAATGAGATTGAAAAATTGCGCCACATCGTCTATGGAAGTGAGATTGTGCATCGTGAAAATCCTATGAGTTTTATGCAGATTCAAGAAGCATTTAAGCACATCGGCAAAGCACAAGCCATAGAAAGGCTTGTTGAAATCTGGGAGGAAGGTGCAAGGGCTACCCATAAAGATTTAAGCGAAAAAGAAATTGCGGGTATGAGAGAGGAAATACGGGAGGCTATTTTAAAATCCAAAAATTTACTTATAGCGCAAAAAAATGAAGAATGGCTAGGTTTTATTGAGATAGAAAAAAATGAAATCGCAATGCTTTTTGTCGCTCCACAAGCTTTTAGAAAAGGTGTGGGCAAGGCACTGCTAAAAGAGGCATTTATGCGGTATTTAGGCGCATTTGAAGTAATAAAGGTTGATAGTCTTGAGTGGGCTTTAGGATTCTATCAGGCTTTGGGGTTTGCAAAAACAGGGAAAAAGCCTATCCCCGCAGGGAGTGCAGGTGCATTTTCACCCGAGCTTATCCCGCTAAATATTACGCGTGAGAGTTTGCAAAAGTCTTTGGGGCTTGAGGGAGCGAGTGAGAGGGTGCGTTGCGCTTGGGCGACCGATAAGGACGAGGCGGCGCGTAAGCTCTATGAGGACTATCACGATAACGAATGGGGTGTGCCACTCCACGAGGATAAGAAGCTTTTTGAGTTCCTTTTGCTAGAGGGTTTTCAAGCGGGACTTTCTTGGATTACAATCCTTAAAAAGCGTGAGCATTTTAGGGCAGCGTTTGATGACTTTGATTATCATAAAATCATCACTTATGATGAAAGTAAAATAGAATCTTTAATGCACAATGAGGGGATTATTAGGAATCGTGCCAAAATAGAAGCAGCGATTATCAATGCTAAGGCATTTTTGGCTGTGCAAAGAGAGTTTGGGAGCTTTGATAAATATATTTGGGGCTTTGTCAATCATAAGCCCATTATCAATACCTTTGAGAGCATTGCAGATTTGCCCGCTACTACGCCATTATCAGATACAATTAGCAAGGATTTAAAAAAGCGTGGATTTAAATTCGTAGGCAGCACGATTGTCTATGCGTTTATGCAGGCGGTGGGAATGGTGAATGACCACCTTACCTCGTGCTTTAAGCGCAATTCGTCTTTGGGTATGCAATGCGATAAGGTTTTGGATTTTTCGCAGGGCACGAACACTAAGTCCGCTAACCTTACAAAAAATCCAAAAAACTTACACAGCTATACTGCGTGCAGTGGGAAAGCTACAAACCCACACTTGCAAAATACTAGAATTGTGGATTCTCAACATACAGAATCTAGCGACATTAAAGGGCAAAGTCATTTAGAATCTAGTGCAGATTCAGGTTCGGCAGTATCTTTGAGGGATTTTAAGAGTTGTGAAGGTGCGACACGAGGGAGTTACCTTGAGGGTAATGACAGAAGTGGAGTAGCAAACTCTCTTAAAATCACCAAAGAGACAACGAGTAAAGTGTTGTGTGCGGTGAGTGGGGGGGTAGATTCTAGTGTCGTTGCAGCGTTGCTTTATCGTGCCATTGGGGAGAATCTGATTCCGGTGTTTGTGGATACTGGGCTTTTGCGCAAAGGCGAGAGAGAGGCAGTAGAGAAAATGTTTAAAGAAAACCTCAAAGTGCCACTAATCACTGCGGACGCAAGTGAGTTATTTTTAAGCCGCCTTAAGGGTGTGCTTGACCCCGAGATTAAGCGTAAAATTATCGGCGAGACCTTCATTGAAGTCTTTGAAAAAGAGGCGAAAAAGCATAATACAAAAGGCGAGATAAAGTTCCTCGCGCAAGGCACACTTTACCCTGATGTGATAGAATCTGTGAGCGTGAAGGGACCCTCTAAGACGATAAAAAGCCACCATAATGTCGGCGGGCTGCCTGAATGGATGAAGTTTGAGCTGATTGAGCCATTACGAGAGCTATTTAAAGATGAAGTGAGGGCGTTAGGGCGAGAGCTAGGAATGCCCGAATCTATGCTAATGCGCCACCCATTCCCGGGACCAGGACTAGCCATACGCATTATGGGAGAGGTGAATAAGGCAGACTTGGATTTGCTGCGTGAGGCGGATTCTATCTTTATAGACGAGCTACATAAACAAGGCTATTATGATAAAGTATGGCAGGCGTTTTGTGTGCTGCTCAATGTGCGGAGTGTGGGTGTAATGGGCGATAATCGCACTTATGATAATACGATTTGTGTGCGTGCGGTGGAAGCGATTGATGGAATGACAGCGACTTTTGCGCATTTACCTCACGATTTTTTAGAGGGCGTAAGTAATAGAATCATCAACGAAGTAGAGGGCATTAATCGTGTGGTTTATGATATAACTTCTAAACCCCCGGGCACGATTGAGTGGGAGTGAGGGAGGAATAATGAAAACAAATAAAAAACATTTGGTTTTGGAAGACTTATTCAAACATTGTCAAGAACAAAGGAATTTTAAATTTCATAATGATTTAGTTAAGGAATTCTCCAAAAAACACGGCTTTGGTAATCCATTTGACGCGACAAAGCTAGATTCTAGCGATAAACTCCCCTCGCTTTTTAAAGAGCAAGATATATGTTTGCTTCATCTAGGTGGAGGTTATCATCAGTTTATTCAAGGTATCAACAAGCTTTATCACCCCTTTGAGCCTTTGCAAGATTCTATAAAATGGCAATATAAAAGGAGTTTGCTTAATGAATATAACGATAGCGAAAGTAATATTTTAAGTGTAGCAAACAATCAAAGAATTTTGCACCATTTTTTGTTTGGAGAGGATTTAGAATTTGCAGATTTGAGTATTGAAAGTCGCCCGAAAACTTACTTTCCTCATCGCACAAAAGCAAGTTTAAAATATCTTTTTGATAAGCAAGAAATCCTAGCTATAAATCAACAAATTGAAATTGATTTAACCCTTGAATTTAATGGCGTTATCGGTATATTTGAGGCAAAAAATGGAACTCCAACAGATTTCAATATCTACCAAATCTATCACCCCTTTTTGTATTATTACAATTCGGGCTTGGCTTTTAAGCTAATCATTTGCGTCTATCTTGTGCGCAATAAAGATAGCCTCAAACTTTGGGCTTATACATTTCAAGAGCCTTTGTATTTAGATTCTATCAAGTTTATAAAATCCAGTGAATACCAACTCATAAGGACTTAAATGCAGTTTAACAAACTTTATAATGAGGATACTTTACAGATTCTTAAATCATTACCTAATGAGTGCTTGGATATGGTCTATGGCGATCCTGATTACAATGTAGGTATTAACTATAATGGCTCTAAATACACGCAAAAATGGGAGGATTATATTGCGTGGTATTGTGAGTTAGCCAAAGAATCTATGCGTGTTTTAAAACCTAGCGGGAATCTTTTTATGATGAACTATCCTAAACAAAATGCGTATTTGCGTGTACTTTGCCTCGATTCTCTTGCTTATGATGTGCAAGATTATGTATGGGTGTATAATACCAATGTCGGACATAGCAAAAGACGACTTACAACTGCACATAGAAGCATACTTCACGCAACAAAGACAAAGGATAATCACTTTTATAAGGATAATATCGCATTGCCTTATCAAAATCCGACTGATAAAAGAATTTTACAAAGACTTGCTAATGGGGAAAAAGGCAGAATGCCTTATTCGTGGTTTTATTTTGATTTGGTTAAAAATGTGAGCAAGGATAAGACTTTTCATTCTTGCCAGATTCCGCTGAAACTTGTAGAGATGTTAATCAAGTCTTGCACAAATGAGGGGGATTCTGTATTTATCCTCTTTGGTGGGAGTGGTGGCGAGATTGTGCTTTGTGAGAATCTCAAGCGTAAATGGCTAAGTTGCGAACTCCATAAGCCTTATTATAAAATGATTTTAAATAGATTGGAAAATCAGGGGAAAATCAAAGAAGAATTTAAATTGCCAAGCTTTCAAAAATCTAGCAATAAACAAAGGGATTTGTTTGAAGTAAATTTATAAATTGAGATGCTTAGAATTAAATAAAATTAAAGTTAGCTTTCACATAGAATTTCCACACACTTTTTATAAATATCAGGATTATTAATAATAATCAACTTAAGTCGTTTTCTTACTCTTGTTAGGGCTTGAAATAGTGTTTCTAAGGGATTATAATAAGCTCTAGCTTTATAGCTTAATCTACCTTCTTCTGTATAGTAGAAATCTTCAGTAATTATTATAACAATATTGTCCCATTCTTGTCCAATAGCTTGATGAGAGCTTGTGTCTGAAGAAAATTGAACTTGGCTTAATTTTTCTTGTGTATGCAAACTAGTGGAGAGATAAATATATTTCCATTTTTCTTTAATTAAAAAATTAACATATTCTTGCGTATCTTGTAAGTTATTTGCGTAGTATAAGGATATATTTTTAAATTCCTTTGGTTTTGAATCTTGAGATTCTTTATTTTTTGGATTAAATATTTTTTTAATGAAATAAGCAATTTCTTTATTGTGTCTAATTTTATTCTTTAATTTATAATCAGCTCCCTTTGCGACTTTTTGAATTGCTTGTGTTACTTCCTTTGCTTCGTTAGCTCTGTTAAGTCTTTGATGAACATCGTGAGAAAAAATTAATATTCCATTTTCTTTTATTTGCAGTATTTCTTTTAGCTGTTTAACGCTTATTCTTTGAGATTCATCAACAATAATAATATCGGCTTGAATTTGTTTAATATGATTAAAATCTTTGATTGGGTAAATATTCCACTTCAAATCTCTAAGTTTATATATTCCTTCATTAAGACTTGCACAATGCACAATTACAACTTTATAGCTTTGTTTCATTAATTTTTTTGCAATGTGATATGTTAGCAGAGTTTTTCCTGTTCCAGCTTGACCAGATATTGAAAATATATAATGACTTTTTTGATGAATCTTTTCTAATATCTCCTTACAGATTTGTTCTTGATAGTTAGTTAAAAAATATTGTTCATCGATAAATGATTGTGTATTGTTAAAAGGAGAGATTAAATAATTAATTGGGGTAAATAAAGTATCTGGATGTCTTTGTTCGCTTTCAAACTCTCTAAGTTCTTGGAGTAAGTTAGGTGTTTCAATTTCTTTCAATTCTCCCTTGAAATATTTATAGAGTTTCTTTTGAGTAGCCACAAAGGTATAACAATGAATCTCTTTGTTAAGAGGAGAAAAATAGTGGTAGTTGCGCTGAAGTTGTTTAAGAATTTTATTGGCTGCAATCTCCTCAAATTTTAATTCAATATTAATAATCCTATTCTTTTCAAATCTAACTAAATCAAACTCTTTTCCGATTTGTGGAATGGTGTAGTTAATGTAATAGCCCTCAAAAATATTAAAATTTTCATTATTTAATTTTTTAAACTCTTGACATAAAAGACATAAACTTTGAATTTCGTGTTCTTTAACATTTTGAATTTGTAAAAATTCTTTGATATGTTTATCTGATAGCAACTCTTTTTCTTTAAAAAGATTACAAATTTCTAAAAGATTTACGGGTCTTTGCATAAAGATTTTTCCTTACTTGGTAAAATGAGTTTTTATGTGTGATTGTATCATAAATGTTTCAGATACAGCTATGTAAAAATTTGCAAAGGAATATTAAGCTATACTCGCCTAAAAGGCTTAGATTTTATCGCAAGATTTTCTAAAACTTCCATTACGCAGAGAACTACAAGGGGATTACAATCAGAAAAACCTCCTTATTTTTGATGATAATCTTAATGCTATGCAGAATCTCTTGCAGAATCAAAGCTTGAATCAAAGGAAAACTTTTAAAAATAGTATTGATTTAGTCTATATTGACCCTCCTTTTGCCACAAATAATATCTTTAGGCTAGGAAGCACGATGAGCGCAAGTTTAGATTCAAAAATTGCATATAAAGACAAATTTAATTTGGAATCTTATTTGGAATTTCTCTACTATCGCCTAATTTTAATCAAAGAATTAATGAGCGAAAAAGGGAGTCTGTATTTACACATTGATGATAAGGTGGGACACTATGTCAAAATCTTATGTGATGAGATTTTTGGAAGGGAGCATTTTATCAATGATATTACGCGCATTAAATGTAATCCTAAAAACTTTAAACGCAAAGCCTATGGGAATGTCAAAGATAGAATCTTATTTTATGTAAAAAGCAATCAATATGTTTGGAATGAAGTTTATGAGGAAATCACAAAAAATGATTTACATAAACGATTTAAAAAGCAAGATGATAAGGGCTTTTACACGACTATTCCGCTTCACGCACCCGGAGTTACGCAAAAGGGTGAAAGTGGGCAAGAATGGAATGGCTTAAAACCTCCAGAAGGCAGACATTGGCGTTGCTCTTTAAACGAGTTAGATAAGCTAGAAAAAGCAGGATTGATTGAATGGAGCAAAAATGGAGTGCCTAGAAAAAAGGTGTATGCACAAGATTCTAAGGGTAAAAAGATTCAAGATATTTGGGAGTTTAAAGATACACAAAATCCTATCTACCCAACACAGAAAAACAATGCAATGCTAAAAAGAATAATCCAAATGTCCTCTAATGTGGATTCTCTTGTAATGGATTGTTTTTGTGGAAGCGGGGGATTTTTGAAAGAAGCATTCTTGCTTGGACGAAACTTTATAGGCATTGATGAGAGCAAAGAAGCAATTAAGATTAATCAACAAAATCTTTGTAAATGTGAATATGGGTTTTTAAAAAATATGCAAGAAATCACAAAAGAGTCTAAAGACAACTATTCTAGTAGAATCATCAACGAAGTAGAGAGCATTAACCGAGTGGTATTAAGCACACTATAAAATAGCATTTATTTTGAAACAAGCAGGCGCAAAAAGCTATAAAGAACTTTGCGCTTTGTGAATCTGGGTTTTAACAATTCCATTAGAATTCATATAAATTAAGCCCCAATTTAATAGTAAAGAAATCAAACAAAACCTTATTTTCTCTATATTTTCCCCAAAACCCCTTGACAAACACTAAGTGTTAGGCTTTATAATTGCAGAATCTATTTTAGTTTAAAGGATAAAAATGCAAAAAGATAAAGGGCATTCAAGACGCAAGTTTTTAAAAACAAGTGCAGCGCTTGCTACAATGGCATTTTTAGGCGCACAAACTTTTGCAAATGCTAAGGAGGCAAAAATGACAAAAACAGCGATTCCACAAAGAAAAATTGGCGATTTCAAAGTTTCGGCGATTGGTTTAGGTTGTATGGGAATGAGTGCAAATCACGGACCGGCAAGAGATAAAAAAGAGATGATTAAGCTTTTGCATAAAGCGGTGGATTTGGGATATACATTCTTTGATACCGCTGAAGTGTATGGACCACACACAAATGAGGAGCTTTTGGGCGAGGCTTTGAAAGGCTATAAAGACAAAATTATAATCAATACCAAATTTGGCTTTTACTATCCCTTTGGCAAACAACAGCTAGATTCTAGCCGCAAGTCTATTATGCGCGCAGTTGATGGGAGCTTGAAACGATTGCAAAGAGATTGCATTGACCTCTACACCCAGCATAGAGTGGATATTGATACGCCCATTGAGGAAGTGGCAGGGACGATGAAAGATTTAGTCAAAATGGGCAAAATCAAGGCGTGGGCATTAGGCGAAGCAGGGATTAAGACAATAGAGAGGGCGCACAAAGTCTTTGCTCCTGTGGCAATGCAGAGTCAATACTCTATGGCATTCCGTGAATTAGAGCAAAATGGCATAATGGATACTTGCGAGAAGTTAGGAATCGCCATTGTTGCTTATTCTCCGCTTGATAGAGGATTTTTAGGTGGAAACTTTAATAAAAACACGACTTTTCATAAAACGCTTGATTTTCGCTCCACAATGCCGCGCTTCTCCAAAGAGGCGTTGGAGACCAACCAAAGCGTGGTTGAGTTTATTAAAAAGGTAGCACAGAGCAAAAGCATTAATGGCAAACCTGCAAGTGTCGCGCAAGTCGCCTTAGCGTGGATTCTTTCAAACAAAAGTTTTGTTGTGCCAATCCCAGAGACAACCAAGATTCATCGACTAGAGGAGAATCTTAACGCAAGTTTATTGCACTTTAGCCTTAACGAGCTAAAAGAAATCAATAAGGAATTAAGCAAGATTGTCATCATAGGTGATAGATACGCACCCAATAGCGATGCGGCAAAGAGTGTGGGGCTGTGAGATTTTAAAATCTTATTTGCCCCTTGACAAACACTAAGTGTTAGGATTTATACTATTATTTTATCTTGAAAGGGGCAAATATACAAAATTCACACGAAAAAATGCGTAGAGTGCTTCATCAAGACTCCCACAAACCTTATCACAATGGCAAGTTTTGCAATTTTTTCAATAAATCGCTTAATTTTACTTTTGAAAGATAAGATTCTAAAGTAATTTGTGCTTTTTCAAAAGATGAATCTAAAATAAGATGAATGTTTTTACCCAAAGGGCAGAGCTCATTAGGATTAGCGTGAAACTTAAAAAGCCGATTTTTGCCATTAGTTTCTTTGCCACCCATAGACTGCACTGCGTTAAAAATATCTAAAAGGCTTATTTCTTGTGGTTTTTTACTCAATACACTCCCGCCACTGCCTCTTGCTACATTTATTAACCCCGCAGATTTAAGTTGAGCAAGGATATTGCGGATAATCACGCTATTCACTCCCACAGAATCTGCCAAAGCCTCACTCGTCATCTTTTTGCAATGTGTTTTGTTAGTATTTGCATTGAATTCTGAATCCTCATTAAAAAACTCCAAACACAAACAGATATGGATAGCAATACTAAAGCGTGAGGGGATTTGCATAAGATTCCTTTGATTAATTTGTGGTATTGTAGCACAAGATTGTATTGTAATACTTGACATTATAACAAAACTGTTTTATACTTCCTCTATTCCTAGTTGTAATATTATTTATTACATTAAAAAGGCTAAAATCAAGGAGACCCAATGAATCCTATTCTTTTTACTATTCTACTTGCGGTATTTGTCGTGCCTAGTTCAATTTCAGGCACAGCCATCGCCCTGCCTTATATCGCAGAAAGTCTTGGGAGCGAATCTACACTCTTGCAATGGGTAGTCAATAGCTTTAATCTATTCTTTGCGTGTTTTACGCTCATTTGGGGTGCGATAAGCGATAGATTAGGGGCAAAAACTTGTCTTATCGCTGGGGTGGCAACCTATCTTTTAGGCTCAATGCTCTCTTTCCTCGCTTCTAGCTTACTTTGGCTTGATGTGGGTAGGGCATTAGCAGGTATTGGCGGAGCAAGTGTTTTTGCGTGTGGTAGTGCTATTTTAATCCGCACTTTTGAGGACAAAGAACGCATAAACGCCTTTGCATTTTTTGGCACGACTGCGGGGCTTGGCATTACTTTGGGACCCACGATAAGTGGATTCCTTATTGATTTATTTATGTGGAGGGCGATTTTTGTCTTTCATTTCCTCACACTTGGGGCTGTTTTGCTCCTTTCACCTATGTTGCCAAAAGACCCACAAAAACAACAAAAAGCCTTTAAGTTTGATAAAATAGGTGCGCTTCTCTTTATCGCTTTTATGTCAAGTTTTATGCTCTTTATTACACAAATCCACGCCCTACAAGAGCCTCAAACACTTGGAATATTAGCCTTTTGTCTCATTGTAGGGATAATTTTTGGGGTGCATCAGAGAAATTTGCACCATAAAAACATTACACCAAATCCTACCCTACACATTCCTCAACCACTTTTAGATTTTGAGGTGCTTAAAAATGCTTCATTTTTTGGATTTAGCCTTGTAACGATTATCGCAGGATTTAGCTTTGTGGTGCTACTCACTTATTTTCCTACTTTTCTCTCCATAAACTTTGGGTTATCTGCCTCTTTTTCTGGGCTTTTTATGTTAGCTCTCACTACACCTATGTTATTTTGCCCTATTTTAGCAGGTAAAATGCTAAACAAAGGGATAGATTCTAAAACTTTTGCCCTCACAATGTCTTTAATGATGAGCGTAGGAATTTTTGCGCTTTTAATCATTTTGCACACTTTAAGCGGGATTGTTTTGCAGGTAATGACACTTGTCGCACTTTTTGTTATCGGCTGTGGTATGGGATTGCACGCAGGGGCAATTGATGGGTTGGCTCTTGGGAGTGTAGAATCTGCCAAAAGTGGCTTAGGCGCAGGAGTGCTTAATTCCTTGCGTTTAGGTTCAGAAGCTGTGGGGGTTAGCCTCTATGGTGCTCTTATGGTAGTATTCATCACTGCAAAATTGCCATATTTTATCACAGATGAAGCAGATTCTACTCCCCTTATTGAAAGCATCGCAAGTGGGAATCTAAGCCTCATTGATAATCCGCAGATTTTAGAAAATGCACCTTTACTTTATTTACAAGCATTTTCTTACACTCTAGAAATCTTAGGGATTATAAGCCTTGCTTTAAGCTTAGGTGTTTGGAGATTGCTTAGGAGGGTAAAATAGAGTGCTTAAGCTGCATTAAGCACTTTGAAAAATCTCAATTACTCTTATTATCTTAAGCAAGATTTGCTGTTTTTCTCACTCTACATTTACCAAATCTCCTTAATAAATACTAAGTGTAAGATTCTATAATATCACATATATTTTGTGTTAAGGAGGAAGTATGCGCTTTACAATCAATGATGAGAATAACTTTTTCAAAGACAAAGATAAGGCTTATATAGAGCCACCCAAAAAAATGCCATTTTTGCTAAAAATAGCCGTTTATTTAGCGCAAAAAAGCGTCAAGAAAGAAGTGCTCATCGCTAAACTTTTGACTTGGTATCCTAAGGCAGCAGTGAGTTCTGCAGTTTTAGAAAGCCTCGTAGCTCACGATGATGTAGAGATTAATAAGCGGATTCTAAAAATCATTCGTGTGCAGGTTTCTATGCTGGCGGCTTGTCCATTTTGTATTGATATGAATGCCTTTGAGTATGAAAAATTTGGATTAAAACTCGATGAAATCAATGCAATAGCTGATAAAAATTACACTTATCATACTTTTAGTGAAAAAGAAAGGATTATCTTACAATACGTAGAAATGGCGACAAATACGCCTGTTTTTATTTCAAAAGAGATTGTTTGTAGTCTCAAGGAGCATTTTTCTGAACGTGGCATTGTGATTATTGCCTCAACCATTGCGCAGGTGAATTATTGGTCAAGGCTTATCCGCGCTCTTGGTGTGCCTGTCGCTGGATTTGGCAATATCTGTTGCTTAGAGGAAAAAGGCTAATCTCACCTCATAAAAGCAAATATTTTTCTACAATTTCTCTCCAACCCCTTGACAAACACTAAGTGTTAGGATTTATAATGTCATTTTATAAGCCTCAA
>ERZ778515.243-NODE-243-length-48367-cov-6.958458_pt1 | contig 48367 bp, 33 predicted proteins | sample MGYA00510343_ERZ778515 | MGnify/ENA primary metagenome ERZ778515 (study PRJEB29527, sample SAMN07138965) | mouse gut metagenome | material: feces | host: mouse | place: China:Nanjing | collected 2016-01-25 ...
GTTTGGTTTTTTCCATAGGAAGCAGCCCGCATACGGTAATGACGGCGTATCACTCCAAATTTCGGAAAATCCAAAACGATATGCCGCCTTCCAAATTCCGGAAGGCGGCATATTGCGTTCTAAAAGACCGCCTTTCAGCCTCCAATATGCCGCCTTTTGGAGTGCAAAAGGCGGTCTTTTGCATTCCAAAAGGTATCATCTTGATTTTCAATATATTACAAAGGGGTCTGAAAACGCTCATCCGACACCGGCAATACGGGATATCCTTGCCTTGAGATACGCCTTGAAGGCATCGTCGCCAAGCACCTCTATGTCTTCATACAGACCAAGCACAAACCTGCCTATGCCGGCATGGCTGCAGACATTCATGGACAGGTTCCACCGCATGTTGCCGGCTGGTGTGATGTATCTGGCAGCCAACGGATATTCTTCTTTCAGCACATTGTATGACAGCGAACCGAGGGACAGCGTTACGGGATAAAGCTCCTCGCCGCTGAACATAAAGATGTCGGTATACATGCGGCGGTGGTCGCCCTCGTGCTGCCACGGCTGTTCGAGGAGCGTAACGTCTTCCATGCGCGCCACCTTGAAGGTTTTGTTCATGCCCGATGCCGGCTCATGGCAGCGCACCTCGTTGTTGCCGTTCATCAGCATGAACGGTTCCACAAGGCGGTCGCGGCACGTATTGCTGTGGGGCGACGAATAGTTGCGCAGCAGCACCTGCCGCCTTGTCTTTATTGCCTCGTGAAGCACGCTGACGTTGTGTGCCGCCTGCTCACGCATCTCGTCGCTGTCGAGGATGTCGAAGTCGTAGAAACGGTCCATCTTTCGCTTGAGGTTTGCCACAACGGCATTGTTGTCCGAGACCTTGTCGAGCAGACGGCGCATCAGCACCGCCTCGTCGGCGGTGAACGACACGCGCTCTACAAGCCGCCCGAAGAAAGGCGAGTCGCGGTCTATGCAGTAGACCTTGCCGCGCTTGTAGACCACAAAGCCTGTGTCGCGGAAGAACTCGAGATAGTAATAAAGGTTACGGCGGGATATGCCCACCTTGTCGCACAGCTTGTCTATCGTCAGCGTGTGGTTGTCGGTAAGCAGCATGAGCAGATGAAGCTCGCGCTCAAGTTTGTCGTGTCGCATGATTGGAAAGGGGTTGTGGAGGTTTATTGGACTAATAAGACTAATAGGACTATAAGGCTAATAGGCAAAATAGGACTGATAAGACTAATAGGGTTAATTAGACAAATAAGGCTCATAAGGCTTGTCAGACTAATTACCGCTCACCGCCGTTTGCCTCTTCTTCAAAGGGCAGCATAGGCTCGGCATCGCCCAGAAGGTTATAGCTCATGCGGTGATAGGGCGTGACGCCGAAGCGTCGTATAGCCTCGCGGTGGCGGCGCGTGGGATATCCCTTGTTCGATATCCAGTCGTATTGCGGATGCTCCTGCGCTATGCGCTCCATATATTCGTCGCGCCATGTCTTGGCAAGGATGCTCGCCGCGGCTATCGACAGATACTTGCCGTCGCCCTTGACGATGGTCGCGTGGGGCAGGTCGCGGTATGGCTTGAAGCGGTTGCCGTCTACTATCACAGCCTCCGGACGCACACTGAGGGCATCAAGGGCACGGTGCATGGCAAGAAAACTGGCATTGAGGATGTTTATCTTGTCTATCTCTTCGGGCGTTACAATGCCCACAGCCCATGCCACGGCATCGCGTTCTATCACCCGCCGCAGCTCGTTGCGCTTTCGCGCCGTGAGCTTCTTCGAGTCGTTCAGCTCTGCGTTTTCATAGTCGGCTGGCAGAATTACCGCCGCCGCATACACACTGCCGGCAAGGCATCCGCGCCCAGCCTCGTCGCATCCTGCCTCTACGACACCGTCGAAATAATGATTTTTTAACATCTGTATATCATTTAAGGGATTATGGGAGATATTTTCATGTTCTTTAACTAAAAACGTTCAACTGTTGAACTTATTGTGCACAAAAGGTCGTTTATTTTGCAATCAGAAACAATAATCTTACAAAATAACAGCTCTATGGAAAAGAATATGGTTCTTGAAACAAGCATCCCGGGCAACAAAATAGCTGCCGACACCGCGAAGTATATAATAAATAAGGTGAACGCTCCCATGCGGACGATATGCCGGTATTATTCGCATGTGCTCGAAAAGAATGTGAGCATACGCCAGGGATGGCTGCTCACAGAGGCGCAGGCGGCATTCTTTGCCTCCGTGATGCCGGTCAACATCAGCCTGTGCGTGCGCCTTCTCCTGCTCACATGGTTTGTCGTTGCATTGAAAAGATGCAGGAGGAGCGGGCTGTAAATAACGTGAGTCCGATGAAAAGCTCATGCCTTCTGCCCTTGCAGGGCGCATTAATATATTTAATCTGAACTAACCGGACTCATGTTAAATACTGCCGGGCAGAGGCATTTACGCACAACTATAAAAGAATTAACCTGACAAAAGAGAAAACATTATGATGTTTATAGGTATCGTTATATGGATTTTGGGCATGTTCCTCGGACAAGTCACAGGACACGGAGACTAAAGACAACAGTAAAAGCGTGTGGTTACAAAAGGTAAAAAAAGCCCTGTCACGGGCTATATGCAGTCTGCCGTGACAGGGTTATATGTCCTTCTATAAGTATGTCTGTGTCAGAACATGCGGCTTACGCGCTCTATTCCGGCGACAAGGGCATCAATCTCTTCTTTTGTGTTGTACAAAGCGAAAGAGGCGCGGACGGTGCCTTGTATGCCGAGACGCTGCATGAGGGGCTGCGCGCAGTGGTGACCGGTGCGCACGGCTATGCCGAGACGGTCGAGAAGGGTGCCCATGTCGAGGTGGTGGATATTGCCTACAAGGAATGAGACAACGGCATCCTTATGCTCCGAAGTGCCGAAAAGAGCCATTCCATCGATGTTTTTCATCTTCTGCATGGCATATTGCGTAAGCTCGCTTTCATGCTTTTCGATGTTGTCCATGCCAAGAGCGGTGATATAGTCTATAGCCTTTGCCAGCCCGTTGGTGGCAACATAGTCGGGCGTTCCTGCCTCGAACTTGAACGGAAGACGCTCGAACGTCGTCTTTTCAAAGCTCACGTTGTCTATCATCTCTCCCCCGCCCTGATACGGCGGCATCCTGTCGAGCCACTCTTCCTTGCCGTAGAGCACGCCCACACCCGTAGGACCATACATCTTGTGCCCGCTCATGGCGAAGAAATCGCAGTCGAGCTGCTGCATGTCTACGGCAAAGTGGGGTGCGCTCTGGGCACCGTCAAGCATGAAAGGCACCCCGTGGTCATGGGCAATACGTGCCATCTGCGCAACCGGATTGACAGTTCCGAGCACGTTGCTGACGTGTGCCACGCTCACAATGCGTGTCTTTTCATTAAACAGCCTTTCATACTCGTCAATCATAAGCTCTCCCCTGTCGTTCATCGGTATGACACGTATGACAATCCCCTTGCGGGCGGCATGCAACTGCCATGGCACAATGTTGGAATGGTGTTCCATGACGGAGAGAATCACTTCGTCGCCCTCTTTCATGAACGCATCGCAGAAAGAAGAGGCAACAAGGTTTATGCTTTCTGTCGTACCGCGCGTAAATATTATCTCGCTTGCCGAACGGGCGTTGATAAACCGGCGCACAGTCTCGCGCGAAGCCTCGTGCAGGTCGGTTGCCTGCTGCGACAGATAATGTACGCCGCGGTGAACGTTGGCATTCACGTTGTAATACTCTTCCATTATAGATTCTACCACGACACGCGGCTTCTGCGTGGTTGCCGCATTGTCGAGATACACTAACGGGCGGTCGTAAACGGTCCGTGACAATATCGGGAAATCTTCTCTTACCTTGTTTATATCGTACATAATGACACGTGGATTGGGTTTATTGGAATGTTATCTTCAGAAATAAAAGTAACGAAAGCATGCAGAAACAGCTGCCTTCTGCCTTTTGTAGGGACATATTCTTGTATTTGTCCGCCTCTTTTATGTATTGGTTATCAGCCACATGTGGGCGGACAAATACAAGAATATGTCCCTACAAGGGTATTATTTCATGCTTTGACAATGCTTCATATATCATTTTTGATGCTCACTTACAAAGCTTGCAGCCCTCGCAACGGCTCAGTTCGCCGCGGAAACGCTTCTCCACCAGATAGTGAAGACGGTCGCGGAGAGGCTCAAGACGGATGCCGTCTATCACCTCGTTTGCAAACGCAAACTGCAGCAGCAGGCGTGCCTCCTTTAGGCTTATGCCACGCTGGCGCATGTAGAAAAGCGCCGCTTCGTTGAGCTGCCCGACAGTGCTGCCATGGGCACACTTCACGTCATCGGCGTAAATCTCAAGCATAGGCTGAGTGTACATGCGTGCATCCTTGGTGGCACAGAGGTTCCGGTTGTTCATCACCGACGACGTCTTCTGTGCCCCGTGGTGCACGAGCACACGCCCGGCAAAGGCTCCCACGGCACTGCCGTCAAGCACATACTTGTACAGTTCGTTGCTTGTGCAGTGTGGAACGCGGTGCTCTATGAGCGTGTTGTTGTCCACATGCTGCTCCTTGTCGGCAATTACGCAGCCGCATAAGTTGCACTCCGCACCCTCGCCACGGAACACAAGGTCGGTCTTGTTGCGTGTTATGCCGTTGTGAAGGGTTATGATATTGTGGTTTACACGGCTGTCCGCCTGCTGCTCTATGTATACGTTGCTCACGCGGGTGTTCTTCGCATGGGTCTCCTCAAGGCAGTAGAGGTCGAGCGAGGCATTGCCGGCAACATACGCCTCGATGACCTGCGTGGTGAGGAAACGGCGATCGTCCATGGCGTGATCGCAGAAGAGCAGCTTTATCTCGGCACCCTCTTCCACAACGATGAGCACACGGCGGTTTATCATCAGGTCTACATCGGCGCGCAGGATGTTTATCACCTGCACGGCACGGTCTACCTTCACGCCACGCGGAACATAAATGAAAAGCCCGTCCTGGGCGAGCATCGTGTTGAGCGCAGTTATCGGGTCGTCAGCCGTTTTGGCTGCCTTTGAGTAATATTTCGCGATGAAACCGGGATTTTTCTGTGCCTCGGCACGAAGCGAACCGATAACTACACCGTCGGGAAGAAGCCCTCCCTTGGGCAGTGCCTTGTCGTAAAATCCGTCGTTAAGGATAAAGTAAAGCGATGTACTGAGATTGGGAACATCGCACTTGAAAGCCTCGTAGGGATTTACAGGAATGTCCAGCCGGTTTACGTTAAGCCCGTAGTCGGGAGCGAACAGCGCCTGCATGTCGGTATATTTGTAGCGTTCCACCTTACGTGTGGGGAAGCCCTGCCTGCTGAAATCGGCAAAGGCAGCGTCACGGACGGCGTTCATCACGTCCGCACTGTGGCTGAACAGCATGTCACGGCAACTGCCGTAGAGGTCAATATATTGTTTCTCGCTTTGCATTTTCTTTTCTCCGTTGGTAAGGAATACACCCTCCTGAGATAAAAAAGCCGTCCCCCGGCTTCAGGAAGTGTGCATTCTGACTATGAAAAATCAGCCTTCCGACTCTGCCTTTATCCAGTCAAAGCCACGCTGCTGTATCTCTTTCGCAAGCCCGGGACCTGCCGTCTTGACTATGCGCCCGTTGTAAAGGACATGCACAACGTCGGGACGTATCATGTCGAGAAGGCGGTCGTAGTGGGTGATAACAATGCAGCCCGACTCCGGCGTGCGCAGTTTGTTGACGCCTTCGGCAACAATGCGCATCGCATCGACATCCAGTCCGGAGTCCGTCTCATCAAGTATGGAGAGCTTAGGCTCGAGCATTGCCATCTGGAAAATCTCGTTCCGCTTCTTCTCCCCGCCGCTGAAGCCCTCGTTGACGGAGCGGTTTGTGAGCTTGGAATCAAGCTCGACAATCTTCCGCTTCTCGCGCATCAGCTTCAGAAACTCCGCCGCATTGAGCGGTTCAAGCCCTTCGTAGGCACGCTTCTCGTTGATTGCGGCGCGCATGAAGTTGGTCATCGACACGCCGGGGATTTCCACCGGATACTGGAAAGACAGGAAAAGCCCCTCGTGCGCACGGTCTTCGGGCTTCATGGCAAGAAGGTCCTTGCCGTTGAAAGTCACCGTTCCGCCCGTCACTTCGTAAAGCGGATTGCCTACAAGCACGGCACTCAGCGTTGACTTACCCGACCCGTTGGGTCCCATTATGGCATGAGTCTCACCGTCGTTTATCGTAAGGTTGATGCCCCTGAGTATCTCTTTGTCGCCTATTTTGGCGTGAAGGTCTTTTACTTCTAACATTTTTTCTTTAATTAAGAATTAAGAGTTAAGAATTAAGAATTAATAGCCTTATTAATTAAGGACTAAGAGTCTTCTAATTATGAATTATAAATTATAAATTAATTCCCCTCATCCCACCGTTCCTTCGAGCGACACGGACAACAGTTTCTGCGCCTCCACGGCAAACTCCATGGGCAGTTTGTTAAGCACATCCTTGGCATATCCGTTGACGATAAGCCCCACAGCCTGCTCCGTGGGGATGCCCCGCTGGTTGCAGTAGAAGAGCTGGTCTTCGCTTATCTTGCTCGTCGTAGCCTCATGTTCCACCACTGCCGTGTCGTTGCGGATGTCCATATAGGGGAAGGTATGCGCCCCGCAGTCGCTGCCGAGCAGCAGGCTGTCGCACGAACTGTAGTTGCGGGCGTTGTCGGCGTTGGACGTTGCGCGCACCAGACCGCGGTAGGAGTTTTGGCTGTGACCCGCACTTATGCCCTTGCTGATAATCGTGCTCTTGGTGTTCTTTCCTATATGAATCATCTTCGTGCCCGTGTCCGCCTCCTGCCAGTTGTTCGTCACGGCAACGGAATAGAACTCCGCCTGCGAGTTGTCGCCACGCAGCACGCACGAAGGATACTTCCACGTGATTGCCGAACCCGTCTCCACCTGCGTCCACGAGAGCTTGCTGTTAACGCCGCGAAGCTCCCCGCGCTTCGTCACAAGGTTCAATACGCCGCCCTTGCCGTTCTCATCGCCGGGATACCAGTTCTGCACCGTGGAGTACTTAACTTCCGCATTGTCCTTTACGACAATCTCCACAATGGCGGCATGCAGCTGGTTCTCGTCCCTCATGGGTGCCGTGCAGCCCTCAAGATAGCTCACATACGAGCTGTCGTCGGCAACAATCAGCGTGCGTTCAAACTGCCCCGTGTTGCGCGCGTTGATACGGAAATAAGAGCTTAGCTCCATTGGGCAGCGCACGCCCTTGGGTATATAGACGAACGAGCCGTCGCTGAACACCGCGCTGTTGAGCGCAGCGAAGAAGTTGTCACGATAGGGAACGACCGAGCCGAGATATTCCCTAACAAGGTCGGGATGCAGCTGTATGGCGTCGCCTATGGAACAGAATATGATGCCCTTCTCCGCCAGTTTCTCCTTGAAAGTTGTCTTCACGGACACCGAGTCCATAATGGCATCCACGGCAACGCCGCTCAGCGCGAGCCGCTCTTCGAGGGGAATGCCGAGCTTGTCGAAGGTCTTCATCAGTTCCGGGTCTATCTCCTTGGGCTTCCCGTCGTCATTTTTCTTCGCCATGGGGTCGGCATAATACGATATCGCCTGATAGTCTATCTCCGGCAGGGTGACATGCCCCCACGACGGCTGCTTGAGCGTCTGCCAGTATCTGAAAGCCTTAAGGCGGAACTCAAGCATCCATTCCGGCTCCTGCTTCTTTGCCGAAATAAGGCGCACCACGTCTTCGTTCAGCCCCTTGTCTATAATCTCGGTATGCACATCGGTGGTGAAGCCGAACTCGTATTTCTGCTCCGCTACCTGCCTTACAAACTCGTTATTATTGTTACCTTTGGTCTCCATTGCTTTTATATCACTGTTCATCACGCCTTTTCAGGCACTATGTTGGAACTGCAAAGTTACGAAAGAAAGGGCGTAACGCAAAGGTTTTAAATCTAAAATAGCTTATATTTTACTAAGTAACCGATATTTACCCGATGCCGTCACCACATCATCACACCGGCTCGCCGCGCCCGTCATCCTCACCCGCCGCGGTCTCCGCAGACCGGCACACGGCAGAGGCACCATACTCGGAAGGTGTCTGCCCGGTCACTTTCTTAAAGCAACGGCAGAAATACTTGGGGTCTGAGAAGCCGCAGGCAAATGCCACTTCCGACACGACAGCGTCCGTACGCGCCAGCATCTGACGTGCCTTCATTATGCGATAGTCAAGGATATAGTTGTTTGGAGACATCCCCAAAAGGCTCTTGCTCTTGAGATACAGCAAAGAGCGGCTTACGTTCATGCTGCGCGCAAAGCTGCTGACGTCGATATCGGAGTTGCGGTAGTTATTCTCGACAAACTCGCGTGCACGTACGGCAAACGTCTCGTCGGGCGCAGGCTGCTGCACTTCGCCTATGGCTGCGACTGGAGTATCGCCGCTGCCGGCACTCATCAGCTCCTTTATGCGGTTAGCCATGTACTCGAGTTTCTCGTCAGCCGCAAGCCTGTAGTTTTTCATCTCGCGCTTGAACGAGCGTATATAGCTGTATGTCCTGTAAACACCCAGCAATACAAGCAGCACAAGTCCGCCGTAAAGCATCCATGCCCAGTGAGTCTCGTTGAAAGCCGCCTTGCGGTAAATCATCATGCTTTCCTCATTATCCACCCACACACCGTCGCTGTTGGTGGAGCGGATGACAAGCCGGTACTTGCCCGGCGGGAGGGCACTGAAATATATTTTGTTGTCCTTGGTGTAAATCCATGTATCGTCAAGCCCCTCCATTTTATACCTATATATGATGTCCTCGTTCTTGCCATAGTCAAGGGCTGCAAACTCCACGGCAAAGCTGTTGCCGTCGGGTCCGACGACAAGCGTGTCCGGACACGCAAAGCGTATCTTTGGTATAAACACGCTCTTCTTTATATCGTCCATGTTGAATTTCAGTATGCCCTGATTGGTGGCGAAGACCATGTTGCCGTCGGGCAGACATACGGGCTTTGCCTCGGTGAAAAGAAAATCGTTGCTGAAGAAACCTTTTATATGGTTGGTAAAAAGCCCCGTAGACATGTCCATCTGCATGAGCGACAACTCGCCCACGGACCAGAGGCAGCCCCGGCTGTCGAGAAAGATGTTCAGGCACGCGTCGGATGCCATGCCCTCAACGGCGGTGAAGTTCTTGAAACGGATGTCGTTGCGCAGGAAATTAACAGACACCGCCATGCTCACGCCGCCGCCAATGGTGGAAATAAACACGTTGCCTGCCGCGTTTTGCTGGATGCCTGTTATATTGTTGTTGCCCAACGAGGTAATTTCTCCCTTCTTACGCTGGCTGACAAAGAAGCCCATGGCTGCCGGATTTTTTGCAAGGCGGGTTGTGATAAGCCCGTTGGTGGTGCCTATCAGAAGGATGCCACCTTTGACAAGCGCCATGCAGCGTATGTGGTCCATGTCGCCGGAGGGATATTGCCGCAACAGGTTGTTCTTGTTTATAAAACGCGCCCTGCCGCTCCTGTCCCTGTACAGCATGTTCAGTCCGCCGCCATAAGTCCCTATCCATATACGTCCGCCGGCATCTTCGCATATACTGTATACATTCGACGACGATATGGAACCGGGGTCGGAAGGATCTTTCTTATATTGTTCCATTTTATAGCCTCCGGCACATGGAGTGAGGCAGAACAGCCCGTCGGGCTTCGTACCTATCCATATCCGCCCGCGGCTGTCTTCGAACACGGTGTACGCAATATGCCCGAAAGCCGTCTTCGACTTGCTTATCCTGCCGTCGGACGTAAGATATGAGGGAACGGAACTGCCTTTCTCAAAAACATGCAGATAACGGTTCTTGTCACCTGCCCACAACCGTCCGCGGCTGTCGACAAAGAGACAGCTGACATGCTCGTCGCCTTTTTCGGGACTGAGCTTGATGTTCTTTATCGGCTCTCGCCTGAACTCGACACGCTCAAGCCCCCTGAACGAGCGTATCCAGATGCCTCCCTGATTGTCTACGAGCCTCACCTTGAGATTTACATCCCTGTACTCGGGTATCAGCTTCACGCGCCTTACATATTCGTCCACGTCGGGAATGCCGTGAAAATTGGGCACCTGTGTGTCCGGAAGCTGCTCAAACCGGCGGGTGTCGCGGTAAAAAACATAATATTTTCCAGCCGAGTGGCAGCGCAGGTTGTGGTCGGGAAGCTCTTCTACAAAGTCTATCCAGTTTGATTCAAGCGGGCAGTCGTCGCCCGGTCTCGACTTATATGTCCTGAACCGGTAGCCGTCATACTGCACCAGCCCGTCACGGGTACAGAACCATATATACCCGTATGAGTCCTGTATGCCGTGCGACACATAGCTCTCCTGCAGCCCGTCGGCGGAACCGAAACGCACTATCCTGGCAAAAGGCACTGACATGCAGAAGGCAGAAGATGCCGTAAGGAGCAATACTAAGAATAATCTATACATTCTGTTTTATGGATTACAAAAATAATAAATTAAACTATCTGACGGAAATAAAAGACATTCAAAATAACGTGAGTTCGATGAATTTATCTTTCTTGTTGTATTACAAACCACCCCTGCCCCTCCTTTGAAAAAGGAGGGGACGCGGAGTAAGGGAGGAAGGAGTAAAGTGTTAGGAAGTTAAAGAAGTTATGGGAAGTTAGAAGAAGTTAAAGGACAAATGTCTGCATACGGTGCCTGCACAGCGTCCCCTCCTTTTTTAAAGGAGGGGCAGGGGTGGTTTGTATTATTCATCGAGCTCATGTTAAAATATCATTATTGTACATATCACACGACATGCAACGGATGTTACGGTTTGTAACCGTGACCTCCCGACGTCCGAAAGGTCACCTTTCAGGCTTCAAAAGGTTACCTTTTGCGTTGCAATATGCCACCTTTCGGAGGGCAAAAGATGCCGGTTCTAAACCGTAAGGAAAAGCCCCCGGAAAATATCAGACTGTAAGCTGATGTGAGTCCGGTGAATTATATAAACCACCCCTCACACTGCGCAGGCACGAATACAGGGCATAAAAAAGGAACAGGCATTCACATGCCCGTTCCTCCTTGAATAATGTCTGATTTTCAGAAATACATCTATAATATCGCCATATTATATTAACCAAAAATAATAACATATCTTATTTACCGACCTGGACAACCGGATTGTCGCTCAACGGGTCGAAAACGCCCATGCCACCGGAGGTGCTCGCCCAGCCGATAGTCTGCATCACATTGGGGTTGTTGTTCTGATCGCCTTCCGAAAGTCCCATGAGATAGCAGTTGGGACTCCATACCGGCAACACGTCCGTCTGCTCCTCAAGGTTCATCGTCGACACGTCCTTACGCTGAAGATACCTGCCGTAGAAATCTGCAAGAGCCTTCACGCGTGCATTGGCATAGGTCGTCTCGCCTGTCACGGCATCGGTTGCCGTGGTGAAATCTTCACCGAGCGTCAGGGCTGCGGGTCTTGATATGCCGAGCGCGGCAAAAGGATCGGCATCGGCGCTCTTGGCTCCCGTATACACAGAAGGGTCGAAATACATCTCGAGCTTGTGAAGCGGTATTTCGTTAAGAGGCTTCACCCCGAGATAAGTACACGTGTTGCCGCCCCAGCCCACAGGTATCCAGCTGCTGTTGCCGACGGCGTCCTGCCCTGCCCCGCCGTCGAAAAGCATCCAGCGGTGACAGTCGTCAAAGCGCTTGCCTTCGTATGCAAGCTCTATCATACGCTCATAGAGAATTGCCTCGAACATACGGGCACGGTCGCCGCGGATAGCCTCATCGAGTCCGCAATTGCCTGTGTATCCCACGCGACGGCGTATCTGCAGAAGTGCATCCCATGCCTCGTCCAGGTGGTTTGCACCGCATGCCGCCTCGGCAAAGTTAAGCAATACCTCGGCATAACGCATGGCTATCAGGGGCTGGCCGTTAAGCTTGAAGGCATTGTCACTGCTGAAGTTGTAGAGCGGGCGCTCGCCCAAGCCATAGTCCTGAGACTTCTTGCGGATATAGATTGTCTGTCCCTTGGTGCCGAGCAGGTCGGTGAAATATCCTGTCTGCTTCGGCTCCTCAGCCTCGGACACGGAAGAATACCAGGCATAGTTCTGCAACTGATACGCCGTTCCGCTTGAATAAGGGCACTGGTCTTCATAGCCCGTTATACTGCCGTTAAACTGCCACTCTGTGCCGGGAAAGGCAAACGTGCGGTAAAAGCGCGGGTCGCGGTTGAGGAAGAACACGCGCTTGTCGTAGACATAGTCACCTGCCTCCGAAGGGCGTCTGCCGTCTGCCATGGGGAAGGCGTCGACCATTTCAGCCGTGGGAGAAACGGAGTTGCTGCCCAAGGCGTTGGTGGGGCGTATCTGCTGTTCCCAACAGTTGAAGATGTCTTTATCCGTGCTGGATGTCACATTGTTGCATATACAAATATAGACGGCTTCGGAATTGAGCGTCTCGCCGCCCATCATGTTACACCATATCTTTGCCCAGTTCGACCCGTTGACACCCGGATTGCCGCTATATGACAGCCCGAAATGCCCCTGCCTGAGCTTTTCAAGGGCGGTCTTGTTCAGCTCATACGCCTCTTCCCAGCGTGTCTTGTCGTCTGCACGGTTGAACACCGGACTGGCATAATAGTTTGCCACATATCCGGCAAGGGCGTAGGCGGCACCAGAAGTGATGCGTCCCCAGTCGTTTGCCTCCTCTTCCCAGCGTGCCGGAAGCTCGTCGCCCGCCTTTGTAAGGTCGCTTATGATGAAACGGAAGGTATCGTAGGTCGACGTGCGGGGTGCACGCAGCTTCGTCGTGTCGCTGAGCAGCGTGCTCTGTATGTCGTCTACAATGGGCAGCCCTCCATAGCGTTTGAACAGGCGGAAATAGCGGGTGGCGCGGAAGAAGCGCGCCTGACCGTCGACAAGCTGCTTCTGTGTCTCGTTCAATGTCTGGCTCTCAGCCGTACGGACGATGACATCCGTACACTCGCGCATCTTCTTCCAGGGGCTTTCATTGATGCCATAGAAAAAGTAGCGGTGGATGTTTGAGTTAGTCCAGATTGTGGAGGGATTGGTATATTCGCCGAAACCCGTAAACTCATCGCTGTTGAGGGAGAGCTGGTCGGGCAGCCCGACGGGCCATATATCCGGCGCGTAGTTGTCCACCGTGGCGCCATATCCCTTCACATACGGCAGCGACCTCTGGTATATATAGTTGAGACGCAGCTTGGCAGAAGCCCAGTCTCCGTATACCTGTTCGGGACCGAAGCTGCCGTAAGGGCGCTTTTCTGCAAGGAAATCATCACTGCATCCGGTTATCGAGGAGGCGCCGGCAATAAACAGTAACATCGCCGATGCCTTAATCAAATATCTTGTTGCTTTCATATTTTTGAACTTTTTTGTTTTTTACTTTTATATCAGAACGTAACGTTGACACCGACGGTTATCTTGCGTACCACGGGATAACTGCCGTAATTACCCGAGAAGCCGGTCGAGTCCCAATAGCCTCCGGGAATTGAGTTATAAAGGCTCAGGGCGTTCTGGCATGTCGCATTGACACGCACGTTGCTCAGTCCTATGGAGTGCGCCCACTTCTTGGGCAGGGTGTAAGCCAGCGTTATGTTACGCAACAGTATCTTTGTGGCAGAGATACGCCAGAACGTTGACGCGACAGAATTTATGTTTCCCTTGTTGAAACCGAAGTTGGGCCAGCGCCCGTTGCGGTTGGCACGGGCAATGACCTGCCCTGCGGCATCGTATACATCCTCATATATGAACATGTCATTCCACATTGCCGACACGTTGGTTGTCTCCATATCAGAGAACGACTCGCCGCGAAGGGCACCCGGCATAAGGGTATATGCGCCCCACTCTCCCTGGAAAGTGGCATTTATGGAAAGCGACTTATACACGAAGTTCAGGTTGAGGTTGCTTGTATAAGGATTGTTCGCGCGCTTCGAAATCATAACGGCATCGTCATTTGAGTTGATGACACCGTCCGGCGCGGTGTAGTTGCCGTTCTCGTCCTTCGCACCGCGTATATCCTCATAGATAAGCATGCCGGGATGCACCTGGTCCTGTGTCAGACCAAGATAGTTGGTTATCTTGTATTTGGTAAAATACTCTTCTATCTCCTGATAGCTGCGGAACATTCCCAAACACGACAGTCCCCACAGACCGCGGTCCGTGCGCCCGCCTTTTACATAGTCGGTCCACGTACGCTGTTCGTCGCTCACCCAATAGTATTTACGCACACGGTTGTCGTCGTAGCCGAAGCCAAGACGCGCCGAGACATACATGTCCTTGTTTATGCGCTGACGCCAGCCGACTATTGCCTCAAAGCCGAACATGTCCATTTCGCTGTAGTTCTCGGGAGCGGCATATATGCCGACGGTACCCGGAAGATTTGACGCGCCGGGGAAGGCAAACATCTCACGCCCCATGTCGTAGTATGCGTCAAACGTTACAGAAAGCCTGTTGTCGAACATACGCAGGTCTATACCGAAGTTGGTCTTGTAGTTCTTGTCCCAGCGCAAGTTGGGGTTTGTACCCGACTTCTCAGGCAACTGGAAAGACCGGGAGGTCTCTATTGCCGGATTGGTGCCGAAGATTGAGCCGCCGTAAGAGTTGTAGTTATACAGCTGCAGCCAGCGCCACGGGTCTACATTGTCGCGTCCCATGACGCCGAAAGATGCACGGAACTTAAGGAAGTCTATCTTTGTCTTCTCCTTGTTAAACCAGTTTTCTTCCGACATAACCCATCCGGCAGAGACGCTGGGGAATGCTCCCCAATAGTTCTCGGGCGAGAATTTGGTGGAAGCCTGGGCACGGACAAGGAACTCAAACAGGTACTTATCCGAATAGGCATAGTTCAAACGGCCTATATAGGCGAGGCTTCCGCCCTCGCTTCTGTTCCATGCCACGTCTTTCACGGCGTCGTCGGAAAGGGAGTTGGACTGCCCGTCCGTGAAGCTCAGCGGATGTGTGCCCTCTGCCCAGACATTCTCCATCCAGCTTTCGCCTCTTTCTATCGAGAACGTCCCGCTTACGTCGTGCTTGCCGAACTTGCGCCCGTACATCAGCATGAAGTTTATCTGATAGCTGTCCGAACGCGACATCTCACGGCTTATGAATGAGCTTTGGCCGCTGTTGAGGACACGCTGCTCAAGGTTCTCAAAGTCTGTATAGCGGAAGCCTTCGAGCGTTGTCTCGTCGTAGTCTACGTTCGGGTCGTTGTCTATAATCATCGTCGGGTCTGCTATATAAAGGTGTCTGCCGGAGCCGCCCCTGTTCTTTACGCGGTAGACAGTGTTCTCCATGCGTATGCGGTTGTCCTTCTGGTTGCTGATGTTACGCGAGTATGTCAGCCTTGCACGCAGTCCCTTAAGGGGCTTGATCCAGCCGAAGTCGTGCTCCAGCGTGGCTTGTATGCTCATGCTGTTGTCCGAACGCTCGCGGTTGTTGCGTGATTCCTGCAACGACTTGTAGTTGTAATAGTTTGTATTTGCCGGGTTGTTCTCCATCCCCGAGTTGTATATCGGATAGCCATTGATGTTGTCCGGCACGTATGCGGGGTTCTTCAGAAGATATTTATAGTCTTCCTCGCTGTTCCCCTCATGGCTGTCACGGGTCGACGTATCGCCCGATATTGAAACCGTAGCCTTTACATATTTGGATATGTTTGCTGTCAAGCCGGCACGATAGTTATAACGTTCGTAGTCCAGCTTTCCAAGGTTTCCGTCCTGGGTATAATAGCTCAGGCCGGCAAAATATGTGACTTTTTCCGTTCCGCCGTTTACGTTTACGCTGTGCCTCTGCGTAAGGGCAGACTTCCAATACTTGTCAAGAAGATTATAGTTCATGCTCTTCATTGCCTCAAGCTCGTCTGCCTGGAAGTAATTAAGCAGCTTGTCGTCCTTGGAACCGCTCTGCAGCACGTTTGCCGCACGTGCCGCATTATATATCGTCCCATACTGATATCCGTTTAGCATCTCTGCATGTTTAATCGCATCCGTATAGCTGAGCTGCGTCTGATAGCTTATCTTCGGCTGCCCCTGACGGCCGCGCTTGGTCTTCACCAGTATGACGCCATACGCTCCGTATGCGCCATATACGGCTGCGGCGGCATCTTTAAGAATGGTGATGCTCTCCACTTCGTCAACGTCAAGGTTGTTAAATTCGTCCTCGCCTTTTTCCGAGTCCTGATACACAAAGTCATCAATGACATAAAGAGGGGCGGGGTTGCTGTTGCCGCCAATTGCCATGCCGCCCGCATCCTTGCCCGTGGGAACAAGTGCAACGGCATCCTTTGCCTGACGTATCGTTATGGTGGCATTCTCTCCCGGACGCCCGGTAGAGGGCATGTCTATGTGCAATGACGGGGAAATACCAATCAGTGCCTCCGACAGGTTGCTTACGGCGAGGTCCTTAAGTTCATCAGGAGTAATCACCTCCACTGCTCCCGTAACATTCTTCTGCTTCAATGAGCCGTAGCCGACGACGACCACATCATCAAGAAAGGCGCCGTCTTCTTTCAGCACGACACGTGGATCGGACAGGTCGGAGACGGTCTGTGCAACATATCCTATATAGCTTATGCGCAGCTTCTTTCCTGCCGGGACTGTTATGGAGAACCTGCCGTCTACATCCGTTACGGTGCCTCCCGTCTTCTGACCGACAACAGTTACGGTTGCACCGATGACCGCCTCACCGCTTTCATCGACAACCACGCCTTTTACAACACGCTTGTCCTGCTGGTTTACTTCATTGTTCCCGGCATTCACTGTGACAACGGGAGCAATGAGGAAACATATCAGCAGACATATCTTATATATACTTCTCATAAGTGTTTTTCGTTATATATTAATAAATTATTTCTGTTCCAGCCATCTGGGATCGCCTGCCCTGTTGGCTACAATCTCATATTGCTGCGGTGTAAAGTCCACTCCTCCGTTGGGCCTGGACAAGTCAAGGCTCTGCATGACATCGCCCCTGAACTGCGGATCATAGTCCATGGCAAACGGTGTCCCGTACGAGTCTTTCTGCTTCATGTCGTCGTTGTCGATTTTTGTTATGCCCCACCAGAAGTTGAACTTAAACGTCTTATTGCCTCCATAGCGTGGAAGCTGGCGTACACTATGCACGTCATAGAATATCGTATGGTCTATGGTCAGCACCTGTCCAGTGGCATTAAGGTTGTTGACAAATTTCTGCTCGGTATAGACCTTGCTGAGTGTGCAATTACTGAACGTTATGCTTTGAGTGCTCATCGGTCCGGTTGCATTCCCGAACACCTTGACCGGATTTGCATTAGAACTGTTCGCATAGCGGATAAAATATGCCTTGGCATTATTCAGGACGTTATAGAATGTGCTGTTGGCAAGCCTCAGGTTCTTTATTATACGCCCCTTGTTCTGAAGGCAGAAAAGCCCTGTGCTGCCCGAATTCTTCTGCTGTACGATGCAGTCGTCCACCGTCACATGCCACCAAGCACAATCAACCGTATTGTCAAAGATAAGTGCATTAGGCATGTCCTTGAACCAGCAATGGGCTATATAGAAAGGATCACGCACGATATAGATATTGTTAATCGGGCTGCCATCACGTGTATATCCAAGGTTCTGGCTCTTTATTTCTTCGGGAAGGTTCTTCACCGACATGCCCACAACACCATACGCGGTAGACTCCGAACAGTCAAAGTTAATGTACTTCAACTTAAGTCCGGAATAGCTCATAATGGTTCCTTTCCCCTGCAACTTCACCGTCGGACGGTGTATCTTGTCACCGCGGAACGTCAGATTATGCGGTCCGAAGTCCACAGTGTCGCTCAATATATACTCTCCACCGGGCTCCAAATCTATTGCGACCTCCTCTCCAAGCGTGTCCAGCGGATGCTCCGCCATATACCGCGAGATGTCCTCACCGCTCGGTATGACGGCAACCGAAGGCACCAAAGTGGAAAAGTTATACACCGTAGGAGCATCCGCATCATTATTGCCCAGCTGCTTGTTGCCAACCACCCTGATAGCAAACTCATACTTTGAATCCTCTGTCACGGGCACTGTCATCCTGCTGCCGTCAATAAGTTTTTTATCCAATCCATCGATAATCTGCGGGTTCTCAGGATCGTCCACGTTAGAGAACGTCACTTCATATCCTGCCGCCCCATAGACCAAAGGCCACGATATCGTGGCGGAAGTGCCGTCGGTGCTTACTATAAAAGACACTGAGTCGGGAGTTACCAAATCGGTATCTCTCACACCGGAATCAAAGCCGTCAGGCGAATCATAGCCTTCGGCACAACTGCAAATAAGGATAATCAGTACTGCCAAAGGCAGCCAAATCCTCCATCTTCTCATTAAGAAAACATGTTTTTTCATAGGACATTTCGTTTTTATAAGTTCTTATATGTTATTTATTATATTGCCGAAGGTTAACCGGCAACACGCCACAAAGAGTTTTAAGTATGCCCCGTTGTGACCTGCTGTTTCTACTGCGAATTTACATTTACACCTTTTTTAGCAGGTGGAGAAACGTCTATTTGAAGTGGATTTTTATGCAAACACGCTGAAAAACAACAATTATACGATAAAAAGAACAAATGTTACGAAATGTGAAACATCACATATATAAATATGTATAAAAAGGTTCCGCCATGCTTAACATTGACTTAAGCATGGCGGAACGATATAAGAATGCAATATCTGCAAGCCTTTACAACTTCTGCTTAACCTCTATCTCCGTAAAGGTCTCAATGATATCGCCTGTCTGTATGTCGTTGAAGTTCACCAGACTGATACCGCACTCGAAGTTGACACCAACCTCCTTGACGTCGTCCTTGAAGCGCTTCAGGGCGTTTATCTCGCCTGTATGGACAACGATGCCGTCGCGGACCAGACGCGCCTTGTCCGAGCGGTGCACCTTGCCTTCGCTCACGTATGCACCTGCAACGGTACCTACCTTGGATATGCGGTAAACCTCGCGCACCTCTACCTGTCCGGTCACAACCTCCTTGACAACCTTGTCGAGCATGCCTTCCATTGCCGACTTCACGTCCTCAATGGCATCGTAAATCACCGAGTAGGTGTTTATCTCAACGCCCTGCTGCTCCGCAAGCTTGCGCGCAGCTCCCGAAGGACGCACCTGGAAGCCGACGATGATGGCATCGGAGGCATCGGCAAGCGTAACGTCGCTCTCCGAAATCTGTCCCACTGCCTTGTGTATAACGTCCACCTTTATCTTCTCCGTAGAGAGTTTGATGAACGAGTCGCTCAGCGCCTCGATACTTCCGTCGGTGTCACCCTTCACGATTATGTTGAGCTCCTTGAACGAACCGAGGGCTATGCGATGGGAGATGTCGCTCAGCGTCAGTCGCTTCTGCGTGCGCAAGCCCTGCTCGCGCTGCAGCTGCAGGCGCTTGTTTGCAATGTCGCGTGCCTCCTGCTCCGTCTCAAGCACATGGAAAGAGTCTCCCGCCGTAGGTGCCCCGTTAAGACCGAGGATTATCGCCGGCTCTGCCGGACTTGCCTTCTCTATGCGCTGGTTGCGCTCGTTGAACATCGCCTTGATGCGTCCCCAGCTCGTTCCGGCTATAACGTTGTCGCCCACCTTCAGCGTTCCGTTGCTCACAAGCACCGTGGATACATATCCGCGACCCTTGTCGAGCGACGACTCGATGATGCTTCCCGTAGCCTTGCGGTTGGGGTTTGCCTTCAGGTCGAGCATCTCCGCCTCGAGCAGAACCTTCTCCAGGAGGTCGTCAACGCCCACGCCTTTCTTTGCGCTTATCTCCTGACACTGGTACTTTCCGCCCCATTCCTCGACGAGGAGGTTCATGTTTGCCAGGTCCTCACGTATCTTGTCAGGATTGGCACCGGGCTTGTCTATCTTGTTGATGGCAAACACCATAGGCACGTTTGCCGCCTGGGCGTGAGCTATCGCCTCGCGTGTTGTCGGCATGACGCTGTCGTCTGCCGCTATTATTATTATGGCAATGTCCGTCACCTGGGCACCACGTGCACGCATCGCCGTAAACGCCTCGTGTCCCGGGGTGTCAAGGAACGTAATCTCGCGGCCGTCGGCAAGCTTTACATTATACGCCCCAATGTGCTGCGTAATGCCGCCTGCCTCTCCTGCAATGACGTTGGTATTGCGTATGTGGTCAAGCAGCGATGTCTTTCCGTGGTCCACATGTCCCATCACCGTCACAATGGGGGCGCGCGGTACGAGGTCGTTCTCGTCGTCCTCCTCCTCGGTTATCGCCTCCGAAACTTCTGCACTGACATACTCTGTCTTGAACCCGAACTCGTCGGCAACGAGGTTTATCGTCTCTGCGTCGAGACGCTGGTTGATGGACACCATTATGCCCACGCTCATACATGTGCCGATAACCTGATTTACCGAAACGTTCATCATCGTGGCAAGCTCGCTCACCGTAACATACTCGGTAAGCTTCAGTATCTTGCTCTCGGCACGCTCCTCTGCGCGCTGCTCCTTGAGATGCTCCTGCACAGCCTCACGCTTCTCCTTGCGGTACTTGGCGCCCTTCTTGTTCTGGTTCTTGCTCGTAAGGCGTGCAAGCGTCTCCTTTACCTGACGTGCAACGTCTTCCTCGTTAACCTCAAGAGGCTTATGGTTCTTCTTGCGGTTTTTCTTCTTGCCCGCCGGCGCATTTGCACCGGGCTTTCCGGCATTAGTGTTTCCGCCGTGCTGCTTTGCCGCAGCGTCTATGTCAACGCGCTCCTTTGTTATGCGCGCGCGCTTCTTCTTCTCGCCGCCGTGTGCCTGTGCGTTCTTCTCCTCGCGCTCCTTGCGGCGCTCCTCCTTCGTCTTTTTCTTGGGGCGCGTGCTCTGGTTCAGCGAGTCGAGGTCGATTTTACCAAGCACGTTCACCTTCGGTGCCATTTTCTTTTCGCTGTTAAGCGTGAACACCTTGGGACCCGGCGTGACGGCTTCCTTATTTTCTTCCGGCTTTGCAGGAGCCTGTACAGCCGGTGCCACGGGCTGCGGCTTCGGCTCTTTCTTTGCCTCCTGCCTAACCGGCGCGGGCTTATGCTCCTTCGCCGCGGGCTGTGCGGCAGCTTTTTCCTGTACGGGCTGTGCCTTCACAGGCTGCGGGGCTGGCTTCGGTGCAGATGCCGCCACGTTGTTTTTCTCCGCTTCCGGACTTACGGCAGAAGCTTTTTCCGGCTTTGCTTGCGGTTTCTCTGACGGTGCATCAGACTTTGCCGGTTTCTTGCCAAGACTGTCAAGGTCTATCTTGCCCAGCGGCTTATACTGCTGTGCAGGGCGTTTTCCCGCCGATGCCTCAACGTTCCTGTCCTTCGTCTCGGCTGGACGCTTCTTTTCTTTCGGATGTTTCTGAAACAGCTTCTCCGCCTGATTTCTCACTTCCTTGTCCGACTGAAAAGCCTCAACGAGCGCTTTGTGCTGCGCATCGCTCAGCTTAAAGCTGAGGTCAGCCCTGACTTCGCCCAGTTCGGGTTGTTTCTCAAGGAATTCAACTGCCGTCTGAAGTCCTATGTTTAACTCACGTATTGCTTTATTTAATCTGATGCTCATCTGTATTGTTTAATGAAGAATGAAGAATGAAGAATGAAGAACTTTATTTCCACATATATCCATTTATCATTTCTTCGTGTTTATTTTTAATTCCTATGTACGACAGAAGAACAGAACGGGTGATGAAGACGGGCATGAGACATGTCCTCATTCTTCATTCTTCATTCCTCATTCTTCATTTTATTCAAATTCCGATTTCAGTATCCTCAGCATATTGTCCACGGTCTCCTCTTCAAGGTCCGCCTTCTCGACGAGCATTTCCCGCGGAGCGTTTATCACCGCCTTCGCCGTGTCGAGACCTATGCTCTTTACGGCATCGAGTATCCACTGGTCTATCTCGTCCGAGAACTCGTCGAGGTAGATGTCCTCGTCTGCCTCGTTTTCGTCTACCTCACGGAACACGTCTATAGTAAATTCGGTGAGCATGCTCGCCAGTTTTATGTTAAGACCGCCCCTGCCTATGGCAAGCGAGACTTCCTCCGGACGCAGGAACACCTCTGCCTTGTGGTTCTCCTCGTCCACCGTTATGCTCGAAATCTTTGCCGGACTGAGGGCGCGCTGTATGAAGAGCTTGATGTTGGAAGTGTAGTTTATCACGTCGATGTTCTCGTTGCCAAGCTCGCGCACGATGCCGTGAACGCGGCTTCCCTTCACGCCGACGCATGCTCCTACGGGGTCGATGCGGTCGTCGTAGCTCTCCACGGCAATCTTAGCCCTCTCTCCCGGCATGCGGGCTATGCGCTTGACGGTTATCAGCCCGTCGGCTATTTCAGGCACTTCTGCCTCGAGCAGCCTCTCGAGGAACATGGTGCTGGTGCGGCTGAGTATTATCTTCGGGTTGTTGTTCTCGTTGTCCACGCGCAGGATTACGGCACGCACGGTCTCGCCCTTATGATACTGGTCGGACGGTATCTGCTCCGACTTAGGAAGGATAAGCTCGTTGTTCTCATCGTCCACAAGCAGCACTTCGCGCTTCCAGACCTGATATACCTCGCCGGCGATGACCTGTCCCACGCGGTCCTTGTACTTGTTGTAAAGGCTGTCGTGCTCAAGCTCGAGTATCTTCGAGGCGAGTGTCTGGCGCAGGTTCAATATGGCACGGCGTCCGAACTGTGCAAAGTTGACCGGCTCGCTCACTTCCTCGCCCACCTCATAGTCGGGTTCTATCTTCTGTGCGGCTGTAAGCGCAATCTCCTTGTTCTCGTCCTTCACCTCGCCGTCTGCCACAACGATACGGTTGCGGTATATTTCAAAGTCGCCCTTGTCGGGGTTTACGATGACGTCGAAATTCTCGTCGCTGCCGAATATCTTCGCGATGACGTTGCGGAAGCTCTCCTCCAGAACGCTCATAAGTGTGGTGCGGTCAATATTCTTGGTCTCCTTAAACTCTTTGAAGGTGTCGACCATGCTTATGGTCTCTTCATCTTTTCTTCTTGCTGCCATAGCTTATTTGAAACTTATTAGGTATTTTGTATATTTCACTTCGTCCATATTGAAAAACTTGTCTACCGGCGTGAGCACCGGGCGTTTCTTGCCTTCGGGCTTTATCTTCTCATTCACCGTCACCGTGAAGTTCCTGCCGTCAACGGCTTTCAGCACGCCCTTCAGCTTTTTGCCCTCAGCCGTAAGCACCTCCACCTCCTTGCCGATGAAGTTGACATACTGCTGCGGAACCTTGAAAGGCTGCCCCAGACCGGCACTGCCAACCTCCAGCTCGTAATCTTCTTCATCACGGCTGAGGTTCTCTTCTATGAACCGGCTCAACTGCACACAGTCTTCTATCCATACGCCGTCGGCATGGTCTATCTCCACGACAATCTTGTCCGCCGGACTTATCTCCACGTCAACAAGGAAATAATCCTTGTCCTCAAGCCACTGATTGACTAAGTTTTCAACTACGCTCTTATCTATCATACTAATGTTTTTAAAATGAAAATGAGGAGCTTTTGCAAGCCCCTCATTCCACTGAACGGTGCAAAATTACGAATTATTTCGCATGCACACAAGTATTTCCGCCTTATTTTATACAAAAAAGAAGATTATCCGTCCTTTTACCGTCCGATGCCGCAAGACGGCGCACGGGCACCGTCTTGCAACGCTGCAGACAGGCTCCCGCTACATGCCCTCGCGCACACTGCGGCACGCCCCGGAACCACCCACTTTCCAAGAGGTTACCTTTCAGGCTCCAATATGCCGCCTTTTGCCGTGTAAAAGGTGACCTTTCAGGCTCTAAAAGGGCACCTTTTGGAAGCCGGTTGATAACATACTGATTGTCAATATATTATCACAGGCCTTGCAAATCCGTTTTTCCCGCTGTATTAACGTGGTTCGACGAATAATACAAACCACCCATGCCCCTCCTTAAAAAAAGGAGGGGACGCAGGCGCAGGCATTGTATATAGACATTTGTCCTTTAACTTCATATAACTTCCCATAACTTCTTTAACTTCCTAACACTTTACTCCTTACTCCCTTACTCCGCGTCCCATCCTTTTCCAAAGGAGGGGCAGGGGTGGTTTGTAGTATAACAAGAAAGATAAATTTGTCGAACTCACATTGTATTACGAGCATCTCCTGAGATGGAGCAGGACATTTTCTGTAAATGTCCCTACCCGCGAATGGCTTTATATTTCGGCACTGCCTCACATGTAGAAAGGAGTATATAAAAACAAATCCTGCCCCATTTTAACATGGGGCAGGACGCTTATAACATTGTTGTGTTATTAAAAATTTGAGAGAATTGAGGCTTCACAGTCTCACAGTGTTTTACAAAACATATTTTTATTGAGAAAGCATTGAAAATTATCTTACTTTATTATTACCGGCGACTGCATGGCTTTTTTCATCGTATCCACCTTCACCGAGTCTTTCATCGCCACCGACGAGCCTTCAACGGGCATCCTTATCTCTGCCGTGCCGGGGGCATCCGCAGGTGCGCCGCCGTTGAAAAGATGCTGCGAGACATTGCCGAGCGTCAGCACGACAGCCACCATGGCGGCAGCCTTGAACAGCGGCATCAGCCGCCTTGTCATCCTTATTCTCCTCGCCTTGACGAGCACCTGTCCCTCGGTCTGCCTAAGTATACGCTCATCGAAGTCATCGCCGAGCCTGCAAGCCGTCTGCTCCGTCTGTTCGTAAGCAAACAGGTCCCTGTAGCGGAGCAGGTCTGCCGGGATGTTCTCCTGGCTGAAGAACGTGCGCAGTATCGTCTCTTCTTCAAGCGACGTCTCGCATGCCCAATAGCGTTCCAGCAACTGTTCGATGTACTTATAGTCCATATTTGTCTATTTCAACGTATTTTTGTTTTATTGTCTGCCGTGCCCTGAATATGCAGACCTTCACCTGCTCTTCCGTGATATTCATCACCGCAGCTATTTCCTTGTAGCTTTTCCCCTCGAAATCGCGCAGCTGCATGCAGGTGCGCTGCTTCTCGGGAAGTGCGTTCATGAGACGTCTCACCGTGTCGAACCGGTCTCTCTGCACTATTCTGTCATACGGGTCGGCACCCGTCCTGTCGGCAGCCTCCGTGCCCGTTTGTTCCAGCGAGCCTGTGCTGCGGCTGGCTTTCTTTACCTTGTCGAGCGACAGATTGCGGCACACCGTCATGCAGAAAGCTTCAATCGAGTCTATTTCGTGCCAGCTGTCACGCCTGTTCCATACCTTTATCAGCGTATCCTGCACCACGTCTTCTGCATCTTCGCGGTTCAGCGTGATACGCAGGGCGAGACGAAAAAGCACGTTTTTAAGCGGCAGGATGTCGTTTCTGAAGCTGATATTGTTCATTTGTCTCTGTTTTGTAGACGAATCACGGGGCAGGAAGTTACACGCAGGTACGCTTTTGTCTGTTTTTTAACACTGTTTAATATATTTCCCGGCAACAGGAACGGTTCATCTTATCACCGTTCCATGTCTGCCGTCTATTGCCTCGGCAAGAGTTATTATAACGCGTTCCACGCCGGCATCAATTGCCGCAAACGCGTTTTCAAGCTTGGGTATCATGCCGCCCGCCACTGTGCCGTCGGCGACATAGCGTTCAAAGTCGGCACGCCTTATCTCGGCTATCACGCTGTCGTCATCGTCGGGATTGGCAAGCACTCCTTTCTTCTCAAAACAAAAAATAAGCGTCACGTCATAGTGGGCGGCAAGTGCCTTTGCGGTCTCTCCGGCAATGGTGTCGGCGTTGGTATTGAGCATCGTGCCCTTTCCGTCGTGCGTAAGGGGTGCCATTACGGGTGTCACCCCGCTCTCCACGAGCATCCGGAGCATGCCGCCGTCTACACGTTCCACATCGCCCACGAAACCGTAGTCTACGTCCTTGACAGGACGTTTGTGCGAACGCATCACGTCCATGTCGGCACCTGTCAGCCCCAGTGCATTGACACCGCATGCCTGAAGGCGTGCCACGATGTTCTTGTTCACAAGTCCGCCATATACCATCGTCACCACTCCGAGCATCTTCTCGTCGGTAATGCGTCGCCCGTTCACCATCTTGCTCTCTATGCCGAGCTGTCCGGCAACCTGCGTGGCGCGCCTTCCGCCGCCATGGACAAGCACCTTCCGCCCCTCTATGGCACAGAAGCCGTCTATCAGGCGGGCAAGTCTCGCCTCGTCTTCCACCACTGCTCCGCCTACTTTCACCACTGTAATCTTTTCTCTCATGTCTCTTTGTTTTATGAAAAAGGTCCGTACCTGCCTTTTCAGACCGGCACGGACCGATTGTTTGTCGTATCTTTGCTATGGCAAACCGCACATCTCACGGCAATTCATCCATCACCGCCCCGCCTGCCGCATGTCTTTTCCGTCGCTCCGGGTTATTCGAGATAGGTATATCCGTAAAGCCCCGAGCGGTAGTTGGAAAGGAACTCCTTGCCCTCCTCAAGCGATATCCTGCCCTGCCTTACGCTCTTCGTCACCCAGCGTTCGAGCTGCCTTACCAGCTTCTTGGGGTCGTACTGCACGTAGGCAAGCACCTCCTCGACGGTCTCGCCGTCGAATATCTGGTCTATGTGGTAATGTCCGTCGTTCACCGATATGTGCACGGCATTGGTATCTCCGAAAAGGTTGTGCATGTCGCCGAGTATCTCCTGATATGCCCCAATGAGGAATACACCTATATAATATGGCTCGTTTCTGCGCAGTGCATGCACCGGCAGGATGTGCGAGATGTTGCGGTTGGTGACGAAATTGGCTATCTTCCCGTCGCTGTCGCACGTTATGTCCTGCAGCGTCGCGCTGCGTGTGGGCCTCTCGTCAAGCCGCTGCACCGGCAGAATGGGGAACAGCTGGTCTATCGCCCACGAGTCGGGGAGCGACTGGAAGAGCGAGAAATTGCAGAAATACTTGTCCGCCAAGAGCTTGTCAAGGCTCTTCAGCTCTTCCGGAACATGCTTCAACGTACGGGTAAGGCTGCTTATCTCGCGGCACACACTCCAGTACATACGCTCTATCTCGGCGCGTGTCTGAAGGTCTATCATGCCGTGGCTGAACAGGTCGAGCGCCTCCTCGCGTATCTGTTCGGCGTCATGCCAGTCCTCGAGCATCGACCTCTGACTAAGGTTGTCCCATATATCATAAAGGTCTCTCACCAGCTTGTGCGCTCCTTCCTGCGGCTCGAACTCCTCGTTCATCTCGGGTAATGAAGCCGTCTCGAGCACGTCTATCACCAAAACGGAGTGGTGCGCAGTAAGCGAACGACCGCTTTCGGTTATTATATTGGGATGCGCTATGCCGTTGGCATCCGATGCCTCAACAAACGTGTAGATACAGTCGTTGACATATTCCTGTATCGAATAGTTCACACTGCTCTCACTGCTGGGCGACCGTGTGCCGTCGTAGTCAACGCCAAGCCCGCCCCCGCAGTCTACAAAATCAACGTTATAGCCCATCTTGTGCAGCTGTATGTAGAACTGCGACGCCTCGCGCAGCGCCGTCTGTATACGCCTTATCTTCGTTATCTGGCTGCCTATATGGAAATGGATGAGCCTCAGACAGTCCTTCATGCCTTTCTTGTCGAGCGTCTCGAGGGCTGTAAGCAGCTCCGAGCTTGTCAGCCCGAACTTGCTCGCATCGCCTCCGCTCTCCTCCCACTTGCCGCTTCCCGACGACGCAAGCTTTATCCTTATGCCCAGATTGGGACGCACGTTGAGCTTCTTCGCGGTCTTGGCAATGGTCTCAAGCTCGTTCAGTTTCTCCACGACAATGAATATGCGCTTGCCCATTTTCTGTGCAAGCAGCGCCAGTTCGATGTAGTTCTGGTCCTTATAGCCGTTGCAGATGATGAGCGACTCGCTCTGACACTGAACGGCGATAACGGCATGCAGCTCCGGCTTGCTTCCCGCCTCAAGTCCTAAGTTGAACTTTTTGCCGTGGCTGATGATTTCCTCCACCACTGGCTGCATTTGGTTTACTTTGATCGGATAGATGATAAAGTTCTCGCCTTTGTAGCCGTATTCCTCCGCCGCACGCTTGAAACAGCTTGACGTCTTCTCAATTCTGTTGTCCAGAATGTCGGGAAAACGCAAGAGCACGGGCGGCGTGATGTCACGCAGGGCAAGCTCGTCCATTACTTCACGGATGTCCACCTGCACGTCGCTCTTGCACGGTGTGACGTAGGCATTGCCCTTTTCGTTTATTCCGAAGTAGGATGTTCCCCACCCGTTCATGTTATACAGCTCCTTGGAGTCTTCTATAGTCCATTTCTTCATGTGGCAGATTGTTTAAACATTAAGCAATTCCCGCAGTCGGGCTACGGAGATCTTTATCTTCTCGTAATTGTCCATGAGGCTCACGTCTATCACGTTTTTCGCCTTGATATAGTATGGTTCACGCTGTACAAGCTGTTCTTCGATGAACCGGTACATTTCCTCCTTCGTCTTGTTTTTCAGCAGGGGACGCTCTGTCTTGCCCATTTTCAGATGCTTGTACAGCACGTCCGGAGTTGCCTTGAGATACACGGTGTCTCCCTGCCGGTTAAGATATTCCATGTTGTCGAAGAAACACGGCGTGCCGCCTCCGCAGCTCAGGACTATGTCCTCAAACTCCGCCACCTCGTGCAACATGGCATTTTCAATCTTGCGGAAGCCCTCCTCGCCCTTCTCGGCGAATATTTGCGGGACGGTTTTACGCATCCGTCCCTCTATATACCAGTCCAGGTCGTAGAACGTCAGACCAAGTTCACGGGCAAGAGCCTTGCCCACCGTGGTCTTCCCGGCTCCCATATAGCCGATGATGATGATTCTCGTCATCGGCTTATTTCTTCTTTGTATTGTTCACAATGTCCATACATTCGGCGAGCGTAAGTTCTCCGGCTCTCTCATGCAGGTTCTTCGGCAGACGGTAGTTCTTGCCGTCGTAGGCGATATAAGGTCCGTACCTGCCGTTCATTATCTCCAGCTTCGGATCTTCCTCAAATGCCTTCAGATGCCTTTTCGTCTCCTCGCTGCGCTTCTTCTCGATAAGCTCCACCGCCCTGTCGAGCGTCACCGTGAGCGGGTTCTCGCTCTTTGGCAGCGACACATACTTCTTGTCGTGCATGACATAGGGTCCGAACCTGCCCGCCCCTATCACTACCGGCAGGTTCTCGAAGGTGCCAACCGTGCGCGGAAGCTTGAACAGTTCGAGAGCTTCTTCGAGCGTTATCGTCTCCATGCTCTTGTCCGACGGGAGCTGCGCAAAGCGCGGCTTCTCCTTGTCTTCGGCTGTTCCCACCTGTACAACCGGACCGAAACGTCCTATCTTCACAAACACCGGTCTGCCGTCGGAGGGGTCTTTGCCAAGCTCGCGCTCGCCCGCCTTGCGCTCCTCACGGCTGTTAATGGTTTTCTCCACGGTAGGTTCAAATTCCTTGTAGAAGTTCTTCAGCATTCCCGTCCACGACTCGTTGCCGTCGGCAATGGTATCGAACTGCTGTTCCACCTTTGCCGTGAAATGATAGTCCATGATAGCGGGGAAATACTTGATAAGGAAGTCGTTGACCACTATTCCTATGTCCGTAGGCAGCAGCTTTCCCTTGTCGCTGCCTGCCATTTCGGTCTTTACAGACTGTACAAGCCTGTCGCCTTCAAGGCGGTCTACGGTATATTGCCGCTCGTCGCCTTTCTTGTCTCCCTTCTGCACATATTCCCTGTGCTGTATGGTGCTGATTGTCGGCGCGTAGGTAGACGGTCTGCCTATGCCCAGCTCCTCAAGCTTGTGCACGAGGCTTGCCTCCGTATATCTCAGCGGTCCCTGGCTGAAACGCTCCGTCGCGGTTATCTCCATGCGCTCGAGTGCCTCGCCTGTCCTGACGGGAGGCAGCACGTGGGATGTCTCGTCGCGCCCGTCTTCATCGTCGTCGAACGACTCGCGGTATACTTTAAGAAATCCGTCGAACTTCACAACCTCGCCCGTGGCAACAAACTTCTCGGCGTGTGAGCCTGCGGAAGGCTTGCCGCCATCGCCGATGCTTATCACCACCGTGGTCTTCTCGAGCTGCGCATCTGCCATCTGACTCGCCGCCGTGCGCTTCCATATAAGGTCGTACAGGCGTTTCTCCTGCTGCGTCCCCTCTATCTCCATGTCGCTCATGTATGTGGGGCGTATTGCCTCGTGTGCCTCCTGAGCACCTTTCGAATGTGTCTGGAACTTACGTGTGCGGCTGTACTCGGCACCCCACATCTTCGTTATCTCCTCCTTGCTTGCCCCTATGCACAGCGACGACAGGTTGACACTGTCCGTACGCATGTATGTTATACGTCCGTTCTCATACAGGTGCTGGGCAACCATCATGGTCTGCGACACCGTGAAGCCGAGCTTGCGCGCAGCCTCCTGCTGGAGCGTGGAAGTGGTGAACGGGGGCGCAGGAGTGCGCTTCAGGGGTTTCTTCGTTACCTCGGTGATTGTAAATCCGGCATTGCGGCACTTGTCGAGAAATGCCAGAGCCTCGTCGTGTGTCTTAAATCTTGTGTCGAGTTCTGCCTTTATCTCCGACTTCTGACCGTCTCCTGAGGTATATCCGAAGACAGCCGTCACACGATAGTAAGGCTCGCTCCTGAACGCCTGTATCTCGCGCTCGCGCTCTACGATGAGCCTTACGGCAACGCTCTGCACGCGTCCTGCCGAAAGCGCCGGCTTAACCTTGCGCCACAACACGGGCGAAAGCTTGAAGCCGACGAGCCTGTCGAGCACGCGGCGCGCCTGCTGGGCATTGACAAGGTTCATGTTCAAGTGACGCGGATTGTTGATTGCCTCGAGTATGGCAGGCTTCGTAATCTCGTGAAACACGATGCGGTTGGTCTTCTCCTCGTCCAGTCCCAGCACCTCGCAAAGGTGCCATGAGATTGCTTCTCCCTCACGGTCTTCATCGGATGCGAGCCACACTTTCGCAGCGTTTCCGGCACAGTTCTTAAGCTCTGCCACCAGTTTCTTCTTCTCCTCGGGTATCTCGTAGTCGGGCTCGAGGCTGTCAAGGTCTATGCTTATCTCCCTTTTCTTCAGGTCGCGGATGTGTCCGTAACTTGACATAACCTTGTATTCCTTGCCCAAAAACTTCTCTATCGTCTTCGCCTTTGCGGGGCTCTCCACTATAACAAGATTTTGTTGCATGTCTGATTGGTATTTACTTTTAGGGCGCAAAAGTAAGTAAAACTTTTACATACACCTTATATAATATGTAAATTTTCTACTTTTTTAAGTTTTTGCGTTTTCCTTCCGGTTCATATATTCCTTCAGACCGTGGCGCACCGAGCGCAGTCCGAACAGCTCGGTGCGGATGTCTTCCAGCGGAACCCACAGGCATTCTGCCGCATCGTCGCCAGCCTTCAGTGCGGCAGTATCCTTCACCCCGCACTCGAAAAACAGGTCGAGCGTGTTTATGTCCATGCCCGAATAGCGGTAGACATTGGGCATTGAGAACAGATAGCGCGCAGAAGTAACTTCCAGCGACGTCTCCTCCATCACCTCGCGCGCCACGCTTTCCTCTGCCGTCTCCTGTGCATCGGCAAATCCGCCGGGCAGGTCGAGCGTGCCCTTGGCGGGTTCCAGCCTGCGCCTCTGCACCAAAAGCTCGCCCCGGCTGTTGGTGATGAATGCCACGACGGAGGCGGCGGGGTTCATGAAAAACTCGAAACCGCAGTTGTCACACTTCCTGCTCTTCTCTGAATTCACGGCAAACCGCGAGCTGCCGCATTTAGGGCAAAAGCCAAATAGTTCTAATGGATGCATATCTAAAAAAAGCTTGTTGTATATCGGTTGATTACATTTATCTGCCTGCAATATTACGAAAAAAATGCCTATCTTTGCAAAACGGGCTGTAAATATTTGACTTATGTAATATTATTTTAATAATGAATAACCCGTAAATTGCAGGACATAGGTTTCCGGACCATTCTATTACAGACTTATGAAAAGACTGAAGAAAATATTGTTTACTGCCTTGATGGCAGCGGTGCCGGCACTACTGCCGGCACAGAAAGTGTTTGACATGAACCTGTGGCAGGGCGGCGCGCCCAACGACAACGGCGATGCCGCCGACACGGCAAAGGTCCGCGTGTATCTCCCCTCTGCCAAGGAGGCAACGGGCAGGGCTGTCGTGATATGTCCCGGAGGAGGATACCAGCATCTGGCAATGGACCATGAGGGATACCAGTGGGGAGCGTTCTTCAACAACATGGGCATTGCCGCCGTGGTGCTGAAATACCGCATGCCGCACGGCAACCCCGCCGTGCCGCTGTCCGATGCCGAGGAGGCGATACGCCTTGTGCGCCGCAACGCCGCCAAATGGGGGCTGAAGACAGGCGAGGTGGGGATAATGGGCTCGTCGGCAGGCGGTCATCTTGCCTCCATGGTGGCAACACGCTCGGTCAAGGATGCACGTCCCGACTTCCAGATACTGTTCTATCCGGTGATAACGATGATGCCCGACATCACCCACAAAGGCTCTCACGACAACCTGCTGGGCAAGGAGGCAAAGAAGAAGACAGAGCGTGAATACAGCAACGACATACAGGTTTCGCGCGTCACGCCGCGTGCCTTCATCGCCCTTAGCGACGACGACCACACGGTGTTGCCGGCAAACGGCGTGAGCTACTACACCGAGCTGTACCGCCACGACGTGCCGGCGTCGCTCCACGTGTTCCCCTCCGGAGGTCACGGATGGGGCATGCGCGAGAGGTTCAAATATCATGTGGAGATGGAACTGCTGCTCCGGGCATGGCTCAGAAGCTTCTAAAATCTTCGCAAGAAAAGGCATATAAAAACATAAAAGGTAACATCGTGATTTACAGGATGTTACCTTTTACGTTCCAAAAGGTGCCCTTTCAGGGGCTGAAAGGCGGCATATTGGAGGCTGAAAGACGGTCTTTCAGGCTGCAATATGCCGCCTTTCGCAAATTCTAAGCTTTCTCCCCGTCTATTATCGCCGCAATTTCCTCAAGACTGTCTGCCACCATTATGTGCCGTGAATACGGCGCACGCATGAGCCCGCGGTCCTGAAGACTGTCGAGAAGGGCGATGAGCGGCTGCCAGAAGCCGTCCATATTGTAGAGTATCACCTTCTTGGCGTGATAGCCGATGGTAGCCGATGCCGCCACGGTGAATATCTCGTCAAGCGTGCCGATGCCGCCGGGCAGGGCTATGAGCACGTCGCTGTGGGCAAGCATCAGGTCCTTCCGGTCGCTGAGATTGTCGCAGCGGAACTCCACGTCGACATATTTGCTGACATGTCCGCGCTCCTCCACCTTCGCCGGTATCATCCCCATGGTACGTCCGCCCGCGTCGTGCGCCGCCCGTGCCACGCACTCCATGAGTCCCATGTCGCATCCGCCGAAGACCACGGTATGCCCGTTTTCCGCCAGCCATGTCCCGAGTTCCTCCGTAAGTTGGAAGAAATGGGGGTCTATGCCGCTGTTGGCGGAACAGAATATAGCTATGTTCATCGTTGTTGCCGTTTTATTGTTATACGGTGCAAACTTACGTAAAAATACTGAAATTACCAGTGTTTGGAGGATAAAATAACGTAAGCCGACAAACTTACATTCACCGTTATATTTGCAAACCACCCCTGTCACTCCTTATTCCTTTATTCTTTGAGCCTTTAGCATCCTTAAAGTCTTTAAGGTCTTTAAAGTCATTAAAGACTACAAAGCCTACTTCCTCCCTACTCCATTTACTCCTTATTCCCTTTACTCCCCACCTAATCATTTGTCCTTTAACTTCATATAACTTCCCATAACTTCTTTAACTTCCAAAAAAGTCTTCCTTAACTCCTTTCCACATATCCGTTTTTGCAATTATCATATAATATTTTACGCATTATTATACATAAGCCATTAATTTTCATTACCTTTGCACCCGTCATTCCAAAGCATGACATTTATTTATGTAAGGAAAAGATTTGGGAAGGCAGTTTATTTTATAATCATTTTTAAATTGAAGACATTTGAAGAATTAGGCGTAAACGAAGAGATTCGCCGCGCCATAACGGAACTGGGCTTTGAGATGCCTATGCCCGTTCAGGAAGAAGTAATCCCCTATTTGCTCGGTAACAGAAACGACGTCGTGGCGCTTGCACAGACAGGCACGGGAAAGACCGCCGCCTATGGCATCCCGCTGCTGCAAAGGCTTGATGCCTCGTCAAACAAGACGCAGGCACTCATCCTTTCACCCACAAGGGAACTGTGCCTGCAGATTGCCGATGACCTCAACGACTTCGGCAAGTACATTGAGAAGCTGCACGTGGCGGCAGTATACGGAGGGACAAGCATACAGAACCAGATAAAGGAGCTGCGCCACGGCGCGCAGGTTATCGTTGCCACGCCGGGAAGGCTTATCGACCTGATGAACCGCAACGTGGCAAAGCTGGACAATGTGATGAACATCGTGCTCGACGAGGCAGACGAAATGCTTAACATGGGCTTTTCCGAAAGCATCAACGAGATTATGGCGGGGCTGCCCGAAGACCGTAACACGCTGCTCTTCTCGGCAACGATGAGCCGCGAAGTAGAGAAGATTGCGCGCAAATATCTCAACAACCACAAGGAGATAGTAGTGGGAAGCCGCAACGAAGGGGCGGAACATGTCAACCACGTATATTATATGGTGAATGCCAAGGACAAGTATCTGGCACTGAAACGGATTGTCGACTTCCACCCGAAAATATTCGCAATAATCTTCTGCCGCACAAAACGTGAGACGCAGGAGATTGCCGACAAGCTGATACACGACGGCTACAACGCGGAGTCTCTGCACGGTGACCTCTCCCAGCAGCAGCGCGACCTGACGATGCAGAAGTTCCGCCAGCACCTCACCCAGCTGCTCGTTGCCACCGACGTGGCGGCACGCGGGCTCGACGTGGACGACCTCACGCATGTCATAAACTTCGGTCTTCCGGACGACATAGAGAGTTATACGCACCGTAGCGGACGCACGGGGCGCGCCGGAAAGAAGGGCACCAGCATCGCCATAATCCACACACGCGAGCGCAGCAAGATGCGTGCCATAGAGAAAGTGATAGGCAAGGAGTTTGTGGCTGGTGAGATACCCACTCCGCAGGAGATATGCAAGAAGCAGCTGTACAAGGTGATGGACCAGATTGTAAAGACCGACGTGAACGAGGAAGAGATAGCCCCGTTCCTTCAGGACATCAACCGCTACTTCGAATACATGGACAAGGAAGACCTCATAAAGAAGATTGTGAGTGCCGAGTTCGGCAAGTTCCTTGCATATTACGCCGATGCACCGGAAATAGAGAAGCCGTCGGCAAAGTCGTCGCGGGAGCGCGGCGAGAAGCGTGACAGGTCCCGTGGGAAGGGCAGCAACAAGCCGTCGGAAGGCTATGCCAAGCTTTTCCTTAACCTCGGGAAGACAGACGGGTTTTATCCCGGCGAGATAATGCAGTTTCTCAACAGGCATCTGCGCGGACGGCAGGAGGTGGGACACATCGACCTTCTCAACAAGTTCTGCTACATCGAAGTACCCGAAAACGATGCAAAGAAAGTGATGCGGGCACTCGACGGCACCACATACAAGGGTCGCAGTGTGCGTTGCAACGATGCTGAAGACACGGAGAAGCCCGCCAGGAGTGCGCAAAAAGTGCGCAACAGTATGCAAAAAGTGCGCAAAAATGCCAAAAACACCGATGAATTCGAGGTTTTTGAAAAGAAGTCGAAGAAGCGTTCTGAGAACGAGAACAGGAGTAAACCGCAGCGCGGAATGCGTGGAGAAGCGCGCATGGACGGCAAAGGAAAAAACGACTGGCGCCAGTTCTTCCGTCACGATGACATACATCTTCGCGGCGAAGAGCCCGACTTCTCGGAAGAGGGATGGGCACGCAGACGTCCTAAGAAGAAGTAAATCATATTTATAGACATAATAATAAGGAGTAAGGAGATAAGGGAGTAAGGAGTTAAGGAAGACTTTTTTGGAAGTTAAAGAAGTTACGGGAAGTTAGAGGAAGTTAAAGGACAAATGATTAAATTGGGAGTAAAGGGAGGAAGGAGATAAGGGAGTAAGGAGCTGATCGATGGTGTTTCAAAATTCAACTCTTCCAGCCTGTAGGGACATATTCTTGTATTTGTCCGCCAAACAGCCATCGGATATCAGGATGTTACGAACGGACAAATACAAGAATATGTCCCTACAGGCTGCTGTATGAGTATTTTGACACAGCCACTTTAAGGTGCTAAGGACTTTGATGAGCAAAGAGTAAGGAGGGGCAGGGGTGGTTTGTACTATTCATAGAACTCACGTTATTTAATTATATAACAAAGCATTAAAGGAATGAAATATATCCGGAAGAATTAACAAAAGCATGCTTTAAAGTAAAAATATATTAAATTACCCCCCCCGTTTCGTTAATTAAATTAAATGTAATATCTTTGCATCCGCATGATGAAACGGGGTCCTGGAATGACCTTGAACCCATTCATGGGCTATCGGTGCCTTTTTATACAAACGATATATAAAAGGATTTTTAGTTGTTTATACTTGCGTGTTACATCGGCTGCGGGATGCAGGTGATGACTGCACGCAAGTTTTTTTATTCCCTATATACCGTGTCTCATTTGAATATCAGCGTGGTGAGGTTATCCCCGCCGAACAGCTGGCATGCCACGTCCTGTATCTGTCCGGGAGTCACCATGTCTATGTCGCGGAACAGTTTGCTGATGTCGCGTACCCTGCCATAGTGCAGAAAACTCTTTGCAAAGCTGAGGGCAAAGCTCTCACGGTTGTCACATGCCACACCTATCTGTCCTTTTATCTGTCGCTTGGCACGCGCCAGCTGAGCATCGGAGAGCGGCTTGTGCATGACACGGTCCAGCTCGCGGCGCACCAGCCGCAGGCATTTGTCCACGTCCTCCGTGTCGCACCCGAAGTATGCGCACCACACGCCGGTGTCCGAATAGTTCACCATTGAGCTGTCCGCACTATACACCAGCGCATTGCGCTCGCGCAGAACGATATTGAGCCGTGCACTCATGGCAGGACCTCCAAGCATGTTATTGAGCAGATAGAGCGGCATGCGCCTGTCGTCGTTCACGCCGAATGTGCGGCAGCCCGTCATGACATGTGCCTGATGAGTACCCTTGTCAATCTCCATACGGCACGGGATATAGGCGGGCAAGGTGCTGGCGGAAGCCTGTGCATACAACGGCACGGCGGCTGGGAGGTCGCCCGTTGCCGCCTCGACAGTACGCACTACTTTCTTGAAATCAACGTTGCCGTAGACAAAGAAGACCGCGTTTTCGGGACGGTAGAACCTGCCCGTAAAGCGCAGGGCATGGTCTGTTGTATATCCGCGGAGCCTTTCGGCGGTGCCGAGGATGTTGTGCCCGAGAGGATGCCCCTCGAATATGGCATTCTCGAACTCGTCGAATATCAGCTCTGCCGGCGAGTCGTTGTAGCTCTCTATCTCGTCGCATATCACCTCTATCTCCTTGTCTATCTCCGCCTGCGGGTATGTGCTGTGAAACACAATGTCCGTGAGCAGGTCGACAGCCCTCGCAAAATGGTCCCTCAGTATGGCGCAGTGGTACACCGTGTCTTCCTTGTTCGTGAAGGCATTGAGGTCTCCTCCCACGCTCTCGAGGCGGTTGAGTATCTGCATGGACGTGCGCCTGGCGGTGCCCTTGAACGTCACGTGCTCGCAGAAATGTGCCAGCCCCTCTTCGCCCGCGTCCTCGTTACGTGTCCCGGCGCATATCCCGTAGCCGCAATATACCACGGGTGAAGCCGACGGCAGGTGTATTATTCTCAGTCCGTTGGACAGCATTTGTATATTATATCTGGTCGTCTCCATTATCAAAAACTTTTATGTTACCGGATGCAAAGGTAACCATTTCCGGCGAAAAGCAATGCAACGGCGGCTCCTCATACTCCATTCCCCATCTACAGACATCCCCGTCCGGCAAGGCACCGCCGGCTCCCCTGTTTCCAAGAGGTGACCTTCCAGCTTCCAATAGATGCCCTTTTGCGTTCCAATATGCCGTCTTTTGCAGGCTGAAAGACGGCATATTGGAACGTAAAAGATATCATCCTGATTTTCAATTGGTTATAAGGGTGCATTTTATATAAGTCCGATGAATATCACAAACCGTCCCTGCACCTCCTTATACCTTTACCCTTTAAAGTCATTAGTGCCCTTAAAGATGGTGTATCTAAATACTCATACAGCAGCCTGTAGGGACATCTTCTTGTATTTGTCCGTTTGTAATATCCTGATATCCAGTGGCTTTTAGGCGAACAAATACAAGAATATGTCCCTACAGGCTGCTGTATGAGTATTTAGATACACCATCGATCAGCTCCTTACTCCCTTATCTCCTTACTCCCTTTACTCCTCACCTTATCATTTGTCCTTTAACTTCCTCTAACTTCCCATAACTTCTTTAACTCCCAAACACTTCCCCTCCTTCCTCCCCTAATGCCGCATCTGCCACCAATGAAAACATTTTTTTAAGATAACAAAAACATTCTTTTACTTTGTTTTTTACGCTAAATTTATGACCTTTGCAAAACAGTAACCATTCAAAGAAACAACATACGATGCGTAAGATAATAGGAATAGGGGAGACGGTGCTCGACATCATCTTCCGCGACGACCGTCCCGTGAGCGCGGTGCCTGGCGGATCTGTATACAACAGTGTCATCTCCCTTGGGCGCGCCGGGGCAAATGTGGCGTTCTTCGGCGAGGTGGGCGACGACAGGATTGGACGCCGTACGATAGAATATCTGCGTGAGAACGGTGTTGACGCCAGTGGTGTGAACATGTTCAAGGATACCAAGTCGCCGCTGTCGCTGGCTTTTCTCAACGAGAAGAACGACGCCGAATATATTTTCTACAAGGACCACCCCAATGACAAATTCGACTTTGCCGTGCCCGACGTGCAGCCCGACGACATCGTGCTCTTCGGCTCGTACTATGCCGTAAACCCCGTGATACGTCCTCAGGTGTCAGCATTTCTCGAGCATGCGCACGATTGCGGGGCGATATTATACTATGACGTGAACTTCCGCCCGTCGCACGAGGGAGAGGTGATAAGGCTCACGCCGAACATTCTCGAGAACCTCGAACTTGCCGACATTGTGCGCGGCAGCCACGAAGACTTCCGCGTAATCTACAAAAAAGACGACCCCGACACTGTCTATAAGTCGGAAGTGTCATTCTACTGCCGCAAGTTCATATACACACGCGGTGCCGAACCGCTGGAGGTGAGGGGCGAAAACGGCTTCGCAAAGAGCTACGGGGTTGCCGTCACCGACACTGTCAGCACAATCGGCGCAGGCGACAACTTCAACGCGGGATTTGTCTACGGCATGCTGAAATACGGCATACGCCGCGCCGACATGGAGCGGGGACTGAGCGAGGAGCAATGGGACAGACTCATCGGATGTGCCGGCAGCTTCTCGGCGGAGTGCTGCCGCAGCATCGGCAACTCCATATCACGAGAGTTCGGGGAGAGCCTCGGAAAGATTGAAGAATAAGGAACGGATTGTAAAAATAAAATATAAAGGACATGAAAAAGATTACAAACGGTGTGTTTTACGTCGGTGTCAACGACCGCCACAAGCATCTGTTCGAAGGTTTGTGGCCCCTGCCCGACGGTGTTTCTTACAACTCGTACATCATAAACGACGAGAAAGTGTGTCTTGTCGACACTGTGGAGGGAGACTTCTTCTTCCAGTTTCTCGAAAACATACGTGATGTCATAGGAGACAAGCCAATAGACTATGTCGTGATAAACCACATGGAACCGGACCACAGCGGCTCGCTGGCACTGATAAAGAAATATTATCCCGACGTTCAGGTGGTGGGCAACAAGAAGACGTTCGACATGGCTGCAGGGTTCTACGGGATAACGGACAACCGCGTGGAGGTGAAAAACGGCGACACGCTATGCCTTGGCAGGCACACTCTTCAGTTTGTGCTCACGCCCATGGTGCACTGGCCTGAGACAATGGTAACGCTCGACACGACGGCAAACATCCTGTTTTCGGGCGATGCCTTCGGATGTTTCGGCGCGCTGAACGGTGCCGTGGTTGACTCGGACATGAACTGCGACAGCTTCTGGCTGGAGATGATACGCTACTACTCGAACATCGTCGGGAAGTATGGCACGCCCGTGCAGAACGCCCTAAAGAAGCTCGCCGGCGTACAGATAGACTACATCTGCTCCACACACGGTCCCGTATGGCACGACAATGTAGGGCGTGTTGTGGACATGTACGACCGTATGAGCCGCTATGAGACCGAAGACGGGCTTGTGATATGCTACGGTACGATGTACGGCAACACGGAGAAGATGGCTGAGACGATAGCCCGTGCGGCGAGCGAGGCGGGCATCCGCAACATAGCAGTGTACAACGTGTCCACCACCCACCACTCTTATATCCTGCGTGACATCTTCCGCTACCGCGGACTGATTGTCGGTGCGCCGACATACAACGCCGGACTGTATCACGAGATGGACGTGCTGTTGAGCGAAATTGCCGGACGCGACATAAAGAACCGCCACTACATAGGCTGGTTCGGCAGCTATGCCTGGGCAGGAAAGGCTGCGGGAAAGATTGCCGAATGGAACGAGCACCACATCCACTTCGAGCCTGTAGGCGCGCCCGTGGAGATGAAGCAGAACATGAACGGCGACGTCAAGGCACAGTGTGAGGCGCTCGGACGGGCTATGGCGGAGAAAATCTTAGGGAATTAAGAGTTAAGAATTAAGAATTAAGAGTTAAGAGGCGGGAAATTAAGAATTAAGAGTTAAGAATTAAGAAAATATGCCTTGGGGCGGATATCTATAGGACCTATAGGACTTATAAGACCTATAAGGCTTATACAACCCCCAAGGCATATTTTCTTAATTCTTAACTCTTAATTCTTAATTTCCTGCCTCTTAATTCTTAATTTCCCGCCTCTTAATTCGTAATTCGTAACTCGTCATTCGTAATTCAAAGCAGTCCCTGTATCTCAGAGTCCAAATCCTTTATCTGCGCATCGCGCTTGTAAATCACGTTATTGCGGTCGATGAGGAAGAAAGTGGGCAGGCTTTGGACGTTATACGACGACAGGTTCTGGGAGTTCAGACCCTGCGGGTCCCTGACGCTTATCCACGGCAGCGCCGCCGTCTGCGTCTTCCAGAAATGCTCGTCGGGGTCGAGAGACACCTGATATATCTCCAGTCCGCGGTCATGATACTTGTTGTAAATCTCACGCAGCATCATTATACGCTTCGTAGACTCCTTCGTACCAAAGACATGGAAGTCTAACAGCACCACCCTGCCCTTAAGATCGGTGAGGCTGCGGGCATTACCCTTGTTGTCGAGGAGCGTCACGTCAATGATGTTCGACACCGTAATACGGCTCGGGTCGATGCTCTGCTTCGCCATCTTGTTCTGCACTATGCGTATGTTCTTCATTCCCTCAATCGTTATGTTGTGGAGGTTCTTGCCGCGCACGGCATCCGGATGATATACATCCCAGCTCGTGGCAACAGCCGCAAACACCTTTATGTCCTCCTCACTCTCGCGAGGATTGAAGATAAGACTGCTGCCTATAGTCTGGAAGAGGGCAAAATACGAAGACGACTTCATCGGCTCCTTGAAGATATAGTTCATCTTTATATCCTGCTTATAGGCGTCTATCACTTTCACAATGCTGTCCCTTGTCGCATCAAGCCCCAGCATGCCGTTGTTCTGTATGGCGATGATGCGCCTCTGCAGATCCATCTGCTTCAGTGCAAGCTCCCTTATCACCGAGCAGTTTTCCGAGCCTTCAACCTCGTAGTTTGACGCCATTCCCGGCATCGAAGCCTTTATGCTTACCGTCTCTGTAGAGTCTATGCTTATGTTGACGATGTCTCCTTCTATCCTCAGACGATAAAACTCCGGAGCCTCCGGGGCATCTCCCGTAAACTCGAAAGTGCCCTCAGAGCCAAGCTTAACCGAGTCTATTGCCACGGGACCGTCCAGACTGAGGTTTTCGAGATAGAGCATCGAGCCGTCGGCTCCGCCTATCTTTCCGTCAATGCGGAACTTCTTGTTGCCGCACGAGCCAAGAGTAAACGCGGCAAGCACTACGGCTATAACCGCGAAAAGATTGAAAATGGTCTTTTTCATGTTATATCATTTTTGTTATATGCATGCCTAAAGCCACGGCAACCAGCCCCAGCGCCACGCTGCCTCCGGCGTAGAGGGCACCCGTGACAATGCTTCCCGAACGTAAAAGCCCGAGCGTCTCCGATGCAAAGGTGCTGAAGGTTGTAAATCCGCCGCAAAATCCCGTGGTGAGCAGAAGCGCCATGTTGCCGTCGATGCGGCATCTTCCGGCACAAAGCCCGTACACAATGCCTATGAGCAGACACCCTAAGACGTTTACCAGCATGGTGCCTGCCGGAAACGGCACAGAGACAATCCCCTGTATGATGCGCGATGCCAGATACCGTGCCACGCTGCCCGCCGCACCTCCTGCCGCCACAAGTATTATGCTCTTTAACATGGTGCAAATATACTGACAATATTTTTATTTAGCGATAAAAAGGGGGCATATTCGCAACCGCCGCATGCTTTTGTTTTTCAAAAGATAATCTTTTGCACTCTGAAAGACGGTCTTTTATGGTGCAAAACGCCGTCTTTTAGAAGCCGAAAGACGGCATTTCAGAAGCCAAAAGGTATCATTCTGGCTTTCAACAAGTTACAGACGCCGTTTTTACACGGCAAATATCACCGCCCTATTTAATGCCGCAAACAGCGTCAGGAACGTGCCTGCACATCACATTACACATCCCCGGGCAATACACCGGAAGTGTTGCAAAACCTTGTGTAATACCCTCTTTTAGTATAAATTAAGTTTATATTTCACTTGAAACGCTCGTTTTTTAAGCATTTATTAAGTACCTTTGCCCCACAATTTCAGATGTAGAAACAATTTAGTTTTAATTTTTTAGATGAACGTAATTACGAAAACAGTCTCACTGCCCGATGGCAGAACCATCAGCATTGAGACCGGGAAAGTGGCAAAACAGGCAGATGGCTCTTGCGTGCTGCGTATGGGCAACACCGTATTGCTTGCTACTGTTTGTGCCGCAAAAGATGCAGTTCCCGGAACAGATTTCATGCCTTTGCAGGTAGAGTACAGAGAACAGTATGCCGCAGCAGGACGTTTCCCCGGCGGATTTACAAAACGCGAGGGTAAGGCAAGCGACAACGAGATACTGACATGCCGCCTTGTAGACCGCGCCTTGCGCCCCCTGTTCCCCTCAGACTTCCATGCAGAAGTGTTTGTTAACGTTATCCTGTTCTCTGCGGACGGCGTTGATCAGCCCGACGCGCTGGCAGGTTTCGCTGCCTCTGCAGCCCTGGCATGCTCAGATATTCCATTCGAGTGCCCCATTTCGGAGGTGCGTGTCGCACGTGTAAACGGCGAGTATGTGGTCAATCCTACTTTCGAGCAGATGAAAGAGGCTGACATGGACATCATGGTAGGTGCCTCAAAGGACAACATCATGATGGTTGAGGGAGAGATGAAAGAAGTGTCCGAACAGGACCTCCTGCAGGCACTCAAGGTGGCACAGGACGCCATACGCCCCATGTGCGAGCTTCAGGAAGAGTTGTCGAAAGAACTGGGCACCGACGTAAAGCGCGAATACTGCCACGAGGTGAACGACGACGAGCTGCGCGAGGAGCTGCGCAAGGCAACATACGACAAGTGCTATGCCATAGCAGCATCTGGCGACCGCGACAAGAAGACACGCGGCGAGGCGTTCGAACAGATAAAGGCAGACTTCGCTGAAAGCTACAAGGCAGCACACACAGAGCTTACAGAAGACGAGCTGGAGGAGAAATGTGCGCTCATAGACCGCTACTACCACGACGTGGAACGCGACGCCATGCGCCGTTGCATCCTCGACGAAGGCAAGCGCCTCGACGGCCGCAAGACCGACGAGATACGCCCCATCTGGTGCGAAGTAAGCCCTCTTCCCATGCCTCACGGCAGCTCTCTCTTCACACGCGGTGAGACACAGAGCCTCACAACGTGTACTCTGGGCACGAAACTGGACGAAAAAATGGTGGACGACGTGCTTGACAAGAGCTATATGCGCTTCCTCCTTCACTACAACTTCCCGCCTTTCTGCACGGGAGAGGCAAGGGCACAGCGCGGCGTAGGCCGTCGCGAGATTGGTCACGGACACCTTGCATGGCGTGCACTGAAGGGTCAGATACCGGCAGACTATCCTTATACAGTCCGCATCGTATCGCAGATTCTCGAGAGCAACGGCTCTTCTTCAATGGCAACGGTATGTGCCGGAACGCTCGCCCTCATGGATGCCGGCGTGCCGATGGCAAAGCCTGTCAGCGGAATAGCCATGGGACTGATAAAGAATCCGGGAGAGGACAAGTACGCAGTGCTCAGTGATATCCTCGGCGATGAGGACCACTTAGGCGATATGGACTTCAAGACAACAGGTACGAAAGACGGACTTACGGCGACACAGATGGACATCAAGTGTGACGGTCTGAGCTTCGACATACTTGAAAAGGCACTTCTTCAGGCAAAGCAGGGCCGTGAGTACATACTCGGAAAGCTCACCGACACGATTGCCGAGCCGCGTGCCGAGCTTAAGCCTCAGGTTCCGCGCATCGAGGTAATAGAGATACCGAAGGAGTTTATAGGTGCCGTTATCGGTCCGGGCGGAAAGATTATCCAGCAGATACAGGAAGAGTCGGGTGCCGTAATCACCATCGACGAGGTTGACGGCAAGGGCAAGGTGCAGGTAAGCGCCCCCAACAAGGACAGCATAAACTCGGCAATGGCGAAGATAAAGGCTATCGTGGCAATACCCGAAGTAGGCGAGGTATACGAAGGAACGATACGTTCTATCATGCCTTACGGATGCTTCGTTGAGATAATGCCGGGCAAGGACGGACTGCTCCACATCTCCGAGATAGACTGGAAGCGCCTTGAAACAGTTGAGGCAGCAGGTCTGAAAGAGGGTGACAAGATTTCCGTAAAGCTCATGGAGATAGACCAGAAGACAGGAAAATACAAGCTTTCCCACCGCGTGCTCATACCGAAACCGGAAGGATATGTAGAGCGTGAGCGCCGCCCGCGCCCTGAACGCCGTCCGCGTCAGGAACGTGGCAACCGCTTCGGAAACGGAGAACCGCGCCGCTTCGAGCACCGCGAGAACAACGACTATCATGATCCTATGGCGGAACGTGAGCCGAAAGACTTCAACGACAGTCTCGACCACGGTTCGGATATAGACTGAATGTCATAACAAAAAATACTCCTCCGCAATGCGAAGGAGTATTTTTTGTTTTATATGAAAGCCCTACTCGCTTATCTCCCCATAGAAACCTATCTGCTCGCGCTCCTTTGAGAAAACATCAAGTGTGACGCCTCCCGTGTCCGAAATATCCATCTTGAACACATAAGTATCCTCATCGGTCGTGGTCTGCAGCTCTATGCGCCTTGTTCCCTGCCTCGTCCCGTAATCGTGATACCCGCTTATTATCCCCGTAAAGTTGAGCCCCCTGCCGCCGCCATACGGTATGCTGTACGCCCTCCCGTAGTAAGGCAGATACGACTTGACCGTGTCTCCGGCAACCTCAAGCGAGTAACCGTATGTCAGAAGTATCTGCGGATGCCTCAGCGGAAACGCCGTTCTCATGTCGATGGTGTAATGCCTGTTGTCTATAGCCTGTGCTATGCTCCTGCGCTTAGCTTCCATACGCTCAGCCTTTGTCAGTCCCGTGCCGCTGTTTACCGTACCGCAGGCGGCAAGCAATGCCACGGCAAGAGCCGTAAAAACAAATTTCCTCATGTCTTCCTCCTTTCGTTATAAAACAAAAAAGGAAGTCACTCATGGTAACTTCCTTTATGCGCTTCAAGATGGGCTTGAACCAACGACCCCCTGATTAACAGTCAGGTGCTCTAACCAACTGAGCTATTGAAGCAGTGTGCGATTATCTCTAATTGCGGTTGCAAAGGTAAGAAGTTTCGCGGAAACTTCCAAACGATTTGGTAAAAAAAATGATTTTTCGTGTGAAAAACTGTTTTTTTATATGAAGAAAGGGCTTATTACGGCTATAAACATGTATTTTTGCACATGATAAAAACAGTTATACCGCAAATGAAAAAAAGACTTTTACAGATGGTCCTCCTGCTGTTGCTGCCGCTTGCAAAGGGCGTGGCTCAGGACAACGCGGACCATAACTTCAATGCAGGGAAGAACATTGAGGTGTTCAACGAGATATACAAGTATCTCGACATGATGTATGTGGACACGCTGAATGCCGACGAGGTGATAGGCAACGGCGTGAAATCGATGCTCCGCAGCCTCGACCCTTATACCGAATACTTCCCCGAAGAGCGCAATAAGGAACTCAAAGAGCTGTATACGGGCAAGTTTGCAGGCATCGGCTCGCTGATACGCTATAACCTGAAAGAGGGCAACGTGGTGATAGACGAGCCTTATGAGGGCATGCCGGCAGACAGGGCTGGACTGAAGAAGGGTGACATAATACTCAGCATAGACGACTCGACAATGGTAGGAAAGGACGTAAGCTATGTCAGCTCTCACCTGCGCGGAGACCCCGGCACGACGTTCATGCTCAAGGTGAAACGCCCCTCTACGGGCAAGACGATGCAGATGAGGATAACCCGCAAGACGATACAGAACCCGCCGGTGCCCTACTACGGGCTGCGGCAGGACGGCGTGGGATACCTGCGGCTGACATCTTTTACCGAAGGATGTGCAAAGGACGTGCGCCGCGCCTTCATCGAAATGAAGAACAAGGGCATGAAGGGACTGGTGCTGGACCTGCGCGGCAACGGCGGCGGTTCCGAACAGGAGGCTGTCGACATAGTGAACATGTTTGTGCCGAAAGGCATCGGCGTGGTGTCGAACAAGGGCAAGCTGAAGCGCGTTAACCACGACTACAAGACGACGGCGGAACCTATAGACACGATAATGCCCGTGGTTGTCATGGTAAACGGCAGCACGGCAAGCGCAAGCGAGATAACGAGCGGGGCGCTGCAGGACCTCGACCGCGCGGTGATACTGGGCACGCGGACGTATGGAAAGGGACTTGTACAGATGACGGTGGACCTTCCTTACAACGGGAACCTCAAGCTCACGACAAGCAAATATTACATTCCCAGCGGACGCTGCATACAGGCTGTGAACTACAAGCATGCCAACGGCGGATACCGCGAGCACATACCCGACTCGCTGACACGTGTATTCCACACGGCAAACGGGCGCGAGGTGCGCGACGGCGGCGGCATCATGCCGGACATGGAGGTAAAACCGGACTCGCTTCCGAACATCGTCTTCTATCTGGCATCTTCCGGAATGGACTCCACGGAGGTGATGCTCGACTATGTGGTGAACTATATCGCAACGCATGAGAAAATCGCACCGGCATCCGAATTTGACCTCACGGACGAAGAATATGAGGACTTCAAGAGGCTGGTGCTGAAGAGCGGGTTTACATACGACCATGAGAGCGAGAAGTATCTTGCAAATCTCGAGAAGCTGGCAAAGTTCGAAGGCTACTACGAAGAGGCACGTGAGGACTTTGAAAGGCTTAAAAAGAAGCTGACGCACAATCTCGGGCACGACCTTGACTACAACAAAGAGGACATAAAACAGATGCTTGCCTCGGAAATACTTGCCGCATATTATTATCAGGCCGGTGTCACCGAATATGGGCTGAGATACGACACACAGATGGAAAAAGCCGTAAAGCTGATTAACAGCCCGGCTGAATACAAGGCTCTGCTGACGCCTAAAAAGAAGTAAGATAACACATATCAGAAACGCGTCTGTAACACATTGTAAATCAGAACGATACCCTTTACATTCCAATATGCCGCCTTTCAGGCTCCGAAAGGTGGCGTTTCAGACGCTAAAAGGCGGCATTTCACAAGCTGAAATGCCGCCTTTTGCAAAACGTTATAATTCATGTTCATCTGAAATTTGGAGTAAGCTCCACCATTACAGTCTACGGGCTGAAAAAACAATGAACGCATAGCACATTCCCTGTAAGAGTATTGCTTACTTCAACCGTCTGCGGGCTGAAAGCCCAATTAGCACATAGCCCATGGCAACGCCATGGGAAAAGTTGTCGTATTAAGGCTGCGCCCCGAAGGGGCAAAAGCGTTTCTATGTAAGTTCTGATAGCATGGCGTGCATTTGTCTGCCAATGCACGCCATGCCTGTTTCTAACGCTTTTGCCCCTTCGGGGCGCGGTTTCACCTATACTACCATTCCCGGGGCGTTGCCCCGGGCTATGTGCTAATTGGGCTTTCTTTAAGTTTGCAGAGGAAATGCGTAAGCATC
>ERZ778515.244-NODE-244-length-48230-cov-6.097914_pt1 | contig 48230 bp, 35 predicted proteins | sample MGYA00510343_ERZ778515 | MGnify/ENA primary metagenome ERZ778515 (study PRJEB29527, sample SAMN07138965) | mouse gut metagenome | material: feces | host: mouse | place: China:Nanjing | collected 2016-01-25 ...
GGCAGCCGCAGTTATAACAATTCATGCCCCTTACTCCTCATACTCAAAATCTTCTTCCTTGCCGGTTTCCTTGAGCATCTTCACCAAAATATCTGCCATATCTGTCATATCCTGATTGTAAATCGCTTCCTCCGCATCCTCTACCTCCAGACTCGGATGAAACTTTTTCAATTCCTCTTCAAAGTTAATCATAATAACTCCTTTATCTCACCAACCAGATACAGGGAGCCTGCAATATAAACCGGTTCTTTATCCTTTTTTTGGGACAAAAGCGTCCGGAAAGCCTCTTCTGCCGATTCACAGCAGGTCACCTTGCAGCCCGTATCGTCAAATGCATCCTCAAGTATACCCGTTTCTACCGCCCTCGTATTCCGGGGACACACCACAAAAATATCTGCAAACAGGTTGCTTGCGGCAATTTCTTCTGTCATAAATCTGTAATCCTTGTCCTGCATGACGCCAAAGAGAAGACGTCTTTTCGCAAATCCGTCCTTTGCCACCGTCTCTAAAAACGCCCTGATACCGTCGCCATTGTGCGCGCCGTCCACGTATACTTCCGGCAGGATTTCTTCCATGCGGCCCGCCCAGAAAGCTTCGGCAATGCCTCTCTGCATCACTTCTGCAGAGAGCTTTCCCTCGCCCAAAACCACTTCAAGGGCACGAAGCGAAATCACCGCATTTTCCATTTGATAGAAGGCTCTCGTATTCAGACGAAGCCTAATACTATCATAATAAAGGGATTGATAAGAAAAATCAATGCTTTTATGATTAAATTTTAAGAAAATATAATCCTTTTTCGACACGGAAAACGCAGGTATTTGCAACTTTTTTGCGTTTTTTGCCAAAACCGCAGACACCTGTGCATCCGTTTCCCAGTAGATAACAGGCGCACCCTCTTTCATAATACCCGCCTTCTCCGCCGCTATCCGGGGCAGAGTATTTCCCAGATATGCCGTATGGTCCAGCCCCATGTGCGTAATGATGGCAGCTTCTTTATCCGAAACCGAATTGGTTGCATCCAGCCTGCCCCCAAGCCCTGTCTCCAAAATAATAAAATCCGGTTCTTTCCCTGCAAACCAGAACATCGCCATCAAATACAAAAATTCAAAAAAGGAAGGATGCAGCCGCGCTTCTTCCCACAAGTCTCCTGCTGCCTCCTCCTTTATGGCTGCCCGCACCTTTTCATAAGCCGAGACAAAATCTTCCTCCGGTATCATTTCATTGTCCATGCAGATTCTCTCGCGCATAGACACAAGATGGGGCGAGGTAAAAAGCCCCACCCGATACCCTGCCGCCATCAGGACTGCGCGCAGATAGGCACAAACGGAGCCTTTTCCGTTTGTGCCCGCCACGTGAAGAATACGGCTGCCGCGCTTTTCAAAGACTCTGCACAGCAGTCTTTTTGTATCCTGCAGCGTATGCTTTTCCCCGAATTTCGGGATATTCAAAATATAATTTTCCGCTTCGGTGTATGCGCTCATGCCCCTGCCTTCCCGATTTCCTTAAGCTGCGCAAGACGCATCTGCACTTCTTTTAACATGCCGGCGTACTTCTCCAGCTTTGCCTTCTCCTCTTCCACCTTCTGTGCAGGCGCCTTGGACAAGAATCTTTCGTTCTTCAGCATCCCTTCCGCGCGTGCCAGCTCGCCCTGCAGACGTTTTTCCTCTTTGGAAAGGCGCTCCATTTCCTGCGCAATATCCACAAGCTCTGTAAACGGAATGTAAAGCGTTGCTCCCGCAATCACCACAGAAACGGCATCCTCCAAGATGCCCGTCTTGTCCTCCTGTACCAACACCTCAGAAGCATTTGCAAGGGAAGCAAAAAACAGCTCGCCCTCCAAAAAAGCATTGCGGATGCTCTCATCCTGACTCACCACATACACGGACGCTTTCCTTCCCTGCGCCACATTCATCTGCGCACGCACGTTGCGGATGCCCCGCACCGCTTCCTTAATTCTGCCGATATCGGTTTCTTCCTTTATAAAACAGCGCTCCGCGCTATATACGGGCCAGGAAGAAATCATAATGGATTCCTCCTGCGTCTGCAGGGTGCAGAAAATTTCCTCCGTGACGAAGGGCATATACGGATGAAGCAGCTTCAGCGCGTCCAAAAGCACGGTTTTTAAGGTATAGAGCGCGGCGTTCTGGCTCGCCTCATCGTCCGAGCTGTAGAGCCTCGGCTTTACCATCTCGATATACCAGTCGCAGAATTCATCCCAGATAAAATCATAGACCTTCTGTACCGCAATGCCAAGCTCAAAGCTTTCCATATTGTCCGTGGCTTCCTTCACAAGACTGTTCAAACGGCTCAGTATCCACTTGTCAACCGGCTCTAACTCCTCTGCCGCAGGCGCATAAAGGGTCTTGCCCTCCATATTCATCATGATAAACCTGGATGCATTCCACACCTTATTGGCAAAATTGCGGGAAGCCTCCACTCTCTCATAATAAAAACGCATATCATTGCCCGGGGCATTGCCTGTTATCAGCGTCAGGCGCAAAGCGTCCGCGCCGTATTTTTCGATAACCTCCAGCGGGTCTATGCCGTTTCCCAGCGATTTGGACATCTTTCTTCCCTGACTGTCGCGCACCAGCCCATGAAAAAGCACGGTCTTGAAAGGCTTTTCCCTCATCTGCTCATAACCGGAAAATATCATGCGGATAACCCAGAAGAAAATAATGTCATAACCTGTCACCAGCACGTCCGTAGGATAAAAATAGGCAAGGTCTTCCGTTTTTTCAGGCCATCCCAGCGTAGAAAAGGGCCAGAGAGCGGAAGAAAACCATGTGTCCAGCGTATCGGGATCCTGCGTAAAATGTGTCCCGCCGCATTTCGGGCATGCTGCAGGCGCTTTTGCCGCTACCACGACTTCCTTACAGTCGTCACAATAATACGCCGGAATCCGATGTCCCCACCAAAGCTGACGGCTGATACACCAGTCCCTGATATTGTCCGTCCAGTTAAAGTAGGTCTTTTCCATACGCTCCGGTATCAGCTTCACCTCGCCGTTTTTCACAGCCTCCGCCGCCGGCTTTATCAGCTCATCCATTTTGACAAACCATTGCTCCTTTACCAGCGGTTCGATGGTGGTGCCGCAGCGGTCGTGGGTACCTACATTATGGGAGTACTCTTCTATTTTTACCAAGAGCCCCATCTCATCCAGCTCTTTTACAATGGCAGCTCTCGCCGCATAGCGCTCCATCCCTGCAAAGCGTCCGCCGTTTTCATTGATAGTCGCATCATCGTTCATCACATTGACAACAGGCAGATTGTGGCGCTTGCCCACTTCAAAATCGTTGGGGTCATGTGCCGGCGTAATCTTTACCACACCGGTTCCAAATTCCATATCCACATAAGCGTCGTCGACAATGGGCATCTCCCTGTTCATAATCGGGAGCATCACCTTTCTGCCGATTAAATGCTGATAGCGCTCATCATCAGGATTCACCGCAACTGCCGTATCGCCCAGCATAGTCTCGGGACGCGTGGTGGCAAACTCCAGAAATTCCGTGGTGCTTACGGTGCCGTCCTCTGCAAGCAGCGGGTACTTGATATGCCACAAATGTCCCGCCTGCTCCTCATACAACACCTCTGCATCGGATATGGAGGTATTGCAGACCGGACACCAGTTGATAATGCGCGCTCCTTTGTAAATCCATCCTTTTTCATGCATCTTGCAAAAGACTTCCGTTACCGCCTTGTTGCAGCCCTCGTCCATGGTAAAACGCTCTCTGTCCCAATCGCAGGAGGAGCCAAGTTTTTTGAGCTGGGAAACAATCCTGCCCCCATACTCTTTTTTCCATTCCCACGCACGCTCTAAAAATTTCTCCCTGCCCAGCTCGTGCTTGTCAATGCCTTCTTCCTTCAGCTTCTCAATAATTTTAACCTCGGTTGCAATACTTGCATGGTCCGTCCCCGGCTGCCAGAGCGCATTATAACCCTGCATCCGCTTAAACCGAATCAGGATATCCTGCATGGTATTGTCCAGCGCATGTCCCATGTGGAGCTGTCCCGTTATATTTGGAGGGGGAATCACAATGGTAAAAGGCTTTTTATTATGGTCCACCTCCGCGTGAAAATACTTTTTGTCCATCCATTTCTGATACAGTCTGTCCTCTATGCCCTGCGGGTCATAGGTCTTTGCCAGTTCTTTGCTCATAAATTCTTCCTCCATTTCTTCGCGGGCTTTTGTTGTCATCAAAAAAGCCCTCTGCCGATGTTCCTGTCATCGGCAAAGGGCGATTTCTCGCGGTACCACCTTTGTTCGCAGCAATGCTGCCTTAGCGACTTCTATTAAAGTCTCGTCCTATAACGGGGACGGGGCGTGAGAGCTTACACGGCACATGCTTTCTGCCCTCCGGTTCCAAAACTACCTTCCATATTCCTTCCTTTGGACAGCCTCGCAGCCGGCATACACCGGACCGTCCTCTCTGACAAGGGGTAATATGTACTCCTTTTTGTCTTCACCTTTTTCTTAAGCGCTGCCGGTTCAAAGTACCGCCGGCGCTTTTTTACACTATAACGGCATCACGCCGTTTTGTCAAGCAAAATTATCTGCCCTGTTACTCCTATTTCGCCGCGGGTGTTCCGCACTTGGTACAGAAAGCGCCGCCGTTCAAAGGATTGCCGCAGTTTGCACATACATCTGCTGCAGGAGCTGCCTGCTGCATAGGCTGTGCCTGCTGAACCGGCTGCATGGGCTGCTGCATAGGCTGTGCCTGCTGCATGGGCTGCTGGTAAACAGGCTGCTGCTTTACCGTTATCTTGCCATACGCCCAGTTTGCAAACCTGTCTGCAAGAGGAACGCCTGCTTCTTTGCCCTTCGCTGCCTTTACCAGTCCGATAATGGCAAATATCAGAATGACAATCGCTATCACAGATTCCACAATACTTACGATAGTCCCCCATACCGTTCCAAAAATCGGGATTCTGTAGAAGAAGTCAAACAAACCGAAGAACGCACCGATAACACCGGATACAAACTGCAGACAAATTGCCTGAATCACCTGTCTGCCTGCCCACTCATTCTTTTCTCCCACGATAACTACGCCCGCCAGCAAAATCAGAGCGGTGGAATATCCCAGAATTGCAAAAATAAATGCTGCTACTGCATAAAAGGACATCCTGATACCAAATTTTCCTTTTTCCATTGAAAAAATACCTCCTTATATGTATTCCTCTCATAATGTAATAAACGATTCAAAAACCGCTTATGATTTATTATATACTGTCCTCAAATTTTCGTCAATTTTAATTATAATTTTATTTTTATTTTACCCTTCCTGTTTCCTTATCCCAAAGCCCCCTTAGTGGCATGGTGAAAAAAACACAAATTGGTACTTTTAATGTATCCACTCCTGTGTATAATAAAAACTAAATTTCAGATAAACGCAAAAGAAAGGTATGGCATCCATTATGAACAAAAAAAATCCAATTTTACTGATAACCGGCATTCTCCTCCTGCTTGCAGGCGCCATTTTCTGCTACACAGCGTACCACGGCTCTTACGCCGCCTCCAAAGAGACAGGCAGCGCGCTGAACGAACTGAAAGCCGAGATAAAAGAAATGGAAAGTACGCTTGAGGCTGCCACGGACGCGGATACAAAAGCAGCGTTAGAGACAGCGCTAAACGAATTAAACGACAGGAAAAGCTCCCTGAGCGCCGAAAAGCTCTCTCAGGAAAAGCCCTACTCCTACTCCCTGATACTTCTTTTTGCGGGCGTTCTGCTTACCGCAGCCGGCGGTATCCGCCTGGCGGCAGGCAAAAAGGACGGCGCAAAAAAGGATTTGACAAAGCTGGCGCAGGCAGGTCTGCTCGCCGCACTCTGCTACATCGGCTTTGCCTTTTTTAAGATTGACATTCCCGTAGGCACGGAAAAAACCGCCTTCCACCTCGGCAACGTCTTCTGCGTGCTTGCCGCGCTGCTTCTCGGCGGTTTCTGGGGCGGTCTTTCCGGCGCTGTCGGCATGACAGTCGCCGATTTGACTACAGCCTACGTCACCAGCGCACCGAAAACTTTTTTCTTAAAGCTCTGCATCGGACTGATTGTCGGACTGGTTGCGCATCGCATTTGCAAGCTTTCACAGCAGACGGATAAAAGCCGCGTCATCGGCATAACCGTACTTGCCAGTGCCTGCGGCATGGCGTTTAATGTAGTTGCCGACCCAATTGTAGGCTATCTCTACAAAACCTATTTACTGGGAATTCCCCAGCAGATTTCCAGCGCATTGGCAAAGATAGCCGCCGTTACCTCTTTGGTTAACGCCATCATAGCCGTCATAGCTGCCTCCGTCTTTTACCTGGCGCTTCGTCCGGCTTTAAAGAAATCCGGCTTCCTCGCAATGGAAAAGGCTATCGGGGCCCCTGCTGTCAATCCGAAAATGTAACTTTGATATTTCCCATAAAGCAGCTCAGCTTATAGGTGCTGTCCGCTCCGTTATGAATGGTGTCTTCGTACACGACGCCCGAATGGGAACGGCCTCCGACGGTCAGATTGCCTGCGCTGCACTCTAAATCATAATTATGCTCCTCTTCCGTGCTGCCTTTGATATGGATGTCTGCGTTGCCCATGCCGCACTCGACATCCATATCGCCCGGCACGCTTCCCGTAAAGCGCAGTTCTCCGGCGCCAAGCTCCGCCTCCAGCTTTTCCGAAACCGCCGCATCCTTTATCACAATCTGTCCGGCGCCAAGCTGAATTTCCATTTCTTTTGCCAGCGCTTCTTCTATCTGCAGCCTTCCCGCACCAAGCTCTATCTTTATTTTATCCGCACGGAGGGCATCCATCTTAAAGTCGCCCGCCCCCAGAGCGGCGTCCACCGTACCAAATACGGCGCCCTCGGGAATCAGGATTTCCACTTTCGTGCTGAGAACATCGACATTGATCTTACCGCTCGTCACCACCCGCACATACAGCGTGTTTCCGGCTGCATACGCCTGCAGCTTCTTGATTGTTCTGGCTGATACATGAAAGTCTGCATCCGGCGACTTGCCGACCGTCACCTCGCAGCCGCCAAGGTCAATTTCTAAGTTGCGTATATTTTCCGCCGAAAAGCTCTGCGACCATTTGTCCCGATTTTCTATTAATTCATACGCGTCACTGAACAGGCTGTTTTCATCCGGACTGTATGTATTCCAGTCCTCGCCCCAGCCCCAGTCGTCAAAATGGTCTCCAATATCTTCCAGCCATTCTCCCCAGTCGTCAATATCTCCTGCATGGCAGCCATAACAGTTAAAGACATTCCAGAACCCGTATTTAATCCCCTGCATACCGCCTCCGCAGCCGCCTATCGTCATCAGTATTAAACTGAGTCCCAGCATGATTGCCATAATAATGGCGCATGTTTTCATAAACTTCTTCATATCCGTTCCTCCCTCACTTCGTTATCTTTTTCCAAAGCCATGAAATCCCGCGGCAGATTGCCGGAAGCACATAGCCTACGAGCCACACCGTAAACATCAGAAAGAGCATTCCAATGGCAAGAATAAGCATCGATGCGCCGAGAAGCGCCAGCCCCACAAAAGGCAGATGAAGCATTACGGCAAATCCCGCCACCAGCACGGCGATTCCCCCTACAAAACAGGCAATTCCCGCAGCTCCGAATCCAATGATAATTCCAAAAAATCCAAAGAAACATGCCGCCAGCGCTCCAAGGAGCGTCCCCGCCGCACCGAGAAGCAGGGGCGAGAAAATAATGCAGGCTATGACAATCAGCACAATCGCCCATGTCGGCATTCCCTCTTTTTCCTCCTTCGCCTTTGGCGGACTCTGGTAAAAGGTATTGCCCTGATAAATGGTACTTCCCTGATAGCTCGTACCGTTCTGATACGCCGCGCCATTATGCCATGCGCTATTCTGACCATTGCCCGACGTTGTATCCCTGCAATCCATATTTGCCCTGAGCCCATCCTTGATATTATCGGCAACTTTTTCAGGTGATTCCAATTCTTCCAAAACCTTCTGTTCGTTTTCTTCACCCGCATCGCTGAAATATTCCTCATAATAATTCAGCGCTTCTACTCTTTCATTTTCAGGAATGTTCGAAAGCAGCCGTTCCAGCTCTTTCATAAACTCTGCTTTGTTCATATTCTTATTCCTCCCTCTAAGATTCCGGAAATTTTGCCGGAGTATTGTCTCCACTCACTTACATACATTCTTAGCTGGGACATGCCCTTGTCCGTAATTCTGTAATAACGTCTGTTCCTGCCCGCACATTCCCTGTCATAGACCACCATGCATTCATCCTTCTGCAGCCTTCTCAGCACCGGATACAGGGTGGATTCCGACAACTCGATAACCTGCCGCACATCCTGCGTGATTTTGTATCCGTAAGTACCTTCCGGTTCTTTGGACACAACTGCCAGCACGATTGCGTCGAGCAGCGCCGCACCTGTGTTAAATACCATCTTTTTCCTCCCTTTCTTTTTATAATATTGTCAACGTCTATAATATTATATTCTGTATAATATGCTTCTGTGACAATAATATATAACGTATAATATAGGTTTGTCAATAGCATTTAGAAAATCTTTCAAATTTCTTTAGCGATTGACAAAATTCTTCTTCTCAGGCAGGCCTCAGCCGCAAAATACCCACGCAAAAAGCGGCGCTGCACTATCACGCCGCTTTTGTAATCTTTTACGTTTCCGTCAAAAAGAACCTGAGTCATTCTTCGATAGAAGATATTTACGCTTCACATTTCCAGAAAAACGCGCTATATGCCGGAAGCGTGCTGCCGCCTCCAAAATCATGTTCTTCTCCCGTTATCAAATCCACAGCCCTTCCACATCCCGCGTCAAAGTGCGCCACAAAATCGCTGCCGTCCGCATTCACCGCCACGAAAACTCTCTCTTTCTCCGTTTTTCTTTCAAAAATACACTGTCTGTTTGTCAACAGCATGGAACGGAAAGAGCCGTAATTTAGAGCATGGGAATTTTTCTTTGCCTGCGCCAGCTTCGCAATAAAATCCGTAAGCCCGTTCCATTCCGGCGCTGCAAAACACGGGCGAAGTGCCTGATCCCCCTGTCCTTTCTCTCCAAGGCAGCCCCATTCGCTGCCGTAGTAAATACAGGGAATACCCGGCATACCAAACAGCAGGGCATAGAGCAGCGGCAGGTGATTTTTGTCGGAAAGAATGCTTGCCGCCCGCGTCACATCATGGTTGTCCACAAAGGACAACAGATGCTTTCCTTTGTACAAGGTCCAGTTTTCCGGCCCAAACTGCCTTAGCAGAGAATGGTTTATCTCAAAAAGATTCATACTGTTGAAGCTGGAATACAGTCCTTTATAGCACTCGTAGTTCGTCGCAGAATGAAGCATACTATCATTAACCAGCCTGTTATAATCTCCATGCAGCATTTCACCCAAAAGGAAAAAATCCTGCTTTCTGCTATCGCAGTAGCTTCTGAGGCGCCTGACAAAGTCCTCGTCAAGACTGTATGCCACATCCAGCCTGAGCCCGTCTATGCCAAATTCATCCATCCAATGCCCCACGCTGTCCAAAAGATAGTTTACCACCTCTTCGTTGCGCAGATTCAGCTTCACAAGGTCATAATGCCCCTCCCAGCCCTCATACCACAAGCCGTCATGATACGGTGAATCACCATCAAATGCTATCCGGTAAAACCAGCCCGTATAGCGGGAATTTTCCCGGTTGCGCACAACATCCTGAAAGGGCCCAAAACCCCTCCCCACGTGGTTAAACACGCCGTCCAGCACCACCTTAATGCCATGTGCATGAAGCTTTTCGCAAAGCTCCTTAAAATCCGCATTGCTTCCGAGCCGCCTGTCAACCATCCGGTAATCCCTTGTGTTGTAACCATGCGTATCCGACTCGAATATAGGGGAAAAATAGATTGCATTAATCCCCAGCCGTTCCATATGCGGTATCCAGTCCGCCACCTTCAAAATAGGCGCGCCGCCCTGCTTTTCACTCTCTGCCAAACCACCATTGTTCTCAAAGGGAACCCCCGTAAACCCCAACGGATATATCTGATAAAACACGCTTTCCTCTGCCCACATTGTCATTTCCTCCCATTTATGTTTTGTATTATCCTGTATAAACAACTTTTACATAGTCCTCTTCATGGTTCAATAATTTCAGACTATCATACAATTTTCCTTCTCCCGATATGATGCTTGCAATCTCATTCACAAAATATCCGATGGTATTCGCATACTTATTTTGAAGGTACTTATTTTCTACGATTGGGAAATACATGATACCCTTCTCGCTGCACGGTACGGTGGAAAATCCTATTTTATGTTCAAAAGGCAGCGCAAGAAATCTGTCAAGCGCCTCTTTGCTTTCTATCCGCATTTCTACCAGAAGATTCCCATAATTTATCCTCTGCTTTCTCTTTTCCCATATTTCCGCAGCCTGCTCAAAATCCGTATAATGGTTAAAAAACAGCTTAATATCTCCCATTCCGATAATCGGATAATTTCTTTTTAAATTCACTTCGTATTTTTCTTCCACAAGGTATAGCGGCTGCCCCATATAGTAATCAAAATTCTCTAACAGCCGCAGGTAGTCCTCACTTTCCAAAAATAAGTTGATAAAAGGCGACAAAAACTCCAGTCCGAGAGAATGATACGTTATGCCTCCCCAGCAGTTATCAGAAATAATACTTACCTTGCTTTCCTGTACTGCAATCCACCTTTTCAAATCAAAATACGCCTGTTGAAACAAGTTTGCCAAAATTACCTTAGACCTTGGCACCCGCAGCAATTCCAATATCCTAGCAACCGCCGCCCGCTCCTGCCGGTTCATGTCGATAAGGTAATCGTATTCTCGCGATACCAGCTCTTCTACCCTGATAACCTCTATTCCATCTATCCGGCTAATCTGATGAACGCCGTTCAGACAGACTGCCTCAATCTGCATATTGCCTTTTAACACTTCAAAATGCAAGTATTTGCAAAATATGCCATATTCCTCACACGAGCCCCATAAAATTACTTTCGTCACACAGTCTCCTTCTGCCCCTTATAAGCTGGCCATCATTCTTATCTCTGCCGTACCCAACATTTTAACACATTATTTGTCTTTCGTTAATTCTTTTTTTCTCTCGTCTGCGACAATATTGATTTACATAATAGAATTGACTACTTCAGTTCTTTTACCCTATGGGCTTCATCTTTTATCTGAACCCAAAATGGATTGGATGTCGATTTTTAAAGGGGTTTTAAAAAGAAATCCCCAATTTCCACATAGTTATCCACAAAAACACAAGTGTCATTTTCCTTGTTTCAAGCGTCAAAATTCCAAAAACGAACGTCATTATTCGAACATACGCTCTGCATCCATACTCTCGTTCCAGTTACATAACATAGAAATACCTAAAAATATTATGTAAACTATCTTTAAAGCCATGCATTCCAAAACCATTCCGCCCGTCCCGCTACGGTATCCACGGACACCACTTCAAAGTTCTCCCATTCCCGCGGAAAAAGCTGCCTGTAGGAATACTGCAGAAAACGTTCGTCGAGAAGGGCGATAATTCCTAAATCCTCCGCCGTCCGGATAACGCGCCCCGCCGCCTGCAGCACCTTGTTCATCCCGGGAAAACGATAAGCATAATCAAACCCATTCTCTCCTTTTTCGTCAAAAAACCGCTTCAAAAGCTCTCTTTCGCTGCACACCTGCGGCAGTCCGGTTCCTACTATCATAACGCCTATCAGACTGTCATGCTTTAAATCAATGCCCTCGCTGAAAATACCTCCCATCACGCAGAAGCCTATGAGATTGTAGCAGCTATTCTCCTGATCTGCCCCCCTTTCCCCTTCCCGGCAGCCGCCTTCTGCATTTCCTTCAAATCTGGCTAGAAAAGCTTCCCTGTCCGCCTCCCTCATCGCCGCATCCTGTACGATGCATTCCGTCTCTTCCCCCGCAAAGTTTTCCTGATAACACGCATAAACCTGCGCAAGAAAAAAATAAGACGGGAAAAACACCATATAATTGCCGTGACGCTGTCCTGCTATTTCGTGAATATACCGCGCTATACGGTAAAACTCCTGAGACGAGCGCCTTGTATATTTGCTTGTCACATCGCTGCCCACATACAGCGCCCTCTTTTCGGGATTGAATACGGATTTGGCATACACTTCATAATCCTCCGGCGTCCCTCCCAGCAGCTTTTTATAATACTGAATGGGAAGCAGCGTCGCCGAAAAAAGTATTGTGCTTTTTCCCCTTGCCATACATTCCTGCAGATTGACCGCAGGATTCACGCAAAAAAGCTTTAACATAAAGTCTCCGCCTTTTCCTTCTTCACACATCTGTGTATACATGACATAATTGTCATCTACTCGCTCGTAAATATCTAAAAAATGTGAAATTTCGAAGAAAAAATCCAGTATTTTTTTCCTGATTGGATTGTCATCACTCTCGTCAAGGTATTTGTCAAGCGTATCATGCAGTCTAATCAGCGCTTGTACAAAACTGTCAATCATTTCCACCACCCTGCACGCTTCACATTCCCGTTTCATGATAAGCAGCTCTTTGTTGCACTTTTCAAGCTGCTTTTCCAGCTTTGGCGCAAACTCATAAATCCGGCTGCCGTGTCTGAAACTAGTGACATGCGGTTCCGCCAAATTGACCAACTCGGTACTATCTTGCGAGAGAACCTCTTCGTCGGGTATGGCTTCCAAAAGCGCTTTTCTTCCCTTCTTTTGCTCCCGTGCTTCTTTCAGTTCCCGTTTCATCTGCAGAAAAGACTCCTTATAGAGAGCCGCACTGTACATTTCCCTGCCGCGCTCTAACAGATTATGGGCTTCGTCCACCAGAAAAGCATAATTCCCCTGACTGCCTTCTCCAAAAAAACGCTTCAGATAGACATGCGGGTCAAAAACATAATTATAATCGCCGATGACCCCATCCGCAAACAAGCTCATATCCAGACAAAATTCAAACGGACACACCTTATGCTTTCTGGCATATGCTTCCACCACTTCCCTGTCAAAGCCGCTTTCATGCATAAGCAAATCGTACACAGCATCGTTAATCCTGTCATAATGTCCTTTGGCATAGCTGCAGTACTGCGGATTACACTCCGTCTCTTCCATAAAGCATATCTTTTCCTTTGCCGTAAGAATCACACTCTTAAAGCAAAGCCCCTGCTCTCTCAACAGCGAAAATGTATTTTCAGCAACCGTCCTCGTAATGGTTTTTGCCGTCAGATAAAATATTTTATCCACCATACCGCTTCCCATTGCTTTTACCGCCGGAAAGATGGTCGAAATAGTCTTGCCCGCTCCGGTAGGCGCTTCAATAAAAAGTTTCTTCTTATGATAAATCGTCTGGTAGACATAGGATGCCAATTCCTTCTGCCCTTCCCTGTAAGCAAAAGGAAATGAGAGGTCTTTTATCGATGCCTGCCGCCTCTGCTTCCATTCAAATTCATAGTCCGCCCACTTTTCATACCGGGAAAGCAGTTCCAAAAACCACTGGTGCAGCCATTTTGTCGTATGTTCCTCATAAAAATATTGGAGTTCCTCCGTATCCACATTGCAGTAAGTCATCCGAATCCGCATACTCTCCATATGGTTTTGTATTCCATAAATCGCCGCATAAACCCGCGCCTGCGCCAAATGCACAAAGACAGGCTCCTTCATTCTGGATACATCCTTCCAGGTCGTCTTTATCTCGTCCACCGTCACTTCGCCTGACTGCGCAGTGATAATACCGTCCGCCCTGCCCTCGACTACAATCTGGTAAGACTTTGTTTCATGGACATAGCGCAGAAAAAATTCCGGCTGGTATTCGCTGCCCATCCTCTTTTGTATCAGCCGGTGAAGCCTGCTTCCCTCCTGCATGGCATTGTCCGCAGCGCCGGAACGCCTGTTGTCGATATCCCCGCTCCGCAAGATAAATTCAACCAGATTTCTTACCGATATCCGTACTTCCATTCTTCCTCACATTCCGCCGCCTGACTTATCACGGCGGCTTCTATCTGTCCCATAGGACAATTGTATTCCCGCAGGCTTTCGTTGTAAACAATAGAATCCTCCTGCCGAATCTTGTAGGAAACAAAAAAACTCCCAGCCAAGATAAATGCATATCCTTAGCCGGGAGCTTTTTCGCCTTATGTCACTTGCCCCAAATACAGATATCTGCATCAACATGCAAGGGCATAGTCCTTCAGCATTTCTTCGAATTCAGCGTTGTAACCAACATAATGAACCGTCAAATCCTGTGAAAAATCAAGTCCGTACACTCCAAGAAATGATTTTGCATCTACTGCATATCTATTATAAGCAATGTCAATGTCAAAATCACATTTGGAAGCTACGGCTACAAAATGCTGTACTTCATTCGGGGTTAATCTGATTTTTCTTTTCATATCGCTTTGCCTTCCTTTCTGACTGTCCCTGTCTTATCTTACCGGAATTCGTTGTTTTTACTCTCCCAGCAAAAACTTATCAGGGCGTTAAACACTGTAAATCCGCCTGTATACAGGCTTCCTACTCCTTTGTTGAATACGATTATACTCGCTTTCATCTAAAAGTAAAGTATTTTTTTCACGTCGAAAAACGATAGATTTTTGTGATTTTTCCCAAATGCTCCCACTTTCTAGCATGTTGCGCATCGCACTACCACATATTATCGTCTCATTAGTAGTATTGCACAATATTTTGTTTTATACCCTAAAATGCCCCAAAAATATTTGGCTATTTTTCAACAAATTCAACCATATAATTTCTAAACCTGAGGGGCAGCATATTTTGCTGTAATTTGAGGTTTTTTCTGTCTTCAATACTAATCGTATGACAAAAATGGCGGAAAAGTTCCTGATAGTGCTCTTCTTCTGCCGTGAGCGTAAGCTCTCCCTTCTCTGCACGAGGAGGCATATGCTGTCCGCTCATCAAAAACCAGTCTTTTCCGGCGGGATGTATGGCATACAGCTTTCTGTTTTCGTCGCAGATGGCAAAATTCTCCATGGGGAGCCTGTCCGCAAAATGAACCGTCAGCATAGGCAGTACATTGTCCTTCGGCGCGATAACCGCATAGAGCACGCCGCCTTCCAGTTCGGCAAACCGTAAAAACTGTTTCATGCGGTGCAGCTCGTTACCTGCGCTGCGGCTCAATTCCAATGTTCTCCGCACATCATCGTTTGTCAAATGCTCCAAAATACTTCCCCGGCACCTGCCGGAAAGCCCCCATACCACCGTTTTATAAATTGCCTCCGCTTTCTCCATAGAGGAAGCTGCTGCCGCCAGACACAGCGCCATATAATCCTTCTCCCCAAAACGAGTGCGCAATGTGCGAATCACTTTTTCTGTCTTTATACTGTCAGGCTTCACCGTCCGGTAGACCGTAAAGAGCCGCATATTCTCTTCCTCTGCCGTCTGCAGGTGTATACATTCATGCGGCATTCTAAGGGCATACGCCTCATATATGCCTGTAAAAATCCCTTCCAGACTGTCCTCACAGCGCAACACGATATTTTCATTGTCTGCCATATCCATCCTCTTATCTTACTCCGCTCTATTTTACCCAAAGCTGCCTCGTTGCAAATATTGCTCCTTGCCCTTACCGCCGCGCTTTTATTTTGCCGTGCATTCAGGTCTGCGCAGCCGCATACAAACGATGTCAAAGCTGCCCCGATGCCACCTTTCCATTATCCGCCGTGGTCGGCAATACCCCAAAAGCCGTATCGTCGAACAGGGATAGCTGCCGGTAGGTCATGCCGTCTGCCGCAAACTGCTGTCTGTCGCCGGCATCCGCAGTCAGATTTCTCACGATATAATCCTCCTCCAGCTTGGTACGGTACATCATTTTACCGTTGCAGGTAATAAAGTACAATGCTCTTTTTAAAACCACGCCTATTTTTTTCAAGGAAGTAAAATCGAGGCTTGCAGTCCGCCTTGCATTGACAATACGCATGGCGCTCTTGACGCCGATTCCCGGGACCCTGAGTATCATCTCGTAAGGCGCCCTGTTGATTTCAACCGGAAACTGTTCCAGATGTCTTACCGCCCAGTCCTCCTTAGGGTCAAGCATAACATTAAAAAACGGTCTTTTTTCACTCAGCAGCTCTTCCGCCTTAAACCCGTAAAAACGAAGCAGCCAGTCCGCCTGATAAAGCCTGTGCTCTCTTAAAAGAGGCGGTCCGCCAGGCAGCGCCGGCAGTGCCTTGTCCTCATTGACTCTGACAAAAGCCGAATAAAACACCCTCTTTAGAGAAAACTTTTGGTACAAGCTCTCTGCCACATTCATAATCTGGTAATCGCTTTCCGGCGTCGCGCCGATAATCATCTGCGTGGACTGCCCGCCGCCCACAAAATGAGGCGCGCTCCGGTACAGCGCCAGCTCGTTTTTATTTTCTGTAATCCCATTCTGAATCTGCCTCATCGGTGCAAGAATAGTCTTTCTATGCTTGTTGGGCGCAAGATTTTTCAGTCCTTCCGCCGTCGGCAGCTCCAGATTGACGCTCATTCTGTCTGCCAGATATCCCGTAAGCTGAATCAGCCGCGGGTCCGCCCCGGGAATTGCCTTGACATGCACATAACCGTTAAACCGGCAGCGATTGCGCAGAATCCATAGGGTTTTATACATCTGCTCCATCGTATAATTGGGATTGTGCAGAATACCGGAGCTTAAAAAGAGCCCTTCTATATAATTTCTCCGGTAAAACTGCATGGTAAGCTCACATACCTCCTCGGGTGTAAAGGTAGCGCGCGGTATATCGTTTGACTTGCGGTTCAGACAGTATTTACAGTCATAAATGCACTCGTTTGTCAAAAGAATTTTTAATAGGGAAATACATCTGCCGTCAGCGCTGAAACTATGGCAAATGCCTGCCGCGACGCAGTTTCCCATGTCCCGCCCGTTTCCCTTTCTGTCCACGCCGCTAGAGGTACATGCCACGTCATACTTGGCAGCATCGCTTAAGATTCCCAGCTTTTCCATCACGGTCATTTCACCCGTAGTCAAATATTCCATCCTTAAGCCTGCTCCTTCAATACAAACATTTGTTCCTTGTAAGATTTATAGTAACACACTGTCCCTTCCGTTGCAAGTACTTTTAGAACAAATGTTTTGCATAATTTTTCTAAAAAGCACTTGCAATCGTCATAAAAAAGCGGTTAAATAGAATAGGTATTTTTTATCTGAAAATAAGTGCAGCGTAAGGTGTCAGCCTTGGCTTGCATGGAAAGGAAACTATGAGTGAAATAAAACTGCCTAAGGGATATCATTCACAATTAAATTTGTATGATACCCAGATAGCCATCAAAACCGTAAAGGATTTTTTCCAGTCGCTTCTTGCCGAAAGGCTCCATCTGCTTCGTGTGTCGGCTCCTCTCTTTGTGGACCCTGCCTCCGGTATGAATGACAATCTGAACGGCGTAGAACGTCCTGTCACCTTCGACATCAAAGAGCAGGACAAAAGGGAAGCGGAAATTGTCCATTCCCTCGCCAAGTGGAAGCGTTTTGCGCTCAAAAAATACGGCTTCCATGTCGGAGAAGGTCTCTACACTGATATGAGTGCCATCCGGCGTGACGAAACCGTCGACAATATACATTCCATCTATGTTGACCAGTGGGACTGGGAGAAAATTATTGAAAAGGAAGACCGCAGCCTAGATACGCTTAAAGACGTGGTCCGCACCGTATATAAGGTACTGCGGAAAACAGAAAAATACATGTCTATTCATTATGATTATATTGAAGAAATCCTGCCCCATGACATTTTCTTCATTACCTCTCAGGAGCTTGCGGATATGTTCCCCGACTACACGCCAAAGGAAAGGGAATACTACATAGCCAAGGCAAAAGGCGCCGTCTGCATTATGCAGATTGGCGGTCCCTTAGAGTCCGGAGAACGTCACGACGGCAGGGCGCCCGATTATGACGACTGGAGCCTGAATGCAGATATCATTGTGTATTATCCCGTGTTGGATATTGCACTGGAGCTTTCCTCCATGGGCATCCGCGTAGACAGGGCGGCACTTCTTTCACAGCTCGACATGGCAGGCTGTCCAGAGCGTGCCGAGCTTCCTTTCCAAAAGGCTATCCTGAACGAAGAGCTTCCCTTCACCATCGGCGGCGGCATTGGACAGTCACGTATCTGTATGTTCTTCCTGCGCAAAGCACACATTGGAGAAGTACAATGCTCCCTTTGGCCGGAAGAGACCATGCAGGAAGCAGAAAAAACAGGGCTGCAGCTTTTATAAGCTGCAGCCTTATTTTCTGCTGTTTTAATCAATTACGTTCTTCACTCCCATAATGGTACTGTAATCTGCAGCGCTGATAATCACGCCCTTGCGGGAATTGGCGGCGTGGATAATCTGTCCGTCGCCTATATAAAGCCCCACATGGGTACAGCTCCTGCCGCCGTTAGAGGTGTAACAGATAATATCCCCCGGCTGAATTTCACTGTAGTCAATACTCCTGCCTGCTGAAGAAAGCTGTCCCGACGGGGTTCTGCTGATGGAATATCCAAAATCCGCATAGATAAAACAGGTGAAACCGGAGCAGTCCGTCCCGCTGTCCAGACTTTTCCCACCATGCACATAGACATTTCCCAAATACTGCATCGCATACTCTACAATCGCATCCCTGAGCTCCCCATTATCCGTATAGACTTGTCCGGTTAAATCTATGCTCTCTTCTCCTGCACCGGCAGTATCCGTACCCGCCTCCGGTATCCCGTCCGCTGTCTGTCCGCCCAAAGCTGTATCCGTGCCTGCCGGCACACCGCCGTCCTGTCCCGACTGTGCCGCACTCTCCCCTCCGGCAGTCCCATTCTGTCCCGCAGCGGCTGCCTCCTGCCTTGCCGCCTCTTCCATTTCTCTTGCACGCTCTGCAAGCGCCCTCTGCGCCGCAAGCTCCGCCTGCTCCTCCTCAATGGATTTTGCATAAATAAAGGTTTCCGCGACAACGACATACTCGGCGGATACATATCCGACACTCTGCTCCGTATACTGCACCTTCAGCCACTCCCCGCAGTCCTCCAACAGACCTACATTCTCTCCCCTGCTGATATATCCGATTTTGGCGGCGCCAATATCCGGCTCCTGCCGCACATTCAGCCTGTCCGCCTGCACCGTAACATAACGAAGTACATAATCGTCGATAACTGCAGCAGCCGCATCTCCGTAGATAAAAAACTCCGCCTTTACGTAGCCCTCCACATTTCCCGAAATCACCTGAAACCACTCATTATTTTCACCTGCCAGTGTAAGAATCTGCGCCACAGAGCCGTCGTAGAGCTTTCCAACAATCTCGCCGTCCGTATTTGGCGCATTCCGCACATTCACATAATGGTCCACATTTGCTATCGCCAGATTGACATATTCGTCTTCCTCTTCTTGCTGCTCTACATCACCACCTGATACTGTCTGGCTGAAGACTTCCGGCGCCTCCCCGCCCGCTCCTTCGACGCCTCCTGAAACTATGTCCGCGCCATTCCCTGATATTGTCCCTGTTCCGTTTTCGGAAACCGAGCCTGACGGCACCTCTTCTCCTGCTGCCGCTCCTGCATCGCCGCCTGATACGGTTTGCATCTGCTTTGCTGCCGCCACTATCCTGCCCACCGCAAAGCAGTTCCCGATTATCCATATGCCAAGGCAGAGTTCCGCTGCCAAAAAACACAATGCAATACACTTTTCTCTCTTGTTCTTCATCTGTTTTCCCATTCTTTTTCTCAAAATCAAACCGCAGGCTGACGGCTTTTTCTGCCGCTGTTTTCTATTATAGCAGACTTTTTTGCTGTGTCAAAAATTTTCAAGACCCTGTAGACTTATAATGCCTGACTCCGACACGCCACAGCATGTAACAGAGCAGCACGAACGGAACGACGCCAAAGGGACAGAAGGCATACTGCCACCTGTCCGTCTTCCCAAGCAGGTATTGCAAGGGGTAATACTGCACCAGCGTATAAGGAATTACATAGGTACAGAAACGCATAAGCCCCTTTCCGTAGATATCGATTGGATATTTGCCATGCTCCTTTGCCCCATAAGTCAGCACATTCATACATTCCGTGTTTTCTATAGAAAAAAAGCAGACCGAAGCTTCTATCATAAACAACCCGGCAAACAGGCAGATACCGCCCAAAAGCATGAGAAAAAGCGCCGCAGTCCTTGCCGCAGTCCAGTCCACACTACAGTTTCCTATTCCCACAAAAAGTACAATCACTCCCGTCACCGCAGGCGCAAGCCGTCCCAAATCAAAGCCGCTTCCCAAAACCTGCAGCATAGGGCTGACAGGGCGCACCAACATCCTGTCAAACTCTCCCTTCCTGACAATTCCAGAAAACTTTTTAAAACCGTTGGCACAGCACTCCGCAAGAGAAAAGGATAGCTGCATAACAGAAAAGCAGAGCAGAATCTCCCCATAAGTATAGCCCTTCACCTCATGAAATCCGGAAAATAAAAAATAAATGCCAAGAAAACCGTTGAAGGCAATTAGAAACCGCCCTCCCGCCATCAGAAAAAAGGAAAGCCTGTATTGCATAGCACTCCGCAGAACCACGGAAACATACCTGCCGTAAACCATAATACCTTTTCTCATGATACCCTCCTTATCAAAACGTTTTTCACACAGGCGCGCAAACCCAATGCCGGTTTTTAGATATATAATCAAAACACATTTCCTTCACGCTTACCCTCCCTGTACTACCATTCTCTGTTCCGCCCTCCTGCAAACAGCCCTGCCGACAAGCACAAGTGCCGCAATCCAAAATATCTGTAACCATACGGCACGCAGCGCTTCCCCGCCCGCCAGACTGCCGCTGTAGACGCGCAGCGCCACATTCTGCATGGAACCGAAAGGAAGCATCTCCAGCACACCCCTTACCGGCTGCGGGATAAACGGAAACGGTATAATCGCACCGGAAAGGAACTCAACCGCTCCGGTCAATAACGCCCTGAGTCCCTGCGGCGATATGGTAAAAAGCGTAATTGCATAAACCAACATACAAAATGACACCGTGACAAGCAATCCCAGAAACAAAGTCAGAAGAAAAAAGCAAAAAGCCGTTATGCTCTCCGGTGCGGATATTCGGTAAGGACGCGGCAGCAAAGCCGCCACCGAAATAATCGGCACACACTTTAACGCCGCCGTCGCACATCTGCCGCCCACGCTTTTGGCAAACCACATGCGATAAAGCGAAATCGGTCTGCACAGCTCATAGGCGACGTCACCGTTCATAATAACGGAAAAAATATCGCCGTCCGTGGCAATCCACGTATTAAACATGGCCAAAAAAGCTTCCTTCAGCCAAATATAGGACACCAGCGCAGAAAATTCCATGGGCGGCTCCTTCCCTGACGACAGGTAAATGGCACGGTAAGCGGCAATTTCCATAATTCCCCACAAAAACTGCGTCGTCAAAGCGGCAATCGACGCCGAACGGTACTGCAGGCCCACCTGAAAGCGCATTTTAAAAAAACTAACATATTTTTTCAACCTGCACCTCCTATAAAATATCCAGACCGCGGTAGAGCTTTGCTACAATCCAATCCAGCTCCTCCACGGAATCTTCGCCGTCCAAATCCGCCGCCTGCTGCCGCAGGCTCTCAAGCGTCCCGTCTAAAAGCAGCCTGCCTTTTCCAATCAAGATAACCCTGTTGGTTAAAGCGGCGATATCCTGCATATCATGCGTTGTCAAAATCACGGTGGTTCCATGCTCCTCGTTCCGTTTTTTGATAAAATCCCGTACTGCCAGCTTGGAGACCGCGTCCAGTCCTATGGTGGGCTCATCCAAAAAAAGGAGCGACGGGTCATGTAAAAGTGACGCCGCTATCTCACAGCGCATACGCTGCCCCAAGGACAACTGCCGCACCGGTGTTTTTAAAAGCTCCTTTAGGGCAAGCAATTCCGTCAGTTCTTCTAAATTGTGTTGGTAATTGTGCGTCTTGATAGAATAGATTTCTTTTATCAGCTCAAAAGAATCGATAACCGGAACATCCCACCACAACTGCGAGCGCTGTCCGAACACCACGCCGATTTCCCTCACATGGGCAATCCTGTCCTTCCATGGTATGCGTCCGTTTACAATACAGCTCCCGCTGTCCGGTGTTAAAATGCCGCTGAGAATTTTGATTGTGGAGCTTTTACCGGCTCCATTCGGACCTATGTAACCTACCATCTCACCGTCCGCAATCGTAAAGCTTATGTCGGACAACGCCTTGATGGTTTCCGTCTTTCTGTGAAACAAAGACTTGCAGGCTTCCGCAAGCCCTGCATTTCTTTTTGCAATCCGGTACGATTTACAGATTCCTTCCATCGTAATCATGTTGCTTCCTCCTGGTAGTTATATGATTCATATCTTGCCAAGTCGGTCTGGTTCCGCCAGCTTCTGCCAACCGGATACCGAAGGTAAAATATTTTATTATCCCGTCCCGCGGGAGTTTTCATTATAGCACAGCGCCCCTGAAAGCACAAGCATTTCCTGAGGAACCCACACGATTTATTCCATGATTTTCCTTATTTCTGCGCTGCTTTTTGTGCATAACGATGGAATTCTTTGCAGCCCTTGCTTTTCTGCACATTCTCCTTTACACTATACTTATCAGTCTTTCAGCCCATCGGCAGAATGGAGGAATCTATGAAAAAAAGATACTTTTTCGGACCTGTCCTTATCGCCGGACTTTTATTGTTTGCCGGCTGCGGTATGCCCTCCGCCAAAAAGCCCTCGGCAGAAGCCGGCTCCTATATTACAATGTCGGATGCCAAAACCACCGTGCTGGAAAATGCAGGTCTTTTAGAGGAAAATGTTGTTTTTGTCAGGCTGCTGCTTGATTCTGACGGCGACGTCGCCAAATATGACATTGAGTTCGTCAGTGAAACGGCAGAATATACCTATACGGTCAACGCCGTCACCGGCGAAATCCTTTCCCTAAACTGTGAAGCGGGACATTTTGACCTGTCAAAAATACCCACGGAACATACACCGTCCGGCAGCACGCAGGCAAATGACGCCTTGACAGGCTCCTCGCCGGAAGACACACAAAAAGATACCTTGCAAGACTCTCAGGCAAATACGCAGACAGACAGCGCACAGAGCGGTTCTCAGTCAGGTACGCAGGCAGACGGCTCCCGAACAGAGGGCAGTCCAAACGAATCAGATATCCAGTACATCGGCAGGGATGCAGCCAGTCAAGCGGCGCTTTCCCATGCCGGCTTTGATGCTGACAGCGTCCGCATTTCTCACGTGCGTCTGGAGTTTGACGACGGCTGCTGGCAGTATGATGTAGAATTTTATAAAGACAATACGGAATACAACTATGATATCGATGCCCTGACAGGCGCAATCCTGTCCTGCAGTCACGATACGGACTATCACAACCGGCACCATGACTCTGCCGGCACACCGGATACGGCTATGCTTACAGAAGATACGGCAATACAGATTGCTTTGGATTATGCCGGTATTGCCGAACAGGATACCGCGTTTCTGACAGCAGAGCTTGCGTATGATGACGGCTGTGCAGAGTACGAAGTAGAATGGTATGTGGGACGCACAGAATATGAGTGCGACGTGGATGCCTACACCGGTGAAGTTTTAAGTTTCCAAAAAGAACTGGATTAATCGAATAGGGGCAGGGCTTTTGACTCCCTGCTCCTATTATGTGATAGGGAAACGTATTATGCGGCAAGCAGCATTGTGCGCTTTCGCTCCAAAATCAGCCATGCCTGCCGCTCTTTCTATTGCCTCGGCAGATTGGTATATCCCATCAGGCTTTCGTCCACAGCGCGCGCCGCTTCCCTGCCTTCTCTGATTGCCCAGACTACAAGCGATTGTCCCCTGTGCATATCGCCTGTCACAAAAACATTCCTCTCACTTGTCTGATAGCCGCCGGAAGGCGTCTTCACATTGCTTCTTCCATCTGTCTCCACCAAAAAAGCATCCGTCACATATTTCTGGCTGCCAAGAAATCCTGCCGCAATCAAAACAAGCTCCGCATCCAGAACCTGCTCGCTGCCTGCGATTTCCTTCATGCTCACGCGCCCCGTCTCCGGGTCTGTCTCACGGGATAGCTTCACGGTTTTTACAGCCTTTACATTCCCTTCTTTATCCTTCATAAACTCTTTTACCGTTGTCTCATAAATTCTGGGGTCATGCCCGAATACCGCAATCGCCTCCTCCTGTCCATAATCGGTTTTCAGCACCTTCGGCCATTGGGGCCATGGATTGTCATCCGCACGCTCCTTAGGCGCCTGCGGCATCATCTCTATCTGCGTCACAGACTTGCATCCATGCCGTATCACCGTTCCTACACAGTCGTTTCCGGTGTCGCCCCCGCCGATAATCACCACATTTTTCCCCTTTGCATCAATATAACAGCCGTCCGAAAGCCCGCTGTCCAACAGACTCTTGGTATTGGCTTTCAAAAAATCTACCGCAAAATAGATTCCTTTCGCCTCCCGCCCCGGGGCGCCGATATCCCGCGGGTTAGACGCACCGCATGCCAGAATCACCCTGTCATATTCCTTTAACAGCTTCGCCGGTTTGATATCCCGTCCCACATCCGTATTGGTAACAAAAACTACGCCCTCCGCCTCCATCACCTTTATTTTCCGTTCCACAATCCGCTTTTCCAGCTTCATATTGGGGATGCCATACATCAAAAGTCCGCCTGCCCTGTCAGAGCGCTCATACACGGTGACAAAATGCCCTCTCTTGTTGAGCTGGTCAGCCGCCGCCAGTCCTGCAGGACCGCTTCCCACCACCGCCACCTTTTTGCCGGTGCGCACCTTGGGCGGCTTTGGCGCCGCATACCCTTTCTCATAAGCATTTTCAATAATGGCATATTCATTTTCCTTTGTGGCAACCGGCTCGCCGTTTAAGCCGCAGGTACATGCCGCCTCACAGAGCGCGGGACACACTCTGGCAGTGAACTCAGGGAAATTGTTTGTCTTTTTCAGCCGCTTATATGCCTGCTCCCAATTTCCCGTATAGACCAAATCATTCCACTCCGGCACCAGATTGTGAAGGGGGCAACCGGAAGTCATGCCGCAAAGCGTCATACCCGACTGACAAAACGGTACGCCGCACTCCATGCAGCGCGCACCCTGCAGCATCTGCTTTTGTAACGGCAAATGCGCATGAAATTCATCAAAGTTTTTCACCCTCACTTTAGGCTTTGCCGCCGCAGCCGTCTCCCTCTCATATTCCATAAAGCCTGTTGGTTTTCCCATATTTTGCTCCTATCTGCGCGCCCGAGGCGCGCGTATCAATCAAGACAGAGTCCTCTACGCCTTTTTCCCTGTATTTGCATAAAAAGCTTCTATCTGCGCCTGTTCCGCACTTAAGCCCTTTTCCTCCATCTGCACAATGGTCCTTAACACCCTTTCATAATCGTGAGGAATGATTTTCTTAAATTTGGGCAGGTATTCTTTAAAATGTTCCAGCACCAGCTTGCCTTTTTCCGAATTTGTCAATGCCACATGCTCTTTTATCATTTCCTTTAACTCCTGCATGTCATATTTTGACGTAATCTCATAAGAAGAAACCATCTCCTTGTTCAGCCGCATATAAAGGTCGTTTTCCTCGTCCAGCACGTAGGCGATGCCGCCGCTCATGCCTGCCGCAAAATTCTTGCCGGTACGCCCAAGCACCACCACGCGCCCGCCTGTCATATATTCACAGCCATGGTCTCCGACGCCTTCCACAACTGCCACGGCACCGGAATTGCGCACGCAGAAGCGTTCTCCCGCAACGCCGTTGATAAATGCCTTGCCGCTGGTTGCCCCATACAACGCCACATTGCCAATAATAACGTTTTCTTCCGGCAAAAACCTGCTGCCCTTAGGCGGGTACACCACCAGCTTGCCGCCGGAAAGACCCTTGCCAAAATAATCGTTGCTGTCGCCCACAAGCTCCAGTGTCAGCCCTTTCGGGATAAACGCGCCGAAGCTTTGTCCTCCTGCGCCGCTGCAGAGCACACGGTAACTGTCCTCCTCCAGCGTATCGCCAAAACGTCTGGTTATCTCGGCGCCCAGAATCGTACCCACGGTTCTGTCCGTATTGGACACATCCACTTCTATGCTTCTCTTCTGCCCTGTTTCCATCGCCTTTGCAAGTTGTTTTAAAAGGACTCTTTCATCAAGGGTTTTCTCCAGCGCAAAGTCGTACACCTGCTTTGCATCAAAGGTTACTTTTCCTTTCATGCCCTCATAGGGATTGTAGAGAATGCCGCTTAAGTCAACCGCCTGATATCTCTCGCTCAAATTCTCTTTTATCTTTAAAAAATCCGTTCGTCCTACCAGCTCATCCACCGTGCGCACGCCCAGCCTTGCCATATACTCCCGAAGCTCTTCTGCGATAAAGCGCATAAAGTTCATGACATACTCCGGCTTGCCGCGGAAATTTTTCCTTAGCTCCGGATTCTGGGTAGCCACTCCCACCGGACAGGTATCCAGATTGCAGACGCGCATCATAACACAGCCCATGGTTACAAGAGGCGCTGTCGCAAAGCCAAATTCCTCCGCACCGAGAATTGCCGCTATCGCCACATCACGCCCGCTCATCAGCTTGCCGTCCGTCTCAATCCGCACCTTGTTTCGCAGACCGTTCATAATCAGCGTCTGATGGGTCTCCGCAAGTCCCAGTTCCCACGGAAGCCCCGCATTATGGATAGAGGTGCGCGGCGCCGCTCCCGTGCCGCCGTCATAGCCGGACACCAAAATGACCTGTGCACCCGCCTTTGCCACGCCTGCCGCTACCGTACCGACACCGGCCTCAGACACCAGCTTCACAGAGATACGCGCCTCCTTGTTTGCATTTTTTAAATCATAAATAAGCTGCGCTAAATCTTCAATGGAATAAATATCATGATGGGGCGGCGGGGAAATCAGTCCCACCCCCGGGGTGGAATGACGGGTTTTGGCAATCCACGGGTATACTTTGCCGCCCGGCAGATGCCCGCCCTCCCCGGGCTTTGCGCCCTGTGCCATCTTTATCTGAATCTCCTTCGCACTGACAAGGTAACGGCTGGTTACGCCAAAGCGCCCGCTTGCCACCTGTTTGATGGCAGAGCAGCGGTCTATGCCGTCTTCCCCTACCGTCATACGCTCCAAATCCTCGCCGCCCTCGCCGGAATTACTCTTACCGTGAAGCCGGTTCATGGCAATGGCAAGGGTCTCATGCGCCTCCTTGGAAATCGATCCGTAGGACATGGCTCCGGTTTTGAACCTTGTGACAATGGCATCCACACTCTCCACCTCTGCAAGAGGCACTCCTTTTTTCGGGTACTCAAAATCCATCAGCCCCCGCAGGTTTTTCACGGAAGTCTCGTCATTCACGAGCGCCGTATACTGTTTAAATAAAGAATAATCGCCCTGCCTCGTGGACTCCTGCAGAAGATGTATGGTAGCAGGGTTGTACAGATGCTCGTCACCGCCGCTCCGCATTTTATGGTGCCCCGGGCTGTCCAACGTCAAATCATTTTCCAGACCGAGCGGGTCAAACGCCATGGAATGCCGCTCATCCACCTGCTTTTCAATATCCTTCATGGTGATACCACCGATGCGGCATACCGTATTGGTAAAATATTTATTGACAACGTCCTTGTCAATACCAATGGCTTCAAAAATCTGAGAGCCCTGATAAGACTGGATAGTGCTGATGCCCATCTTGGAGGCTATTTTGACGATGCCGTGCAGAACGGCATTGTTGTAGTCGTCAACCGCAGCATAATAGTCCTTATCCAGCATATGATTGTCAATCAGCTCCTTGATGGACTCCTGCGCCAGATAAGGGTTGATGGCACAGGCGCCATACCCTAGAAGCGTTGCAAAGTGATGCACCTCCCGCGGCTCTCCCGATTCCAGAATCAGCGCAAGGCGGGTTCTCTTTTTTGTGCGCACCAGATATTGATTTAACGCGGATACTGCTAACAAAGAAGGAATTGCCACATGATTTTCGTCCACTCCCCTGTCTGACAAAATCAACACATTAGAGCCGTCCCGATACGCTCTGTCCACTTCCACAAAAAGACGCTCTATCGCTTTTTCCAGACTGGTATTTTTGTAGTAGAGAATCGGAATCTCTTCAACCTGAAACCCTTCTGCCCTCATGCTCTTGATTTTCATCAAATCCGTATTAGTCAAAATCGGATTGTTGACCTTAAGTACATTGCAGTTTTCCGGCGTTTCCTCCAGCACATTGCCCTCCCTGCCCACATAAACCGTAGTGGAAGTCACCACCTCTTCCCTGATAGCATCTATGGGCGGATTTGTCACCTGCGCAAAAAGCTGCTTAAAATAATGGAACAGCGGATGGGCGCTTTGGCTCAAAACCGGCAGCGGCGTATCCACGCCCATCGCTGCAATGGCTTCCCCTCCGCTCTGCGCCATGGGCAGTATACTCTGCTTCAAATCGTCATAGGTGTAGCCGAATGCTTTCTGCATCCGCTCTCTTTCCTCATCGGAAAATTCCGGTACACGCCTGTTTGGTATCTTCAAATCTCCAAGCGTAACCAGCTTGCTGTCAAGCCATTCTCCATAAGGCTGCCGTTTGGCATAATTTTCCTTCAGCTCTTCGTCATCAATCACACGTCCCTGTACCGTGTCCACCAACAGAAGTTTGCCCGGGCGCAGCCTTTCTTTTAGCACAATTTTGGAAGGCGCAATATCCAACACCCCTACCTCGGAAGAGAGAATCAACTGGTCGTCATCCGTAATCAGATAACGGGAAGGGCGCAGACCATTCCGGTCGAGCACGGCTCCCATGATATCCCCGTCAGAAAACAAGATGGATGCCGGTCCGTCCCAAGGCTCCATCATAGTTGCATAATACTGGTAAAAATCCTTTCGAATCTTGGACATCGTCTTGTTGTTCGCCCAAGGCTCCGGAATGGTAATCATCACCGCGAGAGGCAGCTCCATACCGCTCATCACCAAAAATTCCAGCGTATTGTCCAGCATCGCGGAATCTGAGCCGGTCTTATTGATGGCAGGCAGCACCTTATGAAGCTGTCCTTTCAGATGCACGGATTCCATATTTTCTTCACGCGCCAGCATCTTATCTGCATTGCCGCGAATGGTATTAATCTCTCCGTTATGTACAATAAAACGATTGGGATGTGCACGCTCCCAGCTCGGATTGGTGTTGGTGGAAAAGCGGGAGTGCACAATTGCAATCGCCGACTCATAATCCCCGCTCTGCAAGTCCGCAAAAAAAGTACGGAGCTGCCCGACTAAAAACATTCCTTTATACACAATCGTCCTGCTCGAAAGGGAAACCACATAGGTATCATCCGTGGACTGTTCAAAAACCCTGCGCGCAATATAGAGCTGCCTGTCAAACGCAAGCCCTTTTTCCACATCGGCAGGTTTTTCAATAAATGCCTGCATAATGCAGGGCATACACTCCACAGCCTTGTGCCCCAGCACGTGAGGATAGGTTTCCACCTCGCGCCAGCCCAGAAAAGAAAGTCCTTCCTTCTCCACAATAATCTCAAACATTTTTTTCGCCTGATTACGGCGAAGCTCCTCCTGCGGGAAAAAGAACATGCCGATGCCGTATTCCCGCTCTCCGCCCAGCGTAATTCCTAACGGCTTTGTGACACGTGAGAAAAATTTGTGGGGAATCTGCGTCAGGATGCCGACGCCGTCTCCCGTCTTTCCCTCCGCATCCTTGCCTGCCCTGTGCTCCAGATTTTCTACAATGTGAAGCGCGTTTTCTACCGTTTCATGGGTTTTCTTTCCTTTGATATTGACGCACGCACCAATACCGCAGTTATCGTGTTCAAATTCCTGTCGGTAAAGCAGCGGTTCGGGAAGCTTATTTTTTACATCAAACATGAGGGGGCTCCTTTCTACTTGTAAAGTTCTAGGTGATTGCGAAACTCAGTGATTATGTGAGTGTCATTGTGCATGTTGTATATTCCACCACAGACCCGCTTTCGCTTCATAAAAAACGCAGCGGTACATAAGCTGCCAAAATACGGCAGCTAAGTGCCGGCGTTTTTTAAGAGTCTGCTTATGGAATATACAACATGCACAATTCGGAACTGGAAAATGAGGGTTTCGCAATTACCTATGTAAAGTTCCATGGAGATAATTGTAAAACTTGGTATTACAATTACCTAATATGTTCTTCATTTTTGTTTCCGGCAGATTCCAACAATAGAATCCACGCTTCGCGGGTCTTCTATTGTCATGAATAAAAAAGTCGCAAAGGAACCCTTGGGGTACGCTCCTTTGCGACTTGAACATTACTATACACCATATGAAGCCGGCTGTAAAGACTTTTTTTATTTGAAGCTGTCTGATAATTTGTTAATTTGCTGTTTTATCTTTTATTGTCTGATAATTTTCTTGTTTTCCGTTTCTTCAAATAGCTTGACTGCCGCATTCCGCATTCTAAAGCATAGGTAAAGTCCGGCAGCGCCTGCAAGCAGGAATGCGGCGCAAATCCACCATTTTGCAGCCAGTACGCCAAATGCGCCTGTCATAGTTAGGATATATACTGCCGTGTTGCACAGAATATGCGCCGCAACCGGCACATAGAAATGTCCAAAGCTCTCATACAGCCATGCAATCATACAGCCCAAAAAGAAGGCATAGCTGCCCTGCACAATATTGGAGTGATAGATGCCAAAGCATAAAGATGATACGACTATCGCCATCGGATATTTCTGGTTTTTCTTCAGCCGGTTGTACATGGTTCCCCTGAAAATCAATTCCTCCGCAAAGGGCGCAAGCAAACCGTTAACCAAAAGCCCCACCACAAATGCGGCAGAATATTGCTCTGCTGCCGCCTGCTTGAAGCTTTCCGACACATTGGTAATGCCTGTAAGCTCATACAAAAGATTTATGCCGACGGCAGCGCCCAGCACGCCCAGCACCATGCAGGCATACGCAGAAGGCGACTGCAGGCGGGCATGCTTCAGCTTTACCTCCCGCTCTGCGCTGCCAATCTCTTCTTTCGCAAAAAATCTCCAGATGACAAAACCCGCCACCAGATAGGCAGCCGCCAGTATAAACGCCGCGCCGTTTCCAGTTGCTCCTAAAATCTGCTCTCCTGCCTCGTCCCAGATTACCAGCTTTTCAGAAACTCCCTTCGGCAGCATACCCGCCAGATTTGCTACCAAAAAGCTTCCTACGTAAAACCCCAGCGATCGTGAAAAAATATATGCCAGAAATGGAAACATGACAAACCATATCTTATTCATTAACGTCCCTGTCTGCTCCGGCGTCTTCTTCTGCGACTGTGCTTTTGCCTCCCTGCCGCTTCCACGCAGAAGAAGCTTTTCCAGTTCTTCCACGCTCCGCACAATGTAGTCGGGCTTTGCAATCTTTAACTCATCCAGCGGACCATAGCCATAGGAAACCGCCACGCTCATAATCCCTTCCGCCTTCGCGCCCGCCACATCAAATTTTCGGTCCCCGACCATAACGGTATTGCGTTTCTTTTCCTCAATCTCTCCGTCGCGTCCCTCATACAGGCGGCGCAGCGCTTCGGATACCACCTCTGCCTTGTCCGTTCTGGTGCCGTCTAACTCGCTTCCCACAATCACGTCAAAATATTTTCCGATTTCAAAATGGTTCAGTATCTGCTCCACAAAAACCGTCGGCTTACTCGACGCAACCGCCAGTCTTTTGTGATTGCCCTTCAGCTTTCGAATCATCTCAGGGACGCCGTTATAAATCCGGTTTTCAAAAATCCCCTTGTCCCGAAAACGCTCCCGATACTTTTCTACCGCTGCCTCCGCCTTCTTCTCATCAAATTCATAAAATTCCATAAAACTCTCCTTTAAAGGCGGTCCGATAAAGGGTGTCAGCTCATCTGCATCCGGCTCTTCAATTCCAAAAGAAGAAAGCGCATACTGCACACATGCCGTAATCCCTTCCTTGGGATCTGTCAGCGTTCCATCCAAATCAAATAAAATATAATCGTTCATGCTTCCTCTCATTCCGCCGCACATGCGGCACTTTTCTATATTTTTATCTGCGTCCATTTTCCCGACCGAAATCTCCAGCGGGTGAGCAGCAGGCGGCTGATTTGGTCGCACACCACCCCAAACCAGATGCCAATCACGCCAAAGCCCAGACCATAGGCAAAAATCCACGACGCCAGCGGACGTATACAGGTTACGCTGATGGTGGACGCTATGGTGGTAAAGCGCACATCGCCCGCTCCCCTTAAGCACCCCATGTAAATCACCTGTGCAACCTGCATCAACACAATCAGCACCATCACACGCATAATCTGCACGCCAATCTCAATCGTCTCCGGCTCATCAAAATACATACTGTAAAACCATCTGCCAAGCAGAAGATACAAGACGGACAAAAACACGGATATCATATTTCCGATTCTCTGACAGATGGTACCGTACCGCTTGGCAAGCTCCGCATTCTTTTGTCCAAGGCTCTGTCCAATCAGCGTCACTGCCGCCACCTGCATACCATCGCCAAAGGAAAACGACAAAGACATAATATTCATGCCCACCTGATGCGCGGCAAACGGCCTCGTCCCCAGCTTCGCCGCCATAACCGATACCATCATAAAACCCGCGCGCAGCAGTATCTGCTCGATAAACACATTGAACGCCACGTTAAAAATCTGTTTGAATGCAGCCAAATCCGCCCACAGCCGTTTTTGCCAGATAAACACCGCACTGACAAAGCTCTCTTTGCGAAACAGCGACGCGATACTCATGATGCACGCCACCACCGTTCCAATCACCGTAGCAATCGCCGCACCCTTTATTCCCAGTGCCGGAAAGCCCAGATGTCCCTCTATCAGAAGATAATTAAACACAATATTAACCAAATTGGAAGTCAGGTTCGTTTTCATGGCAATTCTGGTATTGCCGCTTCCCCTCTGTGCCGCATTGATTACCAGTGACACAATATTAAAAAGCATACCGCCCATGATAATGCGAAAATACAATACTGCACTGTTATGGGTATCACTCTCGGAACCGGCTGCACGGATAATTGGCTCCGCGAATATCACACAGACAGCGCTGATAACGATACCCATCACAATGGTAAACAGCAGAGCACTCAAAAGTATCCGGCACGCCCCTTCCCTGTCATTTTCTCCTCTCCGCCTCGCCACCAATGCGGATACCGCAACATTTGTCGCTATAAACAAGGCAAGACCGATAAATTTGGGCTGTGTCGTCAATCCCACCGCCGCCACTGCATACTCTCCAAGCCGGCTCACCATCATGGAATCTACAATTCCCACAAAAGCAACAAAAAAAGACTCCAGTACCGCAGGCCATGCCACATTTACCGTTCTGCGTATATGATTTCTATTTTCCTCAAACCATTTTTGTAGATAACACATGTCTGCTCCTATCTGTCACGGTTTTCAATCCATGGAAATACTTTCCTCTCCTCCCTGCCCCTCCGTCAAAAGGGCAGACTTTAGCGCAGCGCCATAACATAAACCTGACAAGGGTTCTGCTCATCCCACAGTGTCGGAAATACTTCGAACTCCCGAAAGCCAAGGCTTAAATAGAAGCGGTTCGTTCGCCGAAGAAAATCTGCTCTGGCAAAAAGAAACGCTCCAGATATTCGGCAATGCCCTCTTCATCATTGCTGCCAATGACAAGATCTGCTGCCTTTTTGACCTCCTCTGCCGCATTTCCCATGGCAATCCCCATGCCGCACAGCTTTAACATTCCAATATCCGCATAGTCGTCGCCAAAGGCGATAATATCTTTCAAACTGATTGTTAAGGCAGTGCACACTTCTCGAATTGCATTCTCCTTTGTAACCCCCGCCGGCGTAAATTTATACCAATACCCGTCCGAGAAACGGACGCAGTCACAATCCTTTAACATATCCTGCAGCCGCCTTGCCCGGTTATCATCAAAGATTTCCACACATATTTTCAGGGAACTTTCCGCAAAATCTGTAAAATCCGTGTAAACACTGTCCCCCCAGCTTTTATCCTGCTTTTTCGGGTCCGTTTTATAATTCCAGTAATGCGCTTTCATGGTGTCGACGGTTATCTCGCAATCAACACCAGCCACCCTTCTGGCAGCAGAAATTATCTGTTGCGTCTCTTCCTTTGAGAAGACCGCTTTATAGATATCTTTATCTTGGTATCTAACCAAAGCGCCGCCGCTTACAATCAGGATATCCGGCTGCAGTTCTTCCGTAAAAGATGCTGCATTCTGCGCTCCTCTTGAGGTGGATATCCCGATCAACACGCCTTTTTGACGGCATTTCTGCAATGCCTGTAAAGTCCTTGGGGAAATGCTCTTGTCACTGTGAAGCAAAGTCCCGTCCAAATCAAACAAAAGTAATCTGCCGTCTTCCATTTTCCTCCTCCATGCCGGAGCACCTTCCATCCTGACAATGCCGCGTTGTCTATTAGTGTAACATACAATTTTTTCCTTGACAAATGAAATAAATATACTTATAGTGATTACGAACTGCAAATTATACTTGCTAGGGGAGCACATTGCTGAGACTGAATCTTTGGATTCTAACCCTCACTACCTGACCCGGACAATACCGGCGTAGGGAAGCTTGTTTATAAATATGATTCCTAAGATTCCGCATTGTGTACAGATGCCGCAACCTATCCTTTTTGATACGTATGCGTGCTGGGATTTGGCTGTATGGATTCTCTATTATATTTATAAATGGAAACTGTGTCCCTCTTTGCGAAACGACAAGGAGGTTTTTTTATGTCTCATTTCATTTTATCACAGGAAGACGGCTCTTTTGCTTTGGGGCGCACCGGTTACTACGTACTGATAGCCGTTCTTCTCTTAGCGCTCCTTTTATCCGCCGTTATCGTGGACAAAAAGCAGAAGCATACGCGTCTTTCCGTCAAAAGGCTCGCTTTCTGCGGCGTTGCCATTGCCATGGGCTTTGTCCTTTCCTTTGTCAAAATACACATGCCCTACGGCGGCTCTGCAACCGCGTTTTCCATGCTCTGTATCTGTATCATCGGCTATTTTTATGGCATCAAAGCAGGACTGCTTTCTGCCGCTGCTTACAGTATCTTACAATTTTTTCAAAACAGCACTTATATACTTAGCCCCATGCAAGTCTGCTGCGACTACTTTTTTGCCTTTACCGCACTTGGCATCACAGGCTTTTTTTACAAGAAAAACAAATTCATCCTTGGTTATTTTTTAGCCATTATGCTGCGCGGACTTTTTCACAGCATTGGCGGCTATCTCTACTGGATGGATTACATGCCTGAAAACTTCCCGCAAAGTTTAACCATCCTTTATCCCATTATTTACAATTACAGCTACATCCTGCTAGAAGGCATTATCACTATCATTGCCCTAAAGATTCCCGCAGTCAATAAAATGTTTAAGCGCCTGCAGACATTTGCCACATCCGATTCACCCTAATCTCTTTTAAAGCAATGCCAAAAGCAGTAATACCAAATCAATGCTGCTTTTGGTACTTTTTCAGATATTGTCTGGCACTCTCTTTTTCCATGGCAAATTTGCCCACCAGCTTTTTTAGAATATCTTCCCGCGATATTCCAAACTCCTGACAAGATTCTATCAATACCCTAATACCCTCTTCTCTGCCTTCTTCCCTGCCTTCTTCTCTGCCTTCTTCTCGTCCTTCCTCCCTGATGCTTCTCACATATTTTTTTGCATCAAATTCTTCCAACATCATGCCTAACACCTCCGCCCGGTATTGTCTTAAAAAAGAAGCCAGTATATTATGCTCTATACAAAAATGAACCGCTTCGTTTAAAGCGGCTTTTGCCGGCTTTCCTTTTTTGAGATATTCCCGCGATATTTCCACAAACAGCGCGTATTCTTTCAGTACCTGACACTGTTCCATCAGTTTTTCATTGTACCCGTAGTTGATATTCAGCACCCGCACTTCCAGTTCGACATCTGCCTTACAATCCTTGCAGGCAAACGCATCGGAAAGCTTCAAAATCTGTTCCCTTGGCATCCTTTGTCCGCCGTTATAAAACACCACGCAGCGGGGTGTCGGCAGCAAAATCAGTTTAGAGCCATAGGGACTCTCCTCTGCACGCTCCACAATTTTCTGATATTCCTGCCCCAAGTAGAACAGGAAACGGGCGGGCATGTTAGGGTTTAGGGTGCTCTGATGTTCATATATATTGAGCACGCCGGCTATCACAAATGCCAAATCATTTTTCATTACCACATAGACTGCATTCTCCAAGGTAACAATCTGCAGCTTCGAAGTATCGGCATATGCCGTTCCATTCAACGCATTATATAATTGCAGCAAAGCTTCTTTGTCTCTCTCAAACAAAAAGCGGAACAGTCTGTCCTTTACCTGTCTCTGCCCTCTCTTTTGGGTAAAATATCCCTCTGCGGATTTTTTCCTTTTTCTCTTCATACGTATTCCTCCCAATACCGCAGAAGAGCAGGACACAGCCCGTACTGCCGCACCGTATCTCCTGCCAATATAAAATTACCGTGAAATCATTGGCAGAAGCTGCCGGAACGTGCGAACTGCACACACAAATGACTATGGAATTATCATAACATATTCATCTTATTTGTCAATATGTTTTTTCAATAAGTATATCACAATATTTTGATATTCATGAGCAAACATGGCTTTTCCCTTTTCCTCATATTTTCAGGCAGGTATCACGCACCCTAAACAGAAGGAATACAGCACCCGCTCTTTTACCCTTTTTTCGGTAAGGCTTTCCAGTGCCTCCGCATAATAATCGAGCTGTACTTTATAACGCTTTACCAGCTCGTCCGGCGTCTTTATCACGTCGGTTTTATAATCCAAAAGCACCAGCCCGTCTTCTTCCTCAAAGAATACGTCCACAATACCCTGAATCAACACGGTTTCATCCGCGGGAAAGGCATTTTCCCCGTCAGGACGGCTCTTATCCTTTAGTCTTGCTGCAGATATGCCGTACACAAAGGGCTGCTCTCTGTAAAGCCTGCCGGACAAAGCCGCGGCATGCATTCTTGCCGCAAGAGGCGTCCTTAAAAAATACAGGATTTTATCGGGTCTGACTGCTCTTTGGTACTCCTGCGAAAGACGTCCTTCTGCCGTAAAGCGATTGATGGCGTCAGCGATTTCCTCCCTGTTTTTATATTCTCCGGTAAAGTCTAAAAGCTCCATTACCCTGTGAACGGCGCTTCCCCTAACCGTACCGGAAATATCCTCTTTTTCCCTCATAAAGAGCGGCACATAGGGCTTTATCTCCTCCTGCGGGAAAAGCTCCTTTGCAGGCTCCTCCTGTCCGCTCTCCATCGCCGCCTTTTTCAGCTCTGAAACCGTAGTTTTGGTATACAAATTTTCCATATTTTTATGCGGATACTCATAGGCAAAGTGTTCTGCCAAAAGCGCAAGTGCCGCTTTGTCCGCAGGCTGTAAAAGCGCCGTCAGGCGCTGCCGTCTGCCTGCCTCGGACACACCCTCTTTTAATTCTTCGAGGGCAAGTTCTTCTAACGCCGTTATTGTAACTTCCGGAAAAACCGGCAGCAAATAATCCAAAAAGCAGGAAGCATTCGTCAATCTGGTATACGTCATTTCTCCGCCCATCTCCCGCTCTGCCTCAAGGTGCGCCTGCGGCTCCTCCACCACTCCCGTCATAATCAGCTTTTCTTTTGCACGGGTCATCGCCACATAAAGAACGCGAAGCTCTTCTGCAAGATTATCCTGCCTCAGCTTGGCGGACAACACATTTTTGCGAAACGTTTTGCTTTTTATCCGCTGCACGGGATTGACATAGTCCGTTCCGATTCCCAAATCCACATCCACAATCAGCGCCCGCGAGGTATCCTGCATGTTGAAACGTTTTGACAGCCCTGCCACAAAAACAATGGGAAACTCTAGCCCCTTGCTCTTATGGATGCTCATAATCCGCACCACATCTGCATTCTCATCCAGTGTGCCAGCCTCTCCATAATCCACATGATACTTCTCCAACTGTTCTATATATCGCACAAAATGAAACAGCCCGTAATAGCTGTTTTTCTCAAACCCTGCCGCTTTTGTCAGAAGCATTTCCACATTGGCGAGCCTTCTGCTTCCTGCGGGCAGGGCTGCTACATACGCCGGATACTCATAGTCGCGAAGCAGACGCTGTAACAGTTCATGGATTGGCATATATGCTGCATAGCTCCGGTATCTGTCAATCTGTTCCAGAAAATTCCTGCACTTGCGGCGCAGCGCAGCATCGACTTTTCCGGCTTCAGTATCTTCCTGCGCACATGCTCGCAAACAGTCATACAGGTACGCGCCCTCCTTATCCGCACTTCTCACAAGCGCTGCCTCTTCATCGGAAAAACCGCCAAACACGGATTTCATGACTCCAAAAAGAGGAATATCCTGCAGGGGATTGTCAAGCAGACGCAAAAACATGAGAATATCCCGAATCTCCTGCGCGGCAAAATAACCTGTCTTGCCGGATACATATGCCGGAATCCCCTCTTTTTCAAACACGGCTCGAAATTCCTCATCCCAGCCGCTGTTCGTGCGCAGCAGCACTACCATATCCCTGTAAGATGCCGGACGCAGCTCTCCCGTCTCCTTGTCCGTCACCAGAAATTCCTGTTTCAGCCTGCGGATGCGCGCAGCTATCCCCAACGCCTCCACCTGTTTTGCGTTCCACTCCGACTCCTTTGACGGCTTTTCAAACAAAACCAGCTCGCTCTTACAACTCTCATTTTGGGGATAAACCGCACCTGCATAGAGTGCCGCCGCATCGTCATACACAATACCGCCAAGCTCACGCGTCATAATTTTTGCAAAAACCTGATTGACGGTGTCAATCACCTCCGCCCTGCTCCTGAAATTTTTGTGCAAATCTATCCGACGCAGTCCGCCCTCCGCAGCAGAATACGCATGGTATTTTTCCAGAAAAAGCTCAGGTCGTGCCAGACGGAATTTGTAGATACTCTGCTTGACGTCTCCCACCATAAAACGGTTATAGCTGCCGTCCTCTTCTCCTGACACCGCCTTCAACAGATATTCCTGCACCAGATTGCTGTCCTGATATTCGTCAATCAACACCTCTGCAAAATAATCCCTGTATTCCAACGCCGTTTTCGTGGGCGCTATCCGTCCGTCCTCTGTCTTATATAACAAAATCTGCAGCGCAAAATGCTCCATATCGGAAAAATCCAAAAGCTTTCTGTCCCACTTCTTCTCATCCAGACGCCGCTTGAATTCCAGACACAAATCCACCAGCATACACACCGCCGCCTCACATGCCTTCATGCGGTCAAGTCCGGCAGTCAGGGGCAGCATAAAATAGGCTTCCTCCAGCTTTTTTAAGCTCTCCTTTACCCCTTCGCGCAGTCTTTTGACCCGTTCTCTTTTTATGACGGACACCGTATCATCCTTTTTGGAAGACAGTCTGCCAAAGGACAGTGCCGGTATGCGGACCGCGTATTCCTCCAGAGAAGAAAGCGCCAGCAGACTTTCAAGCGCTTCCCGTTCTTTTTCTATCGTTTCTCCGTACATATAAGGTCCGTCCGGTTCTTCACAGATTGCCCCCGCCCGCCGCATGTCCTGACAAAGCGCCTGAAACGTGCGGCGCAGATGAGCAGACAGGTACTTTCCCGCCTTAGACTGCTCCAGCTCCTCCACCGTAGCAATACGGTAATCTGCTTTTCGCTCCATAAGCCAGTCCTCCGGAAAAGGAAAGCTTAGGGCGTACCGGTACAAGTCCAGAATATGCTCCTCCAAAACGCTCTCCCTGCCGCCGGGACAGTAATACTCCACACAGTTTATAAATGCCTCTTCGCCTGCGGCAAAGCGCTCCTCCAAAAGCTGTGCCAGCACATCCTGTTTTAACAGCGCAAGCTCCCCCTCGTCCGCAACCCGAAAAGTCGGGTCAAGCCCGATGTCCTGAAAGTTGTTGCGCAGCACAAACAAGCAGAAACTGTCGATGGTGGTAATCTGGGCATTGTGCATAAGCGCCGCCTGCCTCTGCAAATGCTCGTTCTCACCGTCCTGCTCCAGTCTTGCCAGAACCGCCGCGCTGATTCTCTCCCGCATTTCCGCCGCCGCCGCATTGGTAAAGGTCACAACCAAAAGCCTGTCGATGTCCACAGGCGCTTCTTTTCTGCATACCATCTCTACAATGCGCTCCGTCAGCACCGCCGTCTTGCCGGAGCCCGCCGCCGCCGACACCAAAATGTTGCAGCCGTGCAGCTCGATAACCTGTTTTTGTTCGGGTGTAAATTCTACCGCCATACTTCCTCCGCGTCCCTCTTTCGTACCTAAAGCAAAGCTTCCAAAACCCTTACTGCTCCCGTATACGTTCCATTACTTCTTCCTTATCCATCTCCTTAAGCCTTCTTTGCGTGCAGCCTGCAAGACCTTCGTGAAAGCCGCACACGCCCTGGAAAGAACAATAGGTACAGGCGCTTTCCGCACCGTTCTCATAGGGATTTAAGGCAATGTTCCCATCCAATATTTCCCTCCCAAGCGCTCTTACCTTCCTGCCCACGAAAGAAGATATCTCCGCAAGCTCCTCTCCGCTCAGCACGGAGGAACGCGCTGAAAAGCTGCCGTCCTTTTTGTATTCCACCGGAATGACGTCCGACTTTGCAACGGCTTCTCCGTCCAGCCGCCTTGCAATTTCCCCGTCGCTGTTGACAACACCGCCTGCGCGGAGCTGCTCTAACAGGCTGGCATTGATTTCCTCCGGCGTCCGCTCCGCCTCGGCAGGAACCATCGGGTCGTATACATGGTAATACAGCATGGCGGCGGGCAGAACCTCCTTATCCGGATGCCTTTTCTTCTCCCGCTCCAGCGCCGCATTCATATACACTACAAGCTGTAGCTGCAGTCCATAATACAGTGCCGCCAGATTGAACTTCCTGCCGCCGGATTTATAATCCACTACCTTGACGTAGAGCTTATCCTCTTCCGTCAGGGTATCCACCCTGTCAATCCTGCCGGAAAGCTGCATCCGTTCCTCTTCTGACAGGGCAATGTTGACGCTCTCCAAATCCGACACGGAAGAAAAAGACATCTCATAGCTCTTTGGCACAAAGCTTCCTTTTTTTAGCTGATACTGCAGCGTCAGCACCGTCCGCTCCAAAATCCGCCCCATCCGTCTGATGGCATACTCGTTCCTTGCGTTATCATACAAAACCGCCGCCCCATACTCCGCCGCACAAAGCGACAGTACCTCCGCCACGGTTCCCCGCGCAAACTCCTCCGGAAAATCAAACCATGTATAAGCGCTCTCTTCCAGTTTATGAGAGAACCCCTCCAAAACACCGTGAAACACGTTTCCCATATCCACATTTTCAAATTTCAGTTCTTCCCGCTCCTTCAGGCTCATGCCATACTGCAAAAAGTGCCGGTATGCGCAGGCGGCATAAGTCTCCAGACGGCTGACGCTGTTTTGCAAAACCTGCCCGTAAAGCGCCCGCGCCACATTTTTCTGCAAAGGATTGTGTTCATAACGGTAAAAAGCCGCTTCCGTAAGCCGCTTTAACAGAACGGCATATTCCTCCCGCTGCTTGTAGGCGCCATACAAGGTAAATACATTCGTATTTCCCTCGGTAAATACATTACCCTTTCCCTCGGTAAATACATTATCATGATTCCCCTGTGCGTATTCCCTGAGAGCGCCGGCTAAGTAGGGCAGCCCCGCCTGCGGCGTCATAATCTGGGAAATGACGGGCGCCTTTTCCGGATATTCTATGGACAGCTTCGGAAAGAGCTGCCTAATGGCGGCAATCAGATATGCGGGGCGCAGCGCCTTTCCCTCGCCGCTCATACCCGCAAAAGAAAGATACAGTAAGTCAGAGGGCTTCGTCATATTCAGATACAGATAAAGCCTCTGCATATACATCTGCTGTCTGGGAGAAGGCGCAAGCTCAATCTCAGACTGCCTGAGAAACTCTCTGTCAATATCGGAAATGATACCGCCCTTTCCCGTATTCTTTGGAATATTGCCGTCGTTTACACCCACAAAAAAGAGCACCTTTACTTCCCGCAGACGGGTTCGCTCGATATCCCCCACCAGTACCCTGTCCACATTCTGAGGAATCGTGCCAACCTCTATCTCCGCAAAGCCCGCCTCCAAAATATCTGCAAATTCCACAAGACCCATGGGCTCCTCTCCCAAAAGCCCCATAATCTGCTCCAAAAGCTCCATCACCAGACGGTATACCTGCGCATACTCCTTTGCCCGGACAAGCTCTTTCCTGCTGAGGAACATTTCCTCATAAGCGGCAAGGCGTTCCGGCGCCTTGTTCTGCGTCAAGAAGAGGTATAGGGCCTCCACATACGCCGCCGCGCTCTTTTTTTCCACGCCAAGCAGCGGGGAAATTTCCTCATAAAAACGCTCCCGCAGCCCGTTTATGAAAACTAACGGCTCTGTCTCCTCCTTCATCTGCACAGTTCTTTTGGTAAACTGCATACTCCACTTCTTTTTTCCCCGTATGCCCGTCTCTCTGCAGTAATTTTCCAAGATGTCCACCTCTGCGGGAGAAAAACCTGTCAGCCCGCTCCGCAGGTACTGAAATACGCTCTCGTAAGAAAAGTTTTTTGCCAGTACTTCAAAGGCGCTCTTGATATATTCCGTCAGCGGATTTAGGACAATTCCCCTTGTCCTGTCCAAATAGCAGGGTATATCGAGCAGGGAAAATTCCGTTTCGATTAACTCGCCGTAAACCTCCAAATCGCCTGCCACCACCGCAATATCCCGATAGCAGTACCCCCTCTCCCTTACCAGCCTGCGCAGGCAAATCCCCATCTGACGCACCTCTTCTCTGACGGTAGAAGCCCCAAAAATATGTATGGAAGACTGTGGCGCTGTGTACTCTTTCACCGGATAGCGGAAAAGCGTGCACTCTAAATGGGCAAGGGGCTCGTTTTGCGAAAAGCGGTGCCTGCCTTCGTACCTTGCCAAAATGTCCTTTCCCCGCTCTGTTTTTTCCTCCTGCGCCATTTTGACAAAATCCGCCACCGTTTTTTTGCTCATGTGAAACAGCTTCTGCTCGCCGTCCATCAAAAACGGTTCTTCGCGCAAGTCCAGCGTAACCGTCAGAATAACCTCTTTCGCAATTCCCAGAAGCTTTCCTATCACCCTGTTCTGAATCGGTGTAAAACCGGTAAATCCGTCAAATGCAAACACGCTGTTCTTTACAAGCAAAGAGCTGTCCAAAGACTCCCTGAGCAAATCCAGCGTTTCCTCCGTCGTAATGAATTTTTCCCGTATATATTCCGTAAATCCCCGGTAAAGTACCTGTAAATCTTTCAGCTTATAGTACAGCGTGCCCTTTCCTGCGGCGTAATCCATCAGCTTTTGCACGTCCTCCACGCCGATTCCATACTGCATAAATTCAGAGATAGCGCTTTTTACCTCATGGATATACCCCTGCTTGTCAAGGTTAGAACCAAGATAAGGCAGCTCTTCTCTTAAACTGCCAGCCACCTTTCGCAGCACCAGACTCTTTCCCGTATCGTCTAACACCGGCGTTTCCCTTTTCCCGACTTCCTCAAAAATGCGGTGGGAAAGCCTGCCAAAGCTTAAAACGTCAATGTTTAAAATACCGCCCCGCCTGTTAGCCGGATGTGTCACCAGCTCCTTCTGTGTCTGCATGGTAAACTGGTCCGGCACAATGATAAAAAAATTCCTCTCCGGCTCCTTTTCCGCTCTCTCTATGATTTCTGCATACAGAAGTGTGCTCTTGCCCGCACCCGAGCCGCCAAATATAAAACGCAGACTCATGTAAGCGTAAACCTCCACAAATAATCCGCCGCTTCTTCGGCGTAATCGATTCCAATCCGCTTCCCCCTAAGAATCCGGCCCTCCTCCACTGTGATTCCCTCCGTAAGATACAACTTGCTGCTCACCGCCATATCCACGTCATTGTCGGCTTTCGTAATATGCATGGCGATACAGAGCTTGCCGGGACCATCCGCCAAATGCTTTCTGACCGCCGCAGGCACGGCAGTCTCTGCCGCAGGCACGGCGATTTTTGCCTCAGCGAGCTCTTTTGCCGCCGTGGTTTTTTCGGCAAATATGGCAGTCCCGACTTTTGCGGCATTCTCCGCTGCTGCGCCTTCTGCGCAGGCCGGCAGTTTTTCCTGCTTCCGTTTTTCCCGCGCCGCCCGCCGCTTTTGCATGTCCTCCATCCGCAGGCGCTCCATCACCTTTCTCGACTCCTCGTCCGCAGGCTCCACCATGCGAATCAGGGACGCCATCGGAATACCGTCCGCCCCTGCCGTCACATTCACGCAGTTATACATGCCATAGATAAAATATACATAGGAAGTGCCGCCAATGTGAAACATCGGCTCCGTGCGCTCCGTCCGCCTGCCGCCATAGGTATGGGAACCCTTATCCTCCACACCCATATAAGCTTCCGTCTCCGTAATGATGCCCCGCACCCTTCCGAGCGGCGTCTCATGTACCATAATTTTGCCAATCAGACGACGCGAAAGTACAAGTGCATCCACTGTAAAAAAATCCCGCGCAAGCCGCCTTTCTTCCATAAAGACCTCTCCCTTTAAAATCCTGCCGCCCTATGCTTTGCACATGACCGCCGTTTTGCTGCTATTCGTTTATCAAAAGCTCCACCGGACAATGGTCCGAGCCTAACACCTCGCTGTGGATAGCCGCGCCCGCAAGCTTGTCCCGCAGACAGTCGGAAACCACAAAATAATCGATGCGCCACCCTGCGTTCTTCTCTCGCGCCTTAAACATATAGGACCACCAGGAATAGGCGCCGGTAAGCTCCGGATAAAAATACCGGAACGTGTCGGTAAAGCCTGCTTCTAACAGTCTGGTAAAGCAGGCACGCTCTTCATCCGTAAAACCCGCATTCCGCCTGTTTGTCTTAGGATTCTTCAAATCAATTTCTTTATGCGCCACATTTAAATCACCGCAGAAAATAACCGGCTTCTTTTCCTCCAGCTTCTTGATATAATGCAAAAAAGCCTCTTCCCATGCAAGGCGGTAAGAAAGCCTTAAAAGCTCCCTCTGGGAGTTCGGCGTATAGACCGTCACCACATAAAAGGCAGGATACTCCGCCGTAATCACACGCCCCTCCTTGTCATGCTCCTCCACGCCAAGCCCATAGGTCACGGCAAGGGGCTCTTTCTTGGAAAACAGCGCCGTTCCTGAATAGCCTTTTTTCTCCGCATAGTTCCAGTATTGGTAATACCCTTCTAAATCGAGCGCAATCTGCCCTTCGCTCAATTTGGACTCCTGAATACAGAAAATATCTGCATCCGCCTCCTTCAAAAAAGAAAGAAAGCCTTTCTCCACACAAGCGCGCAGCCCGTTTACATTCCACGAAATCAGTTTCATGCTACTCCTCCCTTTCCCTGTCTCCACATACGGTATATCTCTTATTCTGCCTTTCACATGTTTCTTATTTTCTATATTACCACAGTTATCTTCTCATTGCCACAGATACCTTCTGATGTTATACTATAGTAGATTACATTTTATATGGAGGTTTCTATGTTAGGCAATAAAAAACTATTTCTTTTTGATATAGACGGCACGATTGCGCTCGGCACCAAGCTTTTCGAAGGAAGCCGCCAGCTCCTTACTTATATTGAGAAGGAGCGGGGCAAAGCGTTTTTCATCTCAAACAACTCAACCAAAAGCGAAGTGGATTACGTCAAATACTTTTATGCCAATTTCCGCTACAAAACCACCCCCAACCGCTTTGTCACTTCGGGCTATGTAACGGTTGAATACCTGAAGCGGCATTTCAGGGGCGGACGCCTGTTTGTCATCGGCACGGAGTCCTTCAAAGAATCACTGCGCCAAAACGGATTTTCCGTAACCGATGCGCCGGATTATGCCGTTGACTGCGTGCTGGTTGCCTTCGATCAGGAATTGACCTACCGCAAGCTGTCAAACGCCTGCAACATTCTGGCAAACAAGGACGTTCCCTTTTTGGCAACCAATCCTGATCTGCGCTGCCCCATGCCGGAAAGCTATGTACCGGACTGCGGTTCCATCTGTCAGATGCTGACCTCCACCATCGGAAAGGTTCCCATATATCTCGGCAAGCCCTCCCGCACCATCTGTGATATCTGTATCTCCAGAACCAATTACACACCTGAAGAAACCATTGTCATCGGGGACAGGCTCTACACGGATATTGCCTGCGGCATCAACGCCGGCGTCGATACCTGCGTACTGTACACGGGTGAAGCCACCCCCGAAGAGGTGGCGCGCTCCGAATACCAGCCCACCTATGCCTTTGACAATGTCAAACAGTTTTACGAAGCTTTACAAAAAGCTTCTTCCCAATCTTAAGAATATCGCCGTCTGCAATCGGTTCGTCCACTCCGGTAAATTTTTCGCCGTTTTTTCTGACGCCTCCCTGACTGACGAGCCGCCGCAGTTCGCTTGTGCCGGCTGCATAGCCGGCAGCGGCAATGATTCCCATGACCTCCTTGAACGTGCTGCATTCCATGGGAATCTCCAGTACGGGCACGTCTGTGGGAACTGCCTTGCTGCCAAACGCCTCCCTGTAAAATGCTTCCGCCCGCTTTTCCTCCTCGCCATGGTACAGGCGCGTTATGATTTTTGCCAGCTCTAGCTTGACGTCGCGGGGATTTTTGCCGTCCGCCAGTTCTTCCTTCACCGCTTCTACTTTCTCAGGCAGCTCGTCGGTTGCCAGTTCAAAATAGCGGATAATCAAAGCATCCGGTATTTCCATCACCTTCTTAAACATCACTTTGGCGTCCTCCTGTATCCCAATGTGGTTTCCCAGACTCTTGCTCATCTTTTCCACACCGTCAAGCCCCTCTAAAATCGGCATAAACAAGGCGGCCTGCGGTTCTTTTCCCATGGTTTTCTGTAAGCTGCGCCCCATCAGAATATTAAAGGTCTGGTCAGTGCCTCCCAGCTCCAAATCTGCGTCGATGGCGACAGAATCATACGCCTGCATCAGCGGGTAAAAAAATTCATGAAGTCCGATGGGAACATTGCCTGCAAACCGTTTTTTAAAATCATCCCGCTCTAGCATCCTTGCCACCGTCACAGTGGACGCAAGACGCAGCACCTCCTCCAGATTCAAAAGCTCCAGCCATTCTCCGTTGTAATAAACCTTTGTCTTTTCTTTGTCCAGTATCTTAAATATCTGCTCACTATAGGTCGCCGCATTTGCAAGCACCTGCCTGTCGCTAAGGGCTTTTCTCCCTTTTGATTTTCCGGTCGGGTCGCCGATTCTTCCCGTAAAATCACCGATAATGATTTTTATCTGATGCCCCAAATCCTGTATCTGCTTCAGCTTGCGCAGGACAACCGCATGTCCCAGATGAATATCCGGCGCGCTTGGGTCGAGCCCCAGCTTCACATTGAGCGGCCGATTCTCCCGTATAGAGCGCTCCAGCTTTTTATATAGCTCCTCCTCTCCTACTATCTCTGCCGCGCCTTTACCGATAATGCGCATCTGTCTTCTTACTTCCTCTTCCACCCTTTCGTTTGTCATTTCTCTCATCCTTTTTACTCCATTTCTACACTGTTTTTATATTTCATTTTCCAATGCAGACAAAGCAACAAAAAAAGCCCTCATCCTTTAAAAGGACGAGAACTTATCCCGCGTTACCACCTTTCTTCATAAACAGCTCGCGCTGCTTACCTCTTCAAGTACGGCGCCATCTGCCTGCCTTTGCAGTCCCTGGGCGATACTCTAGCACGATAACGTGTGCAGGCTCCGTCGCAGCCTACTCCACGCGTATTCCTGCAGTAATACACTTTTGTTTCGGTGCGCAGCTCAAAGATGTATTCATGCAAAGCTTCCCATGCGCCTCTCATCAGCCGGCTGCTTTCTGTATGCTTCCCTTCGCACTACTTATTCTTGTCATTGCTTTTCATCAGAAATTTGAAATTAGGTTCATTATAAAAACTCCGTCCGCAAATGTCAAGCGGCGATTGCAAAAATTCACCTATTGCCATAAATTGCCTCTCAATCATACCAAATCCTTCCATATACTTTGAAACTGTGGGGCTGTTGCTCGTTTTTGGTTTCTGCCATATTCTCTGTTCCTTTACAATAAAATAGAGCGCATAGATTTGTTCTATACGCTCTGACGCTGTGTTACTTATTCTGTTGTGATTGTGGCAATGGTTATTTAGTCAAACAGGAAGTTGCTATTATGTTCCATACGGGCAAGCAAATGTGCATAACAGGCTATGGAATCCCCCTATCTTTCATATCTTTTTATAAATTTTTGTTAGAGTATTGCATTATCACCTACAAAGTGTTAAGATGTTTATACACCCACAAGATGTTAAGATAAAAGGAGGGCAAAATGACACAGCAAATTTCTGAATCCGAATTGGTACTAATGAAAATCATTTGGAAGAATGGAGGGGC
>ERZ778515.252-NODE-252-length-47708-cov-6.276982_pt1 | contig 47708 bp, 29 predicted proteins | sample MGYA00510343_ERZ778515 | MGnify/ENA primary metagenome ERZ778515 (study PRJEB29527, sample SAMN07138965) | mouse gut metagenome | material: feces | host: mouse | place: China:Nanjing | collected 2016-01-25 ...
ATCCATCCCACTTTTTCCGGTTTTACTCGTTCATGTGCCACCGCTTTTTCTCTGTCTTTAAATATGACAGCAGAAAATAAGTCTCGGTTCTTTATACGCAATGTGGAAGTAATGGTGTCTTCCTCTGTTTGCATGGCCCCGAACAATAGAGGCATTCGGTCAAAATACCCTTCGGGATAATGGATTGCATACCCGCCAGACATGTTATCTCCCACAACTGCATTGGGCGTATTTCCAACAATAACTTTACGCCCGCCAATCATTCCCATACCGGTAGTAACAGCCAAATATGAAACCGCTTCCGTAACAGCATTCGCATTTACCGAAAGTCCCCCTTCGTAACGTATACATACATCAAAACCTTTTTCATCCACATTCCTTATTCGCACGGACGAAGCTGAAACACATTTATTCGTTATTTGGCAAGGTATCACTACAGGGATTGTTGCAAATGGTCTTGCATAAGAGACTCGTTTCCATTCGCACCCCACACACTCCTCCGTTGCTGCCTGAACATATACTCCATTCCAATCTGCTTCATATCTTCCATTTGATGCACTAGGAAGAACAACTACTGCTAAAGTATCAGGATTTATGAAAGAGGGATTTAACTGATAATTCCACGTCATGAGACTAAAATCAAAAGAATGATCATCAACATCTTTTACCCTGCAACTTAAAGGCATTTTGTTTCGATAAGTCGCAATTCCCGGCAAAACAATTGGAGGCTTTTCATATTTCTCCTTAAAAATAACCGGAGACCAATTTTCTGTTATACAGGCCTCACTCCAACAAACATCATTCGTAGAATTGACGACAGAAGTAACATTAATACTATTCGATGTTCTTTCTACTCCCGTTATCGAAACGGACTTCAGCCGATAATAACAAAATGTATTCAATTCTTCATCCAAAGGTAGAGAACAGGTCATCTCATTTCCATCCACAATATATGTATCAGATTCTATAACGGCAACGGTTTCCGCATCACAAAAGTTCGCCGTAAAAGCACGCTCTATTACATAACGCTTTATAAACTCCCAATTATCGTCTTTCCAAGAAAAGCGGAATTCATTATCATCTGTCTTCCCGCAATACGCAAAGACCGGAGCCGTACGAACCGTCCAAACCGGTATAAACTCATTATCATGCGAGAAAAAATAATTTGATTTATTGTCTTTATAATATTTCCCGGCAGGAGTAAGTTTAGCATTTGGCAGAATTACGGCCCGTTTATCTTCCACCCAATTATAAATCGAATAACGCTCTACAAAACTAGCCGTGTCCATCACGGTGAGAATATCTTTAAGGTCCTGCAACTGTTTGGCTTGTTGAGCCTCCGTTCCAGCAGGCCATCCTTCATGTGTCCAGTTCGCCCCATTATTCCATTCTTTTATCCATATAGGCCGTTTGGTTCTATCATGCACTTCTTTCAGTCTTTTATACCATTCAGCTCCGCTAAGTCCTCCCCAATACGCATGAATAACTACATAATCCACACGGTAATTATGTTTTTTCGCCTCGGACATGAAAGAATAGAGCCAATTAAAATCTGTAGTGGCCGGGGAACCGAGACGAAGGCCGGTACCTTGCAACACAGGCCACTCTTCTATTGCTTTTTCTACTGTCACATCGGATTGTTCCTTATGATCGGGTTCGTTATATCCCATCAGATGAGTAACGTCCTGTAATGTATACAACTCCGAAAAATCTCCGCCTTTCCCCCACTTTTCTGGAACGAATTCCTGATTATAGCTTTTCTCTGTCCGTTTCGGATTAGTAGTCCATTCTGTTGTTGCACTCCAATTATAAAACCAAGTGCTATTGGTGTAATCACATTGTTCCTCTACATATTTCAATCCTTCAGGCATAGCATTCCAGACAGAGCCGGCCCATCCTTTTTTCGATACATATTGCCAAGGCATCACACGAATAAATGATACTTTTTCATCCAGCAAATCTGGTAGTTCTGTGAGATTCAAATCTGCGGTATCGGCCACAAACACCCGACTATACCCCATTCCGTCAGGATTGTTTGCCAAAGTTGCCATATACCCCCGTCGCAAACGGAACGATCGGATGGTATTATCATTTTTCAGAGGCTGAACCAGATTTTCAGGAGCATATTCAGACATTTGATTAGAATAAAAGAAATTAGACTGTAAACGCTCTTCATTTCCCTTGAAGTCCTTTTGCGTATAAACGGAAAGAGGAGAAAAATCCTCTTTGTGCGGAATGATCAGTGTCCCCTGACAATATACGGAAACACGAGCATTAACATCCGGTACAAGTCCTTTACCTTTAATCTTTATTTTACTACCAAACGTACGAATAACATCATTTGGCTTTACAGCATCCAAATACAGCCAAGCATCTTCCGATACAAGATTTACAGACGCTCCGTCAGCAATCGGACATAAAGAATCGGTAATATGATAATCAACGGCATAATCAAGTTTTAGATTTTGGGCCAAAGTAGAAGTATAGGTCTCTGGATTGCGACCGTAAATATCCGATAAAAAACCCATACAAAAAAGTGCACAATGCACAATCAGAATACGCATACCCAATGTTTTCCTCCAACAAAAAAAATATGGGCACTCTGTCGTTTTCATCGCATTATAAGGTATCATACACATACTTCTTTCTTAATACAACTTCATCTGTCATCTTACGCAAAGATATTATACTTGTAGAAAAACGCATGCGGAAATTGTATCAATAGAGGACTAAAAATCATGGAAAAACGATAATTCAACCTCATTTAATGGAAATTCACCCGAAAACGCCAACGATATTTTCTCCTCACCCTATTTTATAAAAAAGGATTGAATATTCCACACGCTACAATCAAGGAGATAGAGAACGGAAGACAAAAAAACAAACATCATCCTACACGCCTACAAAAAATCCCGCCAGCAGGAACCTGCCGACGGGAATATATGCACGTTTTAGAATAGAATACTCAATTAGCCATCTCTGAAATAAATTTCACACGCACCAAACGAATTTCCTCCTCGGTATAATCATCCCCCAATTCATCCATCGCCTCCTCCAGATCATCCGTTTCAGATTCCTTGAAATAATCATAAATATCAAACATGTGGTCCTCGTCCATCACCTCATCCAGAAAATAATCAATATTTAACTTGGTTCCAGAATACACGATAGCCTCTATCTCATCCAATAATTCCGAGAAATCGATACCTTTAGCCAAAGCAATATCATCCAATGCTACTTTACGGTCAATGCTCTGAATAATGCTTACCTTGAGTTTCGACTTGTTTGCCACCGTACGTACCCGTAGGTCTTCAGGACGGTCTATATCATTCTCCTCGCAATGTTTCTTGATCAAGGCACAAAATTCCGTTCCGTAACGCTTGGCCTTGCCGGCTCCCACACCGGGAATATTCTGTAATTCATCAATGTTAACCGGATAAACCGTAGCCATCGCTTCGAGCGAAGGATCTTGAAATATGACATAAGGCGGGACTTCCAGTTGTTTTGACATTTTTTTACGCAAATCCTTAAGCATGGAGAACAATGCCGGGTCTACAGCGCAACTTCCGCCTCCGCGTACCGGGGTTTCAACCTCGTCCTCATCAAAATCATTATCCTCAGTAATTTTAAACGATACAGGATTTTTCATGAACTTCCGGCCCGCAGGAGTAAGTTTCAGCAAACCGTAGTTCTCTACATCTTTTTCCAGATAACCTGCAATCAGAGCCTGACGGAGTACAGCGTTCCACCAACGTTCCTCATGGTCTTCTCCACACCCGAAACAATCCAATTCCTCATGCTTATGTGCCAAAACCTCGTCGGTTTCGTTTCCCACCAGCACATCTATTACATAATCTACCTTAAAATTCTCTTTTATCGCCTGAACCACTTCAAGCGCTTCCTTCAGTTGTTCCTTAGCTTCCACTTTCTTCTTGGGATGTAAACAGTTATCACAATTTCCACAATTCTCTTCTTCATAAACTTCCCCAAAATAGTGCAATAAGAATCTTCGGCGACAAACAGACGACTCGGCATAAGCCGCCGTTTCTTGCAGCAACTGCCGCCCGATGTCCTGCTCCGCCACCGGTTTGCCTTCCATGAACTTCTCCAATTTCTGCAAGTCCTTGTTGGTATAAAAGGTCACACACAACCCTTCTCCTCCGTCGCGTCCGGCCCTACCAGTTTCCTGATAATAACCTTCCAGACTTTTGGGAATGTCATAATGAATCACAAACCTTACATCCGGTTTGTCAATACCCATTCCAAAAGCAATCGTCGCTACTATCACATCGATCTTCTCCATGATGAAGTCATCTTGTGTCTGCGACCGTGCTGCCGAGTCCATTCCTGCATGATAAGCCCGCGCGTTGATATTGTTGGCCCGCAATATTTCAGCCAGTTCTTCCACACGCTTGCGGCTCAGGCAATATATAATACCACTTTTATCGGGACGTTGCTTGATAAATTTAATAATGTCTTTATCTACATTTTTGGTCTTTGTCCGTACCTCATAATACAAGTTGGGACGATTAAAAGAACTCTTGAATTCTTTGGCATCAGACATGCCCAGATTCTTTTTAATATCTCCCCGCACCTTATCGGTAGCCGTAGCCGTCAAGGCAATAAGCGGTGCTGTCCCGATCTCATTTATAATAGGCCGGATCCGACGATATTCCGGTCGGAAATCATGCCCCCATTCGGAAATACAATGCGCTTCATCCACAGCATAGAACGAAATCTTCACCTTTTTCAAAAACTCCACATTCTCTTCTTTTGTCAAAGACTCGGGCGCCACATAAAGCAGTTTGGTACGCCCTTGCCGGATATCGTTCTTGACCTGATCTATGGAAGCCTTGTTCAGTGACGAATTGATAAAGTGGGCCACACCCTCTTCCGCGCATATCTGCCGGATGGCATCTACCTGATTTTTCATCAGGGCGATCAGAGGAGAAATCACGATAGCCGTGCCTTCCATCAGCAGCGAAGGTAACTGATAGCACAGTGACTTGCCGCCTCCGGTAGGCATCAGCACAAATGTGTCGTTTCCTGCCAATACATTACGAATAATAGCTTCCTGATCCCCCTTAAAGGTATCGAATCCGAAATAACGTTTCAACTGGCCGGTTAAATTAAGTTCTTCGTTCATAGCTCGTGATTGTCATTGTTACCAAATTCAGGCATGCTCATTTGAGCCTAACAAAGTTATAAACAAAAGCGCCAAAAATGCAAATTAAAACGTATTTATTTTTCATCTTTTTTTCGCACTATCAAAAGCATGGTAGAAGTTCTTGCCGTCACTCCTGTTGCATACGTGCCAGATTGGCTTTTTCCAACTGTTGTCTGGCATAATCGAGTGTCACGACAAACTTCTTCATCCGTTTTGAAGGCGCTTCATATTGCGCATCCATCATAATACTTTCCATAATAGAGCGAAGTCCTCTGGCACCCAATTTATACTCTACAGCCTTATCCACAATATATTCCAATGCTTCGGGAGCGAATTTCAACTGAATACCGTCCATTTCAAACAGTTTCACCTGTTGTTTGACAATAGAGTTCTTCGGTTCTGTCAAAATATTACGCAACGCCGTACGATCCAACGGATTCAAATACGTCAACACCGGCAAACGCCCGATAATCTCCGGTATCAAACCGAATGATTTCAAGTCTTGCGGCAAAATATATTTCATGAGATTCTCCTTGTCGATGTGCTGCATATTCTGCACTGAATTATAGCCCACTACATGGGTATTCAGGCGCTGGGCGATTTTCCTTTCAATACCGTCGAAAGCCCCTCCGCAAATAAACAGAATATTACGGGTGTCCACATGAATATAATCCTGATCGGGATGCTTGCGTCCGCCTTTGGGCGGAACATTGACCATCGAACCTTCGAGCAGTTTAAGCAGACCTTGCTGCACTCCCTCTCCGCTCACATCGCGGGTAATGGAAGGATTGTCGCTTTTACGGGCTATCTTGTCTATTTCATCAATAAACACAATGCCCCGTTGTGCCGCCTCCACATTATAATCGGCCACTTGAAGCAGGCGTGACAGAATGCTCTCCACATCTTCACCCACATAGCCGGCCTCGGTAAACACCGTAGCATCCACTATGGTAAAAGGCACCTTCAATAACCGGGCTATCGTACGGGCCAGTAGGGTTTTTCCGGTTCCGGTGCTCCCCACCATGATGATATTCGACTTTTCAATCTCCACCCCGTCATCGGTAGTTTGCTGAGCCAGCCTTTTATAATGGTTATAAACGGAAACCGCCAGATAACGCTTGGCATCATCCTGGCCTATCACATACTGATCCAGATACTCTTTTATCTCTTTAGGTTTGGGCAACGTATCCCATTCAAGGTTCAGTTCATCTGCTTTCCGGTCGCGGTTTTCCGCTTCGACCTCTTCTGCATAACGATAGGCCTCGCGCGCACAATCGTCACAGATAAAGCCGCTCATGCCGGCAATCAGCATACGGACCTCTTTCTCTCCTCTGCCACAGAACGAACAAGCTCTCTTCATTACTTCTTACGGGTTAACACGTTGTCTATCATACCATATTCCAATGCTTCCTGGGCTGTCATCCAGTAATCACGGTCGGAGTCGGCCCATACTTTTTCAAAATCCGTATGCGAATGTTCGGCAATGATGGTATATAATTCCTTCTTCAGTTTCTGAATTTCACGCGCCGTAATCTCAATATCCGATGCCTGCCCCTGAGCTCCCCCCATCGGCTGGTGGATCATCACACGGCTGTGTGTCAAGGCCGACCGTTTGCCTTCGGCACCGGCCACCAACAATACGGCGGCCATCGAAGCAGCCATTCCCGTACAGATAGTAGCCACATCACTGGTTACAAACTGCATCGTGTCGTAGATACCCAAGCCGGCATATACGGAACCGCCGGGTGAATTCAAGTAGATGGATATATCCTTTCCCGGATCTACAGAGTCCAGATACAGCAATTGTGCCTGTAGGGTGTTGGCCGTATAATCGTCTATCTGTGTACCCAGAAAAATGATACGGTCCATCATCAAACGTGAGAACACATCCATTTGAGTGACATTCAACTGGCGTTCTTCCAATATATAAGGATTGAGATATTGGTTTTGTACACTCACCACATCATCCAGCACCTGGCTGTTCATGCCCAGATGCTTGACTGCATATTTCTTAAAATCGTTCATCATTTTTCTTCTTTTTTATGTGCTAAAAGGAAACTTTCGAGCCCTTTTTCCGTACGTTGACTTGCAAAGGTACGAATAAGAAGCGCGGAAGTTTCCTTTTATACGCCGATTTATCTTTTATAAAGATGTTTTCCTATTTATTAAGCAAACATCTTGTTGAATTCATCCAGACTTACCGACTTTTTGTTCAATGTTACCACTTGACTGATGGCCACTCCCAGTTTGTCTTCAATGCAACGACTTACCAGACCGTCCACCTGCTCTTTCTTCTTCAGCATTTCCTGCGCATAGTTGTTCAGCATGTCTTCAGGCACATTCATCATACCATACTGTGCAAACTGAATCTTCGTAACGTTCTTGGCCGTCTCCAGCACATCTGCCTGTTCCACCTTGATACCGTACGTTTTCACCAACTGCTCCTTAATCAGATGCCAAGTCAGTTCCTCGATGCTTTTCGGATAGTTTTCTTCGATAAACTTGTCGTCTTTATCACGATTGTTCAACTTCATGACGCGTTTCAACAAGGCTTCGGGATATTCCAGCTCCCCTACTTTCTCCACCAAATACTTACGAACATCCTGCATCAGCTTGTAGTTACTGTCGGCAACGAACTGGTTTTCGAGCAGTTCCTTGATCTTGGCACGGAAGTCGGCCTCGCTCGTCACTACATCCTTGCCCAATACCTGATCAAACAAATCCTGATTCAGTTCGGCTTCTTTGAAGCGTGTGATCTCTTCGATCTGATAGCTGAAATCCGACTTCATTTCGGCTGCCTCTTCCTTCTTGATCTTCAACAAAGAAGAGAGTTCCACGTCATGGCCTTCGTATGCCTTGTACGGGTTGATGACCAACACATCATTGACCTTGCAACCGGCGAACTTCTGCTTTTCTTCGTCGTTCTTCATATAGTCGGGCAGCATCACGGCATGTTCCACCTGAATGCCGCCTTCCTTGGTATTGCCGTTTTCATCCAGTTCGGCCAACAAGCCTTTCACCATATCTTTCTCCTCATAGGCTTCCACCTTTTCGTAGTTGCCGGCACGCTGTGTGTACATCTTCACCTGCTTGTCCAGCATGTCCTCATCCACATTGATGGTATAGTAGTCCAGCGTATCGTCTGCCGTCAGTTCAACCTTGAATTCAGGAGCCAACGCAATGTCAAATACGAACTCGAATTCTTCCATGGTGTCGAAGTCGATATTCTGCTGACGTTCTTCGTTCGGCAGCGGTTCGCCCAGGATATTGATATTGTTTTCTCTGATATAACCGTACAACTTTTCACCCAGCAACTTGTTTACCTCTTCCGCCAGCACTTCCTTGCCGAAACGTTTTTTCAACAGGCTCATAGGTACTTGTCCCGGACGGAAGCCCGGCATATTGGCTTTCTTACGAAAATCTTTCAACGCAGCGTCCACCTTCCCGGCATAATCCGCCTTTTCCATTTTAATGGTAAGCAAAGCACTTACCTTGTCAAGGTTCTCTAATGAAATATTCATTTCAGGAATGTTTTTTATTATTTAATTATTACTCTTTGCACTTTCCATAATGAGGGTGCAAAATTAGCTTTTATCTTTCAAAAAATCAAAAAAGTAAACTAAAAAACAGGCAACGGACTTAAAAAAAACCGGTCTTCACCGCACAAACGCACCCACGCGGAGCCCGGTTCTACACCCCTTGAGCTGTCTTTTCCTCATCAATCTTCTGAAAATCCTTCAGTCTCAATACAAAGCTGTTGGTGAGATATTTGGCACGCACCACTTCGTTGCCGGCCAACTCGGGCGGTGTGCCCTGAAACAGGATTTGGCCTTCGAAAAGCAAATAAGCCCGATCGGTAATACAGAGCGTCTCCTCTACGTTATGGTCGGTAATCAATACACCGATATTGCGTTTTTTCAGCTTCCACACAATATATTGAATGTCTTCCACTGCAATCGGATCTACACCGGCAAACGGCTCGTCGAGCATGATAAACTTCGGATCAATAGCCAGGCAACGGGCAATTTCCGTACGCCGGCGCTCACCGCCCGACAACTGGTCGCCCAGATTCCTACGCACCTTTTGCAGGCGGAACTCCGTAAGCAGACTTTCCAGCTTCTCGCGCTGATATTCCGCCGAACGCCCCGTCATCTCAAGCACCGAAGCGATGTTGTCCTCCACACTCATCTTACGAAACACGGACGCCTCCTGAGCCAGATATCCGATGCCGTTACGGGCGCGTTTGTATACCGGAAAATCCGTAATCTCCAGATCACCCAGAAAAATACGCCCGGCATTGGGCACCACCAGTCCTGTAGTCATGTAAAAAGACGTCGTCTTTCCGGCTCCATTCGGTCCGAGCAACCCCACAATCTCTCCTTGCTTCACATCAAACGAAACATTGTTCACCACCGTACGCTTGCCATAGGTCTTCACCAGGCCCTCGCTGCGGAGCACCAATGTATCACCGGGCTGGCCGGAACGAATTTCTGCTGTCATACTGTAATTGATTTGAGAATACAAAAATACAAAAATTGCATTGAAAATAGTTATTAACCGGAAAAACAATTCAAGGTGTTGCGGTTTTTATCGGATTTTCATTACTTTTGCTGCCGATAAAAACCTGATGATTATGCTATTTTTCAAAGGTCTTTCCACTTTCGGACGCTATCTGGAACTTATGGGCAAGACGTTCTCACGCCCCGAAAGGATGAGGATGTTTTTCAAACAATACGTCAAGGAACTGAGCCAGCTGGGAGTAGACTCCATCGGCATCGTGTTGCTGATTTCATTTTTCATCGGCGCCGTGATCTGCATTCAGATCAAGCTCAACATCCAAAGCCCTTGGATGCCGCGTTTTACGACGGGCTATACCACACGTGAAATCATGCTGCTTGAGTTCTCCTCCTCCATCATGTGTCTGATTCTGGCCGGCAAGGTGGGGTCCAACATCGCATCGGAAATCGGCACCATGCGCGTGACGCAACAAATCGACGCCCTTGAAATCATGGGAGTGAATTCGGCCGGTTTTCTCATTCTGCCCAAGATTCTGGGACTGGTGACCATGATGCCGTTCCTCGTTTCGTTTAGCATCTTTTCCGGTATGGCGGGTGCCTATGCCACTTCGGTAATCGGGCATGTCATTTCCGTGGACGATCTGACATACGGTTTGCAGCACAGTTTCACGGAATGGTACGTATGGATGGGTATTATCAAGTCGCTCTTCTTTGCTTTCATTATAACGAGTGTATCGGCTTTCTACGGCTACACCGTCGAAGGCGGCTCTTTCGAAGTAGGCAAGGCCAGCACCGATTCTGTGGTAAGCAGCAGTGTGCTGATTTTGTTTGCCGACGTATTTCTCACGCAAATCTTATCTTGATGATCGAAATAAAGAACCTCTATAAATCCTTCGAAGACAAGGAAGTGCTTCGCGATATAACCACTACGTTCGAAGACGGCAAGACGAACCTGATCATCGGTCAGAGCGGTTCGGGAAAGACCGTACTCATGAAATGTATCGTCGGACTGCTGGAACCCACTCGGGGAGACATCATCTACGACGGGCGGAATTACGTGAACATGAGTAAAAAAGACCGGATCCACATCCGTCGCGAAATGGGGATGATCTTTCAAAGTGCAGCCTTGTTCGACTCCATGTCGGTGCTGGAAAATGTCATGTTCCCGCTCGACATGTTTTCCAACGATACATACAACGACCGCCTGCGGCGGGCACGCTTCTGTCTGGACCGTGTCAATCTGGGAGAAGCGCAAGGCAAATTCCCCGGTGAGATCAGCGGCGGTATGCAAAAACGCGTCGCCATTGCCCGCGCCATTGCCCTAAACCCCAAATACTTGTTCTGCGACGAACCGAACTCGGGTCTCGACCCGAAAACATCGCTCGTCATTGACGAGTTGATTCACGACATCACCCAAGAATACAACATGACCACCATCATCAACACGCACGATATGAACTCCGTGATGGGTATCGGCGAGAACATCTTGTATATTTACGAAGGGCGCAAGGAGTGGCAAGGCAGTAAAGACCAGATAATGGATGCCACCAACGAAAAACTGAACAGCTTTATCTTTGCTTCCGACCTCTTCCGCAAAGTGAAAGAGGCGAACAAAGACTGACCACGTCCCGAGACTCTCGCCCCGTCAGCCGCGCCGCACCACTTTCAGAGGCACATCCCCCAGTTCGGCCGCAATCTCGGAAAAAGAACTGAGGTATGAACCGTATATCGTTTTTGTACGCGAGAGAACATACATCTCCACGATCCCATCTTCTATCCCTTCCTGCGTACCCCTGTCGGCTTGCCGGTCCGAGCACAGCAAACGGGCCCCGTAGCGGGCCTTCATTTCGGCTTTCACCTCTTCGGAATCCGATGCCAGATAAATGCGCGTGTCGGCGCAATCCACAATTTCCTTATCCAGTTGCACGTAAAACAATTCCAACGGGCTTTCGGCGATGGCATCCGCATGGTCGGTACGCCGCACGTGAACTCCCACCGTATGCGATGAGAAAGCCTTGCAACAGCGGTCGACGCGCTCGCGCAAGCGCGCCACAGGCACGAACAAACGTTGCAACGTAGTCTTTTCATACGGAAAGAAACGGGTATACGTAGCCATATACACATTTCCCTGAGACGCCCACGCCCGGAAATCAAAACCTTGCCGGAACAACGGCGTGACATATTGTTCGTACAGACGGGCCCGGAACAGAAAGCGCTGGAACAGACGGGGCACAAACAAATTGTTGCGCCGGGGACGTTCCCACAACAGGGCTTCAAACCATCCTCCTTCGCAAAGGTGCAGCCGATCATCGTCCACCGGTTCAAACAACGACGCAAAGGAGGCATTCAGACCGGAATGTCTGAACCAGACTACATCCAGCCTGCCGGGCAACTTTTCCATCATCGTCACCGCACAGGCCAACACCCGCATACGGTTTCCCAATCCGCCCGAAGGCACCAATAGCATTTGTCGTTTCATCATCTCGCTTTCCTTATCGTTCCTGATTCGGATTACAAAAATAAACAATTCTTTTTACCGCTAAAGAAAATCGACAAGCTTTTGAACGACAAAAACAATGTATTTCCCTACACCGTATACCGTACATCCGATTTCAGTACCCCGTAGGTCCCTATTCATCCGTTTCCGCGACAGAATTCAAAAAGGTGTAGACCTTATTACAGAAAGGTATAGACCAAAAATAAAAAAGGTGTAGACCTTTTCATAAGAAGGTCTACACCTTTTCCAAACAGTTTCTTCAGAACATACCGTACGGACGCAGAAGGCACCCATCCACTGCGTACGGGGCGCCCGTATGCGGCGCAGTTACTTCAATACGGCCAAGGCGGCCTCATAATCCGGTTCATTCGTGATCTCCGGCACCAGCTCCTCATACAGAATCTTACCGTTCTCGTCCAGAACCACCACGGCACGCGCCATCAGTCCGGCCAAAGGACCGTCGGTCATCATCAGGCCGTAGCGTTCGGCAAAATCATTGTGCCGGAACACCGACACCGGAATGACCTTGTCTATCCCCTCGGCCACACAAAAGCGCCCCTGTGCGAACGGCAAGTCCATAGAGACCGCCAGCACCACCGTATTTCTCAAAGCAGCCGCTTCCTGATTGAAACGACGCACCGACATAGCACAGACACCGGTATCCAGACTGGGGAAGATATTCAAAACCACCCGGCTGCCGCGCAGATCATACAACGCCAGTTCCGTGAGATTCCCTTTCACACCTGTAAAGTTAGGAGCCTGCATACCGACAGCCGGCAGGTCTCCCTGTGTATGCACTTCGTTTCCTTTAAATGTTATTGTCTTCATATCTTTTCCTTTTTATATAGCAAAAACGTAACAGCTGCAAATATAACAAGATTCGCAACCGTTACGTTTTCCGATATGTCTTTTTAAGGCTATTTTGCTTTCAATAGCATTCGCCCTTCACTGTGCGGATCAATGCACGGCAAGTTTATGGCTCTCCGTCTTTCCTTCGGCATCCGTAAGGCTCAACACCAGCAGTTTGCCCCAACCCTCTTTCAACCGAAAGCTGCGTTTGCCGGTAGAATACAGACGTTTGCCGGCCAGATTAGTCACCTGGGCCTTACACAGATTTCCTCCGTGAATACGCACGATGCTGTCGATGACCTCAACACGAAAGGAAGTGTTCTCCGTACGTATGTCTTTCAAGGCTGTAGCCGTCTGCGAGAAATCAATGGTGTAGACACCGCCTTCCACGGTGGGGAAGCTGATGGTGTTTGTACCCACCACCTCTACCTTCACTTCGTTGCCCTCGGCATCCGTAATCAGCCTGTCCGCAATGCCTGCATAATTTACCACACAGGCACGGCCACCCAAACTCTTGATTACGGCCTTGGTCAAACGTCCTTCTTTCCAGGTCTGATCCACCTCGAATTTACCGATGGCGCGCAGGCCGTTCATGTGACCGTCAGCCCAAACCGAAGGCAAAGCCGGCAACAGCTGCAAGGTGTCGGTATGGCTCTGCAAGCACATCTCGGCAATACCTGCACAGGCACCGAAATTACCGTCGATCTGGAACGGAGCATGCGAATCATAGAGATTGTAATATACACCGCCGCCGCTCACGGAATGATGGCGCAGGGCCAACTCCAGAATATCGTGCGAATGGTCACCGTCGAGCGCACGGGCCCACAGGTTGATCTTCCAGCCCATCGACCACCCGGTGGAGGCATCCCCGCGCAGCTTCATAGAATTGATGGCGGCCTGGAAATACGGGCTGTGCTGCGTCACTTGATTGAAAGGATACAAGCACATCAGGTGCGACATGTGACGATGGCCGTTGGCACCGGCTTTGAACGTGCTGTACTTCCACTCGCGCAGCAAGGGATCACCGGCCTTGACACCGTTGTTCTCACCCCATTCGCCTGTATAGGTCTCGATGGCAAGACCTCTGTCCAATTTGGCAAAGCGGTCTTTCAGATTGCGGCGGGTGAGGACGCCTACTCCGCTCTCGCTTCCCAGGATATCGAACGCTTCCAGCGTATTGGCAAACAAATCATAAACCAGCTGCTGGGCATGTGCCACGGCATTCTCCGTCGGACCGTGCTCGGGCGAATACTCACGCGGGCATTCGTAGGTGCCGTCTGCTCCCTTCACCAGACGCTCTATCCAGAACTGGCAGGCGCTCCACATAGCCGGCAAAGCTTTTTCTTTCAAGAACTCCCGGTCGAGCGTATACCGATAATGCTGCCACAGATGGGTACAATACCAGGCATTCGCTATCACATAGTTGTGCATGAAAGAGCCTACACCGCCAAAAATATTGTTTTCCGTATAGCAGGTCCAGCCTTTGGTTTGCCCGGACGCTCTGGCGTAGCCCTTCCATTCATCATGGTTTACGGCCATATTGTGAATATAGTTCAGGAAAGGCAGATGCATCTCCGAAAGGTTGGTAGGCTCGGCAGGCCAATAGTTCATCTGTACGTTGATATTGGAATGTATGTCCGAGTTCCACGCAGGCTCGGAATTGTTGTTCCAGATACCCTGCAGATTAGAAGGCAGGTCAACACCGCGCGAACTGCTAATCTCCAGATAGCGGCCGTAATGGAAATAAAGTTGCTCAAGCATCAGAGCATAATCTTCCGTACCGGTGGTACGGCCGGCATAAGTACGGATGAGTTCGTCGGTCGGCATCGTGTTTGCAGCACCTTCCAACTCAAAATCCACCCGGTCGTTATACGTGCGGTAGTCCAACACATGAGCGCTGTAAAGAGTACCCCAGTCCTTAGCGGCAGCCTGATCCACCCGGTCCTTGACGGCATTCTCCAATCCGGTCGTTCCCGAAACGTAAGTGGCGGAATAAGGATCAAAATCCGTAGCGCCCACCAGAACAAGCAACACTTCATCGGCACCCTTCACCGTTATTCCTTCTGCCGAAGTCGTGAGGGTACCGCCCACCGGCACCACTTTCAGACGAGCGGCGTAACTGACGGTCTGCAAACGTCCATTAAAGCTGGCATAACCATCTGCATACGTAGTGTTAGCCACGATACCGGGCCGCCCCGAAACCATCGTAAAACGAAGATTGATCTTACCGCCTTGGTCGGCCGTATAACGGGCAGCGATACACCCGTCGGGATAACTGGCAATATATTCCCGGTTGTAAGTCACGCTCTTATCCGGGCTTTTGAAAGATACGGAAGCCGTAGCATTGGACAAGTCCAACTGACGGTAGTAATCCTGAACAGCCTTGCTGGGTCCGAAACCGAAACCGTCTTCAGGAAGGCTCTCCGCATACACACTGCCGAAGTTTTCATAATCGCCATACTCCACTCCGTTGTCGGTATTACGACCGGACCATAGCGTTTTTTCATTGAACTGAATCTCATCTTTATAGATACCGCCGAATATGGAGGCTCCCAACTGACCGTTCCCGACCGGAAGAGAGTATTCCATCCACTGGTCGGAAGCCGTAGTAGCTGCAACCGGCACCGTATACCACAGCGTATGTTTGTTGGCCGGGACGTAGTTTTCAATCCCGATCACCTTATACTCGGAATAAGTCATATCCTCGGAAGCCACAAACTCAACCGGGTTGTTACCGTCACCTGCATTCCAGGCCCCCAACTCCTTACCGGCACCGTAACCTCCCCATTGGTTCATGGACTTACCGTCCGTATTGGAGGCCTGAATTTCCCAGGCCGGAGCATAATTGGAATTGGACGATACGGCCAGAACCAAATGACCCTTGCCGCCTTCGGAAGCGACAAAGCGGGAACCGTTGTATTTCACCGAACGTCCCGATTTGTTCACAAGTTCGAAATCGGACTGTTCGCCCACCAGTTTCCACATTTGTTCGTCAATGGGATCCGACACAGCCGTCATGATATTGACTCCTTCGCCCATATCCTGCAAAGTGGCACCACCGCGCTTGAAACGGACAAAGTACCACTTCTCATTGTCTGACGTACTGAACACGGGGAGTTCGTTCTCGGTAGGTTCGAAACGCAACGGATTATTTTCGTCACCGGCCGTCCACAAGCCCAATGCTTTATCCACACCGGCTCCTCCGAACTGATTCATGGACTGAGCACCATCCTCCGGTTGCAGTTCCCACGCACCGGCATAAGTACCATTGGTAGTGGCAACCAGTTTGAACGTATAGTCCGAAGAAGCAGAGGCCTTAAACCGGCTATCTTCGAAACAAGCTGTACGACCGGCTTGGCTGATCAGCTGAAACGACTCCTGAGTGCCAACCAACTTCCATTTTTGTGCTGCCGAGGCAGGCGAAGAAGCTTTCGTCATCAAATTGGCCCCGTCTCCCATATCCTGCAACACGCCGTTACCTTTGGCAAAGCGGATGAAATACCATGTTTCGGAATCGGCCGAACTGAACTTTGGTGTCAATGTCTGTCCCTGCAAAACCGTTGTAAAGCAAATCAGCCAAAGCAGCGAAAGGCATCTTTTAGCGAGTAATAGAACATTTCTCATAATTTATTTGTTAAGGGTTAAAAATAAACTCTGTATTTTCAAAGGTATCCACGGAAAGGCTTTGGTCTTCCATACACTTATGCGCATCACAGCCCGCAGCAAATTTAAACAAAAAAGTATAAAGAAGTAAAGATAAGTAGATAAATTATTAAAAAAGGTCGATATTAAATGATACAATTCCGGTCATTACTCTCCCGCAGGAAAATAATGACCGGAATACAGGAAGAACGATCATTCGCCCCTTATTGCATTTTCCATTCCTCGCCACAGAGCACCATCGGCAAAGATATTTCTTCTCTCGTGCTATCGCCGAACTGGACCTCCAGAAAAACCAACGCCACATCATTCATAATGGTATCGGAAAGAGCACGCACCGCCACTAGTCCACCCCGCAATTCCTTCTCACGGGCTGCATATTGGGCTGCCAAATCCACCATCTGGTTCCGGTATTCTTCCGTCATGCTGTCGCGATAGGCTATTCCATCGATATAACTGTCGTACTGTCCTTTAACAAGGTAGTCGTAATACATTACCGCCGCCGCTTTCACTTTCTCGTCGGGCGTAGTCTTATGGCATCCCCACAAAAAACATACGGTAAGCCCGACACACCCCCAAAGCCACTTCTTCATACGCCGCACGCTCCTTATTTCTGCCGAATGAAGATATTGATCGGAGTACCGGAGAAATTCCAACGCTCCCGAATCTTATTCTCAAGAAAACGCCGGTAGGGCTCCTTTACGTATTGCGGCAGATTGGCATAAAACACAAACGACGGTATCTGCGTTTCAGGCAACTGCATACAATATTTAATCTTGATGTACTTGCCTTTCATCGAAGGAGGCGGATAAGCCTCGATCAAAGGCAGCATTTCCTCATTCAGCTTGGCTGTCGACACACGGGCCTTACGACTTGTATACACATCTTTTGCCGTCTCCAACACTTTATAGATACGCTGCTTGGTCAGCGCTGAGGCGAAGATAATAGGAAAATCGTCGAAAGGAGCCATGCGATTACGGATGGCATACTCGAATTCTTTCATCACCGCCGTGCTTTTCTCTTCCACCAGATCCCATTTATTAACAACTACAACCAAGCTTTTCTGGTTGCGCTGAATCAACTGGAAAATATTCATATCCTGCGCCTCGATTCCCCGGGTGGCATCAATCATAAGCACACAAACATCCGCATTTTCTATGGCACGGATAGAACGCATTACAGAATAAAATTCCAAATCCTCACTTACTTTATTCTTCTTGCGAATGCCCGCCGTATCGACCAGGTAGAAATCAAATCCGAATTTCGTATAGCGCGTATAAATGGAATCACGGGTAGTGCCCGCTATGTCCGTCACGATATGGCGTTCTTCTCCAATGAAAGCATTTATCAGACTGGATTTGCCTGCATTAGGCCGACCGACAACCGCAAAGCGGGGGATGTTCTCCTCCGTTTCTTCCGCAGTCTGCTTGGGAAATTTGGATATGACCAAGTCCAGCAAATCCCCCGTTCCGCTTCCGGTGGCAGCGGAGATGCAATGCGGATCGCCCAGCCCCAGCGCATAAAATTCCGCTGCTCCGTATATCTGATCGTTATTATCGGTTTTATTAGCCACCAAGATGACCGGTTTCTTGGTCCGGCGCAAGATGTTGGCCACAGCCTCGTCCAAGTCTGTTATGCCGTTGTTCACATCCACCAAGAACAAGATCACGTCGGCTTCTTCCGTAGCCAAAGTCACCTGTTTACGTATTTCCTCTTCAAAAATATCTTCGGAATTAACCACCCATCCTCCGGTATCCACTACCGAAAATTCGTGTCCGGTCCACTCCGACTTCCCGTATTGACGGTCGCGCGTCGTACCGGCCTCATCGCTCACTATCGCATGACGCGTTTTGGTCAGGCGGTTAAATAATGTGGACTTACCTACATTCGGACGTCCCACAATAGCCACTAGATTTCCCATATTCTTACTTCATTATTCGGCTTCACAGCCTGATTGATTAGTCTAAATTATATCCAAAATTCCTCAGTTCACGGTCGGAATTGCGCCAGTCCTTGTCCACCTTTACAAAGGTCTCCAGAAAGATCTTTTTTCCAAAGAAGAGCTCCAGCGACTTCCTTGCTTCACTCGACACTTTCTTCAGCGCCACTCCCTTATGCCCGATGATAATGCCTTTTTGCGAGTCACGCTCTACATAAATCACCACATTGATGTGTATCTTCTCTTTTTCTTCCTTAAACTGTTCCACCACCACTTCCACCGAATAAGGAATCTCCTTGTCGTAATACAACAATATCTTCTCACGCACAATCTCAGTCACGAAGAAACGAGCCGGCTTGTCGGTCCACTGATCCTTTCCGAAATAAGGAGGCGAATCGGGGAGCAGGTCTTTAATGCGATTCAGCACCGTATCGACGTTGAATTTGCAAAGAGCCGAAATCGGAATGATCTCAGCCTCCGGCAACACCTCGTGCCACTGCTCCACCTTCGCTCCAAGCGCCTGCTGATCCGTGAGATCGATCTTATTTATCAACACTATCACAGGAACCTTTATGCGGGCGACCTTATCCAGGAAGTCGGCATTCTTATCCGGTGTCTCCACCATATCAGTCACATAAAGCAGCACATCAGCATCCTGCAAAGCCGACTCCGAGAAACTGAGCATGGATTCCTGAAGCTTATAGTTCGGTTTCAGCACACCGGGAGTGTCCGAGAAACAGATTTGCATATCATCGGTATTGAGGATACCCATAATTCGGTGGCGCGTGGTCTGCGCCTTGAATGTGGCGATGGAAATACGTTCCCCTACCAATAAATTCATCAAGGTGGACTTCCCGACGTTGGGATTCCCTACAATATTGACAAAACCAGCTTTATGTGCCATAATTTTTTTGTTGAATAAAAAAACGCATCTTGACTGCGGATGCGTTTTTTATTAAGGTTTATAATTGTGCGTATTTTCCTTTATCTTTCCGAACCGTCGTAACCCCATTTCATATAGGCCGCGCCCCAGGTAAAACCGGCACCGAAAGCCGTAAAAATCAGATTGTCTCCTTTTTTCAACTGCTTCTCATAATCCCACAAAGCCAACGGCAATGTTCCCGCACTGGTATTTCCGTAACGCTGGATATTCAACATCACCTTTTCCATCGGAAGTTCCAGGCGATGAGCCACCGCTTCGATGATACGGACATTGGCCTGATGCGGTATAACCCAAGCGATGTTGTCCTTATTCAATCCGTTACGCTCAGCAATCAAAGCCGAAGCGTCACTCATGTTGGTCACGGCAAATTTAAATACCGTGCGCCCTTCCTGATGCAAATAATGCAAACGATGGTCCAAAGAAAAATAAGAAGGAGGACAGGCGGATCCGCCGGCTTTCATACACAAGAACGGAAGTCCCTTACCGTCCGTCCGCAGATAAGCGTCTTTCCATCCCAGATCTTCCGTCGTAGGCTCTACCAATACTGCTGCGGCCCCGTCCCCGAAGATCGGACAAGTGGCCCGATCGGTGTAGTCCACCATCGAAGACATCTTATCGGCACCAATCACCATAATCTTCTTGTAACGACCGCTTTGAATGAGAGCGGATGCCGTATCCATAGCGAACAGGAAACCACTGCAAGCCGCCTGCAAATCATATGCGAAAGCATGGGTCAGCCCCAGTTTGCCAATGACGATGGATGCCGTAGAAGGGAAATGATAATCAGGAGTAGAAGTAGACACAATCACACAATCGATCTCCTGCGGATCGACTCCCGTGCGCTGCAACAATTGTTTGGCAGCTTTGCGGGCCATGTAGCTCGTTCCCAATCCTTCTTCATTGAGAATACGTCTCTCTTTCACCCCGATACGGGTCATAATCCATTCGTCGTTGGTATCCACCATACGCGACAACTCATCGTTTGTCAACACGTATTCCGGCACATATCCGCCTACGCCTGTGATTACTGCATTTATCTTTTCCATTTATAATGATGTTCGTTCTAAAAAAAAGTAGCCGGAGAGCACATTCACCCTCTGGCTATATTCTTCCTGTCACCGTATTAAACAGCTGCTTCTTTCTCGATAGCAACTTTACCGCGATAATAACCGCAAGTGGGGCATACAGTGTGATAAATGTAGAAAGCGCCGCAATTAGGGCAAACTGCCAGTGTCGGAGCTACTGCTTTATCGTGGGTTCTTCTTTTAAGAGTTCTCGTCTTTGACTGTCTTCTTTTAGGATGTGCCATTTTTCAAACAATTTAATTATTATCTAATATTTTCTTCAATTCGTTCCATCTCGGATCTATCGGACGCTGTTCTTCCGTCTCTGCATCTTCCGGTGTGTCGTCCGTCTCCGCATTTTCCTGTTCTACGGCCCAATGTTCGTTTAATACGCCCATCATCTCATTGTTGCACGCCCCCGGTTCATGAACATGTTTCAAAGGAACTTCCAAAGCGATAAACTCATAAAGGTTCCATGCAATATCCACGACCCCGTCTTCGTAAGGAATTGTCACAAACTCACCGTCATCCGAATAATCTTCTCCCAACTTGACTTTCATCGTACAGGCCGTCTCGACAGGCAGTTCCATAGCATCCAGACATCTGTCGCACGCCACCACCACCGTTCCCGCTATACGAAAAGCAAAGAGAAAGACACCGGCTGTTTTCCGTACCGACAAATCAACCGTCAGGCGTCCGCTTTCAATCTCGGGCCCCTGGACAGCCTTGAAAAAAGCATCGTCAACCACATACCGAAACGTTTGAGAATCAGCACGCATGTTCTTCAGGTCTATTTTGTAGGCGTCCAGCGTATTCATTTGGGTTGCAAAGTTATAAAAAAATAAGTTATGCGGACAAGAAAAACTGAAAAATCTTAATTTTTACTGCTTTTTCAACTCAATACGGAAAGTCGTTCCCTTGCCCACCTCTGAGTTTTTCACAAATATACGCCCTTTGTGATACTCTTCAATGATACGTTTGGCCAGCGAAAGGCCCAGTCCCCATCCTCGTTTCTTAGTGGTGAATCCCGGTGTGAAGACACTGTTGTAGTGGTTCTTGGAGATTCCTTTCCCCGTATCGGACACCTCCACCACATAGCATCCGCTCTCTTCAAATGCCGTCAGAACAATATGTCCCTGCCCGTTCATGGCATCAATGGCGTTCTTGCACAGATTCTCTATCACCCATTCAAAAAGAGGGGCGCTCATCCGCACAATCAAAGGTTGTTCCGGGAGCCGGCAATCCATAACGACCTTGTTCGACGTACGACGCGAGATATACTCCATCACATGGTCGACCACTTCATTCAGATTCTCCGGCTGGGGTTCGGGCAGAGACCCTATCTTGGAAAAGCGTTCGGCTATGATCTGCAAGCGTTTCACGTCCTTGTTCATCTCCGGGATAAGTTCATCGTCGGGATAGTTTTCGTGCAAGATCTCCACCCAGGCCATCAGCGAAGAGATGGGCGTCCCCAGCTGATGCGCCGTTTCCTTCGACAATCCCACCCATACTTTGTTCTGTTCCGCTTTTTTGGAGCTGAGCAATGCAAAAATAGCCACAACGACGAAAACCAGCACCACGCCCAGTTGCACATAGGGATAGGAAGCCAGCCGTTTGAGCATGATGGATTCGTCAAAACATATTTCCATGTAATCGGGATGTTGCAGCGTATCGCCCGCATTCAGATCGATACGCACCGACTGCCCGGCCTGTTTCATAACCGTCGCCATGCGCTTCACTTCATCCAGCGAATCGGCCTTGTTCACCGCTTTCAATGTAAGGTTGCGATATGTCTGCACGTTTCCGGCTTGGTCCAGCACAATCACAGGAATCGTATTGTTTCCGTTTATCACCTGCAACACCAAGGTCAGGTCGGTATTTTCATCGGCATGGTTCAACGAGCGCATGGCCTCGGCCCATACGCCCATATTGTTACGCTCTTCGTTCGACAGGTCCTTGACCAGAAAATGCGACACGACCAACGAAGCCACCGAAATAATGACGGCCATCACCACCAAAAGGATCTTCACCTGGCGAATCCGATCAACCCATTGCATAAATCTTTGTCTGCTCTTACGTTACAAAATGAACGGGAAAAAAATTTTTTTATTGCAAAAAGCGGCTTCTATTTCATTATTATAAGATTAAGAGCTATCTTTGTCGGCATGAAAAAGTGTTCTATTCTTTTACTCCTCAGTATGCTGTCAACCGTTTTGTCTTCCTGCCGTTCCGACGACGGCGTTCTGCCCGACAGCACGAAACCGACATCCTATGCCAAAGTGGTGATAGCCTACATCATGGCGGAAAACTCCCTGTCCAACCTCTCGCTACTGGACATACGGGAAATGGAAACCGGTTCCGGCGACATCCCGGAAGACTGCCGGCTGATTACCTTCATCGACAACGCGGGCAGTCCGCGTATTTACGAATTCAGCAAATGGGGGAAAAGAACCTTGTGGGACTTCGACACCGATTTCTGTAGCACGGACTCGGCACAGATGGAAACGCTCCTCTCCTCCATCATCCAAATGTATCCGGCAGCCGACTATGGTCTTGTGCTTTGGTCGCACGGCAGCGGCTGGATTCCCCAACACACGGATTTCCAGACCGCCCGGCGGGGCAAGCAACGCACCATCGGCATCGACAATAATAAGAACAACCTGTCCAACACGGGAAAAGAGATGAATATCATCACATTGAAACACGTGTTGGAGCACCACCCCAAAATGGAATTCATCTATTTCGACGCCTGTTATATGCAAGGCATCGAAACCGCCTACGAACTGAAGGATGTAACGGACTACCTGATCGGATCACCGGCCGAAACACCGGGACACGGAGCGCCTTATGACAAAATCATGTCCGACTTCTTCAAACGCCCCCTGCAACCGGAAACGCTCATCAACAAGGTATATGAATCTTACCTACATGCGGGCGGCATCCTGCTGTCAGCCGTACGATGCAGCGAACTGGAGAATCTGGCAACAGCAACGCGTCCTCATATCCGGGAGTTATTCGCCGGAAAAGCCGAGCCCGGCACTTCCGGCGTACAAGCGTATGCCGCCTATTGCTCCCAGACGTTATACCGCCCGGAATTTTTCGACATGAACGGGTTCTTGTTCAATCATCTTGATGCAGAGACTTACGAGACGTGGAAGACACAATTCGACAAGACGGTCATCGCCCGTGCGGCCACTCCCTATTGGACCAGCAGCATCTCACCGTACTATTTTACGCCGAAACTCACCGACAAGGAGCATTACGGCGGATTGTCCTGGTTTGTTCCGGCAGAAAAATACGACCCGCAGGGGTGGAACAACGATTTCAGGGAAACCGCCTGGTATTTCGAAGCCGGGTGGGCATCCACCGGCTGGTAAAGCTCTCTCACTCCATCCCGGCTTCCTTCAACCGTTCGCGGATAAGGAACAGATGAGCGATGTAACCGCTAAAAGTCGGCGTGGGACCTTTCTCCGTGATAACTCCTATCATACGCTTCACCGTATGCGGCAAATTCTCCGTATGGCTCGACCGGTTGATCTGCAATGTCGCCGGCAACCGGTCCTTACGAGTTTCAAACCATGCTATCAAATCCTGGATTTCCTCTTTCGTGAACTCCGGCTTAAACGTATATATATTCTTTAGCTCTTCCATACGGTATTCTCGGTTGTCTATATGTCCGTTGCCGGCAAAGGTACGCAATTATACCGTTCGCCGCTACATTCCTTTTCCTTTTTTTCGCAGGCTTCAAAGCAGAGGCTTCCGTCGCCTTCGTCAACCGACCTTCTTACCTTGCCGCCGCAAAATTGCACGGACGCAGACTTAAACTTCAAGGTTCCGGCCCGGTTTTTTCAAACCGTACCGACATTTGTTCCCTTCAAGACACAGGATGTACAGACCGAACTTTGATTTCCACACATCAAAGTTTGATTTCAACTTACAACGCCGGTCCTGCCAAACAGTCGTCCCGGCCTGTCGGGTTTATCCTTGGCACATGCTTAACAAAAACGCATCTTGCCGGACCTTCCAATGCGGCCCGGCAAGATGCGTCTGTAATGCCGTAATTTATAAACACTGAGGCTCAGGTCCGCAGAAGACTTGCCGCCGTCATCGTTGTTTGTCCGAGAAAAGGTCCCCCGAACCGTCAATGCACCACCACTTTCTTCCGATTGACGATATAGACACCCGGGGCCAGCAGCGAAACATCGCTCCCGACCGGACGGACGATTTTTCCGTCAAGGGTATAAACGGCCGATGCATCGGGCGCCGCCCCTCCGGCTTCTACGGAAACAAGACCGTCGGGCGTATCTCCGCCTTCGCCGCAGGCAATCTCAACGCGTTCGGGCATACAGGCCTCGTCCACCGGCAAGCAAAGACGGAAAACGGAAGTCGTGGCCTGCGCCGGGGCGGGGACAAAAGCGTCGCCCGCCTCGTTCAGCAGAAAGAATTGTCGCCCGCCCGAAGCGGAACCGGTTTCGAAACAACCCGTCACCCCTTGCCGCACCACCGGCACCGCCGTGGCAAACAGACCGCGAAATTCCACCTCGGCATCCACCTCGGCCGGTTCCCGGCCCGTGTATCTCATCAGATAAGGGCAACCGGCCTCCAGTGCATCGACCGCTTCGGTCCGCAAACGCACCGCACCGTTGTCACCGACCGTCGTGGCGGCAAAGCGGTAGAAAGTGAAATTCTTCGGCATACGCGCCGCCTCCACAGCAAAAGGCAGGCACAAACCCTCGCAACGCCCGCTGCGCGATACCAACCGGGTATAGAACAGAGAATCAGTGCCGGAGATCGCTTCCCGCAATTGTTCGGCGGCCTCGTCGGCCACCCCGTAGCGCCGATACACTTTCCATCGGTTGGTGCCAGCCTCGTTACCGAAAGCGTTCACACCGGAGTTTTTCCCGTTGTCGAAGAAAAACACGTAATTGCCCCGGCGCCGCCCGCCTTCGGTCTGACGATAAAGGTCCGTCGTCCCGTTGGCATCCATATCCAGTCCCCAGCGCCGCCCCACGGCGTTCCATGATAGCATCTTCCCGCCGTCGTTCAGCGCATTCAGACACAACCCCGATGTGCTTCGCAGCAAAGCGCCGAAACTGTCTTTCCCGTCGGTCCGTACGGTGGCGGGTTCCTCGATCAGAAAACTCACCGCATGACTTTCCGGCGCACCGGTCACAAACTCCCCTTCCGTTTGTCCGTGTGCGCCACACCACCCCAGAAAGCGACCCGAATGGCCGCCGTGCACCGTTTCCTGGATTTTAATTTCGGAGCCGGCCGGGAGTTGTGCTGTATGGTGCACCGGCTTCCAAAAACTTTCGAGCATGGCGCGGTCGTCATCCGCTACAGGCCCTGTGGTAAACTCATAATCGCCCGATCCGACGCGCACAACGGCCTTACCGCCCTGGTAGCTGACCGTCAGGATACCGTTCTTTCCGGCCTCCAAAGCCTCCCCATCTTCCAGCAACACGCTTTCGCCATCGGCCAGCGGCACACGGATAGTGGCCACGGTATTGGCCGGCACGCTGAACCGGTAGCGGTAGCCGCCTCCGGTGTACCTCCGCCAGGCAGAGCGCACAAGGCCGTAAACCGTTTGCGAAGATACGTCCGCACTGTTCATATCGGCCGGGATCCACGGGGCCAGTTCTATCTCGTCGAATGCCGTCCCCGCATTCTTTATACCGCCCAATTCGCTAAAGAACCATTCCTCGATATGATCCATCATACAATGGTTTTGGGAGTTGTCGGCACGGTTCATATCCCAATATTCCGGAGTTGTGGTGCATCCGCTTTTGACAAAGAAACCGTAGCTTGGATAGTCCGTCTGGTTGGCCATCCGGTACACCACATCGTTGTAGCCGTACTTGGCCAGCGACATCAGCACCGGCTTCAGGCCGATCTCACCGGTGCGGATACGATAATTGTCGGCCCGCACCTTCTCGGCCAGTTTGGCGGCCACAGCCTCTTCGTTGCCCTCTTCCACCAGTCCGTAGTAGAGCGCCATGCCGTATTCGGCCTGATTGCCGTTGTTATACACATGGCCCGCCTTGAAGAAACGTTCGTTGAAAGCCTTCTTCACGCGAGCGGCCAAATCGATATATCGGGCAGCATCGTCCGGCTGGTCCATCTCCGTCGCCATCTCGGCCATCGCCTGCAACAAATGGTAATAGGTGGTGGTGATGGTAAATTCGGTAGGCGTCTGCACGGCCAGCCCGCAAGAACTCTGTCCCCAGTCGGAGAGCACACTGTAGTTTTGCATGATATAACCGCTGGTACGGGTCGTATAGTAATCCATCAGCCGCTTCATCTGCGGATAATAACGCTTCATCAGCGAACGGTCGCCGTAAGTCTTCATGCTGCGATAAGGCACGAGGATAGCCGTGCCGCCCCAATTGGGATCGTCGGGAAACACATTCATGAACCAAGGTGCCGTGCTGGGTACAAAACCGTTGTCGCCCTGTGCATCGAAACAATCCATTACTACCTTACCCCAGAATGTGGTCATATCGTAGTTATAGCAGAGCGAGTTGAACATCTCGTTGGGCACATCGAGCCATCCCAGTTTCTCGCGCTGGGGACAGTCGGTGATGGTATTGTAGAGCTGGCTCTGTATGGCATCGCGACACAGGGTGTGGATGTCGTTAAGCAACGTATTGCCGGTGGCGAACGAACCGGTATAGGCCATATTGGAACGGATGCGTTCGGCGGTAAAATCGGACGGCGAGGGTGCCTCATCCAAACCGCTCACCTGCATATAGCGGAAACCGTGGTACATAAACTCAGGGCCCCATGTCTCTTCAACACCGTCGCGGGCAAAGGTATATTCTTCGTAGACCACACTCGTTCCGGTGTACCAGTTGTCGATGTAACCGTTGCCGTTGGCATCCAGGCGCTCGAACTCGCGCAGACGGATGGTCTGCCCTTTACGGCCTTTCAGCGTGAAGCGGTAGGTGCCGGCGTAGTTGCGTCCGAAATCAATCATGTAGTCGCCGTTGCTCATTTTCCTTACTCCTACAGCCGGCCAGGTCTCCACCACACGCAGCGGTTCGTAGGAGCGGGCCTTCAAGACGCCGGGACGTGAGAAGCTCTTGTTCACATGTCCGAACCGGAACGAAGGCGTCACCTCGCGCACCGGTTTCCAGGCGGAAAAATCGTAATCCGCCCGTTCCACCCGGGCGTCGTACAGGCGGGCGTCATAGTCCTCGCCGCCCCACCAGTTGCTGCCCGTGGTGGGCGAAGCCGCACAACGCCAACTGCCGTCCGTCACGACACGGTCGGCGGTGCCGTCGGTATATTCCACAAACAATTCGGCCAGCAGACTGGTGTTTCCGCTGTTCCGAATCTCGCCTTTGGAATAGCGCCCGCTCACAGCGGTCACGTTGAACAGGCCGCCCGCCACCTGCGCCAGAAGGGCATTTCGTCCGCTGCGAACCAGCGAAGTCACATCGTAGGTGCTATACAGCACACTCTTTCCGTATTCCGATTCTCCCGGTTCCAGACGGTTCTCGGTAACAGGCTGTCCGTTCAGTTTCAGCGTAAAGACGCCCAAAGCCGAAGCATAGATGCGGGCACGCTTCACTTCCTTACCGGCCGGCAAAGTAAAACTGCGGCCGAAGTACGGGATATTGCCCGTCTGCGTGGCCGAGAACGAAGGCATAGCGCCATCCGTCACCTCATGACGCGTAGCATAGACCGTGCCATTGTCCGAGGTCTGAATCGTATACGACGCCGGGAAATTGGCAGCCAGACCTTTGTCTGTCTTGGCCGACACATCCTGGCGGGGATAAAGCACAATGCGGTCGATGGTGCGCGCCTCACCCAGATCGGCCGTTATGCAGACGTGCTGATCGGGGTTGCTTTTTTGCATCGTGGTATAGCCCATGCGGGCGTTATCACCCTGAATGATGCCGTCGTTGATGAACTTGAGGTTCCATTGGGCATACTGTTCCCAGCTTTCGCTGGCCGTAAAAGTGGCGTTGCGGGCCACATTGGTACCATCGCTGTAGATCTCCACTTCGGCCAACTGGGCAAAATAGAAATTGGGATCGTTAGCAGCCGGAATACCCAACTTGGTCATATCGATCCTGACGTATCGGCAGGTAACAGGCTCTTCCAAGTCGATAACCGCCTGGCCTGTCGGTTCCGCAATATTTGCCTCGATCCATCGGGCCGACCATTCGTCCGGGTTCATGAAAGCGGTCTCGAACGAACTGGAAGCGGTAGCCTCATCGCCGTTATCGCCCACCACCGTCACAGCCCAGCTGTATGCGGTACGCGACTTCAGGGGCGTACCGTCGTACTCGATATTGTTCTGGAGCGCCGAAGTGATAAGACCGGAGTTCCACACTTCGTTACCCTCCTCGTCGGCCACCGTCACCCGATAGGCGCGCTGACGGAACCCGCGTTCATCGCTCACCGTCTGCCAGCTGAACGTCGGGACAGACCAATCGATACCGACAGGGGCAGACAAACCGGAAACTTTCAGGCCGGCCACCTTAAAAGCAGCTTGTGCCAACCCCACGTGCAGCAACAGAGCAGCCATAAAAAAGATGCGTTTCATAAGTTGAAATTTTGGTTATGTTATTCATGTGTATGCTATACGGACCCAGTTAACAACGGCAAATATAACCTAAGAAAGAGTTGCTAACCAACCCCGTACATATTTTTGAACCAAAAGAACGAGGATTTGAACCGTTTGGTTGAACGATTCGCAAAGGACAGAAACAGAAGGAGCGAAAATAAAAAACAGCCGACCGAACGCCATACCCGGCTACGAGCGCACCTCGGACGGAGAAATACCGAACGTCTCTTTATAACACCGCCCCAGATAGGTCACGCTCATACCCACCCCGGCAGCTGTCTCCGACACGCTATGACCGGCTTGGAGCAACAGACGGGCACGCAGCAGGCGACGATGACGGATATATTCGTTGGGCGACATATCGGTGGCCGCCTTCAGGCGCCGGTAAAGAGTGGAGGGACTCATACAAAGTTCCTGTGCCAAACGGTTCTTGTCGAAACCGGGTTCGGGCATGAGACGATCTACCACTTGCTCGGTTTTCTCCAGCAGCTGCCGGTCTACCGAAGAAAGAGATGCCGTCTCGGACGTATCTGTCGGATCGACCGCCGACACGGGATCAGCAGCGGACGCCGTAACCTCCCTGCGCCGCCGAGCTCGCCGAGCGAAAAAGCCGCCGATCAACAACAATCCCAAGCTCGCTACGGTCCACCCGACAACGCGTAACCCGGAACGACGTACGCTGATTATCGTACAGACAGGAGCACCATCCGGCCAAGAATCGCCGATGAAACGTACACTCGTTTCCAGCCAGTGTGCACCGCCCGACAGGCTTCCGAGCGCTATGCGGCGGGCGTCGCCCATCTCGTGCCACACACCACCGTCCAACCGGTATCGGAACTCAACTTTGTCGGTCAGGGCAATATCCGGCATACAAAGCGTGGCGGTATAGGTGTCATCGGATGCAGGTCCGATAACGGAGACGGTATAGCCCGGCAAGTTCCGACGAAGGCCCGAAGGCACCGTATACATAATCAGATTGCCATCGCCCGCCCATAGGACACGTCGCCCGGATAGGGGGAGCACAGCGTTCATCTGGAACAGGTGGGTACCGGTACGTGAAACGGGATAACATAGCTGTGCGCGACAATCTTTTCCTTCGCTTCCTATACCTATTATATATAGGCCGTCGGGCGTGGAGCACCAGAGCCTCCCGCTGTCGGTTTCGGCCAATGCCTGTATGACGGGATGCGCCAACCCTTCTTCTTCGCGCAACACTTCTACGGAAGGCCGCTGCGAAGAAGCCGACAGGCGGATGCGCGCCAATCCGTCCTCGCTGGCCGCCCACACACTTCCGTCGCTGCCTTCGAGCAGGGAGGTAACAGCCTTATCGGGCAATCCGTCCGCATATCCGATGCGGCAACGAACACGCATATCGGGCCGTAATACCGTCAAGCCGTTCAACGCACTTCCGCACCACAAGTTCCCTTGGGTGTCGGACAACAGTGAATAGATATACTGATCGGGAAGAGAAGAGTTCTTCTCCGTATAGCAGTCGAATGCCTCCGTATCGGGATCAATGAGGAACAACCCCTGATACGTGCCTGCCACCAAACGATCATGCCAACGTGCAAGGCTCCACACGTATATGGTACGACCGCCGTCATTGTCCGTAAGGAGCACCTTACGGATAGTACCGTCACGATGGTTCCAGCGGTACAACCCGTGCATCTCGGTACCGATCCACATGTCACCGTCCGGCATCCGCTGCAACGCCATGACCGTATTGCTGCCCAGATGGCTGTTGGCAGTCGTGAAAGTCTGCACGGTACCGTCCGGTGCCGTCACCCTGATACCGTCCGACTGTGTTCCGGTCCAGATACGTCCCTCTGCGTCACGTTCCAGCACCCGGGCGGTTGTCGTCCCCGCTTCGTAACGAAACGCCGGGGATTCATGCAGGCGTACCTGTACTCCCTTGCGGTCGGTCCCCACCCATAGGTTGCCGAATTTATCCGGCAGGACACAACGGACAAGTGCCGTCTCTCCTTCACCGAAACAAGGGAGTGCGACTTCTTTCAGGACATCGGAGCCGGGAACGACCGATTCGCTCCGTTCCGACAAAGGGAAACGGTTCAGGTCAAGCGTCCACAGTCCCATGTCACGGGTCGAAATCCACAGCGTATCCCGTTTGATAAGCAGTTGGCAAACAAGTCCCCGTATTCCCGATACCGGCACGGGGGCTTCACCTTGCGGCGGCAAATAGGCCAGGCCTTTCTCCGTACCGAGCCACAGGCGTCCTTTGCTGTCTTCTACAAGACTACGCACGCCGTCCTCGGCCGGAGAACGATCCGGGAAACAAACAATAACGGGAATATTCCGCACAGAGCGGTTCTTTAAGTCAATACGGGAGAGGCCGTTTCTGACATGTCCGGCGTAAAGCATGCTGTCGGCAGTCTCCAGCAGACACCACATGGCATCCGATACAAACGCCGGTAACGTATGGTGATTGATCAACGTGAAATCATCCGTCCGGCGATTATAATGACTGATTCCACCCATATAGGACGTCAACCAGATGCCGCCCGCACGCGATGGCGAAATAGAAGTGACACTGTTATCTACAATACAACCGGATCGCCCGTCCGACTGATAATGAGTAAAGACACCGGTCCGGTAATTGTATGCGTCCAATCCGTCACGCTGCGTTGCGATCCATATAACAGGCGCTTCCGGGTCGGGCCATACCTTGTTCAGATCATTTGCTATGATCCTTCCGGCTTCAGGATGCCGGCTGCGCGTAAACATCTGCAAACCGTTCCCGTCATACAAGGCCAAGCCTCCCGTAGTGGCCATCCAAACACGGCCTTCTTCGTCCTGCGCCAAGTCCATGACACAGTCGCTTCCCAGCCCTCGGCGCGTACCGAAATCCTCCCACTCCGACGGCTGCGCCGCAACAGAGATCAAACAAAGAAAACCGATAAGGCTATACAACCACCGCATCATCACACCTCCATGAATCAGTCCACAGGAACGCACGACGCATGCGCCGGATTTTCCTCTCCCCTGACACGCGAACACACCGCACCGTGACTAACGAAATTCGTCCTCTCCAACATTTTACGGGCGCAGGCATAGCCTTCTTCATAGAGAACGGTGAGTTTCTTTACGTCTTTCTCCATCCGCCCCACTTCTATAGGCCGTTCGGGCCGAATGGCCAGCACCCGTCCTTCTTCCTCCAGCCGTTCCACCATTTCCAATTGCCGGTTATAACATTCGCAGCGATGACTGAGTACTACCCGAAGACGCGGGAAACGTTTATAAATGAAATGCGGGATCTTGATGTCACGTTCCGACTTACGGTAACCCTTGTTGCGGGTCAGCACCACCACATTGTTCAGGAATCCCAAGTTTTGCGCCCGTTCCACAGGAATGGAGTCCACAATCCCCCCGTCCAGCATAGGCGTATGATCAACGAATACAACGGGACAGACATAGGGAAGACTACTGGATGCCTTGGCAATCAGCAGCAGACGCTCCCAGTTGCCTTTCTCCGTCAGGTAACAAGCCTGCCCAGTAAGGCAATTGGTCGTAACCATCTCAAATTCGCAAGGGTTACGACGATAAGCCTCAAAATCATACGGCACTATCTTCTCGGGAAAATCACGATAAAGCAAATGCTGGTCAAGGATGCTCCGCTGTGTCCACAAGTACTTCATACCGATATACCGGTATTTCTCCAGCAAATCAATGTTGCTGAATTTGGCCCGTCCCCGTTGCCCGCTCATATAAGACAGTCCGTTACAGGCTCCGGCAGATACCCCCACTATATAAGGGAAGCGTAATCCGCAATCCAGAAAGTAGTCCAGCACACCGCAAGTGAAAACTCCCCGCATGCCGCCTCCTTCCAGAACAAGCCCCGTTTTGTCGTTAATCTCCATACCTTATTAAAATTACAACAAAGATAGCCGTTTTTCAAAATAAAATAACTAATTTTGCCTCAATAAACCATTTATTAATCCTCTTTATCTATTTTTAATATGTTATTCAGCAAGCCTACCTATGTCGAACGCCGGGCGATATTAAAAAGCCGGATCAAAAGCGGCCTGATCCTCTTTTTCGGTAATAACGACTCTCCCGTCAACTATCCTTCTAACGTATATAAGTTCCGCCAGGACAGCAGTTTTCTATATTACTTCGGACTGCAGCGTGAAGGGCTGGTAGGAATTATTGATGTAGATGCCGACCGGGAATACCTGATTGGAAACGACATAGATATAGAGGACATCGTATGGTTCGGTTCCGTAGATAATGTACAGGCTTTGGCCGAACAGACCGGGATCTCCCATACCGCCCCCCTGTCGCAACTGGCTGTTATGATCGATCAGGCCCGGGCACAAGGTCGCCGCATTCACTTCCTGCCCCCCTATCGTCACAATACGATGATTCAATTAATGGACCTTACGGGCATTCATCCTTCCCGGCAACGCGAAGCGGCTTCACTGGAACTTATAAAGGCTGTTGTAGACCAACGGGCCGTAAAAAGCGCCGAAGAGATCGCCGAAATCGAGAAAGCCTGCGCCATCGGCTACGAAATGCACACAACCGCCATGCGGATGTGCCGGCCGGGTGTCACGGAGCAGGAAATCGCCGGTGCCATCAGCGGCATCGCCTCTTCCCGTGGATGTATCGTTTCTTTCCCCTCCATCTTATCCATGCACGGAGAGATCATGCACGGTTATCCTTCTCCCCGTCCGCTGGAAGCCGGGCGGCTGATGCTATGCGATGCCGGAGCCGAAACCAATGAGAACTATTGTTCCGACAACACACGCACCACCCCGATCAGCGGTACATTCGACCCACGCCAGCGGGATATATACAGCATCGTCGAGGCTTGTCACGACTACGCTATCGAACTGGCGCGCCCCGGCGTGAAATGGTGGGACGTACATATGGGTGTGGCCACTCTCATGACCGAACGCCTGAAAGAGCTGGGATTGATGAAGGGCGACACCGAAGAAGCGGTACGTGCCGGCGCACACGCCCTTTTCTTCCCTCACGGACTGGGGCACATGATGGGCATGGACGTGCACGACATGGAAGGGCTCGGCCAACAATATGTAGGCTTTGACGACGAAGTGCGCCCCTCCACCCAATTCGGTACCAACTGCCTGCGTTGCGGCCGTCGCCTGCAAGAAGGATGGGTTATGACCGACGAACCGGGCATCTACTTCATCCCGGCTTTGATCGACGACTGGAAAAACAAAGGTATCAACAAGGACTTCATTCATTTTGACAAACTGGAGGCTTACAAGGATTTCGGAGGGATCCGTATTGAGGATGACATCCTGATCACAGCCGACGGTTGCCGCTATCTCGGGAAAGACCGTATCCCCTATCACATTGACGAGGTAGAGGCATTTATGGCAGCAAACAAACAATAACAACATTATACACTATCTTATGAAAAGAACTTTATTAACTGCCGCGCTGGCGCTGTTTGCCATCGGCATGTCTGCTCAGGAGAACACCTCCTCCACCGAAGAAAAAAAGCCTGAGGGCTTCGTATTCACCACCGTCAAGGAGCTTCCGCATTCTCCCATCCGCAACCAGAATCAGAGCGGCACCTGCTGGTGCTTCAGTTCATTGTCGTTCTTCGAAGCCGAATTGTTGCGCATGGGCAAAGGACAGCACGACCTTTGCGAGATGTTCGTCGTACATAAAACAATGGAAGACCGCGCACAAGCCGCCGTACGCACCCACGGAGATGTTTCCTATTCTCAGGGAGGCAGTTTCTATGACGTAGTGTACTGTCTGGAAAACTACGGAATCTGCCCGCAGGAAGCCATGCCGCAACCCGGAACACTCTACGGCGACACACTTCCCAACCATAACGAAGTGGACCTTGTAGCCACCGCGTTCGTGAACGCATTGTCCAAAAGCAAATTAAAGAAACTTACTCCCGTGTGGCAACAAGCTTTCTCCGGTATCTACGACGCCTATCTCGGCAAGTGTCCCGAGAAGTTCACCTACCAGGGCAAGGAATATACACCGAAAGAATATGCCAAGAGCCTGGGATTGAACATGGAGGATTATGTATCGCTGACCTCTTTCACGCACCATCCTTTCTACAAGCCGTTTGTTATCGAAGTGCAGGACAACTGGCGTTGGGCACAGTCTTACAACCTGCCGCTGGATGAGTTCATGGCTGTATTCGACAATGCCATCCACAACGGTTATCCCATTGCCTGGGGCAGCGACGTAAGCGAAGCCGGTTTCACCCGCGACGGTATCGCCGTTATGCCGGATATGGAGAAAGCCGCCGATCTGACCGGCTCCGATGCCGCCCGCTGGCTGGGCCTCTCCCCCGCCGCCAAGCGCTCGGAAGCTACCAAGCAGCCTTCTCCCGAAATCAAAGTCACTCAGGAAATGCGCCAGCAGGCCTACGACAACTGGGAAACGACCGACGACCACGGCATGATGATCTTCGGTATCGCCAAAGACCAGACCGGCAAAGAATACTACATGGTGCAGAACTCTTGGGGACACGCCGGTAAATACAAAGGTATCTGGTATGCTTCCAAAGCTTTCACGGCCTACAAGACAATGAATATCCTTGTCAACAAAAACGCCATACCGAAAGCTACACTGAAAAAACTGGGGCTTAAATAAAGTAAAGGGGCCCGAATCCTAACAAGTTATAAAAAAAGCGCAGTTTATGAGTTTTTTCTCATAAACTGCGCTTTTTCTTGTATTTTTTTCCTACTTTTACGTATCATAAGGGGTGTAGCGTCTGGCCTGCACCCTTTTCACTGACGAAGAAGAAAGAAAAAATAATATATAAAATGAACTACAGATGGAACTACGAATCTCCTACCCCCGAACAACAGGAAGCAGCTAAAGCGTTGGCCAAGGAGCTCGGCATCAATCCGGTGCTGGGCAAATTGCTTCTGGATCGCGGCATCGGAAGTGCCGCCGAAGCCAGACGTTTTTTCCGTCCGCAGCTTAATGAGCTGCTGAATCCGTTCCTGTTTAAGGATATGGGCAAAGCTGTGAACAGGCTTAACGAAGCCCTGGGACGCAAGGAACGGATATTGGTTTACGGAGATTATGATGTAGACGGATGCACGGCAGTGGCACTCGTCTATAAATTCTTGCAACAATTTTATTCCAACATCGACTACTACATTCCCGACCGTTATGAGGAAGGATACGGCGTATCCGTCAAGGGAGTGGACTACGCCCGGGAAACGGGGGTCAAACTGATCATCGTGCTGGACTGCGGTATCAAAGCCGTGGAAGAGATTGCCTATGCCAAAGAACAGGGCATCGATTTCATCATTTGCGACCACCACGTGCCCGACGACATATTGCCCCCTGCCGTAGCCATCCTGAACGCCAAACGGCGGGATGCCACTTATCCTTACCCGCACCTGTCGGGATGCGGGGTAGGTTTCAAATTCATGCAAGCCTTTGCCCAAAGCAACGGAATCGAGTTCAGCCAGCTGATACCGTTGTTGGACCTGTGCGCCGTCAGTATCGCATCGGACATTGTGCCCATCCTGGGCGAGAACCGTATCTTGGCCTATCACGGTCTCAGACAGCTCAACTCCAACCCGAGCATCGGTCTGAAAGCCATCATCGACATCTGCGGCCTGACCGACCGTGAGATTACCATGAGCGACATCATTTTCAAGATCGGTCCCCGCATCAACGCTTCCGGCCGTATCCAAAACGGGAAAGAAGCCGTTGCACTGCTCATCGAACGGGATTATAACCCGGCGTTCGAGAAGGCCGCACAGATCAATTACTACAACGAACAGCGAAAGGATCTGGACAAATCCATGACGGAGGAGGCCAACTCCATTGTCGACAAGCTGGACCACAGCCGCGAACAGCGCTCGATTGTCATCTACAACGAAGAATGGCACAAAGGCGTTATCGGCATCGTAGCTTCGCGTCTGACCGAAGTCTATTACCGTCCTTCGGTAGTACTGACCCGCACCAACGACCTGGCCACGGGTTCAGCCCGTTCGGTAGCCGGTTTCGACGTGTACAAGGCGATTGAAAGTTGTCGCGACCTGCTTGAAAATTTCGGCGGACACACATACGCCGCAGGCCTTTCGATGAAAGTGGAGAACGTACCCGAGTTTACCCGACGCTTCGAGGCATACGTAGAGCAGCATATTCTGCCCGAACAGACGTACGCGATACTCAATATCGACGGCAAACTGGACTTCCGGGAAATCACCCATCGGTTCTACAACGACCTGAAACGCTTTATGCCATTCGGCCCTGAAAATCCCAAACCGCTGTTCTGTACGCTCCGGGTGTACGACTACGGCACCAGCAAAGTGGTGGGCCGCGAGCAGGAGCATATCAAACTGGAACTGGTGGACAACAAGAGCAACAATGTCATGAACGGTATTGCCTTCGGACAAAGTTCGCAGGCCCGGTACATCAAAACCAAACAGGCCTTCGACATTTGCTATACCGTAGAGGAGAACACACACAAACGCGGTGAAGTGCAGTTGCAAATCGAAGACATACGCCCCACCGGCAAAGAATAACGCATCCGGCTCAGCCCAACCATTCATGGAAGACGACCGTTACCTTTCCATCCTGCGCCGGTACTGGGGATATGCCGATTTTCGCGGCATACAGCGCGACATCATCGAAAGCATCGGCAGCGGACACGACACCTTGGGACTGATGCCTACAGGCGGCGGCAAGTCGGTGACTTTCCAGGTACCGGCCTTGGCGCAGGAGGGCATCTGCCTTGTCGTCACACCGCTCATCGCTTTGATGAAAGACCAGGTACAGCAGCTGCGCCGGCGCGGCATCAAAGCGGCGGCCGTCTACTCCGGTCTTTCGCGCGAGGAAATTATCGTCACGTTGGAGAACTGCATCTTCGGAGGCTACAAATTTTTGTACATCTCGCCCGAGCGACTGGCCTCCGAGCTGTTTCAGACCAAGCTACGGCACATGCAGGTGAGCTTTATCACGGTGGACGAAGCACACTGCATCTCGCAATGGGGCTATGAATTCCGCCCGTCCTACACGCAAATTGCCGGCATCAGAGAGCAGCTTCCCGATGCGCCGGTACTGGCCCTGACCGCCACAGCCACGCCGGATGTAGTGACGGACATACAGCGGCAACTGAAATTCCGCGAGGCAAACGTATTCCGCATGAGCTTCGAGCGTGCCAACCTGTCGTATGTAGTGCGCCCCACGGAAGACAAAAATGCGGAACTTTTCCACATACTGAGCAGTGTGAGCGGACCGGCCATCGTATACACGCGTAGCCGCAAGGGCACCAAGGAACTGGCCGGCGAACTGACCGCCCAAGGATTCTCCGCCACCTTCTACCATGCCGGCTTGAATGCAGCCGAAAAGGACCGCCGCCAGGATGAATGGCAACAGGGCCGGACACGTGTGATGGTGGCCACCAATGCGTTCGGCATGGGCATCGACAAGGCGGATGTACGCCTGGTGGTGCACATGGAGCTGCCCGACTCACCGGAGGCTTATTTTCAAGAAGCGGGACGCGCAGGACGCGACGGACAAAAGGCATACGCCGTGCTGCTCTACCACAAAGGCGACCGCAGCAAACTGTTGCGCCGCATCCCCGACACCTATCCCGATCCGGCCTTTATCCGCACCGTCTACGAGCATCTTTGTTATTACTACCAACTGGCCATGGGAGACGGCTTCAACGTCACCTATGAATTCAATCTCGACGAATTCTGCCGCAATTTCAAGCACTTCCCCGTGCCCGTCGAAAGCGCCTTGCACCTGCTTAGCCGAGCCGGATACATCGAATACACCGAAGAACAGGAAAACGCCTCCCGGCTGATGTTCCTTCTTCGACGCGACGACCTGTACCGCATCCGGGAACAGAGCGCCGGACACGAACGCCTCATCCAGTGGGTGCTGCGAAGCTACGGAGGCCTGTTCAGCGATTACGTCTATATCGACGAGAATCTGCTGGCCCGGCTGACCGATCAGACACCGCAACAGGTATACGAACAGCTCACGGCCCTGAGCCGGCAACGTATCCTGCATTACATCCCGCGCAAACGCACGCCTTACATCACCTTCACATGCAAACGGATGGAAACCGAACGCATCGTCTTTCCACCGGCCGTCTACGAAGACCGGAAGAAGGCTTACAAAGAACGTATCGACGCCATGCTGACTTATGCCACAGAGGAAGACCGGTGTCGCAGTATGTTGCTGCTGCACTATTTCGGCGATACCGATGCCGCCCCCTGCGGCCACTGCGACGTGTGTCTGCAACAGCACAATAGCGGGTTGCGGCACGGAGAGTATGAAAGCATCCGCTCACATATCCTGCGACAGACGGAAGGGCAAAGCATTCCGCCCGACGAGATTCGGATCGACGGACACTCCCGGGAAGATATCCGGGCCGTACTCCGCTTCATGGTGCAGGAAGAAGAACTGGTGCTCCGGGACGGGACCGTCAGCCGACAGCCGGGCATCCCCCAATAACCAATTGAACAACCACCTTTCACCCTTAACCCCTAACCGATCATGAACCACACGACGCCCCGAAAATGGTGGACTGTAGCCGCCACAGCTGTTCTTCCCCTCTCTGCGAACGCACAGACGGCACAAACGCCGGATACCCGCCAACCGGACAAGCCCAACATCATCCTGTTTCTGGTAGACGATATGGGCTGGCAAGACACGTCGGTCCCCTTCTGGAACCGGCGTACATCCTACAACGATACTTTTGAAACGCCTCACATGGAACGCCTTGCCGCCCGAGGCATGAAATTTACCCAGGCCTACGCTTGCAGCATCAGTTCGGCCACCCGATGCAGTCTGCTCACCGGGGCCAATGCCGCCCGTCACGGCGTGACAAACTGGACCCTGGAGAAAAACCGAAGCACGGACCTGAAAAGCCCTACGGTGATTACCGACGGCTGGGACGTCAACGGTATATGCCGCGTGCCGGGCACCCCGTCCACCTATGTCAGTCCGGCTTTCGTCGACAAGCTTCGCCAAGCCGGCTATCACACCATCCACTGCGGCAAGGCACATTTCGGCGCCATCGACACCCCGGGCGAAAGTCCTCATCACTGGGGCTTTGAGGTAAACATTGCCGGACATGCCGCCGGAGGACTGGCCACTTATCTGAGCGAGAAAAACTACGGCCACACGCGGGACGGCCGTCCCTATGCCCTGAATGCCATACCGGGCTTGGACAAATACTGGGGCACAGGGGTGTTCGCCACCGAAGCGCTCACGCGCGAAGCGATCAAAGCCCTCGACAAATCCCGGCAATACGAACAGCCTTTCTTTCTGTATATGGCTCATTATGCCGTACATATCCCCATCGACAAAGACATGCGTTTCTATCCCAAATACCGCGACCGTGGACTGAGCGAGAAGGAAGCGGCCTACGCCTCGCTCGTCGAAGGGATGGACAAAAGCCTTGGCGACCTGATGAACTGGGTGGACGAGAACGGATTGACGGACAACACCATCATCCTGTTCATGAGCGACAACGGCGGACTGGCCACCGACCCGGGCTGGCGCGACGGACAACCGTACACGCAAAACCATCCGCTCGACTGCGGCAAAGGCTCGCTCCACGAAGGAGGCATACGCGTCCCGATGATCGTATCATGGCCCGGAGTGACCGCCCCCGGAAGCACATGCGGAAGGTATGTGATCATCGAGGACTACTATCCTTCACTGCTCGACATGGCCGGGGTGAAAACGTCCGGTCGTAACAAGGGGGTCGACGGGCGCAGTTTCGTACCGTTGCTGCGGCAAACCGGCGACCCGTCCAAGGGCAGAGCCCTCATCTGGAACTATCCTCATATCTGGGGGAACAGCGGACCGGGCATCAACCTGAACTGCGCCATACGCAAGGACGAATGGAAACTGATCTATTATTACGAAACCGGACGAAAAGAGCTATTCAACATACCGGACGACATCGGTGAAACAAAGAATCTGGCTTCGCAGCGTCCCGACATCGTGAAACGCCTTTCGGCCGAACTGGGGAAAGCGCTCCGCAAGATGAACGCTCATCGCCCCACCTTCAGAGCCAGCGGGAACCCCTGTCCCTGGCCCGACGAAATACAGGTGCCCCGAAACGGCGAATAAAAGAGCAGCCGAGGGCCGCCTCTTGACAAGAGCCTAAAAATGTTGTATATTTGCCATATCGAATCAAACAAAACATCCGAATCATGGCCGCACATCGTCAACATATTTCATTCTATTTCTTATCCCCGAGCTATTCCGCCGTAAGAAAGAGACGATCGCTGCGCCCGGTTACCGATAAATAGAGGCAAGCACATACATGCAAAGCCCTCGGTTTGTATGAAACAAACCGAGGGCTTTTTCGTTGATTTTCCTGCGCAGGCCGCTCGTTTCTGCTGCGCACCGCTGCAAAAAGTCGTGAGCAAACCGTAACAACGCGGCGGGCAACACTGCCGAACGGGCTCCCGGACAGGCCGAAAACCGAGGGGCACCGCTTCACATACGCTCCTTATCGGGCTTTCTTCGTGCCGGAGACAAGACAGCAAGAGTTAGTCATTCTTCAGGAAAATTCCTAATCCTGACATATTCTCACCATGCCGCCGCCTCCAATTCAGCCTGCGCCTGCCGGAAATCCCGTTCGGCGGCCCAGGCCTGCTCCATGGCTTCGTACAACTGCCCCACTTCCGTGAGATAGTCCAGCAGGCTCAGACTACCGGCTTCCAGCGCCTTTCGCAACAGCGGAGCGGAGTTGGCCTGCTGCAAAGCATTCCGGTAATCGGTTGCCACCGCCTGCAAAGCCAATGCCCTACGGTAAAGCCCTTCCAGCCGTACCCTTAACTGCAACCGGGCGTCCGCCTCACGGTGCTGCGCCGCCACCACAGCGGCCCGTCCCTGCTTCAGACGTGTCTTCGTGCCCCACAGCGGCACGGACAGACCTACCGCCACGCCCCGGAAGCCCTCACCGGTGGTCCGTTCGGACATGTAGCCCACCGACAGCGGCGGAATGGCCTCCCGCCGGATGCGACGCATCTGCTCCCGGTTCAGCGCCACATCCTCACCGGCCTGGCGCAAAAGCGGATGCACGGTCGCCACACCGGCATACCATGTATCGAAGTCTTCCGGCAGCAGGTGACGTTCGTCGTACATCGTGTCGGCGAAGAGCACCTCCTTACCTCCGTTCAGCGCGCGCAACTCGTCCAACAGCAACTGCCGTTCGGCCTCGGCCCGGGTCCGGTCGGCCCGACAAGCCACGGCATTCATCCGGGCCTTGTTCACTTCCAGGCTCGTGGCGGCTCCCCGTTTCAGTTTGGTTTCATACCCCTCGACCAGTTGTTGCGCCTCTTCCGCCCTGACGGACAGCATGCGCACATTGCGGTTGGCAAAAACCACATCCAGCAAACGACGTCCGGCTTCCAGACGCACAGCGTTCCGGTCCTGCCGGTATTGCCATCCGGCCATTTTGTCCCGGCTCCGCGACACACGACGCTTGCTGCCCGTCAGCGTAGCCCAGTCGAGCGTCTGCATCACGGATACATCCTTGCGCACATCACCGCTCCCTTGCGTGCCCCACAGGTAATGAAACTCCACTTCCGGGTCGCTCCACGCCCGCTCGGAACGGTTCTCCAACCGCTGCACCTCCTGTTCGGCCCGTAAAGTCCGCAACAGGGTATTATTGTTCTCAATGGTATCCAGCCAGGCCTCCAACCGGTCCGAGGACTGTGCCGATGCGGGCAGGGACCCCGCGAACAGCAACACCGCCGCTCCCGCAACGCCCGTAAGCAGACGGCGCCCCCGTCCGTCCCCGTCCGGTGCCGGACGTTCACCGCCCTTTCCGCTACGGTGTTGAACGATCAGATACATCACCGGTATGACAAATCCGTTCAACAACGTACTGCTCAACAGACCGCCCAGCATCACCTTGGCCATCGGGCTTTGTATCTCATTACCGGGAAGATCGTCGCCTATGACCAACGGGATCAAGGCCAAGGCCGAAGTAAGCGCCGTCATGATGATAGGATTCAACCGGTCGGCCGACCCCTGAAGCACACTTTCGGACAAGCTCATTCCTCCACGATGCAGATCGTTGTATCTGTCGATAAGCAAAATACCGTTGCGAGTGGCAATGCCGAACAAGGATATGAAGCCGATCACCGCCGGAATGCTCACCACCCCGTCGGACATCCAAAGGGCAAGCACACCGCCAATCAGCGCCAACGGCAGATTAAGCAACACCACTCCGGCCTGAGGCAGACTGCGAAACTGATAATAAAGCAAGACAAAGATAATGAATACGGACAGCAAGGACGTCAGGCCCAACATACGCGAGGCAGCTTGCTCGCTTTCAAACTGTCCGCCATATTCCACCCGGTAACCGTCGGGCATCGGTACTTCGCGTTCGATACGTTCCCGAATATCGTTCACCACGCTCCGCAAATCACGACCGGCCACATTGGCCGAGATCACGACTTTACGCGCCACATTCTCACGATTGATGGTATTGGGACCGACAGCCGAGGTAATCTCGGCCAATGTCTCCAGCGCCACCTTCCCGGACGGCGTATCCACCGTCAACCCGCGAATAGCCGCCAGAGTGGCACGATGCTCCTCGTCCGCTTTCACCGTCAGGTCGAAAGCCCGGTCGTCTTCATACACCTGCCCGACCACACGGCCCCCCAGCCAGACCTCTACCCAGTCGGCAAATTCCGCCGGACTTACACCGTATTTGGCCAGCATCGCCCGGCGGGGCTTGATGCGAAGCTGAGGACGTTCCACCTGCTGCTCCACATTCAGATCGGCCACTCCTTCCACATCGGACACAGCCGCCTTGATGCGGTTACCCAACCGATACATCCGGTTCAGATCCGGGCCGAACAGTTTAATGGCTATATTGGCCTGCGTACCGCTCAACATAGCGTCGATGCGGTGCGAAATGGGTTGCCCGATTTCCACATTGACACCCGCCAGACCGGACAGTTTGTGACGCACCTCGTCCATAACCTCCGCCCGACTGCGTCCGGTCAGTTCAAAAGGAGCTTCGATCTCGGAGGTGTTTACTCCCAGCGAATGCTCGTCCAACTCGGCACGTCCCGTCTTCCGGGCCACAGTGACGATCTCGGGAACCGACAACAGCAAGCGCTCCGCTTCGCGCCCGATACGGTCGCTTTCTTCGAGCGAAACACCGGGCAACGTACTGACATTCACAGTAAAGGAGCCTTCATTGAAAGGAGGAAGGAAACTTCTTCCCAAGGTAAAGAATACCCCTAACGCCAAAGCCACAGCCAGTCCCGTAGCCGCCAACACCGTTTTGCGATGACGCAAAACCCCTTGCAGCAAACGTACGTAGCCGCCTTTCAAACGACACACCCAACGGGGTTCGCCGACCGGTTTCGAAGCGGAGCGTTTGCCACCGGTTCCCAGCATGTAGCTGCACAAAACAGGAGTGAGCGTAAGCGCCACCGCCGTACTGGCAAACAACGACACGATAAAAGCCACTCCTAACGGCATCAGCATGCGCCCCTCCATACCGGAAAGAAAGAACAGGGGCATAAAGCTGGCCACTATGATAAGCGTACTGTTAAGAATGGGAATACGCACCTCGCGCGAAGCCTCGAACACAACCTGCCGCACGGAAAGGCGTTCCGCCTCGGGACGCTGACGATTTTCCCGCAAACGCCGGAACACATTTTCTACGTCTACAATCGCATCATCCACCAGCGAACCGATGGCAATCGCCATACCGCCTATACTCATCGTGTTGATGGTAAGCCCCATGCCATGCAGTACGAGCAGCGTAACCAACAAAGCCAACGGAATGGTAAGCAAAGATATAACCGTAGTGCGGACGTTCATCAAAAACAAAAAGAGTATAAGAGCCACAAACAGACCTCCTTCGAAAAGAGACTGACGGATGTTGCCGATGGCACTTTCGATAAAACGGCTCTGACGGAAAATACGGCGGTCCAGATGAACATCGGCGGGCAACTCGCCTTTTAGTTCGTCCAAAGCCTGGTCCAGTTTATCGGTCAGGTCTAATGTACCTACATGTGCCTGCTTGGTGACGGTAACGATAACCGCCGGTTTCAGGCGGTTCGAGGCTGTCCCCGTGCGGGGTGACTTGGCACCGGTAACGACACGGGCCACCTGCCCCAGCAGCACCGGAGCATCACCGGCCTGCTTCACGACGGTCTGGCTCAGTTCTTCAGTCTGCCGGGTATGAATCACACCTCGAACAATATACTCGTTGCCGTATTCATACAGCACCCCTCCCGAAGCATTCCGGTTCATACCGTCTACGGCTGTCAGCACTTCGGTCAGCGAAACCCCGTAATACCTCATCCGGTCGGGGTTGAGCAGTATCTGGTATTCGCGGGCATCACCGCCCAGCACGGAAACAGCCGCCACGCCGCCCGTAGCCAACAGGCGGGGACGCAAAGTCCAGTCGGCCAATGTACGCAGATCCTCCAATGAAGTGGTATCAGCCGTAAGCCCGACAATCATCACCTCGCCCAGGATGGAAGACTGAGGCCCCAGTACGGGACGCTCCACTCCCACCGGCAACCGGCCTTCCATTTCCGATAGTTTTTCGGAAACGATCTGCCGCGCCCGATAAATATCGGTTCCCCAGTCGAATTCCACCCATACTACCGAAAATCCGGTAGTGCTCTGCGAACGTACCCGACGCACACCGGCTGCCCCGTTCACAGCCGTCTCCACCGGAAATGTCACCAGCCGCTCCACTTCTTCCGGTGCCATGCCGCCGGCCTCGGTCATTACCGTCACGGTAGGGGCATTCAGATCGGGAAACACATCCACTTCCATCGTAAAAGCCATATAGAGACCACCGACTACAATCAGCACGGCAGCCAATAACACAACCAGCCGGTTGTGCAGTGAGAAACGAATGATTTTATTCAGCATATTCTACCCTCCTCTTCTGCATCAATGATTATGATTGTGGGCCGGAATGGCAGCCGAAGCGCCGACCAGTTTCACGCGGACAGCCCCTTGCGTCACAACACGCTCACCGCCACGCAATCCACTACGTATCTCCACGCTGATGCCGTCGTCATCCCCGAGAACGACTTCCTGCCTTCGGTAGCTATCGGCATCCTCCTGCACATACACGAAATACAAGCCTTGTTCTTCCGTCAATGCCTGCCGGGGCAAAGTCAGTACGGACGGGCGTTCCGCTCCCAACAGCCATACCTCGGCATAACTGCCGGGCAGCACGGAACCGACATTGTCGAATTCGAACGTAACAGGCAGGTAAAAAGCCCCCGGCGCCAAGGTGCGCCCTGTCGAAAGCAACCGACCGTTCAAACTGTCCAGGCGCAACACCTCTTCCGAAGAAGCCGTACGGAAATGAGCGCTGCGCACAGTTGACAGCCAAGCAGCCGACGAAGCAGGCACTTCTGCCTGTAAACGCAAGCGGCGGTTCTGGGTAATCACCATCAAAGGCTGACCGAGCGCGACATATTCGCCCGCATTCACCAGACATTGTTTCACATATCCGCTGATAGGAGCCGTCACTTGTATGCCTCCGGCTACCTGGCGCCCGACCGTACCGGCCACGGCAGCCTTCGCCGTGGCATATCGCAGGCGTGCTTCCTCCAGCTCGCGATCGCTGATAAGCTTGTCTTGCGACAGTGCCTGGGCACGCTCCCATTCCCGATGGGCAGCCTCGTAATCCAGACGTGCTTTCTCCGCCGGATCACCGTCCGTCAGCTCTCTCGCCGACAGGCGGACAAGCACTTGCCCGCTCCGCACCGCCGTCCCGTCGGGAAATCCGTTTCCGGGCAAACTCACCAAACCGGCAGCCGTTGCCGAAACCACCTGTTCGTCTCCAACGGCGGACTGAATCGTACCGCTTACTTTATAAACAGGTGAAAAGGGCCCCGGCGTCACCACTTCCGTGCGTACTCCGGCGGCACGAGCCTCCTTTTCGTGCCACACAATTTCTTCTCCATGCGCCGGTTCACCGGCTTCAGGCGACGTTGCCTTCGAGGATTCGGCTGCATGATCGTGTTTCTCATGGGAACCGCATCCCAACAGAAGCATCCCCGCCAAGAGGAATGTTCCCCGGATAATTTTTGTCTTATTCATATCTTTTTTCTTTTTATAATGTAAAGCCGGACCGTTCTTGGGCTGTTGATCACTTACACGCCTCGGTCAGGCACGGCGTACTTTGTTCACGGATACGATTATCTTGCTCTCGGGAGCAAAAATAATCATTTCCCGATGCAACCGAATTGCAAACAGCACACTCCGGTCGTGTAAACAGCACACCATCTATTAAATAAAGGAACAAACACTTCTTTCTGGTTCAGTAGCAAATCAGTGGGGATAAGCATACAAGTTGGCAATACGGAAAAGAAAGAACCTTTTGTCTGCCACTCCTCTCAGATTGGCTCGAAACAGTTTGATTTTGGCATTGAAAGCCTCAGCCATTGCATTTGATGAACGATTGTTGTAGAAGTTCAATATTTCATTATAATCCTCAAATTCGCAGCCAATCCGTTTGCTCGAACCGATTTAATTGTTACGCG
>ERZ778515.264-NODE-264-length-46968-cov-14.859357_pt1 | contig 46968 bp, 45 predicted proteins | sample MGYA00510343_ERZ778515 | MGnify/ENA primary metagenome ERZ778515 (study PRJEB29527, sample SAMN07138965) | mouse gut metagenome | material: feces | host: mouse | place: China:Nanjing | collected 2016-01-25 ...
ATCCCAATCCACCAACACACAAACCATACACATACAGCTTTCTTTATGTCAATCGGATATTCCGATTGACATCATAAAGCGACAAGTCGCTTTATGAAAAGAAAGCTGTATGTGTATGGTTTGTGTGTTGGTGGATTGGGAAGTGTGGTAACTATGTGTGTGAGCTTACATTAAATCCGAGTATTCTCTGAAATTTCCGCATTCTTTTCAACTAATGGGATTTTATTTAGTGCAATATTTTATGTGTAAATTTGTTCTTTCTCTAGTTCAAAATTTATTAAAAAAATACAAGATTTTATTTAAAAAATTAAGTTTATTTTGTTTAATTTATGTTAAAATATTTATTGGAATTTAAAGAGAATATCGGAGCTGAAATGTCAAGTGTTGAATTTGAAAAATATAATGAAATGAGTTTAAAAAAATTAGTTAGTTTTCTTGAAAAAGAGAGTATTAAATTTAAAGATTTGGAATCAAATTTTACAAAAAAGATTCAAGAGAAAAGTGAGTTAATTTCTCATCTGAAACAGATAATTAAAGAGAGAATTGATAGTGAGAATTAGGGAGATTTGATTCGGAGAGTGTTAAATGTTACTTGCGGTAGTGTTTTCTATTATTTGAATTTATATTTTCTAAAAAATTGATAATTTTTTCTTGGATTGGTGGCAATTTATATCTGATTACATCTTCTATGATTCCCAAATTTAAGCCATCATAATCGTGTGAAGCAATATTTCTAATTGCCCTTAATCCTCTTATATCCTCTTTAGTAAATATTTCTGTCAAATTTATATCAAAATCATCCTGTATTTTTTGGAGGTTTTCATTAATAACTACGAGGTGCATTATAATGGCTGGTTGTTTTTCTTTGACATCTCCAAGAGCTTTGACTATTCCTATTTCATTACAAATTTCAAAAATATAAGTGATTCTCTCTTTTATATCGGATAATCTTTCTAGGCTTTCTTGATTAAACATAAATTGCGTCTTTCAAAAGCTTTTTCTTTCTTTCTTCATTCATAGAAAAAGTATCACAAATATCTACCTGAATCTTAAAGTGTTTCATTATTTTTTGTCTTAAATTATCTAAATAAATTACACCTTCAAAACCTCTAAATTTTTTTAGGAATTTTTCACTTGAGCAGATAACTATATCTATATCACTTGCTATATCCGCCTTATCTTTTGCATAACTGCCAAAAAGTCCTATCTCCACAATACCATCTTGGTTTAATTCTTTTTTAATACTACTAAGATATTTTAAGATTTTTTCTTTTTTGAGGTTGAGCATCAAATCCCTTACCTTATTACTCTTTCGACTATTTTATTTTTATGCTTAAACATTCATCTCTGCAGTTAGGTTCATTTTTAAAATCCTCTAATGCAGTGAGGTATTGCTCTATTCTTTGTCTTGGAACATCAAAAATTTCACTTAAAAGCGTATTAACTTCTTTCTTTCTTTTTTCTGAATATAGCAGGACATAATCCCAATATACCAAAATAAAACTACATAAATAATTTTGTATATTCTCATCTCTCTGTTTATCTTTTAAAAATTGTCGGCATCTCTTATCTAAATACCCTTCCATAGAATAATAATCATCAGGCTTCATTTTTTGCCTTTAAAACTCCTTTGGCATAGGCAATAATATTAAAATTTTCTATATCTGTATTTACACCTACTATGCGCATAAAGTTTTCATCACAAATTCCCTCTAGGATATTTCTAAGTGCAATTGAGGAGTAGAATACTTTTTCATTGTATTCTCTATGGTCTGTATCCTCTGCGATTCTTTTTTCTGCAGTTTGAATAACCTCTCGCAAAACTTTGATATACTTTCTCGCCTTTTGTCTATCTGATGTTACGCTCAAATATTTCCCTTCAGACAGAAATGTGCAACTAAGTAACAAATTCGCCTCATAAATACTATTGCATAAATGAACATAATCTTTGATTTGTTTTAATTTCTGCTGTTTGGGCAAATCTATAGTCTGTTGTGATTTTGCTGTATGCTTAGACAAATTTGCATTAATATAGTTTGCATTTAATTCACTTGCTCCACCCAACATTAGAATACCTGCTAATGCATAAGAAACTACATTGGAAAACAATTTATTAGCTGATTTTTTTGTTTTCATTTTTTGAATTACTCTTCCCACCAATTTATATAGAATTTTAAATTTAATTCACTTAAAAACTTGTAAAAACGCAAATTTGTTTGAGAAAAAAAACATAAAAGAATACAGGTTTAAAAATATTTACCTCTCCCCAATCACTCTTTTTGAGTGTTGTTTTCTTTGGATATTTATCATATTTTGTTCTAAGATTTTCATTCTATTTGTTAGATTATCTTGTATTGTAAAATCTTTAATTTCTATTTTAGTTTTAGTAATCTCTTGAGTATTTGGATTTTTGTCTTGTGAATTTTTTGCAAGATTCTCATTCTTGGATTCTAAATCTTTGCTTTTTTCTTGCAAATCCTCTTTTGTGGATATATCTTGTGCTTCTTTTTGTAATGTCGGTTGTTCTAAGTGATCATTTTCAGGTTCTCTTGTTTCTTTTGCTAAATCTGTCTTGGATTCTTTCGGCAAGGATTCAGCAGACAAAGAGGATTCATTCTCGCAATTTTTAGTAATACAATTAATTTGCAATTTTCCTTTCTCATCTAAATGCTTGGGATATTGCGGAATTAAATGGGCGATTTCTTTGCTGTCCATATCTATTTTAATCCCCTCTTTTCTCTTTTCTTGTCTGATTCTAAAGATGTCATTTATATTTAACAAGTCTTGCTTTAACATAGCGATTAAAGGTTTCCTATCATAATTCTCTATTGTATGATTTGCTAGGAATCTGCTCTTAACTCCTAGAATATCCTCACACTTTTTTAATTCCTCTGTTTTCTTTTCCAATAGACTAGAAACCTTATCAAATGTGTTTTTGAGTTTGGTTAGTATAGAGCTTATTTTAAATGGGTCTGTTACTAATAGATTTCTATGCGATTCTAAGTGTAGATTTTTGGGATAAAATCTTTTATTGTTTTTTGTGATAATCACGCCTTTGAAATAAATATCATCACCACTAACACTTATTAGAAAATTTAATTTTATATCATTTGCGGATAAAAACTCTATTTCGCCAACATTATTTTTTCTGCCATTGTCCTTAAGGATTCTTTCTTTTGATTCTAAAGTAAAAAATTCATCGGGTTGCCTTAGCATTTGTATAATTTTAGATTGTATTTTTTCGCTAATGGCATTAAAATCTTTTTCGCTTTGCATTTCTTTTTGTTTTTTTGTAGTCTTAATACCCAAGACTTCTACTTCATAATTTTCTTTTAAAAAGCTTTTGTTATTAAACATTTCCCGCAGAGCTTCTACTTCTCCTTTTAGCTCTTGTGCTTTAGGTGTTTCTTGTTTGATTGTTTTTTCTGCATTGATGATACTTATTTCATAATATCTTTTGTATTCCTCCTCATTTTTTAAAAGATTCTCTATTTTGTATTTTTCTAAAATAAAAGGGTTTCCTGTGGCAATCGCTTTCATTTCTGCAATGTTTGCCATTTCCTCATCTATTGCACTAAAAACCCTTGTTTGCTCTAATACTTCTGCTTTTTTCATTTGACTTAGGGGTTTAAGCTTTTGTTCGTTAATTTGAAACATTCTTGCGTCATAAGTTTGCTCTGTGGCGTATCTATAATGTGCTATTTCAAAATTTTCAGGGTCTAGCGTAAAAAATACATTGCCTTGTCTGATTCCTCTACCTGCCCTTTGCGTTAGTTCGCTTGGCTTCCACGGGCAATCTAATTCGTGCATTGCAACAATGCGTTCTTGCACATTCGTTCCTGTGCCTAGCTTTGCAGTTGAACCAATGAGTATGCGCACGATTCCAGCATTAACTTTTTGAAATAAATTATCTTTTTCTTTGTCGCTTTTAGCGTCTCCGATAAAGGCAATTTCATTTTGTGGGATTCCTTTTTTTACAAGTTTCTTTAAAATATCGCTATATACATCAAATTTACTCGTTTGATTAATTAATTCCTCAATTGTATAGACTTTCTCCACAATTTTTTCTCTATGTTTTTTACCAAATTCATCAGTGTATTCGTTATAAAGGAATTTCCCCTCATCATCTTTTGCAAATTCTCTATAATAACTTCTAATTTCAACTCCCTCATTATCATATTCAGTAAAGTATTCTAGCCCTTTTTCTTTTGCAATGTCTTCTAAATTTATTTCTGTGGATTCGTTTTTTAATATATCTATTTTTTGAGACTTAAGCTTTGATACACCCAAATCACAAAAGATTAATTGCGTGTTCCTTTCATATCTACTATCATTGTAATGCTCCATTACTTTGTCTATACATTGATTGATTTTGGATTGTTGATAATCGTTTGTCAAAGGGTCAATGAGTCTAAAATCAAGTGCTGCTTTTCTAGCCTCGCTTGTGCAAACCAATATATTGTTTCTTTGGGGGTCGTCTTGTATATGATTCATTCTATCTATAATACTGCCCTTATTATAGTTTCCAAACTCATCTTCAACGCCTATAAAGTTTGCTATTGCTTCACTTCTAGGTGCTATTACATTGATTGCGCCTCCATTTTTTACCTTTGGAACGAGTTTCCCACTTATCTTTTCTATATCTTCTGTGCTTACTATGTCGGCATTTTGTTTGTAGATATTCATAAGTTCTGGAGCATTAATAAGACTTGACAATCTTGTAACTAACGCATAATTAATACCGCTACTATCTAGCTCTTCGCTCAACTGAATTTTGGTAAAAGCTCTTTGCCAATCATCAAATCTCTCTAGGTGCAGTTTTTCTAAAACTTCTGGTTGTAAATATCTTTGCATTGTGTAAAACTCTGCAATAGAATTTGAAATAGGTGTTCCTGTGAGAAAATATAGTTTAAAACCTTTGTTATTGTGAATATATTGCGTAGCGCAATACATTTTCATAGCTTTTTTGCTCTCTTGTGTTGGGATTCCTCTAATATTCTCTTGCGTGGTTGTGATAAAGAGGTTCTTAAAATAATGTGCTTCATCAACAACTAGGCAATCGATTCCTAAATCCTCAAATGCTATTTCCTCATCGTATTTTTTACCAATCGCTTGTTTTTCTAGCTTATTTTCTAATGTTCTAATGCGATTTTCAATGTATCTGCTTTTCCTTTTTTCTTCTTTTTTATTTCTTGCTACTTTCTCTATTTCTAATTGAGTTCTTAGATTATCTATTTCGTTAGATAGGATTTCCCTTTGGAAAGATTCCATTACATTGAGATTCTCAAATGTAGAGTGCTTCATAACAATGGCGTCAAAGTCCCCATTTCTCGCACGATACAAGAATTCTTTTCTATCTTTTTTGCTGTTAATCTTATCTCCTACTAGAATCTTTGCGCTAGGATATGCCCTAATAAATTCTGCTCCCCACGCTGTGCTAAGATGATTTGGCACAAGCACTAATGCTTTTTTAATGCAATGCATTCTAATTTGTTCCATTACGAGCGCAATTCCTGCTAAGGTCTTACCCGCTCCTACCTCGTGGTCTAAAAGTAGAGAATTATTCATTATGCCTTTAAAAATTGCATTTTTCTGATGAGTTCTTAGATTAATATCTTTATTAAGCAATGGGGTTTCTAACATATCCTCAAACTCTAAGCGATTGTTAGAAAAAATGTTGATGGTGTCGTTGTAGATTCTTTCTATTACTTCTCTATATGCTTGTTTTTTAAAGAGAAATTCTGCAAACAAATCTTTAATTCTACTCGCATTTCTTAAAGCTTTGCTTGTTGGTGCTTGTTCTACTACTCTTATAGTTCTATCATCTGCTGTTTTTTCAATGTGATAGACTTCAAGGCTTTTATTGTTGATGGTTGTCTCTAATATTTCACGCAAAGAAAAAAACATTTTATCATCTAATCTTTGCACTTGTAAGCTTTCCCCCAAATCATTCAAATCATTGCTTCCTATTTCTAATCCATCGGACTTTTTGAAGCTTTCAATCGTGTAATAGGAATAGACATTTGAAATTTCTACTACAATCTCATCGGGATTGTTGAAAAAACTCTCACGAATGAAGTCTTTGTAAATTGCCAAAGGAATAAAGTTTGCCCCAAAATTGATTTCTATATCATTGTAAGCGATGTCTTTTGGAAAATTTTCTCTTAAGAGGTTAAGCAATCTTTCTTTATCAAAGAGATTCCATACTTCTTTGAGTCCTGTATCGTTTTGGTTGTCTTGGGATTCTGCACTATGAGCAATTAAGTATTCCATATATTTTGCTTTGCCCTTAATATCTCCATCTAAGAATTTATCTTTGAGGCAAAACTCTGTTGGTTTATTAAAATTTGGAAATATCAATTCTTTTGCTATTAACTCTTTTAAAATCTCATCTATTGGAATGTTAGGCAAATAACTTTGCAATGTTTTTAAATCAATTTTGCCTGTATCATTAAATGTTTTCTGTAATGCTTCTTTGGAATCCTTAGCTTCTATTTTCTCTAGTGGATATAACACCCTTTTTTGTAAAATGTCGGCTTCTTGATAGATTGTTTCAAACTTATTCTTTTTAGAAATCTTTACAACATTTTCAGTAGCAAATATCTTAAAGCTTTCTAGCTTTTCAAGCTCTATCATTCTTTTTAAAGTATGCTTTGTGATGATATTGTTTTCTTTGCGTGATTTTTGCAATCTTTGATTAAAGCCTTGTGCGTTGCTTAAGATTAAAATTTCTTTGCGTAATGCTCTTAATCTATCTTTTTGAGCCAAAATTATCGTATTAGATTCTTTGTTGTTTGGCAAGATTTTCTCTAGGTGTAGGTTATAATTTAAGAGGTCTCTAAATTCAATGAGTTTTTTTAAAATTACTTCTTCCTCTTTTCTAATTGGATTTTTAAATAATAGCTTTCCTCTTTTTTCCTCCAAGATTCTCTCTTTATCTATTAAATATTTATTTTCCTTATCTATTTCATCACAAAAATATGCCTCTCTACAAGAAGTATCGCTTTCTTTGGTATAAAAAACACCATCAAAGAAAAATAAGCTACCATTTTTTAGTTTTGAAAAATAGCTAAAATCTTTTACATTAAAGGGCAAATCGCCAATAAATAAATTATCACCTTTAATTGCTGGTGTTAGATTGTAAATTCCTTTACCATTATTGCGTTGAAGTATTTTCCACTCTAGTGCATAACTTAAAAATTCTTGCAAATTATTTATATTTTCTGTTTTGTTTATTTTTATCGTAGCTTCCCCAAATTGATTTAATCCTATGCTAGTGTTTTTAGCGTTGCTAAATATATTAAGAAAAGGTTTGTCATTTATATCTCCATTATACTCATCTGAATCAAAAAAGAGACTATTGATTTTTAAAGTCTTTTCCTCTTGATTAATGATGATAGGAATCTCTAAAGAATTTAAGAATTTTGATTCAGTGGATTGAATATGCTGTTTAAGCTTTTCTGAAATAGAATCGTTTTTCTTGCTTAAAAAAGCCTCTTTATCCTTTGTTCTTCTAAGAAAGATTATATCACTTAATACCTCTGTGTGTGTTTGTTTAAAACTTGAATTAGGCAGTCTTGTGGCGTTTAAAAAAATATTATCTTGAAGTAGTGCTAGTCTGTGTGTATTAGTCTTTGAATCAAGGAATCCAGAGGTAATAACAAAGCTAGAGATTCCACCATCTTTTAGGAGATTTTGACTTTTTTGCACAAAATAATTATGTATGAGTTCTTTGGAATTTTCTGCTTTTATATTTTCATAAGGGGGATTACCGATTACTACATCAAATTCTCTATCAAATAGCACTTCCTCAAAACTTTTATTGTAGATTTTTGTCTGTGGGTGTAGAAGTTTGGCAATGGTTGCGCTGATTGTATCTTTTTCTACCGCTTCAAATTCAAAATTAGCAGGAGCTCTTGTGATAAAATGTCCGATTCCACAACTTGGCTCTAATGCGATTACTTTTTCATTGCTTAAAATGCCTAATGTTTTAAGTCCTAAATACATAGATTCTATAATTTCGCTTGGTGTATAGTAAGCATTATAACTAGATTGCATTAATTTTTTATAGAGGTCCTCTCCTATGAGCCCCTTTAATTCCTCTCTTTTATTGCTAAAAGTTTCATCAAAGAAAAAATCATTAAGCCCCCCAAATCCTGTATATTTTGCTAGAATTGTTTGCTCATCTTTTGTCATTGGAATATCGGCAGAAAAATAATTGTTTTCTATGATTTCTAATTGCATTGCATTCAATTTTTCTTCGGTAAAATCAGTAAATCTAATATTGTCTATTTTTTTCTTTCTTTCAAATATTTTCTTAACTAAAGTTAATGTATTTAAATTGGCTTCTATTCGCTCTTTCTTTGATAAATTAAAATCAATTTCTCCTTTATATTCCTCTCCTTTTAGTTGTTTCAAAAGATTAAAATCATTAAAAGTTTCAAAAATAGGCTCTGTTTTTTCGGGATTCTCATCATCTGTATAGATGAGTGATTCAACCAAATTGTTAGGTTGAGATTCTGTTATATTTATAGATTCGCTTTGTTCTTTTTCTTGAAGTTCTCGTATTTCTAGCTTATCACTTCCTGTTTCATCTGCTCTTGTAGAAATATCGGGATTTGTTTCAGATAAGATTCTGTGTTTATCTGTGGCAATTCCTTGTTGCTCTTGTGTTCCTTGAGTATTCTCATCAATAAGTCTATCTCCTCCTGATTCCTCGCTCCCATTTTGAGATTCCATATTATATTCTCTAACAACATCTCTGCTATGCTCTTCTTGAGAAACATATTCTTGATTGGGTGCGCTTTGTTCTCCCTGTGTCTCTGTATCGCTAGTCGCACTATCCAATCCATTATTTTCTGATTCTTTATCACTAATATCGGATAATTGCTCCGAAACGCTAGAATCTCCTTGTTTATTTCCTGTGCTTGAGGGGATAATATCACTAATTTTTGAAAATCCTGCGGGGCTAAGAGATTCTTGCTTGGGAGTAAATATTCCACTCTCAAATAATCCATTATTTGCTGCAATAGCCTCTCTGAATTCTCCATTGGATTGTTCTTGCTTTGACTTGCTATCTCCGCTAGATTCAAGTTTTTCACCTCCTCTATCATCTCCTCCAAATTCTCCCTCTTGAGATTCTCTATTATTTCTATTCTCATCTTCTCTAATTCCGCTATCTTGCTCTTGGAATGTATTTGATTGGATTTTAAATTTAGATAATAGCTCTCTAGTGGATATTCTAACTTGTTTAGATTCCAATATAGTTCTAATTCTTTCTCTAAAGGCAATTCTTCTTTCATTAAGGTCGTTAGACTGACTTGTGGAAAGTGATAAATGTTGTTTAGATTCTTGATTGCTTTTTTTAGAAATGGAATCACTAGATTTTGTGTTAGTTGATGTGCTTCCCTGTTCTCCTCCATTCCATAGTTCTCGTTCTCGTTGCTCATTTTTAGCTTGTAATCTTTCAGATTCTCCTCGTTCAAATAGAGTTCGTTCAATTCCACTTGTAGATTGTGATATTCCCATAGTTTCGCTAGAGATTCCTTGTCCATTGTTATTTTGGATTGGATTATCTCCTTTGCTTCCTCCTCTTTCTCCAAAGAGTATAGATTCTCTAGGGTCTTTGTTAAAATTAGAGATTCCTTGTCCATTGTCGCTTTGAGTTGTTCTATCATTCTCTCTGTTTTCTGAATTTCCTTTTGATAAGAATCCTCCTCTTTCTCCATTTGCTCGTAAGCTTTCTTGATTTGTTGTATCAATGTTTGCATTGACTTTCTCCTGAAATAGACTTTGTAAGGATTCAAAAGATTTTGTTTTTAAAAAATCCTTTAAATCGTAATTCAAAAATACATTGCTTTGCTTTATAGCAAACGAAATCCTTTGAATATCCTCAAAATAAGTAAAAACTGCTTTCACTTGATTGTCGTTAATTATATTATTAAAATCGGGCTTTTCTCCAAATTCAATAAAATATTCATTGGTTGGCATTAAAGAAAACACATAAGACTTAAAGGCGATATTATCTTTGTTGTTGATATATAAGTCAAGTGCGTGAAAAAATGTTGGATTGTCTTGAGTGATATTTTGAACAATACCAATATTACTTGCGTTGGTAGAATTTGAAAGAATCAAGAGCGTTTTCATATTCTATCCTTATTGTTTCTTTCTCATTCTAATGTGGGATTCTTGATTCTTAGAATCTTTTAACTCTTTTTCTTGTTTTGTGTTTATAGAATCCTTGTTTTGTTCTTGCAAATCTTTTGTGCTTTGCATACCTACAATGGATTGTTGATTCTTTTCTAAAATATCTAGTCTTTGGCTTATAGATAGATGATTAAAGTCTTTGCTTTGTTCTGTAATTTGTGCTATATTTTCATTAGCAATGCTCGTGGCGTTTGACCCTTGCGTTGTTAGGATATTTGTTTTCGTGCTATCGTGCGAACTTATAGCCGAGTTGGCGGATTTGCGAAAATTGAAGTCATTAAATATGGAATGATAGGGATGACCACGCCTATCCATTTCTGCCAACCTTTGATTGGATTCTGTCTTACTATGTGCAGTTAAAAGTCTGTTGGCTTCTTTGTTGTCTTTAGTATATTCTCTACTTCCATACGCAATAACACTTTTATCATTCGCTTTGGCTTTCCAAGTATAGTTTTTATATTTTTCTTCATACTCCGCTTCCACATTCTTAGCCACTTTGGGGAAAGAAAGCATTTCTTGCGTAGTTACCATACCTCTTAATTCGGGATTATCTAAGTGTTTTTGAATCTCTTTTTGCATAAAGTCTTTATCTACTCTTATATCTCCTACATTACTTTTAACTTGTGTAGATTCCTTTTCTCCTTGTAAGACATTAAACATTTGTGCGCTTTCTTTTTTGCTTTGTTTATCCCAAGCAATATCTTTAAGGTTTTGGATTCTTTCTTTGATGGATTGGATTATCTCTTTGGTAGAATCTTCTAATCTTTTAACTTCATTTTCTAAGGCTAAAATTTCTTGTTCTAATTCTTTATCACTCATCTACGATTCTTTCTTATTCTAATTTGGGATTCCGACATAATCTCTTCTAATTTCAAATTCTTTTTTATAAGATTCATTGAGTATTTTTTTAAACTCCTGTAGCGTTGCATTTCCCATATTTTTCCTTTAAAATAAACTTGGATACTTTTGTGTTAAACTTTGGCTAATGGGATTCCATAAATACATCTCACCCTTACCAAAGCAATGCACTTCGTTGTGGGATTCTGTTTTTAGAAAAATCTCTACAATTCTATTTCCTGAAAGTTTGCTCTTTAAAAGGTTGGTTGCTTTGTGTAACATTTCTTCTTTGCTGTCTAAATAAGTTGTTTGACATTCTAATAAATCTTTTGTGTGTGGAATCTCTAAAATCATTGTGGTGTCCTTATCGTTTTTGTTTATAAGAGTGATGTTAATTGGCTTTTTTGGGGGGGGATTAATCAATGATAACATTATTCTTATAAACAAATAATATGCAAGGGATTAGAATCCCTGCATAAAGACTATTGCTGTCTATACTTTGGCTTGTTTTGCTCTAGTGTATCGCCCACATAATCCATTTGTGTTTGATTTTGTTCTTGTGTGTTATTTATTCTATGCTCTTGTTCCGCTTGTGCGCTATCAATTTTATTCATAAGATTTCCTATATGTTTTTGATGTTCTAAGGCATCTTCTTGTGTTCCCTCTTTGATGACATTACCCTCTTTGTCTTTCTTGTCATAGTAAGAGTAATCACCACTTTCCAAAATTTGACTTACCTTTTTAGCTTGAGAAACATAGTAGTTTTGCCATTTTTCAAGCTGTTCTTTGGAAGCAAAAGCAATTTCTGGATTGTCTGTCATATGTTTTTTGAAAGATTTTTCCAAAATTGCCAATTTGTCTTTCAGATAATCCATCTTTGCTTGAACAATTGCGTTTCCTCTATTGGTATCAATAATCCCTGTCTTAAAATCAGTTTGCTCTCTAAAATATTTATCCTTGTTGATTTTGGTATCCACCATTAATGTGTTTCTCTCTTTTGTAATCCAATTTTGGAATCTTGTAGAAAGAACTGCATCTTCGGGAATTACTTTTTCAAGCATTTTGTTAAAAGCTTTTTCAATAGCTTCTGCATAAGGGCTTTTTCCATTTTTTAGTTTATAAGAATTCCAAGCAATGACTTCTTGCTCACCAATCTCATTTGTTTTGTAATGTTGCTTTAGCGATTCTGCTTTTTGTCTAGCCTCAACGAAGTCTTTACCCATTTCTGTTTGCATCATTTCTGTTGTAGAAAGACCTAAACTCATTTTTTGCTCCTTTTGAAAAATTTATTTGCAATTTGCAAATAGAAGTGTAGGAAAAAACAAAAATCCTTGTTTTAAAAGAAGCTTAGAGTATTGCAAAATGCAATATTTTTTAAAATATTTTCAAATATGATATTGTTTAATATAATATTATATGATATAATATTATAAAATATACAAAGAAAGGTGCCAAAAATGTCAAACAATCCATTTAAAAAACTTGAAAAAACTAAAAATCAAGATAATTCTAAAATAGAAATAGATGAAAAGAGATTTATTGCCAACGCTGTGGGGGATACAGAGTCAAAAGTTAAAGAAATTAAAAAATCAAAGGTTATTTATATTCCGCAGTCTTTAGTTAATCGCTTGGATTCTTATAGCAACACAAAGGCTACTAGAAAAGAATCTCAAAATTACATTATCAACCAAGCACTTGAGGAATGGCTTGAAAAAAGAGGCTTTTAAACTTCATTTGGATTGGTGCTAAAGACTTTCATTTCTTCCTCACTAATCTCAAACTTCATATTAAAAACCCCACTACTATACCAAACACACAATTCGTGTTTGTTTGTATTTAATAGCCCTATTTCTACATTTTTTGGAATCTTTAATGCCTCTTGTGCCTCTTGTATAACCTCTAGTTTTTTATCGGGACGCAAGAGAAAGATTCTTGTATCAAGATTCTTTAGAATCTCTAATGGAATATGCTCTGCATTCTGCACCACGAAACATAAATGCACATTGTATTTTCTAGCTTCTAGTGCAACTTTTTCAAACATTGTAGTAAAATATGGAATCCTAAAGTAGTTCTTTGCTTCTTCTATGGCATAAAAAAGCTTTGGAGCAGGGTGTCCCTCTCTTTTGCATTTCAATGCAAATTCTCTATCTTTTAAGTAAGTTTTTTGGAATATAGCTAAAAATATCGGCGTAAAAAGTGAGCTTTCTTTGAAGTTGTTTAAATCCATTGAAAGAACATCAACATCAGCGATATTAATTTTATCAAAACTAGAAAACAAGTCCAACTTTTCTATGGAGTCCAATTTCCTTGCCAAAGATTCATAATCTTTTCTTTCCTCTTCTTTTAACTGCATATTTGCGGATTCTTTCCTTGCAAATTTTACAATATCAATCAACAAAGGCTTTTTAAGATAATCAAATTCTTCCTCTTTTATCGTATCCAAAAAAGCTACTTCCTCATATTCCAAAGAGAGCAATTTGTCGTAAGCTTCTTGTGCTTTTTGTTTTAAATCCCTTACTCTATATCTTTGGTGCTGTTTAGTTTTATAAACTTTTTTTACAATCTCTTTAAAATGTGCCACTTCCGCAATACTTAAAGGTTCTGCATTTTGGGATTCTAAAACTACAGAGGCTAAATCAATATTAAATTGTAAATCTGCCTCAAAGAGTTCCATATTATCTAAACTTGGGAGATTCACTAAATTATAAGAGAATCCATAAAAATCAGATTCAATATGCGCTACGCTATTGTTTGGATTAGATTTAATCAGATTAATAAATTTTTCATCTGAAAAACCTATATCATAGCTCCTAATTCTTACTTGTCCGATTTCTTTGCCTAAATTAAGACAAATACCATTAGAAAAATTTAATCCTATCATTTGAGCCATAATCTTTTGTTTGCTCACACTCTTACCAGAACCGGGCTTGGCAATAATCGCAATGTGTGGGTTGTCGTTTTCGGCACTAAAAGAATAATTAATGAATCCACCATTTTTATCCACACCAAAAATATCAGGTTTAAAAGTGTCTTTTTTGTGGATTGAAGCAATAAAATTAAACAAAAAATCCTCTTTTACTAAAAAATCAAATTCGGAATCTCTAAATTTAATAGGATTCTTTTGCAAATGATTGCTTCTTAAAAGCTCTTTTTCTATGAAACTTACCTTTAAGGAGCTTCCTAATTGCCCTATAATTTCTTCATCATACTTTTCTAAATAAGCAACAGCATTAATAAGGGCTAAATCGCATTCTTTGTTGTGATAGCTTTGTTCTAATTCTATAAATGGCTTTTTATCCCCCACCAATTTGGCATAATTCAATAACCTTGAAATATGATTTTTAATGTGGGAGCTTGACAAATCAATATAAAACCAAATTGCACCTTTAAAATTTAAAGAAAAAAGACTTTGAATCTCGCTTTGTTTGATTTCTAAATGTTTGTAGGCTTGAAATAGCTTTACATTTTTATGATTATTGGCAATCGCTTGTTTGGCTAAACGCTTAAAGCTCAAAAATTCAGGTTCAGCCTCTAAAGTATCTTTTTTAATTGTAAGGGCTTGCTTTAATTGTTTGTCCTCTTGATAAAAATTATTTTGCAAAAACAAATTATAAAGCACATTTGTTAATTCTAATCCGCTTAAAAGCCTTAAATCAAAATAATTTGCTAAAGATTGAATAATGATTTTGGAATGAGAGAATATGTATTGCTTTTGGCATTTCTCTTGTTTAAAAAGCACATAGTAAAAGAATCCATCCTCGCTCTCTTTAGAATCTCTAACCAATTCTTTAATCTTTTCTGCTTGGATATATTTTTGTATATTCTCACTTGAAGTAATTTCTATGCCATAAAGCCTATCATAAGGAGTATTGCAAAGAATATAATCCTCTTTAACGGAATCTACCAAAAAAAGAGAATTAGAATGGTATTCTACAAACAAATTATATAGGGGCGAAGCTAATTTATCCAAAAAACAATTGCTAATACTTACGCTTGGGTCTTTTTTCTTGTATCCAAAATATGCTCCTGTGATTCCAACTCCCGCTAATGTTAAAAGTGCTAAATTCATTTTTGCTTCCTTAAATGTGATTTATGGGATTGTGTATCTGTTTTAGAATCTTGTAATTCTTGTGCATTCTCAAGTTTTTCTCTATCTTTTATTAAACTCTCACCAATGTTTTTTAGCTGATTTTTAAATCTTGAGTAAGAAGAGTTATGGTTTTGTGGTATAATGTTTTCAGGATTTTTGCCAAAGTCTTGGTTAGCAGTGTATTTAATCTGCAAGTGGGAGGGCTTAGAGACTTCACCGTCCGATTCTAATATATCACACGCGCCAGCAACTTCACTGCATTGGAATCCTATATTATAAATAATTTTAGAGTTTAATATTTTATTTTTAATATTATTAAATTCCCTCTTTGTATGACTTGAACATATCCATTCCCCATCATAATTATTAGCCACACTCACAAAATAGGAGTTTTTTTCCTTATCTACAAATTCTTTTATAAATAAAATACCCCGACTATCATCTAATACAGGATTTGGCTCTTCTAATGTTGGCTTAATTTTATTAATAAAACCCAATCTATCCTTTTGTATTAATTTTAAAAGACTTCCAATTTTTAGATGAATATCACTTTGCAAATATTCTTTAACTTCATCTTTTAAATGTGGAATAAAATCCTCATTCAAATCTTTAATACCAAAAGTTTCACACCAAATTCCTTGAATTTTTTTTAAAGCAATTTCTAAAGCTTCTTTCTCACTCATTTCATTCCTCCAAAATCCTTTAAAAAACTCTTTTTAAATTTTGTGTAATAATCAAAATTGGATACTTTTCTAAAGCCTTTGTTATAACATTCTATAGAATCTTTCATAAATGCTTTTTTTGCAATACACTCCTTTAAAACAAGTGTGGCTTTTTGCGTATTGTAGCTAGGATTAAAAATATAAGGAATCTCGGATTTATTGAAATTGACATTATTGATTTGCATTAATCCCACATCTATTTTTAATGTTTTATCTTGCAAAAGAATCTTTAAAGCTTTTTGCAATTCCTTTTCGCTTCCTTTAAAATTAATCAAATATCTATCTTTGTATTTTTTGACGCTTTTTTGAAGATTCTTAAAGTGAAAATTTGTGTGTTTTGCAGTAAAGCTGATAATTAATGGATTAAAATTACTTTCAATTTTTGCTAAAGTGTAAAGAACCCTTTTATCAATATCATTTTGCATTGAGGCTAATTTAAGCGCATTGGCTATTTCAAAATCATCATAAGAAAAACAAGGCAATAGAGAAAAAACAAAGAGAAAGATTCCAAAAAGAAATTTTCTAAAGCAATAAGCAGTTTGTGATATAATTGCACTAGGGTGTTCGCCATAGGTTCGCACCCTATGACGAAAATTTATGCCCCAAAAGGAGCAAAAATGATTAGTCCGAAAATAATCGTCATAATTATACTGCTTTGTATAATTGTAGTCAAGATTTATTAGTTTTGATGAGTTAGCCCTACACTTTGTGGGGCTGTGATGATGATTTTCGCCTATGGCTTGAAATTGTTTCATCTCAACAACATTCCAAAGAGATTGAATTTAACGCAAATAATTATCAAAAGAATAAAGCTAGAAAGAGAAAGAAAAGGGCTTATATCTTTTAAAAAAGAAAAAAATATATTTTCTCCACCTCCGCCTTTTTTTGCACTTGATTTTGCATTCAAAATTTCTCTTTTACCCTCCTCAAGCATTTCTTTTTGTAAGGCATTAAAATCCTCTTTAAGAAGTGATTTTAAAAATTCTGTATAATTGTTTCCACTATTTTTACTTAACTCTTTCTCCAATCCTATTACAAACTCGCTTGTAGAGCTAACGATATTGCCAACATTAGAGTTTAGATTATTTAGATTATCTGAATGCGCATTCTTAATGATTTGAATATGCGAAGCATTTACTAGCGTATCCTCTTTAAGCTCTGCGACTTCTTTTTGTAAGTTAAGAGCAAGATTTGTAATTCTTTCTAAAAGTTTCAAAAGTCCTGCTTGGGATTGTGATTCTTTTTCTTTTGTATTATCAGTTTGTAAATCTATTTCTAGGTTTTCTTTGGAATCTAAAATCTTGGTTTTTCTAAAATCTTTTACTTTTCTACCTCCTCTAATCTCTATCGTGGGAGTTTGATGAATTCGCTTTTGATTTTTATTTTTCATATTTTTACCTAGTTTTATCCAGCTTTGCTATTGCAAAGGAATTATAGAAATTCCTCCGCCTTGCTCTCTTTTTATCTAACTGCTTCTTTCCAAAAATCATTAATAACTTGAAAAATATAATTTGCATCACCAAAGAGAGCTCTTGAGATAACCATTGCCACGATTGCATAAACAAAGAATCCTACAATTGCATTAATGGCAGTAACAACATAGATTTTTGTTGTGTTTTGTTCTTGCTCTGATTTTTTCTTTTGGAAAGAGTATCCTAGTATCGCACCAGCAATAATACAAACAAAAGGTAAAACAACACCAAAACCCCAAACGATACCTGTGCCCAAAGCTTTTTTCCCTGCTTTATCACCGCTACTCAAAATATCATTAACTGCGTCAAATTCATCAGCACTTAAATATGAGCCAAACAGCATTAATAAACCAAAAATTAAGGCAACTTGCAAAAAAGTTTTGAGCAACGATTCTCTATGTAAATTTTTTAACATCACAAATCCTTTTAACTAAAATTTGAAAAGGATTGTAAGAAAAAAGAAAATTTAAAAAATTAAAATTTACTTAGAGTATTGCAAATTGCAATATTGCTCTAAAATATTATAATGGTATAATATCATAATATATAATATAGAATAAATAGATATTGTAGGTAATTAAATAATTTACCTCCTGCCTATCCTCTTTCTAAGTCTTTTAAGATTGCGATTTTTGCTTTGTAGATTGAATTTATATTGTGTTATATTTTCTTTAAAGGATTCTATTCTTTGTGTAATATTTTTTACGCTTGTTGTAAATTTATTAAGTGAAATTGCTGTTTCTTTAAAATAATTTTCAAACTCCATTAAAAGCTCTTCTATTTCTTCATCGGCTTCAAATTCTTTTTTCGTTTTTTGCTTTTGATTATAATCAATCATTGTGTTTAAATCTTGCACTCTTGCTTTGGGATTACTTTCAAAGTAAGGTGTAAAATGTTTTTTGCTTAAAGCACTCTCTATGCTTATTTCATATTTTAATTCCACTAGAGTATGAGCAATAATAGATTCTGCTTCTTCGCATTTGATACCTACAAATTGTATATGAGGAGAGTTTATCTCTCTATCTTGTAAATGAATTTCTAATACCCCCTCAATATCCCTTTCTAAAAGCCTCTGTTGCAAAAGACTTAGAAGCTCATCTATTGCTTTTTGTTCTACAATAATATTCCTAGCCCAGATATTCGCAGTTCTCACATAACCTTTTTGCTTTAAATAGGCTAGAAATTCAGCTTTTAAATTTCTCTCACCTGTAAAAAGGGTATTTGGGTCATTTCTTTTTGTAAAAACTTCTTGCATTTGTTTTAAAAAATATTGTTTTGCTTTTTCATCTTTTACTAACACCAAAGCATCTTCAATCTCTCTTAAAAAGCTTTTAGATTCTGCACTTCTAGCGTTTTGAAGCATTAAAACCCTTGTTAATCGTTTTGACTTGAATAAAAGATTTTATTTCTGCTTGTATCTATCAATTGATTTTTAGCCCTTGTGATTGCCACATAAAAAAGATTTCTTTCTTGCTCTAAATTCAAATACAATTCTCGTTTCTTTTTTTCATCTTTTTCTTTTATGAATTCTTCTTGTAAATCCTTTAGGGGAGAAAAATCATTGTAAAGTTCTACGCTATCCCATTCAAGCCCTTTAGCCTGATGAGCATTAATAACAAAATTTTTTGCTTTTTTGTTATAAAAAAGTCTTTTTGCTTTTTTTGAAATCTCATAAATATTCAATCCTTTATTCAAAAAGTTTAAGGCGCTAAGCAACTCTTTGTCTTGACATTTGTTAATATATTCATATAATTCCTTTGTGGTAGAAAAGTTTTTAAAGTAAGCATATTCTTGTGGAATCAAATCAAACTTAGCACTTTTAAAATGAATAATGGCATAAAGCGGAGCAAAAATCTTATCGGGCTCTTTTAGCAAAGCATATTCCGCTTCGTTTTCTATCTGATTAATAAATTCAATAATGCCTGCGTTTGTTCTTGTGATAATCGCTTTATTGTTGGGTGAGATGTTTTCATTACAATAAGATTGTAATTTTGTAAATCTTTGGTCAGTAAAATTTTGTAAGAAAAAATTTGCATAATCAATAATTTTTTGATTACATCTGAAGCTTTTGCTTAAAGTGGTTGTATAAGTTGGATTAATAATTTTAAAAGCATTTAATGAATGATTAAAGCCATAGATATTTTGGAAAGAATCCCCAACTAAAATTTTTGCACAATGATTGTATAAAAAAATCTCAAGCATAGTCGCATTTGTATCTTGTGCCTCATCAAGCAAAATGCAATCGTATTTTTTCTCTAAATTTTTATCTTTTGCTAAAGCATAATATTTTAAGTAAAAGTTATGAAACATTGGCAATTCTTTATTCAGCACTGCTTGGTAAATTTCTTTTATAAACTTGGGTTGGGATTCTAAGGATTCATTGTTTTTTAAAAAATCATTAAAACTTTTTAAAGCCAAGATGAGCTTATCATTTTCTGCAATAAAGATTTTTTGCAAATCAAAAATATTAATGTTGGGGATTAACTTAAAGCCTCCCAATGTCTTTTTAGCATAAGATAAAGCTAAAGAATGTAAAGTTTTTACTTCCACATTTTTAGGAAATTTACCTTTTGATTCAACAACAATTGCTTTGTTAAATGCAAGATACAAAAATCGCTTATTAGAATTTTCAAGTGCAATTTGTTTTAAAGTATATGTTTTTCCGCTTCCCGCACAAGCTTGAATGCTTAGAATCTCATTTGGCTTAAGATTCTTTGACAATTCTATAATGTGGAGTTGTTCTTGTGTGAGATTCATTGTTTATCTTTTTTTCTTTGTTTTGTTAGTATTGCTTTGCTCTATGGAGTTATCAAGGAGATTTTTATTTTCGTGGATATTGCCGATGACTTTAAGTCGGCAATCCTCTTCTTCTACAAGATAAACTAGAGAACCTCTATAATCTCCATCTTTTGTAGATAAAAACCAAGTGCCCTCTTTGTGTTTCTTTACAATTAATACATCATCACTATAATTGCTTACTGCTCTAACAATGTCGTTTTCATAAATTTTTATTTCATCTACATCTTTTAATCCTGTCCAAAATTCAACCTCTAAAGATTCTTCCTTTAATTGTTGAAGTTCGCCTGTGATAGTATGAATTCTATAAATACTTCCATTAGTGCTTAAAAGGACCTCTCTATCTCCATTGTATTCTTCAGCTTCATTATCCCACACTCTAACATTCAAATCTTGTGATTTCATTTTCCCTCCTTTTTTTATGAGTTCAACCGCTTATCAAAAATAAAAAGATTAGCCCCATTTAATCTCCTAAAATGTCTCTACTTCTTAATTTCTTTGACTTTTCCTCATTCGTATTTTCCACAAATTCTTTATGTAGTGCTTGATTGAAAATATTTTCAATTTTGCTTTCTAAAGAAAGAATTTTTTGTTTGGATTCTGCTATTGTTTCTTGTAAGTATTTATTTTCGGTTATCACTTTTTCTAACTCAAGCTCTTTTTTAAACTTATCTTTCACCTCTTCTTTAAATTCATTTAATTGCTCCACAAATCCTTGTTCTCTTGTTTTTAAATATTCATTTTGGGATTCTAGTTTGATTTTTTCATTGTTCAACTCTTTATTTTTATTGCTTAATTCTTGATTTTCAGTATCCAATTCATTGATGGTTGCTTCTTGCTCATTAGAATATTTTTCTAATTCTTTTAATTTTACCTCTGTTTCTGCCACCTCTTTCATTTTTTCTTCAAATTCAAATCTTAAAGCAGTCATTTCATTAATCTTGTTTTGCATTGTGCCTTTTAATTTGGAGATTGTTTCTTCTCTCTTTGTAATTTCATCGTTAAGTTTTTCTTGTAAGCTATAAGAGCTTTCTAGCTCTGAAGTCAAATTTTTAATTTCTTCTTCTTTTGCTTTAACATTTAAAATATCTTTACTGAAAAGCAGGGTAGCAAAATTTATTGTATCCTCATTTCTATATTTTTGCTGAATATTCTTAATTGCCTCCAATATACTTAAACCATCTTTCAAATTCGCTTTTAAATCCTCATAAGCATTAAAGCTATCTTTTTTTGCTTTTTCAAGTCTTATATTTGTTTTTTCAATCTCTTTTTGAATATAAAGCTCAAAACTATCACTAATGATTTGCTGAATCTCCTCTTCTGAACTTTTTGCCTGACTTTCTAATCGTTCAATATTCTGATGATTTTGATTCTCTAGCCTAATGCTTTTTAGGTTATTAAGTCGTGGGAGAGTTTTTTCCTCTAAGACTTTATTTTTAGATTCTTTTTTCAAAGAAGCCCTTAGAGAATCTCTTTCTTCTTTTATTTCACCTTTTGCCAATTCTACTGCTTTATTGTTTAGCTCTTGCTCTTTTTTTAATGATTCTTTTTTAATTTCTTTCTCTCCTTTTGTTAGGCTTCCCCAATAAAGAATTTCGTCAATATCTTTGATAACTTCTTTTGTGCTTCCGCCTACTTCATAAGTATAACAAAAGCTTTCTTTGATTCCAGCTTCTTTTAGCTTGTGCGAAAAATCAACAAGGAATCTAGTAAGAATAAAGTTATTATCTTTTGGCTCTTTGAAATTTTCTAACAACTGCACTTTTTCTGCTCTTGCATTATGCAACAAAATCTCATCATCATAAAACATTACTCCCTTTTTATGATAGATAAGGCTAATTCTCTCCTCCTCAATATCTTTAAATTCTACCAAAGAAACGCCATTAGTTAAAATAAAAGCATCTTTTATGGCACTTAAGGTGGAATTATCATTTAGATGTCTTAAATCAAAATTCAATTTATAATATTCACTATCGTTAATTTCTTTGAGATTGCGTTTGAACAGATTTACAGCTCTAAAGTCAAACTTGTCTAGTTCTTGTTTTGTAGCTATGTCATTTAAAATTTTAATTTCTTTATTTATTTTATCGTTTAACTCAAAAATGTTATTGAATTCCTCATAAAAATTAATCCCGATACTTTCTAAAAAATTTATATACTCATATTCATTGTCTTGATAAAATATCTTTAAACTATCAAGTAAAGGTCTTTTAGAGAGGTTTTTAATATTTAATTCATCAAAATTGGCTCTAAAAACACTAATTGGTATCATTGTGTATCCTTTTTTATTATGATTCTAACTAAATTGATCTGAATTGTTGCAATAAGATAAAAGCTCATTATAAAGCATATCAATTTCTTTTTTTGCCTTATTGCTTTCCTCTAACTCAACAACACTCTTTCCCTCAAACACAACATTTTTATAAATTTCCCTTTCATAAATAATTGTGTTGGCTATTTTAATGTTTTGCGGAATCTGTTTTTCGTTCAAATACTCTTTTAAATCGTTGATTTTCTTTTCTAAAAATGGATTTGGGGAAGCCCTATTAATTAAGATTAAAGCCTTTAGTCTTGTATTAATCAACGAGCATTCTTCAACGAGAGTTAGCATTTTATTTAAAACCGCTTGGTCGTATCCACTTGCTAAAGTTGGAATAATGACTAAATCACTGATTATTAATGCTTGTCTCATCTCTTTAGAATCTCTACCCCCAGTGTCAATGATGATACTATCATATTTATTTTCTAAGCTTTTGGCTTCTTTTGCAAGACTATCGCCTATTTTAGACATAGAATTAAAAGGCAACTCTAAATCATTATTGATTCTAAAATCAATCAATGTTTCTATGCTTCTTTGAGGGTCAGCGTCAATGAGCATTAAATCAATTCCCTCTTGTGCAAATTTGAAAGCTAGATTTGTCGCTATTGTTGTTTTACCGCTTCCACCTTTTTCATTGACAACAGAAATTATCATTTAATATCCTTTTATAGAATAAATTCTTAATATTATATCATATAATTTTATATTAGTCAATATGATATATTTTAATATGATATGATATGATATTTAATACTTTTAAAAGAAATTTTATGTATAATGCGAAAATTCAATCGTAGCTTTAGCCACGAAAGATTATTAAATTATTGTGGATTGAAATATGGCAATTTTTATTGTTTTAGCGTTCTTTTTTGGAGCTGGATTTTTCCTCTTTGGATTCTTTTCTTTTAGATGCTTTATGAATGCTTCTACAATCTGAAAGAAAAGATTAAAACTAAGATTCTGCGTTATATTTATATGGCTCTTGCAGGATTGCTTAGTTGTTTAGTAATATTTTTTTGTATTTTAATGATTTCAGATATATCAAGATTTGTTGAGATAGAAGTAGCAATGGTATTTAGAATAATTATTTCTCCAATATTTCTCTTGATGTTTGTCTTTATGTTTATAGACAAGATTCTATGTAAAGTTAGAAGACAATAAGTAATGGAGAAAATCAATAATTCAATTTGAGTTTTAGCCACTCATTAAAATCTTTTATGGTAAAATCAAGATGACTAAAATAAGGAGTTTTTCGGTTCTCCGCAGGGTTAAAATCCCTTAAAAACTGAGAAATCAAGTTGAATTTCTTAAGATTTAGGCTTTTTCAATCATTTTAATAATCATAATAGAAGCTCCAAAAAAAGCCACTAATGCAAATATGGCACAAAGTATTCCTATCATTATAACTCCTCAATATGATTTAAAATATTATATATTCTTTTGCCTAGAATATATAATATAACAAAACTTAAAATAACCCCCAATGCAATGAGTATTCCTTGTATTAAATTAATATGACTATAATTGAGAACTGAATATCCAAATATACCAAAGATTGCAGTCAGAAAAGCTAATATTAATGCCTTTAAAATATCAACCTCTAGCTTAATTCTATCTTTTTTACTCATATTGGAATTATAACACAAAATTTATTTAAGCATAGAAAAACCTGTTTCACAATCCCTTAAAAACCGAGAATCAAGCCATAAAAATTCTTTTTGATAATTTTATTTGGTTGCTATTTTAGCCACGAGCAAAACAGAACCCGTAAAAATCACAATAGCTAAAACAAATATTATAGCGAATGCCATTTATTCCTCTTTTTCTAATTTATCAAGTTCTATACTAAATTGCTTGGCAAGGAGTATTAAGCCTAGCAATAATACAAAAATACCGATTGCAACCGCTACACTGATTATTTTAGTGAAATTTTGATAATTCAATACAGAATAACCAAGAATACCAAAAAGGGCGGTTAATAGAGTAACAATGAGCGTTTTAAATAAATCTAATTTTGCTTTTACTTTTATTTTCTCTTTTCTACTCATAAGAGAATTATAACACAAAATTTATTTAAGCATAGAAAACCTGTTTCACAATCCCTTAAAAACCGAGAAATTAAGCCACAAAAGCTCTTTTTGCTAAATTTGCTTCAATGCCTTGCGCTATGACATCATCTTGTTTGCCATCAATCCCTACTAAGCTCATTGCCCAACTTGGTCCTGAAATAATGAGTTTCCACATAATGTAAGAGGAAGCTAATTTGCCAAAAATTACCAAAAGCCCTGTAATCGCACCCACAACAAAATTCGTATAGAAGTTATACCAGCTTGTCTCAATCCCACTAAATTGTTCTACACTCATAAAAATGAAAATTTCATCAATTAGCGTATGCACAAATAATGCTAGATAGATGAAAAGCACGATTAAAATAGGTTTGAAAAATATTGCGATTCCACTTACTAAGAAATCCACAATTTTATTCATTCTTTTTGTAGCCAAAGCAAAGGCAACTACGAAAGGCGAAATGTAGAAATATTTGCAGAGGGATACAAGATAGGATACAAAAACAATAATAGAGGCGGTGGTGCAAACAAGCAATGGAATTTTTTCAAATGTCCATTCCATTAGCATAATAGCTATAACATATCCACCAATTGTGCCAACAATGGATGAGATTTGTCCTACTAACCATCCCAATGCTCCTCCAAGAATTGAGCCAACGCCCGGGGCGGCAGAGCCAATTGCTGCTCCAATTGTAGCAGAAAGTGCTGTATAATTCTCTTTAACAAAATCTTTAATCGCACTTGCGCCGGGAAGCATCATCCATACAAGTTTTCCCGCTAAACCCCCCAGTAAACTATCATTGATTTTGCTTTCAGATTCCCCCTCTATGTATCCTTTTTCAGAAAACTCTTCAACATTTTTTTGATTTTTTTCTGTTGCTTCTTTAACATCATAATTCACGACTTGGTCATCTGCAAAGACAAAGGTTTGTGCTAGGATTGCCGAGCTTGGAGTGATGAGAGAGTTAATCCAGCCGAGTTGATTTTCTCTTGTATTGAAATATGAATCTAATCTGTTAATTTTATTTTTAATATTTTCACTAGAATTGAATTTTTTGATTCCGTCAAGTTGAGTTTGAACTCTGTCTAAATCGTTTTTAGCTTTTAGAATTTCTACTTCTAAAAAAATACAAGCTTCAAGTGATATGTCTTTATCTGTTCCTGAGATTTGGCTAAAATCGTTTTCGTGATAAGCTTTTTTATACTTTTCTTTTTCCTCATCTGTGAGTGTTGTAAAATAGGATTCTTTTTGTGCAGAATATGGCTTGGTGTATCTTTTGGCGCAAGTATTGTTATAGATGTTCTCCCCTTGCGTTGCGATGTATTGTTTTTCGTATTTTTGGTTCAAGAGTGAAACAACACCCGCATAGTTAATCCCGCCTATGCTTTTGTAGATTTTATCCATATAGGTTTTTCCACCAATCGCACTTGCCATATCGGCTATTTTTGTGGATTCTGTGGTAAAGTATCTAATGGTATTTTGAACCATCGTAGAATGCGCTGTTCCATTTGCCTCAGGAATAGGCATAAAGAATGTGCCAACCATTAAAAGCGGAATATAGAATTTGTGCAAATAAGGCTGATTGCTCGCACTCTCTCCGCGATTTTCTAAATAGACTTGAAGCTTGTTTGCCCCAATACTAGAAATGTAGAATCCTCCAACGACTACAAAAAGCAAGATTTGTAAATGTTGATAGACTTTTTCCATATTCATAAACAAATCAGAAAAATAAGCCATATTGTTTTTATTGAAGCCATCAACTGCTGAAGTTTTCTGATATTCTTTGCCACTTACTGACATAGGGGCTTGAGTGTTTAAAATTCCTTCGAGGAGTTCTAATTCTTCCGAGTCTCCATTTACATTCTTATTTTGTCCTCTTCCACTTATTTTTTCCAAACTCACAAATTCTAAACCATTTTTTAGGGTTAAATGTCCTAAATTCTTTGTTTGTTCTCTGTCTATGATATTAGGATTTAATGTTGCGAGGGAGGATAAAAAATGCGACATTGTCAAAGAATCGCTTTTTTCTGTATATGTAATTTTGGATTCTAAAAAGTCTTTGTTTTGATTCAAAAGACTTTCAAAAGAAGTTGCTTCTGTTCTACAAGTTGCATTGGTTTGATTTGCACTGAATTTCAAATCCAAATTCAAATCTGAAATTTCATACACTTTACAAAAAGTCGTTCCATTGGCAAAATCAAAGCCTATAATTTGCATTGCATAGCCATTATTGACTTTTCTACACTTCCATTCACATTTAGAATTTTCGACAACAGAATCGTTTAAAGGAAAGACTTTTTTCATCTCCTCTGTATCGGCGGTGGCATTGTTTGCATAAAGAATATTTAGAGACAATAAAAGAAAAACTATAATTTCTTTCATTTCCTCCTCCTCTTAATTTGGTATTGTATTTTTAAATAAGAATCTTGGGATTCTTGATTGTCTTGAGATTTTTTAATCTCTGTTGTGTTTTGTATAGAAGTGGTATTTGTGGGATTAGTTAAATTCTGATGAATAGTGTTTAGTTTGTTTGTAAAGTTTGAAAAAAGTTTGCTTTGGTTACTTTGGTTACTTGAGTTTTCTTGATGATTGGAATTGTTTGAGGAATCCTCTTTATTTAAAGAGGAAGTAATTTCATTTTGTAGATTCTTTGGAGTAAAGGTTACTCCACTTTGTTGATAAGATTTAAGGGCTTGTTGTTTGTAAGATTCAGATTGTTGTATAAGATAATTTGTCTTTTTTAGGTTTTGCTCTCTTACTTGTAATTCTTGGAGCGATACTCTGGCGTCAAAATCTCTTCTCCATATTTCATCACCATTGACTCCACAAATGCTTTCGCGTCCCTCGCAAATGCTTCTGCTTCCTGTCTGAATTTCACTGCTTCTTGCAATCTCTGCTCGGCTTCTATTCTCTCTTTCCTTGATAATTCCTCTAATTCGTCCAATGACATTGCGGGTATATCTTTCCACGCTTGTGGAATCTGGTTGCTTGATAAGATTTGCATTTTCTATCTCCTTTAATTCTTTTTGGATATTGATTTTATCAAAATATTCCTTGCTATTGGGTTCAAAAAGATAAATTTCTGCATTATCTTTATCAATGACAAAATGGAAATTTGTTTCTGATTCTAACTCCTTAAGTTTTAAGAGTAAATCAAAATCTGGGTTCATTTTCTGCTTCTCACCATTTTATAAAAGCTACTCCATTTTTGAAAAAAGAAAAAATCACTTTGTTATTTTGTGTGTCATTTTTGAAATAGCTCTTTCTCCAATAGCCTTTGCTATACCAATAGGAGTAGGGTTTTTGGCTACATCAATTCCTGCTTTTACAACATCTTTTGTTGTTATATCTAGGGTTGTATTTTCTCCTTGTTCTTGGCTATTTAATTTATTTTTTACAATGCCAAAGGTTAAATCTTGCACATATTTGTTTTGCATATTTTTACCAATCTGCTCTTTTGCCTCTTTACTAAGTGTTTGATTCTGTTCTAGCTCGTTTGTCATTAATGTAAAAAGTTTTTCTTTACTTAGAGATTCATTGATTTTGAGTTCTTTTAATAATTCTTTGTTTTTATCGGATTTTTTCTTAAAAAGGTCGTTTAGTAAGTCTTGTAGGAATGCGAAAAAGGTTTTATCGCATAAAGAATCGTCAGCGTTAATTGAAATTTTGGTATTTTTTAGATTTTTATCAATCTTACCAAGATTGTTTTTAAATTTGCTAAAAATTGAATCTTTAGGATATTTTAACTCTTTGTGCATTGCTTCTGTTGCCATTTCTGTCATTTTTAGCTCCATTCTATAAGTATAAAAATTTAGCCATTATAGAAAAAAGAAAGAATCTAAATATAAAAATTGGCTTAGAGTATTGCAAATTGCAATATTATTTTAACAAGATTATAATAATATCATATTAAATAATATAATGTTATACAATATAACATAATATGATATTATATCATATTATATAAAATGTGAAATTTTAATTTTATAAGTGGGAGTATAGCTAAAATTTTGTTGTTTTTTCACCAAATCAACTCGCCTCCATTTTTTCTAATATCGTTTTAGCCTTGTTAAAAAACTCCCTCTTACTCACATATTGTGTTAAAGGGATTTTCTCATCACTCATACCTTGATAGGTTGTTTTCTTTCCCATTGAAAGCAATGAGGATTCTGCCTGAGCAATGGCTCTATGTAATTTACCATTGGCGAAAATCATCATCTCCCCATTATTCATATTGACGACTTCGTTATGTTCTATGGCGTCTTTTTCCTCTACTTTATAAGTGTCCTCTACTGCGCCTTGTCCTTTAACAAACTCTCTCCTCTTTACAAAATCCCTACTCATCACTTTGATTTTCTCTACCATTTTAGCATAAAATTCTGTGGTATCGGGGTGAGTGTTTTTCATTAAGATATGCACACCTGTTACATCTATAATCTCTTTTCTTTCATAATCATTTTTTGCTACGACATCAATTTGGGCTGGACTTTGAAAAAATGGAAAAATAGAGATTCCAAGACTTCTACTCTTGGATTCTAATCTCCCAAATCCTTCTATCACATAACTGCCTAATTCATCTAAGAAACACGCAAAGGGAATCTTTGGTTCTTTTGCAAATTTAGCCTTTTGAGCCGCAACTCCCTTAATGAGCCCTAGAATCAATCTTCCTAATTCTTTAGGTGTTGTATCAGAATCCATTGTTGGCAATGTGATAAAGATAATCTTATTTCTCTGTGTTGCCTCCCATAGACTAATGTCTGGATTAGGAGCATTAAAGATTCTCCCATAATCAGAACTTAGGTTTGTTAGCACATTTCTCCAAGCCCCAACACAAACAGAGACATCGTAGATTCCTTGTCCTTCTCCGCTTGTTTTTTTATACATTTCCTCAACCCATTTTTTATCTTTCTTATTGCCATTTAAAAACTCCTCAATATCTACTTCAATTGTAGAGCTCACATACTTTACAAAATCCATAATGCCAACATTCTCTCTTGCTAAATGTTTGTAGTTAATGGCTTCTTTGACAAGTGTAGTTAAACTCATCATATTCGTGAGTGCAGAAAAGTCAAATATGAAATCTTTTTCATTGTCTCTTTTATATACCATAAGCTTTAAAACACATTTCATAAATTCTTTTTGTTTTTCTTTCCATTCATTTTCCTCACCAATAAGCAGTGCAATTAAAATTTCATAAATACTCAAAGCTCCACCACTAAGCAAGGGATTAATTGTGTGGGTATTATCCATATCCAAGAAATTGAGATATACAAAATCATCTTCTCTGCCTAAAGAGGCGACAAGCCCATAAATTTCTTTAGCAAATTCATCTGTTCCTTTCCCATCTACTATCATCATTCCGCCACCAAGCAATGTGTATTGCTCTATTAATCCTTTCATTAAAACCGACTTTCCAGCTCCAATGGTTGCCATACAAAGAAAATGTCTTTTCATTGTTTCAGCATTAATAAGCAATGGGCGTATTTTATTGTTTAAAGCTTTTCCGCTTTTGACTGCATCGCCATAGAATTTCTTTACTTCAGTTCCTAAGCATAAAAGATAGTTTTTATTTCTCTCATTTGGGATTACAGCTTCTTTGGTGTCTTTGGGTTCATCATAAAGATAGAGTGCGATTCCACAAGAAAAGGCTAGAATCGCGGAAACATAAAGGTAGAGTGATATATTAAGATTATTCACAACAAAGGAAGCAAGGAGCGAAAGTGCGATTCCAATATACATTAGCATTAAAAGAAATTTCTTTGGAATCTCCTCTTGGCTTAGATATTCCACTAAGGTGTATTGTTTAGGCTTAAAGTGTTCGACATCGGTTTGTATTACTTCCATTTATTTATCCTTGTTTAAAGTTGTCTTTTCCTAAAATTCTTTTTAGATATATCCTCTTTGGCTATGTTATCGGATTCTTGATTTTGAATGTGGGTTTTCTTTAAAGATTTTTCTACTCTTGTGTTTTGTTCTACTTGAGCTTCATCTATTTTTTCAATCAATGCATTAAGGTTGGGTCGGGCTTGTGCGGAGTGTTGTCTTTTCTCCTCTATGAAGCCTAAAGCCATTTTGGCTCTTTGTTGTATATGAGATTCTATGGGTTGCAACCATTCCTCGCTTAAATTAAAATCTTTATGTCTTTTAAAGGTGAAGTGAGAGAGTTTTTCTAGGTTTGGGATATGTCTTTCTTCGGCAAAAAGATTTAATTGTTTATCAAATTTAAAATCAAAATAACTTATATCATTTATTAAATATTTTGAAATATTGCCAAATTGACTTTTATTCAAAGTTGCCATAAAAGATAATCCATTATCAAAGATTGGTGCAGGGCGCAGAATCTCTCCTGTATTGTTATCTACAATCATTCCAAAATTCCCTAAATGTCTATCAATATTACAAATAAGTGCATCAAATAGCATTAAATTTCCAAAAGATTCCTTGCCATAGATATTAGAAATTTCTATCATCAATCTTAGTTTATCGTAATGTTTTGGCGGTTCTTTTAACAAATAGTGTATCGGCATATACCCCTCATTTTCATTGGTGAAAATAGGACAAGCACTCACAATTTGATTATGAAATAATTTCAAATCATAAGGCACATAATCAAACTCCATTACTTCCGCAATTTGTGCCATATAATATTCGCTATATGCTTCTCCTATGCTATCATCATTTTTGGTTGAACCTTTATAGAGGTAAATTTGTCCATTGTCTCTATGCCAACATTTCTTTAACATTCCATTGGTGGTATATTCAGGGGAACTAGTAAATCCTTTAACTTTTGTTAGATTTAATCCAAAGGCACTTAAAGCAAGAGCCTCACTAAATTCATTCTCATAAAGATTAAAATCTTTCCATTTGTAATTTTTATCGCTTGGGATAATCCAATAAGAATCGTTAAGCGATAATCCAAAAGAGATGTCAATATATGCTATTGGGTTATAATCTTTATCTTCAGGTATTGAAGCTAAAATATTTTCAGCAAATTGTCTATTTTGTGGCACCTTTCTATGTCTTATCCAAGACTCCAAAGAACTTAGCAAATCACTTTGTGAAATTTGTTTAGGCAATGCGTTTTTATCTATAATTGAAGCGTCTTTAAGAGAAACATAACTGATAGTTTGTCCCTCAAAAGTTTTAGTATCTTTTTCAACTTCAAACTCTAAAACCACTTTGTCTTTGTTTTTAAGTAGGTATTTCATTATCTTTTCCTTTTGTAACTCTACCTATTCTTTCATAGATTTGATTGTATTTACTACACTTTGAATTTCATTTTGTTGCTTGAAATAAAAGTTTTGACTTTTTTCATTGATATTTTTGTTTTTCTCTAGGTTTAATAGAATCTCATTTTCTCTTAATGCACTTTCTTGCGCTTTGATAATCTCATTGTCTAAGAGGGCATTTAATTCCTCTATGCTTGCAAAAATTTCTTGTTCTTGGTCATCATAAGAATCTTTGGATTCTTGTGCCTTTTTATCTCCTAAATAAGAATCTCTGCAACCACCACAAGCAAAGCTAAGATGAGGAATACTTAAGGCGAAAAAAATTACAAACAATAAGTTCCTAAATATTCTCATTTGTGTCTCCTTATTTTGGATTCTATGCTATTTTCTATAATATTAGAATTTTGTGTAAGATTTTTTGTATTCTCTTGCATTAAGTCTTTTGAATTTTGCATTTTTTGAATACTTTGTTGATTGGATTCTAAGATTTGCATTTTATGTTCAATAGAGCCGTTAGGATTAAAGTTTTGAATATTCATTTGTTTATTGGGAATTATAGTTTGGGTTTTGACAATTTTATTTTTAGAATTATCAAATATAAATACCTTATCACAAAAGGGAATCACTTTTTCTAAATTTTCAAGCGATTCTTTGAATCTCCTTTCAATAAGATTTTCATCAATGTTGTGCCCACCTTTTTTAACTCTCTGTGCTACTCTGTCTTTAGCAATCTCCACAGAATCTACTTTGACATAGTAAAGGCAAATGGCATAATCACATTCTTTTAGTTTTTGAAAGAGAGAGAGAATACTAGAGCCACAGAGTGTAGTCTCAAGATTAAAATCATAGGAATTTCTTATATAAGAATTTCTCAAATTGATTGCAATTTTAGAAGCGCGGATTTGGTCTTTTTGGCTTTTCCAATCCCCAAATGCGCTAACGATTTCATCAATATTAATGCGTCTTCCAAAATCGTTTTTCTGCTCAAGCTCATTGTAATAGAGAGTTGTTTTACCCGCTCCATTCACCCCAGCAAAGATGTAAGCATTTTTCATTGTATTGACTCCTCTATATTGGGAGAAAATGCAAAAGAATTTTGTTGTATTTGTTTTATCAATCCTAAACTTCTCCCTTGACAATACTCTAAAAATGACACAAATTGCTTTAAATTATTATCGTTTTGATAAGCATTGAGACATTCTAAATATTTGCTTCTATTTTCATTTTCAATGAGTGGTGGAATGAGGTTGTTTTGAATACATTGAAAACTCATTAAAAGTCTGCCTGTTCTACCATTACCATCAGCAAAGGGATGGATTCTTTCATAAAGTGCGTGAAATTCGGCAATTTGTTCTAAAGTTAGTTGATTACTTGGAAATCTATAAAGTAAGTTTTTTATTTCTTGCGAAATTTTGTGTGGCAATGTAAGTTCTATTTCTGCACCCACGATTCTTGCTTCATCTGTTCTGTATGCTCCAATAGGTTTTCTGATTAGTTGCGGGCTTATTCTTTGTGCATTAGAGAAAATCAAATAATGTAAATCTTTAATAAAAGAGCTATTTAATGTTTTACTTTTATCATTTGCCTCACGAATGATTACATCATAAGCCTCTGCAAATCCTAAAATAATGAGTTGCTCATCAATAGGCTTATTATGAGCAGTTTTACCTGTTTCAAGCAATGTTTTTGTCTCTCCATAGCTTAAAGAGATGCCCTCTATGGCGTTGCTATGGTGTGTGATACTAATACGCAATGTTTTAAACAATTCCTCCCTTTGTAATAGACTTAAATCGCTCAACTTCATTGTTTCATTTCCTCTTTGTAACTTTTAGTGGATTATAGCAAGTTGCAACTAAATTTGTCAGTTTCATTTTGTGCTTTTATCCCTTATATTTCGTCCTATCACTATCATTTTCTAAGGCATATTTTTCATCAAAGCTTTCTTCTTGAGGATTAATGTTTTGTGATTCCTCTTTTACAAAGTCTTTTATTCTACCTTTGAATTGAATAAACTTATAATACAGCACTGCGCCTTTGAGCTTAACACAATTGAGATTTAATAAATCCAATGCTCCAAGCAACTCTCTTTCGTTTGGATTGGTTACTAAAATATCTAAATTTGCTAAGGAGATATTAAATTTATAAGTGTATTTTTCCCATAAATCCATTAAGAAAAACTCTGCATAATTACCATTTTCTACCAATGTTTTTTCATAATCTACTCTTGCCTCTAAATCTAAAATAAATCCTTGAATCTTTTTAAAGATGACACTAAAAACTTTTGAGTTTTCAAGCTCTTGAATATTTTGTATCTTAGTGGGTTCTATTGCTTGAAAATTTAAATTGTTAGATTTGCAATTTTAAAATCACTATTTGGTCTTACCAAAAGTGCATTGTTTTCATATTTCAATACTGCCATAGGAGAACTTGAATCAATATGAGAAATTATACTTCCAGCAGGAAGCAATAAAGAAAAAGTAAAATAAGGGTGCGAAGAAATAGAATCCATACTAGCAATAGGACGAATTACGGGCTTATAATTGATTTCTTTTTGAGAGAATCTATCAAAAGCCTCTTTGACTTCTGCTTCTTTTTTCTGCACTGCATTAATATCTTTTGGATTGAGATTCAATAAAAACTCATTTGCCCTTAAATCACTTAAATCTTGATTGTTATTTTGATTTAATTCTCTTTGGGTAGGAGCTATGAAGTTTTTAGGTTCTAAGGGATTAGCAAAAGAACAACTAAATGCCAAAAATAATGTAAAGAATATGAATCTGAAATTTTTAAAAGAATTGGCTATAACGCCGTTTGGAGTTTGCCACAGGCTGAACTCCTGTGGCTTAATCTTAACTCCTGAAAGGAGCAATAAAAAGTGTAAGTTACAATATTTATTGTCAAGGCTATTATACTGCTTTGCATTTTTTGTGTCAAGGCATTTTAACCAAAATTCCGCTTCGGCGGAGTTTGTAATAAGCTTCCCTGTGGTATTTAATGTTTTTCCATATTCATCCTTCCTCCTTTGTTTTGGATTTAAAAAACTCTTTTTTTAGCTCTCATCTCTTTTTATTGTCTTTTTCAATCTCTGGACAACTTTCTTTGTCCAAACAAAAACCACTTACAACCCCGCTTCCCTTTAATAAACAAAATGGTTTTAATCTTAAATCAAGATAGAAAATAATGCAAACACTTAAAAGCAAGAAATACTTAAAGACATAAGCTAATAAAAAATAATCTTTAATCAAAAAACTTAAACCTAAGGCAGTAACTACTAAAATTACAATGCCTACTTTTCTAGCAAGATTCTCTAAGAAATTGACAACACAGACTAAAAACAAAGCTAAGATGTAAGCACTTAGGGTAAATTTATTAAAAGCAAAATCCCAAATACTAAAGGTAAAATAAAAGATGATTAAAGCTAGAAATCACGCGAGCATAAGAGGTAGTTACTAAAAACACTAGAAATGCAAAGGTTATTTTAAATTTATCTGCCCATCTTTCATTTCTGCTGCATTGCGCTAGAAAAATATCCTCAAGTCCCTTACATTTAGCCGGCTTTCCTAAATTGTCCTATTAATGAGGCTTTGTTTTCTCCGACTTGCCATTTTTGCAGTTGAACCTATTAGAATTCTTACCTTTCTAGCTTGGTTTTTTGATACATTTGATATTTTGCAAATTACTCATATAATTTTATACACATAAAATGAAAATCTTTTTTAGGCTTTCCTAATAATTTCCCCCAACCTAGCTTTGCTACACTTTGATCGCCAAGTATGAAAAGTAATTTATCGCTATAATTGATTTTTATATATAAATCCACACAAAATTCGTTATTAGTGAGAAACATAACACTATTTTTTAAATCCACGTGTTTTTCTTTTTTGGGAAGATATTCTATCGCTTCTTGGTGTTCAATGTCTTGAATCAAAATTGCTATTTTGTTTTGGTGGGATAAGAATTTATTGCCAAGAATAAAGTTTTTTCCTAATATGTGATTTTTAATGCCTAATTTATTCCGTTGCGATTTTGCAATTAAGATTCTATGGGGGATATTTTCTATAATTGATAGTTTGCCTTGAAGATTAAAATTGCTTTGCAAGACTCTTTTTATATAATGTTTAGGGCGTCTTAAGCTTAACAAAAGGGGGGAGAAAGGCAGATATTTTTTAGCAGTATTCTTGTCTGTAATGCCAAGCATTGAAAATAAAATGTTTGAAATAAAATCGCTAAAATCTTTTTGAAAGGCTCTTGGATAATTTTTAAAATTTATTGTTTCAAAAAATATCCACAGGATATAATGATTGAAAAAATCAAAAAATAGTGTCCAACCCTCATCATTATCCTCATTGCGCGATAGTTTATCAAGCATATAAGAGGGCAAGTGAGAATTGATTCCATGTAAACCCATAAAATTTACAATCACTTGAATTAAAAATTTATTATCTAATTGATTAAACTTGATTTCTTCAATCTCCCTATTTGGGTGTTTGAGTTGTTTATTGGTTCTTAAAAAAATTTCTTGTTTATTATAATTTTGCAAAAGATTCTTTAAGAGCCTGTGAAAGGAATAAGAGGGATTCATAAAATTGGCTTTTTTCCAAATGAAGCTGGATAATAAAACGTTTCTTTAGAATCTAGGCAACGGATTTTCAATTCACAAAAAGAATTAATACTTGCAAATGAGGAGAGAAATTTAGAAATTACAAGTCCTAGCTTATAGACTTCTCCTAAAGAATAAAATTTGGAATCTTGAATATAAAAAATAGTTAATATTCCCTTTTTTGTGATACATTCATCTACCAAATAGGTACTATTGCCCTGTATATCAACAATGGATTCCTTTAATAATTTGTAAATTTCTGCATTTTCTTTATCTTCTAAAAAGCTATAAGCTTCAAGAACGTTAAAAAATGAAGTCTTATTTAACATCGTTTGGTAGTTAAAAGATAATATAGAAACAAGCTTCCATAGTAGATTATCCATATTATATTTTCTCATGGGACTTGGTATTTTGATATTTTTAGTGTGTGTATCTTTAATGGTGGAGGTCTGAATATCGCCAATATTTAAGAGTGTGGGAAGATTCTTGTTGCAACATAAAGTTTCAATGGTAATAGTTTCTGTTTGGTTGCTTGTTGAAAAGAAAGAGATTTCTTTATATGAATCTCCTTTTGAATTTACTTTATCGGAGATAGAATAAAATTCATTTTTGTTTTCTTTGAGAAATTCAAATCGTTCAAAACTATTATAACTCTTTAGCATTCTTCTACCTGTATCACTATTGTGCGCTTTTACTTGCAAGATATTGATAATTTCATAAGAATCTAGTTGATTTCTATCAATAAAGATTCTATACCCATCTCTATTGTGGTGGTTAATAATAGGCTCTGCACTTTTTTGAAAGATATTAACGATGGGGGTTACCCCAAGAAAAAATAATCCTTTCCTTAAAATACAATTTTTTGGCAAATGTTTATCAAATTTAAATTCTATACTAAAACTCTTTCCCAAGCATTCTCTTAATACTTCTAGACCCGTGATTGCGATGAAGTTGAATTTTTCATTAAGAAAGAAATATTCCCTTAACAAAGAGAACGATTCAAAGCCTAGCTCATTGTAAGATAATGTGCTCTCGCTAGGAGAGAGTCCCATTGTTTTAACATTATAGATGCTTAATTTAAATTCTTGATTGGTATCTAGTGATATAATTTTTAATTCTTTTAGATACAAATGAATATATAAAAGTAGGCTACTTGAAGTATAGACATCATCTCCTAAGTAAATATTTAACCTTGTAAGATTAAGATCACGAATAATAAAATCTTTATTTTCATTGATTTTAAAATTTAAATTCAAGGTTTGATATTGTCTATCACTACTAAGAAATGTATCTTCAATACTTAAAGGATACAAAAAAACATCATAAATAGTTTTAAAAATACATTCACATTTATTAATGGGAATAGATTTTACATAAGTTCCTTTAGGTATGAAAATATGCTTTTCTTTGCTATTTTCGTCCATTTGAAATTCTTGCATAGATAAAGAGGGTAAGGCGCTTGTATAGTTTGGGGCGATAATGTTTATTAGCGATTCAGCTATGTAGGGGATATTGCGGTCCATTTCTTGATGAATTTTTGAAGTCAAAACTGCTAAATTTTCGATAATTCTTTCAACATCTGGATCTTTGCTATCGTGCGCTAAGAATGGGGCTAATTTTGGATATTTTTGAGTAAATAGCTTTCTTGCTTCATAGAGATAAGCAAGTTCTTTTTGGAAATAAAATAGATTATCTTGATTCATTTTAGACAACTTCGCAGTATCTGTTGTTGTTAAAAATGATTTCCAAACTAAATTCTTGGAATCTGTCTTCGCAAAGAAAACATTGCAGCATAAAAGTTAAACGCCATGGGCTTAGAGAATTATCAAAGCTTATGGAGACAATTTTAACGCGTTGTTCATATTTTTCAATGATAGAAATAATTTCTTTTGCCATTGTGGAACATAAATCACTAGAATTTAGATTAAGTTCAGCCAAACTAGAAACATTTACATCTTTCAAGGTCAGGCAATCATCTAATCTGGTATTCAATAAAAGACAAATATTGTCTTTTATGTCTTTATACATATCGTTACAAAAAGAAACATTTTGATATTGATCATCTAATGTAAAGATTACCTTATCTAGTAGAGACATTATTCTTTATCAAGCTTACCAACGAGCGAGAGTTCAAAATTTCCACCCATATATTTAAAATGGGGACGAACACTAAGTCCAATTTTATACCAACCAGCTTCACCCGGGATATTCTCTACCTGCACTCTTGCTCCTCTAAAAGGTCTCCGACTTCTTACTTCAGCAGGAGGATTCTCTTGATCAGAAATATATTGTCTTACCCATTCATTAAGTCCATTTTCAACATCACTTCTCTCTTTCCAGCTACCAATTTCCTCTCTTTGCAATACCTTAAGATAATGAGCTAATCTTGAGATAAGAAATAGATAAGGCAATTGTGTGCCTAAGCGATAATTTGTTTCTGCTTCCTTGCCTTCAGGTGTGTTTGGGAATGTTTTTGGCTTTAGAGCGGAATTGGCGGAAAAGAAAGCAGCATTATTAGTATCTCTACGTAATGTTAGAGTGATAAAACCTTCCTCTGCAAGCTCATACTCTCTCCTATCCGTAATTAAAACTTCCGTTGGAATCTTAGATTGCATTGTCCCAAAACTCTCATAAAGGTATGTTGGTAAATCTTTTACACTACCACCACTTTTGGGTCCTATGATACTTCCACACCATCTATATTTTGCAAAACTTTCTGTAAGTCTTGTAGCAAAAGCAAAGGCGGAATTTCCCCATAACAAATGATTGTGCGAAGCATGAACATCTTCTTTGTAATTAAAACTCTTAATAGGGTTTTCATTAGGATCGTAAGGACTTCTTGTTAAGAATCTTGTTACCATAAGCCCAGCATATTTAGCATCTTCGTTCTCTCTAAAGGTTCTCCATCTAGTGTATTGAGGACCTTCTAGCATACTCTTTAAATCTTGAATATTTGCAAGTTCTGAATAATTTTCTAAACTAAAGAATTTAGGGCTACACGAGGTTAAAAAAGGAGCATGACTCATTGCAGCAATGCTAGACATTTTATTTAAAAAAGTCATATCAGGACTTGCAGCAGTGATTTGATAATCTCCGATAACAGCCCCAACGGGTTCTCCACCAAATTGACCGTATTCGGCAGAGTAGATATTTTTATAAATAACACTTTGTGTAATATCGGGATTATTTTCAAAATCTTCTAAAATTTCCTCTTTTGTAACATTAAAAAGATTGATTTTAATATTCTCATTGAAATCTGTCCTACTTACTAGGAAATGTAACCCTCTCCAAGTTGATTCTAATTGCTGTAAATTTTCATTATGCAATATTTCATCCATTTGCTTGGAAATTAAATCATCTATGTGTGCAATCATTTCATCAAGAGCAAATTTATTAATCTTATCTTCTACATTATCACTTTTGACAATCTGAGAGATAAATTCAGCAACTCCGCGTTTAGCAATGCTATAACTTTCTTCATTGGTAGCATATTTACTTTTTTCCATAATGCTTTCTATAATAGGTGTGCTGGGTGTACTGGTTTTTTTATCTGCCATACTCATTCTCCTTTATTCTCCATCCTCTTGTTTGATTTCTAGAAGCAATTTTTCTCTAGTATCTTTATTTTTTAATGCCTCTAATACAGCTTTCCTAAAGTTTGGAATATTGCCCATCGGACCTTTTAATGCCATTAAAGCTTCTCTTAATTGTAGAAGTTTCTTTAACTCTGGAATCTGCTGTGCAATGTTATCAGGCGAAAAATCTTTAATACTAATAATATTAAGATTAACTTCTAATTCCTCCGCTTCATTATTTAAAGTATTCTTTACACTAAAACTTGTGTTAATATTTAACTTTTCCATAACTTGATTAAAATTAAGTTTATTAATCTGCAACACTTCTCTTTCTTCAATGGGTTGCTCACTATCACCGCCTGTAAGATTCGATAATACCATTAGTTTTAAAGGTAACTCAACCTCACCATTTTGTCCATTTGTTTTTGCCTTATATGTTATATTAATGCGCTCTTTAGGAGAACTTGAACCATCTGACATCTTTTAGCCTTTCTTGATTTTATGAATTATTTATGAATTCAAAAACTTTTAAGAGTATAAACTAAATTTTATTAATTTTACCTTGAATGAATAAATAATATTCCTCCAAATAATCTTTTAAAAGCGTATTTTCTAACTTTTCTTTTAAGTGTAGGTAAATAATCTTTGCGTTTTGCTCCATTCCTTTCTCATCAAATAGTTTTGCCATTTCAATCAACGCATTGATATTTGAAAATAAAGAATCACTGGAATTTTCTTTATCAATATTTAAAAATGCCTCTTCAAGATTTTTTGCTTTAGAGTGAATTTTGGGTTTTGAAAATTCTTGCAAACTATCAATATCTTCATTTTTTGAGAAATAGTTAAATACGGAGACATCGCACAAAAATTCTCCATTTTCAAATTTCAATTTTGTTATTTCTTGAAATTTGTTTAAGAAATTATTGACGAAAATTGTAAATATTTTGCAAACACTATCCCTTTTTTGTGATATTAATAATTTGTGAAAAAGTTGTAGCCCTTCAAACCAAAAAGGATTCAGCACTAAATTTTTAATAAAGTTTTGAATCCGTGTAAGTTCGTTAGTATTTTCTTTCGGATTTTGCAACAAACCAATCAAGCTACTATCTGGGAATCTTATCTGCGTGATACTCTCCGTGTGAAGTGGCACTTTTTTTATTTTTCCCCACATAGCTTCAAAGAAGAAAGTATATGCGTTAATGTCATTTAAGTCATTATTTAATAAATTCAAACTAAGATTCAGGTAAAACTCTCTATATTCTCTATCATTGACAACATTTAAATCTGTAAGCTTGCTGGGCATTGTGCTACTGCTTGTATGAGTGTTAAGCAGAGATTCTTTGTTTGTGTTGGACGCAGAAATATCTTGTGCTATTTCAAGAGGGTTAAATTTATGATTAATGATACTACCAATACCCATTATGTTTTCATTGATCTCGGTTAATATCTGCTTTGGAATCAATAATCCCGAGCGATTAGCTTCCACAACAAAAAGTGTGATGGCATCTTTAATCTTTCTTTTTTGAGTGTTTAATATTTTTTTATCTAAAGATTGTGGGCTATCTTTTAAAAAACCTTTTAAAAATCCTAGCAAATAAGAAAGCTCAACAAAACAATCCTCTTTATTGAGATTAATACAAGATAAAATGAAATAGTTACATATTTTCGCTTCTGTTGAAGTGTTTTTTAAAATATCAAGTGAGTATTTATAGACCATATCCCAGTTAATATTTTCGTGGTTGAGAGTTTTATACTTTGACATTTCATCTTCTAAAATATTAAAACTTTCTAAATGGGATAAGTCTTTTGATAAAGAATTAGAATAAGTCATTTATCAAATCTCCATAAAAATCTATAAACTCTAGCGTTTATTATTAACTTTAGTAAAAATTTATGATATACTATTCTATAGAATAGAGCTTTAAAAAATTATTAATAAGGGAATTGGTATGTTTTATAGACATATATTGTTTTTGCTAGTGATATTAGTTTTTTTTGCGTGTTCAAGCAGTAAGGTTGATATTAAGATTAATAATCACGAAAAATCAAATCTTAATAACAGACAAGATGATGTGCCTTTAACTATTATTGTATATCAGCTAAAGGATATAAAAAAATTTGAACAAGCAAGTGATATTGACTTATTTGCAAGGGGAGATGGTGTTTTAGGCAAAGACAAAATAGATTCAATAAAAATGCAAATTGCTCCCAAAGACAATATTATAGCAGTTAATGTTGAAGATGAAGAAGTCCCTTATATCTGCATTTTGGCATTTTTTGCAAATAATGACAAAAAAACAACTAAAGCGTGTGCCAAAACAAGCGAAGCAAGTGGATTTTGGTTTAGAGACAAGCAATTAGAATTTACAATTGCACAAGATGGTATTCGTTATATTCAATAAGTTTTACAGGGCAAATATATTATGGCAGATAAATTAAAAGTTGCTTGGTATGATGGCTTAAATGTAAGTTCAGTTCATTTTGAACAACAAGAAAGATTTTTACAAAGGGCGATTGATTCTAAAACAATAGAGGTGTTTAGTAATTTATATGGAATTACAACGCTTGAATTTTCTAAAGAAATGTTGATTCAAGGTAAAATTGTTATCACTAGGATTGAGGGAATTGCACAGGACGGAAGTATTTTTAGCGCACCAGAACAAGACCTTTTACCTGAACCTTTGGAGATAAACTATGATTCGTTGGCTAACTCGGTAATTACCTTAAAGATTCCTTTAGGCATTGCAACGATTGCGGATATTGCATTGAGAAATAATCTTCCTAATACCAAATATATTGCATTAAAAAGTGCAATAGCTTCAAGAAATTATGATGATGAAAGCAATGAAATCTTAAGGCAAATAGGTGATGAATACGAAAGCGAGAATATTGCTTTCACACAAGAAAAGGTTAGCGTAGCACTTGCGAGTTTAAGATTAAAACTAGGAATCTTAAATAATGCTGCACCAGATGAACTAGAAATACCAATTGCAAAAATCAAGAGCATTGATGTAAATAAAAAAATTGATTTAGAAGAAGAATTTATCCCCACTTGTTTAAATATTTCCAAAATACCCATTATCAAGTCGTTTTTAGAGGAGAATATCCATTCTATTAAACAACATAAAAATACTTTAACTAATATCTTTAAAGGAATTGACCAAACAAAAAATACACTTGATTTTAGCACTTATGTGTCATTGAATCTTTTAAAGAAATGGTATTTGATTTTTTCTTATTTAATCAATAAAGACAAACTGCATCCCGAGTTTTTATATGAAAAGTTAATAGAATTTCAAGGAGATCTTGGCGCATTCAATGAGGACGATACATTTTTAGAATTTATTAAATATAATCACGACAATCTTAATGAAACTTTCTTGCCTTTAATGAATAACATTAGAATACTATTCTCAAGAATCACTAGCCCAAGATATACTATGGCAAGGTTAATCAGTAGCAAAAATGGTTTTTATGATTTCTTGTTTGATAACCCAAGTATTTTACAAGAAGCTGAAATATATCTTGCCGTCAATGCAGATGTGAATCACGAATATCTTTTGCAAAATTTCAAAACACAAAGCAAAATCCACACACAAAGCAAGATAAAAGACATAGTAGCTACACAACTTAGGGGGTTGAATTTGGAACAAATTTCAAATATTCCTAATGCGATTCCTTATTTAAGTGGTTATATTTATTATAGATTTAACAAGAGAGATGAAGTGTTTGCAGACTTTAAAGGGGAAAATATCGTGAGTATTTATATTACAAACAATATTAAAAGTCCCGATATTAAAATATGGGCGGTGTTTTAAAATATGGAGGAGAGTAGTTTAAATAAAATAGAACCTAGCTTATTTTTAAATCGTGGATTTTGCGGGCTTTTGAGCAATAAAGTTTTAGACCACAGCTTAGAGTTGCTTTTATTATCGTCTAGGCTTTCTAAAATAGATACTTTGGAGACAAGCAAAATAGAAGCAATTAAAGAAAAAATGGTCAATGACATACTAGCAATCAGCTCCAAACTAAGCACTTATAAGGAATATGAAGAAAAGGATATAGTAAAGCTAAGATATTGTTTATGTGTTTTTATGGATGAAATTATTATGAAAAATGAGCTTTTTATGAATAGTTCTTGGGCTCATAGCACATTAACCGTAAGGCTTTTTGACGAAACATTGGGTGGGGATAATTTTTACGATATAGCATTATCTTGGTTAAATAACCCTGCAAAAAACAAGGATTTTTTAGAGTTTGTCTATGCTTGTCTTGTGTTAGGGTATAAAGGCAAATATTCAAGCAGTAAGGATGTCAATGAAAGAATCTCTTTATTGTGCGAAAATATTGCATCTGCAATTACACCTCTTTTAAATACAGATGAAAATATCGCTTTTAGTAAAGCTTACGATATTGATTCTAAAGAAACACTAGGAAGCAAATTCCAAAGGCTATATCTTAAAAAAATACTTATCCTATTGCCTTTATTAATCGTTGTCTTAATCTTTTCATATTTACTTCTTGATTTGGAAACAAATAATATAAGAGTTGAAAATAAAATAGAAAAAATGATTGAGGATTTTACCAATAAAAAAGAAAGTTGAGTGAATTGCAAAAGTCAATCTAATCTTGCGTAAAGATTCTTTTGTCAATGGCAAAAAGGGAATAGATACTATTTTTAAGTCTTGTAAGATTGTGATTCTGCTTTGTAGCTTTAATCTATATCGTGTTTATTGATTCTATTCTTTGTGTTAGACTTTTTACTTCCGTCTTAAATTTATCAAGTGAAATTGTTGTTTTTTAAAAGAATTTTCAAGCTCCATTAAAAGCTATTCTATTTATTCATCGACTTCAAATTATTCTTTCATTTTTTGCTTTTGAGATAATCCATCATAAAATTTTTCTAATGCAGAAATAAATATGTTACATATTCCAAGAATAAAGAAACCTTGAAACATAAAATTATTTAGGAAGTGATACATAATTCCACGACTTGACTTTAATCCTGCTACTATTAGAAACGCCAAATTTGCAATCCAAAACAATACTATAAAAACCTTAAAAATCAAAAGCCAACTAAGTTTCATTTCATCTCCTATTTAATGGGTTTGCAATAGTTAGTGTCAATACTTTGATCAAATAAAACAACATTATCACACTCTACCTTTGTAGAATTCTCATACTTTACCAAAAGGGATGATATAATACTCTCCCTCAGGTATTGGTCCTTTATCTTTTGACATTTGTCTTTCTTTTTCATAGGTGAAATAATGCTTACCATTTATTTCCTCTCCTCTGCCACTCACTGCTTGAAAGGAGATTCTTTGCACTTCCTTGTCGTCTTTATTGATAATAATTGTTAAAAGTTTGCCATTAAAATGCAGGGAGATAATACCCTTACTCTCTACCCTCTTTTTATCCTCTTTACTTTCTTCCTCTTTCTTTATTCCCCCATTGTATTCTTTCATATTCTATCTTAGAGAGAGGATTGGCTTTTAGTTTCATAGGAGAGAATTTAATTGTATTCTTTTTAGGAATTGCTAGAATAGGATAGGCTTTTAGACTTTCCTTTTTATCCTTGATGAATCCTTTAATCTCTTTTTATTTAATATCTTTTTAGTATAAATATAGTTTTCTAAATTTATATTTTAGCATTTTTGATTCTAATTAAATTTTTATCTTTTTGATTTGATTGACATTCTATCTATGTCTTTGGAAAAGCAGTTTTTCTTCTAAAGAGCAGTCAAAGGATTTAGAAATATGAAATATTCATATAATATTATTCTCCAAAGAATAAATCAAAATATCAAATATTTCTACTTCCCTATTATCATATTCTATAGAAATTTTACGTTCTTCATTAGCTCTTGGGTCATTTTTTAAAATCTTGAGTGCCTGTTCTTTTTGATTTAATTCTATAAGAAGTAAAATTTGCATTAGGGTTCTATCTTTCCAAAACACATCTTTATTATTTTCATATTTATAAACAAAATCATAAAGTCCTTGTATCGTGCTAGATGTGTCGATTTTAAAGGCTTCCAAAAGAGATTCTATGCTCTCCTTGTAGGCACTCAAAAAATTATGATAAGAATCACTAGGCATATCATCTAAAGCAAATTCTTGCAATTCTTGCATATTAGAAAATTCCATACTTTTAAAGGAAAATGGAAAAGACCTTACGCCGTATTCATTTAAGATTTTAAAGTCCAAATCAGGCTCATCAATCTCTAGGCTAGCACATAGAATTTCATCACTTTTTACGGATTTCACCCTAAAAGAAACATCAAGACTTATGCAATCTTCCTCTTGTTCTAAATAATGTTCAAAAGTAAAAAGTAAATTATCAAAAACACCAAAAGTTATAAATTCCTCTGTTTTTAAGCCATATTGTGCTGAAAATTTGTCTAGTTTTTTGCAAAAATTTATAACAATTTCATCTAAGAATTCTTGTTGAGACATCTAAAATCCTTTATTGAGTTTTGTGTATTCTATTATTTTGTTAGGACGTGATATTTGTATTATAACATCTTTTGATGATAGTTTATCCACACTTTTTAATATTTTATTACCGCATTTTAAAGTTTTGTTGCCACACAATTCTATTGTTATATCATCATTTTTCTTGCTTATTAAATTAAAAGCTGTTTTTTGATTGGGCGTTAATGGGGCACTCTTGGAGGCTTTTGCTTCTCTAATAATAATTTTACCTTTACAACAAGCCATTGCATCAACTCTAGTTTTAACAATAAGATTGTTTTTTTCATAAACCCTAAGGGTTACTTGAGATTGTGCATTAGGACATTCTTTTTTGAATATTTTAAAGTCTTTTTCTTCGAATTTTTTCCCTTTTTTTCTATTTTCTTTAAGTTGGTTAGATTTTTTATTTTTGCCATTAAACAAAATAGATATAAATTCTATGATATATAAAATCAGTTTTATTTTATTATTCTTTTGAGGTAACATTGAGATTTTATTTGTATTGCTTTTCTTCTCTCCCACTCCCTCCCATTGTATTCTTTCATATTCTATCTTATCAAGAGGATTGGCTTTTAGT
>ERZ778515.270-NODE-270-length-46216-cov-6.364290_pt1 | contig 46216 bp, 31 predicted proteins | sample MGYA00510343_ERZ778515 | MGnify/ENA primary metagenome ERZ778515 (study PRJEB29527, sample SAMN07138965) | mouse gut metagenome | material: feces | host: mouse | place: China:Nanjing | collected 2016-01-25 ...
AAAATCAGTCTTGACAAGACTCGAGAAAATCCCCACAGACATCTATGAATCTGTAGAAGAAGGCGCTAACTACATTGCTCGCGAAATAGCACAGACCATCCGCGAAAAACAAAAAGCAGGACGTTTCTGCATATTGGCACTGCCTGGCGGCGATTCACCCAGACACGTATATACGGAACTTATCCGCATGCACAAGGAAGAAGGACTCAGCTTCCGTAACGTGATCGTATTTAACATGTACGAATATTATCCGTTGTCGCCCGACGCTGTCAACAGTAACTTCAACGCATTGAAGAATATGCTGCTGGATCATATTGACATCGACAAGCAGAACATATTCACTCCGGATGGAAGCATTGCCAAAGATACTATCTTTGAATATTGCCGTCTGTACGAACAACGTATCGAAAGCTTCGGCGGTATCGATATTGCTTTGCTAGGTATCGGTCGTGTAGGTAATATCGCATTCAACGAACCGGGTTCACGTCTGAACTCTACCACTCGTCTGATTTTGTTGGATAATGCATCACGCAATGAAGCAGCCAAGATTTTCGGAACTATGGATAATACTCCCATCAGTTCTATTACGATGGGTGTAGCTACCATTCTCGGTGCAAAGAAAGTTTATCTGCTTGCGTGGGGTGAAAACAAAGCAGCCATGATTAAAGAATGTGTGGAAGGTGCCATCACTGACACAATTCCTGCATCTTATCTGCAAACGCACAACAACGCCCATGTAGCTCTCGACCTTTCGGCAGCTATGAACTTGACACGTATTCAACGTCCGTGGCTGGTAACTTCCTGCGAGTGGAATGACAAACTGATCCGTAGCGCTATCGTCTGGTTATGCCAGTTGACCGGCAAACCGATCTTGAAATTGACAAATAAGGACTATAACGAAAACGGTTTGAGTGAACTATTGGCACTTTATGGTTCTGCATACAATGTAAATATCAAGATTTTCAATGATTTGCAGCACACCATCACCGGATGGCCGGGTGGCAAACCGAATGCCGATGATACTTATCGTCCCGAACGCGCCAAACCATTCCCGAAGCGTGTGATTATCTTCTCTCCGCACCCGGATGATGATGTGATCTCTATGGGTGGAACGCTCCGCCGCCTGGTAGAGCAAAAACATGAAGTACATGTAGCTTACGAGACTTCCGGCAATATCGCCGTAGGTGATGAAGAAGTGGTTCGTTTCATGCATTTCATCAATGGCTTCAACCAACTTTTCAACAATAGTGAAGATCAGGTTATCAATGAGAAGTATGCAGAAATACGCAACTTCCTAAAGAACAAGAAAGATGGCGATATGGACAGCCGTGACATTCTGACTATCAAAGGCCTGATTCGCCGTGGTGAAGCCCGCACCGCTTCTTCTTATAACAATATCCCGTTGGATCGCGTACACTTCCTTGACCTGCCATTCTACGAAACAGGTAAGATTCAGAAGAATCCTATCAGCGAGGCAGACGTAGAAATCGTACGGAACCTGCTCCGCGAAGTGAAGCCTCATCAGATATTCGTAGCCGGCGACCTTGCCGACCCGCATGGAACACACCGTGTGTGTACAGATGCTGTTTTTGCCGCTATCGACCTCGAAAAAGAAGAGGGTGCAAAATGGCTGAAAGACTGCCGTATCTGGATGTATCGTGGCGCATGGGCTGAATGGGAAATTGAAAATATCGAAATGGCAGTACCTATCAGTCCGGAAGAACTCCGTGCAAAACGTAACTCTATCCTGAAACATCAGTCTCAGATGGAAAGCGCTCCGTTCTTGGGCAATGACGAACGTTTGTTCTGGCAACGTAGTGAAGACCGCAATCGTGGTACAGCCACTTTGTATGACAAATTAGGACTGGCTTCCTACGAAGCAATGGAAGCATTCGTGGAGTATATTCCACTATAAGGAAAATCATTCTTAATTAAGAGAATATAAAACAATGAAAGAAGAGTGGGAAGTTTGAATACTTCTCACTCTTTTTTTGTTTATTTTTGCAGGATAATTCATCACAGTGAAAATGAGAACAAAAGCAATGAATAATGAAAAAGATAATAGTGTTTCTTCTATGCCTTACTGTAAGTGCTAATTTTCTTTTCGCTCAAGATATTGAAAGGAATGTAAAAGAAAGATTAACGGATTATTTCGGCAAATATACCGCAACAGCCAAAATCAGCACTCCAAAACTGAATAGTATCGACATCAATTATGACCGTAAAACGATTGCTGTCTATGCTTCGGAGAGTTTCGCCTATCAACCTTTCCGACCGGAAACCGTAGAAACGATTTATAACCAAGTGAAAGAATTGCTCCCGGGCCCCGTCCATTATTACCAATTGACGATTTATGCGGATGGAAAGCCTATCGAGGAACTGGTTCCTAATTTCTACCGGAACAAGAAAAAGGATAAGGAACGAATGTCCCTGAACGTTGATTACAAAGGAGCTCCCTGGGTGAAAAACATCTCACGGCCTAATGACATTTCACGCGGATTACAAGACCGTCACATCGCAATCTGGCAAAGCCATGGCAACTATTTCAAGAATGACAAGAACGAATGGGGATGGCAACGCCCCCGCCTGTTCTGTAGCACAGAAGATTTGTTCACCCAGTCTTTCGTACTTCCTTATGTGATTCCCATGCTGGAAAACGCAGGTGCTATCGTTTATACTCCCCGCGAACGGGACACGCAAAAGAATGAAATCATTGTGGACAACGATACGCCTGACGCTTCTCTTTATCTGGAAGTAGGAAGCAAAAAAGCGAAGTGGGCAACGGCTCCTGTAAAAGGATTCGCTCTAAAGAAAACGATTTATAGGGATGGAGAAAATCCGTTCAGCGACGGAACCTGCCGTTTTATCTCCACCGAAAGAAAGAAAAAGAAGAATAAAGACCAGGTATTTGCCGAATGGGTACCTACCCTGCCGGCAACAGGCGAATATGCCGTTTACGTTTCTTATCAGACATTGCCGAATAGTGTAAGCGACGCCAAGTACCTCGTTTTCCATAACGGTGGAGTTACGGAATTTAAGGTAAATCAGAAAATAGGTGGCGGCACATGGGTTTATCTTGGCACTTTCGAATTTGACAAGGGAAATAATGACTACGGCATGGTTATACTAAGCAACGAAAGTAGCGAACATGGTGTAGTATGTGCCGACGCGGTACGTTTTGGCGGGGGAATGGGAAATATTTCCCGAAGGGGAAAGCTCAGCGGACTACCTCGTTATCTGGAAGGAGCACGTTACTCGGCACAATGGGCAGGAATGCCTTATGATGTATATGCCGGACGCAAAGGTGAAAATGATTATGTAGATGATATCAATACACGTTCCAATACCATCAATTATTTATCAGGTGGTTCCGTTTATAACCCGAACCGACCGGGGTTGCGTGTGCCGTTAGAACTGACAATGGCACTCCATAGTGACGCAGGATGCAGTAAAACAGACGAGTTGATTGGTTCACTCGGCATTTACACGACCGACTTCAATAATGGCAAGTTGAACACAGGAACAGACCGGTATGCGTCACGCGACTTAACGGATATTCTGCTCTCCCAAATTCAGAAAGATATCCATTCGAGCTATAACCTACCCTGGACACGCCGAAGCATGTGGAACCGGAATTATAGCGAGACACGGCTTCCCGCTACTCCCTCTACGATTATCGAATTACTTTCTCATCAGAACTTTGCCGATATGCAGTTAGGACATGATCCGAACTTCAAGTTTACCGTGGGACGTGCCATTTACAAAGGTATCTTGCAATTCATTACCAGCCAGCATGACAAAGAATATGTAGTGCAACCTTTGCCTGTGAGCAATTTTTCTGTCCGTTTCGGAAAAAAGAAGAATACGCTGGAACTGTCTTGGAAAGGTGAGGATGATCCGCAAGAGCCTACTGCCCGTCCACGGGAATACATTGTATATACGCGCATCGGTTATGGCGGATTTGACAATGGAACTTTAGTCAGCCAAACGTCCCACACCGTTAAAATAGAACCGGGGCTCGTTTATTCATTTAAGGTAACTGCCGTAAACCGCGGCGGGGAAAGTTTTCCCTCCGAAATCCTTTCCGCTTATAAAGCCAAACGTGAACAGGAAAAGGTATTAATCATCAATGGCTTTGACAGAATCAGCGGTCCGGCGGTCATCAATACTTCTGATAGAGCAGGATTCGATTTATCACAAGATCCCGGAGTTCCGTATATATCAAACATCTCATTTTGCGGAGCACAAACAGACTTTGACCGTACACAAGCCGGAAAAGAAGGACAAGGCAGTCTGGGACATAGCGGTAATGAATTGGAAGGAATGAAAATAGCAGGGAATACATTTGATTATCCTTTCATTCACGGAAAGGCAATTCAGGCAGCCGGCAAATATAGTTTTGTGTCATGCAGTGACGAAGCAGTAGAAAACGGATTGGTTACGTTGGAAGAATATCCGATAGTAGATTATATCCTAGGGCTGGAAAAAGAAGACCCCGCAAGTAAAGCTTATTACAAAACATTCTCTTCGGCTATGCAACGGATTATCACCAGCTATTGCCAGTCTGGAGGTAATCTATTTGTCAGTGGCGCCTATGTGGGAAGCGATATGAGCGGAACGCAAGGAAACCGGGAATTTACGGAAAGAACTTTAAAATATGGTTACCAAAGTAGCTTGACAGATAAGACTTCAAACCGTATCAATGGATTGGGACGCACGATTACTATTCCACGTGTGCCCAACGAGAACAGTTATGCTGTTCCTGCACCGGATTGTATCGTTCCGGTAGATACTGCTTTTCCCGTATTTACTTATGCTCCAGGCAACCAAAGCGCAGGCATCGCCTACAAAGGAAACTACCGCACTTTCGTATTAGGTTTCCCATTCGAAAGTATCCAGTCGGAAGCTGACCGGGCAACTATTATGGCAGGCATATTGGGATTCTTTACACAGAAATAAAAAATATCCCATTTTTTAATCTGTTTCTCATTTTATATTCTATCTTTGCTACTGTAATAACCCTTAAACTAAAAAACGATGTATACCATACAAGCAAATCCCAGCGGTACACGCAGCATAGAAGTATCTAACGAGAACTTGAGAACGATTGAGAAATATACCCTGTTCCGCCATCTTATCGACAGTAACGGTATTGTAGATGAAGCAGTTCTGGATAAGTTGAAACTAAATATCCGCTCCCTTATCGCCAGTCAGGAAGAAGACAGCAAAGACTTGCTGGACCTTTGTATCGATGTGATTTATCACAATAATATGAAGGCATTCGGTTTGCAGCAGCTTATAAAACTTTATCTTACCTGGCTTTCCAGTCCGAAAACGGAAGTAGAGGAGTAACGATGATTACGGTAGATACTCGCGGAACGACAGCTTACAGCCCGCTGATTCCAGCAATCAAAGCCATGTGTGACACTTCTCCCGGTGAAACGATAGAGATTATTATGAACCATACCGATGCATTCCAGAATTTGAAAGAATATCTTTCCGAGCAAGGTATCGGTTTCCGCGAAATCTACGACGGAGAACAAATGACATTAGAGTTCACAATCAATAAGAAGTTTTGAAAAAACATCCTAATGATTGAAGTTAAACATCCCAATGAATAAAAAAATCATTGGGATGTTTTTTATTATCCTTATCTTTGCGGCATGAAAGAATATCGATTGACCGACTGGTTACCCACTACAAAGAAAGAAGTAGAACTTCGCGGATGGAATGAATTGGATGTCATTCTCTTCAGCGCGGATGCTTATGTGGACCATCCATCTTTTGGCGCTGCCGTTATCGGGCGTATTCTCGAAGCAGAAGGTTTGAAAATAGCCATCGTACCTCAACCCAACTGGCGTGATGACCTGCGTGACTTCAAGAAGTTGGGACGTCCCCGCCTGTTCTTTGGCATTTCCGGCGGATGCATGGACTCGATGGTAAACAAATATACCGCCAACAAACGGCTGCGTAGTGAGGATGCATATACCCCTGACGGTCGTCCGGATATGCGTCCGGACTACCCTTCTACTGTCTACAGTCAAATTCTGAAAAGACTTTATCCCGATGTTCCCGTTATCTTAGGCGGCATTGAAGCCAGCATGAGACGGTTAAGCCATTATGACTACTGGCAGGACAAGATACAAAAAAGCATTTTATGTGATAGTGGTGCGGACTTACTCATTTATGGAATGGGTGAAAAGCCGATTGTAGACTTAACCCGGAAAATGAAAAGTTTACTTCCCACAAAAGAAGCGTCATTAACGACCAATGACTTTAAAAAGATTATTGGAACAATCCCGCAGACAGCCTATCTCTGCCGTGAGACAGAGTGGATTTCCGATGCGGAAGATATCCGGCTCTATTCACACGAAGAATGCCTGACGGATAAGAAGAAACACGCGAGCAATTTCCGGCACATTGAAGAAGAGTCCAATAAATATGCGGCTGCACGTATCACACAAGCCGTCGGAAACAAGATAGTAATAGTCAATCCCCCTTATCCACCGATGAGCCAGGAAGAACTGGACCGTTCTTTCGATTTGCCATATACCCGCCTGCCGCATCCTAAATATAAGGGAAAGCGGATTCCCGCCTATGATATGATTAAGTTTTCCATCAATATTCATCGGGGATGCTTTGGTGGTTGTGCGTTCTGCACCATTTCCGCTCATCAGGGAAAGTTTATTGTCAGCCGTAGTAAAGAGTCTATTCTGAAAGAAATAAAAGAGGTTATCCAGTTGCCGGACTTCAAAGGATATTTAAGTGACTTGGGTGGTCCTTCCGCCAATATGTATCAGATGAAAGGGAAAGATGAATCTATCTGTAGAAAATGCAAACGACCGTCATGCATCCATCCGAAAGTTTGCCCGAATCTAAATACCGACCATCGCCCATTATTGGATATTTATCATGCAGTAGATGCTTTGCCCGGTATTAAGAAATCTTTTATCGGCAGTGGAGTACGTTATGATCTGCTGCTTCATCAGAGTAAAGATGCAGCCATCAACCGCAGTACCGCCGAATATACCCGTGAGCTGATTGTCAATCACGTTAGCGGTCGGCTGAAAGTGGCTCCCGAACATACTAGTGCACGTGTATTGTCGATAATGCGCAAACCTTCTTTCGAGCAATTTGAGACATTCAAGAAGATATTTGACCGTATCAACCGGGAAGAGAATCTGCGCCAGCAACTGATTCCTTATTTTATCTCTTCACACCCGGGTTGTAAGGAAGAAGATATGGCAGAACTCGCCGTTATCACCAAACGCTTGGACTTTCACCTGGAGCAAGTGCAGGACTTCACTCCCACTCCGATGACTGTAGCCACCGAAACATGGTATACGGGGTTCCATCCGTACACCTTGGAACCAGTATTCAGTGCTAAGACCCAACGGGAGAAACTAGCTCAACGGCAATTCTTCTTTTGGTATAAGCCGGAAGAACGCAAGAACATTATCAATGAACTGAGACGAATCGGGCGTTCGGACTTGATAGACAAATTATATGGAAAAGGAAAAGAAGTAGAAAGAAACAAAGTCAGAGGTAAAAGATAAATAGACAGAATTGTCTGTCTATTTATCTTTTACCGGCAATGCCACAATCTCTTGCAGCACACCGACTGCTGTCTCTACATTCAACACATCCTTAATCAGCATACTCCGTTTTCCATTCTGTTCCCTCAAATCGCAACGACGGGTATATTTCATCATATAGTCTATCACCTTACCGAAAGCCTGGCTCTGGTAGAACGGACTATCCGGATTGGAAACAAAGAACAAGGTCATTCGTCCGCCTTTCAGGAAAATCTTCTCTGCTCCCAGACGTGCTGCGAGACGGCGGAGAGGTACAATACGCAACAACTCCTGCGTTTCAGGCGGAACCGGACCGAAGCGGTCTTCCAAGCGGGAGCGGAAAGCCTCCACATCCTTGTCCAATGTCAGTCCATCGAGTTCACGATAAAGCAACATACGTTCGCTGCTGCCGGTTACGTAGTTGGCCGGCAATAAAAGTTCGAGGTCACTTTCTACCTGACACTCATCTACAAACTCTTCTCCACTGATTTGTCCTTCACCTTTTATTTCATCAGCATACAGTTCTGCAAATTCGTCTGTTTTCAACTCACGGACAGCTTCGGTCAGAATCTTCTGATATGTCTCATATCCCAAATCAGCAACAAAACCACTTTGCTCAGCTCCAAGCAAATTTCCGGCTCCACGAATGTCCAAATCCTGCATGGCAATATGAATACCACTTCCCAAATCACTAAAATTCTCAATCGCTTGAAGACGTCGTTTCCCTTCGGTGGTCAAACTGCTCAACGGAGGAGCCAACAGATAACAGAATGCTTTCTTGTTACTACGCCCTACCCGTCCACGCATCTGGTGAAGATCACTCAAGCCGAAGTTTTGCGCCTGATTAATAATGATGGTATTTGCATTCGGAATATCGATACCACTTTCGATGATTGTGGTTGCCAAGAGCACGTCATAGTCATAGTTGACAAAATCCAGAATAATTTTCTCCAGTTCTGCCGGTTCCATCTGCCCGTGTCCGATTACTACACGGCAATCCGGAATATGGCGCTCGATCATTGCTTTCAGTTCCGGCAAGTTCGCAATCCGGTTATTGACGAAAAAGACCTGCCCGTTGCGGCTCATCTCAAAATTGATGGCATCCGTTATCACTTCTTCATTAAAAGTATGCACTTCGGTCTGAATCGGATAGCGGTTGGGCGGCGGAGTGGAAATCACGCTCAAATCACGCGCGCCCATCAACGAAAATTGAAGGGTACGGGGAATCGGAGTAGCAGTCATTGTGAGTGTATCTACATTCACTTTCAACTGACGCAACTTTTCTTTTACGGAAACTCCGAATTTCTGTTCTTCGTCAACAATCAGCAGTCCCAAGTCTTTAAACCGGACATCCTTGCCTAAGATACGATGGGTACCTATCAGAATACCGACATCTCCATCCTTCAGTCCTTTCAATACAGCTTTGGTTTGTGCGGCAGTACGTGCGCGGCTTAAATATTCCACCCGGCATGGCAGTCCTTTCAGACGTTCGCGGAATGTCTGGAAATGCTGGTAAGCAAGCACCGTTGTCGGAACCAGAACGGCCACTTGTTTATTATCGGCAACGGCTTTGAAAGCGGCACGAATCGCAACTTCTGTTTTTCCAAATCCTACATCTCCACAGACCAGGCGGTCCATCGGGCGGTCACTTTCCATATCCGCTTTGACATCAATCGTCGCCTTACTCTGATCCGGAGTATCTTCATAAATAAAGGATGCTTCCAACTCACGCTGCAAGAAACTATCGGGGCTATAAGAGAACCCTTTTTCCTGACGACGCTGCGAATACAATTTTATCAAATCGCGGGCAATATCCTTGATTTTACTCTTCGTACGTTCTTTCAGTTTCTCCCATGCCCCTGTACCTAATTTATTAAGTCGGGGAGCCTCTCCCTCCTTACCTTTGTATTTGGAAACTTTATGCAGTGAATGAATGGAAACGAACACTACATCTTCATTCTGAAACACCAGTTTCAAAACCTCCTGCGTAGTATCACCATTCGGTATACGCACCAAACCGGAAAAACGCCCGATACCATGATCGGTATGCACCACATAATCTCCCGGAGTAAACTGGTTCAGTTCTTTTAAGGACAGTGCCACTTTTCCCGAACGGGCTTTATCACTTTTCAGATTATATTTATGGAAACGGTCAAACAGCTGATGATCTGTGAAGATACAAAGCCGTAGTGTGTTATCTACAAACCCTTCGTGTATGGTACGCTCTACGGGAGTAAAATTAATCTGATCGCCCCGGTCTTCAAAAATAGCCTTGATACGATCTGTCTGCTTCATACTGTCACTACAGATATAGAGCGAATAACCTTTTTCCAAATAATCTTTGAAGGAAGAAGCTACCAAATCGAAATTCTTATGAAAGATGGGTTGGGCAGATGTATTGAAAGTAACACTGGCATTCGGCGTTCCGGTTGGTTTGTTCCCAAATTCCAACCGGCGGAAATCGAGTGCACGTACAGTAAACTCGCTGCCGTCTATCAATTTTCCCTCCAATGTAATGCCTCCATTCTCTTCGGCTTCCTGGACAGCTATTGCCTGGGGAGTCAACGCCTCGTCATGCACCACTTGGATTCGTTCACGCAACCAAAGAAAATCGCGCATTGCCAAAGCTGTATCTTTCGGGATAAAATCCAGAAAGGAAGTTGTCACGTCTCCCGTCACTGCTAAATCGGGCACAATAGACACTCCACTTTTCTTCTCGCGGGATAATTGGGACTCCACTTCAAAGGTACGGATACTTTCTACTTCATCGCCAAAGAAGTCGATACGATAAGGATATTCCGAAGCAAAAGAGAAAACGTCGATAATGCTGCCGCGAACGGCATATTGCCCCGGTTCATATACATAGTCTACGTATTCGAAACCATAACTATGCAACACATCCGTGATAAAAGCGGTGTCCACTTTCTCCCCAACATTCAGTTTCAGGGTTTTGTCACTCAATTCCTTTCGGGACACCACCTTCTCCGCCAACGCATCCGGATACGTGACGATGCACAATCCTTCCTCTCCCTTTTGCAAGCGGCTCAATACTTCCGTACGCAGAATCTCATTCGCTGCGTCTTTTTGTCCATATTTAATAGAGCGACGGAAGGAAGACGGAAAAAACAGCACCTTTTCCGTGCCCAATATCTGCGTCAAGTCATGATAAAAATAGCCGGCTTCTTCAAGGTCGCCCAAAATAAAGACAAACGGGCAGCCACCCTCTTGCACCAATACGGAAGAAAAAAGAGAAGCGGCGGACGCGCATAGTCCACCACAAAAGATAGTTTGAGCGGAAGTGTCCTTCAACAAGCGCTTCATTACTGCCATATTGGGGTGGGCGGCATATTGCCGTTGCAATTCAGTTATTGTCATACCTCATTCAAAAAATTACGCGCAAAAGTACAAAAAAAATCCAAACAGTTTCTCCATCCTGTCACTCTAACGTCTCCATTCGTCACTTTGCATTGAATCTGAAGCCAAGTCCCAACATCAAGTTGTTGGGGTATCTGAAGTCATACAACTGATAGCCGGTATGTATAAAAACGTTCTTCGTCAGGGTTGTTTTCAGCACAAAGGTCTGATAGAAAGCGTTTGTATCGGCACCTTGGCAGAAGAAATTCTTGCCAATGCCCAAGTTGATAGAGAAAATGGGCATCACGATTTCCGCACGCGCCGAGAGTCCTGCCGAGAACTGTTCTTTGAAAGCGGGACGATAGAATTTCACCTCTTCAGGATTGGAAGGGATATACTCGTTGGCTATGTGCTTCATGATGTTGGCGCTTTCATCGTATTGCAAATCCAAGGACACGCCCGCCCGGAAATATTTGTTGAAGTTGTAAAGAGGATTGAAATTGAGTCCGATGATACCAAAAGAGCCCGGCACCATCAGCGGGTTCGCGCCTTCGGGCCAAATGCCTTTCTTCCGTGTGGCACCGTAAACGACAAGGTCGTAACTTACGAATTTTCTGAAAGGCGTCCGGAGCTGCCGTCCGACAGAAAGCGTGCGATGGGGCTCTTCACGGTCGCCCAAGAAGTGAGTGACGCCTACCGATGCTCCCAAGGTGTTGACTCCCGAGTTCGGATAACGGGTGTTTCCGTTTGAATAGTGTGACATACCCACACCGGCACGCAGATGGGTGTGTGATGAAATCCGCCAGTTGAGCAGAAAACCCAGATTGATGTAGGCATTGATTTTCGATCCCACTACCTCGTTGTACGGGTTGTCGAGCTTATCAAACTTCTTCCATCCGAACGACGCGCCGAAATTCCATTCGTAGTCGAACGACAGACGGGAAGTAATGTCGGCAATCTTTGATGTCTGAAAGACGTAGACGGCAAGCGGATTGCCCACTTCGGCAGTATTATGGAATGTGTTGTAAGCCACGCCGATGCCCTGTACGGCATACGGATATCTCCTACCCGTTTCCGTATCGGGCGAGAACTTGAAGCCATACTTCAGATGTCCCGAAAGAGTGGAGTTGATGCTGTTTCCCGTACGATTGACGCCTCTAAAGAAATCGTGCGTAGGAAAAACGTACGCCGGACGGAAATCGACACTAAGCGCATGTATCACCTTCCGTGAAACGGTGTCGGCTTCGGACGCGGAAAGCGAAGCGACCGATAAGGCTGCCGAGAGCACAAGCGGAAATATTCGGAACTTAATCATATTGTTCTGACTCCATCTTTTCCTTGAAAATTAAATAATTTATATAGCTCTGACTGTAAAGAAAAGCACTGAATTCGCGCTTGCCACCCGTTATCGGATTGGACGCATATACCTTGAGAGGAACTTCATACCGTTCAAGGTAATTGTAGACAACCACCTTCCTCTTATCATGCGCATCTATTTTCACCTCTACTGCCTTATCCTTATCCACATCTGCCGCTATGTATTGCTGTTTGATGCCAAAAGGTATTTTCGTATTCCCAAGTACGGGCTTCTCTTGATTGATTATATCCGGAATGACTATCGCGGGCAGATTGTCTCCAAAAAGCAGACTGTATTTTTCTTCCTCCCAGTTGTCGGAAGTGAAAGTAATCTCTGCCGTCCGGTTGTCCTCCGACATCAGAACGGTTGCCGCACCGTGTGGCAGATAATCGTCCACAAAGACATCGCCATTGCATGCGGCAAGGACAAGTCCGATTAAAGCGATATATATGGTCTCACATTTCATGCTGTCAAGCAGTTAATCCATCATTAACAGTTTCAAAAGTACGGTATTTTTTCACATTTATCATTCTGCAAGAAATTATTTATCCTGTTTTAACATACAAGATGTCTCATACCCACTCGTCGGCAACCGCTTGTTGACACATCAGGTATTAATAGAAAAGTTGCCGTCTGTTAATAGTAAACTTCCGATTTATCCGTAGTGAAATTCCGATTTACTGCCATCAAACTATAAACAAAGCTTTCATTTATAAAAACACAAGCTTCGTTTTTATAATCAAAGTAGGCGTTTATAAAAACAAAGGTTGCGTTTATAGTTGACAGTTGCCCGTCGGAAAGTCTGATAACGGCAACGAAGAAGCTTACTATTAATAAGGAAGAAGTTTTCCGTTAATACTTACGGGCACATCCATTAATACCTTAAACACCATTGTGCGGCACATACGGACGTGCCTCCACGTTAAATAATCCTTAGTTCTATCCATAACTAAAGGAAAAAAGCTACTTTTGTTTCTAAATTTTATACTATTTATATGCAGACATCGGACAGCATCGTAATTATCCCTACCTACAACGAACGGGAGAACATAGAAAATATCATCCGAGCCGTTTTCGGACTCACCAAGACATTCCATATCCTGGTCATAGAAGACGGCTCTCCGGACGGAACGGCAGCCATCGTAAAAACCTTGCAACAAGAATTTCCCGAACGGCTTTTCATGATTGAACGCAAAGGGAAACTTGGATTGGGCACTGCCTATATCACCGGTTTCAAATGGGCACTGGAACATGCCTACGAGTACATCTTCGAAATGGATGCCGACTTCAGCCATAATCCGAACGATTTACCCCGTTTGTATCAGGCTTGTTCGGAACAGGGTGGGGATGTATCCATCGGCTCCCGCTACATCAGCGGAGTGAACGTAGTGAACTGGCCGATGGGACGGGTGTTGATGTCGTATTTTGCCTCCAAGTATGTGAGACTTATCACGGGGATTCCCGTACACGACACCACCGCCGGATTCGTCTGTTACCGTCGTCAGGTATTGGAAACAATCGATTTGGACCATATCCGCTTCAAAGGATATGCATTTCAGATTGAAATGAAGTTCACCGCTTACAAATGCGGATTCAAAATCATTGAAGTTCCCGTAATCTTTATCAATCGCGAATTAGGCACTTCCAAGATGAATAGCAGCATCTTTGGAGAGGCCATATTTGGTGTGATTAAATTAAAAGTAAATAGTTGGTTCCATAAATTCCCGCAAAAGTCATGAAACGTACACTGATTCAAAATGCCGTTATTGTTAACGAAGGAAGAAAAGTACTGGGGTCAGTAGTCATTGAAAATGAAAAGATAGCCGAAATACTGGTGGGTGAAGAAAAAGCAGCTTCCCCTTGTGACGAAGTCATTGATGCAAGCGGGTGTTATCTCCTGCCGGGTGTCATCGACGAACATGTTCATTTCCGTGATCCCGGACTGACTCATAAAGCAGATATTACCACAGAAAGCCACGCCGCTGCAGCAGGAGGGGTCACTTCCATCATGGACATGCCCAATACAAACCCGCAGACTACGACGCTGGAGGCTTTGGAAGAGAAATTCACCCTACTAGGTGAGAAATCAGCAGTCAACTATTCCTGCTATTTCGGAGCAACAAACACTAACTATACCCAGTTTGCACAACTGGATAAACACCGTGTTTGTGGCGTGAAGTTATTCATGGGATCAAGCACCGGCAATATGCTGGTAGACCGGATGGCCAGCCTGCGTAATATATTCGGCGGAACCGATCTGCTTATCGCCGCCCATTGCGAAGACCAGGGAATTATCAAAGAAAATACGGATAAATATAAGAAAGAATACGGAGACGATGTACCTCTGGCTCTTCATCCGCTTCTCCGTTCGGAAGAGGCTTGCTATCGTTCGTCCGAACTGGCTGTGCAACTGGCAAGGGAAACAAATGCCCGCCTGCACATCATGCATATTTCCACCGCTAAAGAGTTGAGTCTGTTTTCCAACGCACCTCTGACACAAAAAAGAATTACGGCAGAAGCCTGCGTCTCCCATCTACTCTTTACGGAAGAAGATTATCAGACATTGGGTGCCCGCATCAAATGCAACCCTGCCATCAAGACTGCACAAGACCGGAAAGCCTTGCAAGAGGCTGTCAACAGCGGTCTGATTGATGCCATCGCAACCGATCATGCCCCACACTTGCTTAGTGAAAAAGAAGGCGGTGCATTAAAGGCAATGTCCGGAATGCCGATGATTCAGTTCTCGCTAGTCAGCATGTTGGAATTGGCAGATAAAGGAGTGTTTACCATCGAGAAAGTGGTAGAAAAAATGGCTCATGCTCCCGCACAGATGTATGAGATACGCAACAGGGGATTCATCCGCAAAGGCTATCAGGCCGACCTGGTATTGGTACGTCCCGACTCCGAATGGACCGTTACCACAGACTGCATCTTAAGTAAATGCAAATGGAGCCCGCTGGAAGGCCATACATTCAATTGGAAGGTAGAGAAAACATTCGCAAACGGACATCTGTTATATAACAACGGAGAAATAGATGAGACTTATCGCGGACAGGAATTAAGATTCAGATAAACAGCAGCTCGCCTTCAACAGAACCATGAGTACCATTTTATCTTATAAAATACATACAGTCACTCCCTACATCAACTGGATTTACTTTTTCCACGCATGGGGGTTCCAGCCACGTTTTGCAGCCATCGCCAACATTCACGGATGTGACGTCTGCCGTGCTTCGTGGCTGACTACCTTTCCCGAAGAAGAGCGCAGCAAAGCTTCCGAGGCCATGCAACTATTCAAAGAAGCCAACCGGATGTTGGACTCTCTCGACCGAGATTATGAAGTGAAAACAATCTTCAAACTCTGCAAGGCAAATTCTGACGGGGATAATCTGCTGATTGAAAAGGGAAAAGACCAATTTATCACCTTTCCCTTGCTTCGCCAGCAGACGCCCCAAAGAGACGGTAGTCCTTTCGTTTGCCTGAGTGACTTCATCCGTCCGTTATCTTCCGGTATCCCGGATACCATAGGAGCTTTTGCCTCTTCTATTGATGCGGACATGGAAGGACTGTATGAACAGGACCCGTATAAACACTTGCTTGTACAAACCCTCTCCGACCGACTGGCAGAAGCTGCTACGGAAAAGATGCACGAATATGTACGTAAAGAAGCATGGGGATATGCCAAAGAAGAAAATCTGGGCATAGCGGATTTATTGGTCGAGAAATATCAAGGTATTCGCCCTGCCGTCGGCTACCCCTCTTTGCCCGATCAGTCCGTCAACTTCCTGCTGGACGAACTGCTGGACATGAAGCAAATAGGTATTTCGCTGACTGAGAACGGAGCCATGTATCCGCACGCTTCCGTTTGCGGACTTATGTTTGCCCACCCGTCTGCCAAGTACTTCTCCGTCGGAAAGATTGGAGAAGACCAGATCGAAGATTACGCCCGCCGCCGGGGAAAAAGCGTGGAAAAAATCCGTAAATTCCTGGCAGCCAATTTACAATAGCAATCATAAACTCCATGAGAGAACGAACAACAGAGGCTAATAACCTTATTGAGCAAGAATTCCTGTCGGTTATCCGCGAATACGAACGGGTAATCTACAAAGTGTGCTATCTGTATGCCACCCCCAATGCTCCTCTTAACGACCTATATCAGGACGTGATACTGAACCTTTGGAAAGCTTTTCCTAAATTCAGAAAGGAATGTAAAATCTCTACATGGATTTACCGCATTGCCCTTAATACCTGTATCAGCTTTTATCGAAAAGAAAAGAATGTGCCGGAAATCGTCAGCCTCACCGGGGAAATAGACCGGACCGTCGAAACACATGATCCGCTCAATGAAATGCTAAGGCAGCTCTATCGGATGATTAACCAACTGGGACAACTCGACAAATCAATAATCCTGCTCTATCTTGAGGATAAGAGTTATGAGGAAATCGCGGAAATCACCGGACTAACCGTTACGAACGTAGCGACCAAGCTAAGCCGTATCAAGGATAAACTTAAAAGAATGAAAAAGGAAGAATAAGATATATGGAACTGGAAGAACTGAAAAAATCCTGGAATGTACTTGATGAGCACTTGAAAGACAAGGTGCTTATCAAGGAGGAAGAACTTTCGAAGCTGATAGCACATGCCGGCAAAGGTATCCATGCCATTGCCAGTCTGAATATCAAGCTGATTCTGATTTCTCTGCCGGTATTAATCTTGTTTTTGGCGGAAGTACTGTTACACAACCGGTTGAATCCGATCTACGTCATCATTCTTCTCGCCTGGATTCCGGCACTTTGCTGGGACATCGTCACCACCCGTTTTCTCCAACGGACTCAAATAGACGAAATGCCACTTGTAGAAGTGATAAGCCGTGTCAACCGCATTCACCGGTGGACTATCAGAGAACGGTTGTTTGCCATCGCCTTTCTTCTGATACTGGCTATACTTTCATTTATCTACTGGCAGGTGTGGCAATACGGGATGGGAATGATGATCTTTTTCTTCTTGCTATGGGGTGGCGGACTCGGACTGATTCTATGGATTTACCGCAAGAAGTTCTTGAATCGTATTCACGAAATCAAAAAGAACTTACGCGAATTAAATGAGCTGATATAGACTATAACAACCTAAAATATATTAACCAAAGAGTTCAGCATGTTACAACGCTTATTCATATTCTTGTTATTACTACTGATTCTACCGGATATTTACTTGTATCTGCGTTTTATCATCCGGCTCACAGCAAAGCGGTGGCTGCGTATCCTCTATTGGATACCAAGTGTCCTTAGTATTGCGGGAGTGCTATATCTGGTATTTTTCGCCAACAATCAGTTTTCCGAGAGCCATACACGGGATATCGGATGGTTCTCCGTCTTCTTTTTCCTATTTTCAGCTCCCAAACTATTACTGGCTCTCTGCACCGTCGTTGGGATGCCTTTCCATAAATGGCTCCGGATGCCACGTACTCCGTTTATATATACCGGAGTGACATTAGCCGTCATCTGCATCATTATGATTCTCTACGGTTCGTCCGTCGGACGCAGCCGGTTTGAAGTCAAGGAAACCACCTACTCTTCTTTCCGGCTTCCCCAAGCTTTCGACGGATACCGTATTGTGCAACTTTCAGATATACATATCGGCAGTTGGACAGGAAATGCTTCTGCCATCGAACGGATGGTGGAGCTGGTGAATGCCCAACAGCCCGACCTTATCGTTTTCACCGGAGACTTGGTAAACCATCGAGCAGTAGAATTGGATGAGTTTCAGGAAATTCTGGCACGATTGAAAGCCAAGGATGGTGTTTACTCCATATTAGGGAACCACGATTATGGCCCTTATTTCCGTTGGAAAAGCAAACAGGAACAAGATGAAAACCTGATTGATTTAGAACAAAGACAGGCTGCTATGGGATGGAAGTTATTGAATAACTCGCATACGTTTCTAGTTCAAGGAAATGACAGCATCGCACTTATCGGAGTAGAAAACGAAGGCGAGCCTCCTTTCTCCCAACATGGTGATCTCACCGGAGCAAAAGCGGGTACTGAGGGCATGTTCCAAATACTGTTAAGTCACAATCCGACACACTGGAGACGGGAAGTACTTCCCGAATCGGACGTGGACCTAATGCTGGCAGGACATACCCATGCCATGCAACTTCAATTCGGAGACTACTCTCCTTCCGTTTATATCTATCCCGAATGGAGTGGAATGTACCTGGAAGGTACACGCGGTTTGTATGTCAACGTAGGAATCGGCTATGTAGGATTGCCTTTCCGTTTCGGCGCATGGCCGGAAATAACGGTGCTTACCCTACGACGGTAAGCACACTCTTCCCGTTTACCTTTTTATGTACCTGCACCTGGACGGAAATCCGTTCACTCATCTCTTGGACATGAGAAATGACTCCGATCTTTCTTCCCTGCATTTGCAGTTGTTCCAACGCTTCCATAGCTGTCCGCAAACTTTCCGCATCCAAAGAACCGAATCCTTCATCAATAAAGAGGGATTCCACTTTCAGATTATTGCCGGATAAAGAAGACAGCCCTAATGCCAATGCAAGGGAAATCAAGAATGATTCGCCCCCGGAGAGGGAATATACAGTCCGCACCTCATCACACATGTCACAGTCTATGACCTGAAGCGCCAATGTGCCGGGAACTTGCTGCAATTTATAGCGTTTGGATAGGTAAGACAAATGTTTGTTGGCATGAAGCAGTAACAGGTTCAAAGTATAACCCTGCGCGATAACCTTGAACTTCGCCCCGTCTGCGCTTCCAATCAGCTTATTTAGTTTTGCCCAACGCTCGGCTACTGATTGTTTCTCCGACAGTTCTTTAGCAATCATTTCCATTGTTGCCTTATTCTTTATCTGTTGCAGCAAACGGGCTTCAATAGCGGAAAGACTTCGTTCTGTATTGAGATTTTCGTCCTGTTGTCGCCTGATAGTTTCGGGAAGTTGTTCGGGAGATTCAATCTGTTTGTGTTGCTCTTGCAACTCTTCAACGGCCAAAGCTATCTGTTTCATTTCCCCATGCAAGCCCGAAAGGCGGTTTTGAACGGATTCTACTTCCTTGCGCGCTTGCTCCAATGCCAGATTCAGTTCTTTCTCCTTTCTCGCCACGGCTGCTTCGGCTTCATCGGCACTCTTTCCTTTTAATAAGACCGAACGTTCCTGACGAAGGACATTCAATGTGCTCTCTATCGTTGCAAACCGTTTCTGCTCGGTAGTGACTACATTTTGCAAAGTAGCCAACTGTTCTTTGGCAGACGATACTTTTTGCATTGTCAAGCGACAGAGGGAGACATTTTCACGCAGAGCCTCACAATGAGCACGCATCTTCTTTACTGCTTCGTCACAGTGTTGCCATTCTGCATATAGATTGCGGTATTCCAGAATCAGCCTTGCCAGTTCTTCCAAACGATGCTGTATCTGTTCTGCGCTGCCTGCATCAAGACTTTCCTTCTGTAATGTTGCCAACTGAACGCGCACCTGTCCTTCAATTGTCTTTTGATGTGCCAAATCACGCTGTAAGGCGATACTCCGGTTGTTTGTCTGCCGGCACGCCGCTACGGCAGTATTATATTCCAGCTCGATGTTCTTAAAAAGAGTATCTACCACCTCTTGTTCCCGATGATAAGGATGCGATGTACTGCCGCAAACCGGACAGGCTTCGCCCTCCTGCAATTGCCGACGCAGTGCCTTCACATCTTTTCCAACCGCCATACGGGCATTTTCATAAAGCCGCTGAATGGTTTTCAAAGTGCCCTCCTGCTCTGCCAGTTGCTTGAAACAAGCTGCTGTTTCTTTCTCCAATCTTTCAATCTCAGTTTTTGCTTTCGCCTGCGTTTCGGTAAGCTGCCGGATATTCTGCTGACGCGTCCATTCCTTCTGCAACTTCACCTGCTCTTCTGCCAATGACGGATAGCCAAAAGAATTCAATCGTTCCAACCGTTCTTCGTTTGCCTTTATTCCGATATTTAATTTTTCTTCTTCCTGCCGCAAGATTATCTCCACTTGTTCAAGTTGCATAGGCTCTTCCACTCCCGTATGATTCAACAAGCGATTCAGAGATTGACAAGATGACTGCAAGTGTTCTGCAGCCATTCGCGTCTTCTTTTCCTGTTCAGCTACCTGCCCGCGGGCTGCCTGCAACATCTGTTGTGCCTGTACATATCCATCCTGTTGCGACTGTATCTGCACATCCAACTGACGTGCTTTCTTCAAATCGGGTTGTATAGCTTCCCATTGGGTCTTAAAACGCACCAGTCCTTCTTCTTGCAAAACAAGTCTTTCCATAGTTCCTTTCAACTTCACCTGTTCCCCTTGTGCTTCTTCTTGTTTCTTCTTTTGAAGTTCTTCCTGCATTTTTAATGAACGGACAACATTTAGTTGTTTATTCTGCTCTGCCAGCAGTTTAATGCCTTCTACACGCTTTTCAACCAATAATTCTTTTTCTTTCTGCAAGGCAAGTTGCTCCTCTTCCGGTATCAGTTCAATCACGCTCATTTTATTATGAACCAAAGTGACTTCTTCTTGCGCTGCCTTATTCCGAGCGAATATTTCTTGGGAGATTCGCGAATAAACGGCTGTCCCTGTCAGTTTTTCCAGCAATTCCGCCTTCGCAGCTCCTTTCGACTTCAAAAAGGTGGCAAAGTCATTCTGAGCCAACAATACGGTACGGGTAAACTGTTCATACGTCAGACCGATTAACCTGACCAATTGAGCCAACAGTTCTTTCTTGGTACCTTGATATTCTTTCTCTGTATCCAAATCTTTCACTTCCAATGCTTGTGGCTGCAAAGAACCGTTCACCTTATTTCTTGTCCGTCTCACCGACCAATGAGAACGGTAACGATGCCCGTCTATCCCTAAAAAATCAACTTCCGCATAACCGTCACTCGTTCCCCGACGCAGCAGGTTTCTGACATCGGACTGGTTTATCTGATTATCTCCTACATCTGCCAAATTCACACTTTCTGCCGAACTGGCAAACCGGGGGGCTTTATCATATAATGCCAGACACAATGCGTCTAATAAGGTAGACTTTCCTGCTCCTGTAGGTCCCGAAATAGCGAATATTCCCGCAGAATGTAACGGTTCTGATGTAAAATCGACTTCCACAGCTCCCTCTATCGAGGTTAGATTCTTTAATCGTATGGCTAATATTTTCATTTTTCGTCTTCCTCTTCTTTATGGGTGGCAGCCAAATAGGCCTCCTGAAATAATTCTGTCAACTCCTCCGGCATTTCTGCCTGATAAATCTTCTCAAATGTAGATTGTGCTATCTGTAAAGGAGACATTTCTTGCAGTCCTCTTTTCCACTCCACCTCTTCTTTTTCTGCATTTCCCTCATCACCACGATAAGTAGAGACAATACGTGCCAACCGGTAGTTTTTGTCTGCCAAAGCTTCCTCTATTTCCTGCCGGAGCATAGGTTCCGGCTCTTCTAACAATACTTTTACTTCCAAATAAGGAGCTATGCCCTCTACTGCCGGCAGTTCTTTCAATGCTTCCAATACAACTTCCGGCAATGCAGGTTCTCCATTCGGTACGCTTATCAAAGGTATTGACTTCGGACATTCGAGCCGCTCAATATCTACCGCACAACCATCATCAAAAGTCACCATCACCACTCCATGACGGTAATGTTTCTCTGCAAAAGACATCGGGATAGGACTTCCTGCATAACGTACATTCTCCCGACCGGATACCCGCTGAGCTTTATGAATATGCCCCAATGCCGTATAAGCTATCTGTTCGGAAAATGCATCTGGCGACACACATTCCAAACCTCCAATCACCGTACGTTCACTATAATCTTTCTCTGCAATTTCCGAACCGGTAGCCTGCAGATGACCGATGGCGAGAATCGACTGATTTGCTTTTCTTCGCTTCCACAATCTTTGCAAGAGCTGCGTATAAAGTTCACGTACTCCCTCCGCATACTGATTACCTTCTGTCTCCACTGCCGGGTAATCTCCCTGGCGCAAGAAAGGAACAGCCATGCAAAGCAATTCAACTTCCCCCATCCGGTTCTTCAGTTCCACACACAGATGATCGTAATCTATCTCTCCACCTTCCTGTTTGCGCACTACCCCTCTGACTTCTGTCCTCATAGCTTGCAATAAAGGCAGGGGAGCTTCCAGACGTGCCGCCGAATCATGGTTGCCGGCAACAATCACTATTTGCAGGTTCGGATTCTCAGCCGTCATCCGGTAAATAAAGCGGTAATACATGCTTTGAGATGCAGCCGAAGGATTGGAAACATCAAAAACATCTCCGGCTATAACCAATGCATCAATCTCTTTCTGACGAATTTCTTCTGCCAGCCAGTTCAAAAAAGCCTCATGCTCTCCGGCACGGTCATAACCGAAGAAGGTTTGTCCGAGATGCCAGTCGGCAGTATGTAATATACGTATCATATTTTTGTAACCATCTCTATTAACATGGAGCAAAAATAACACAATCGAAAAGATAATATGGCATCTGCATCTCTTTTTTACCAATAATCATGTATATTTGCGGATGAAAAAAACCAACCCCATGAAAATACTTTATTATATTTATCAGATTTGCATCGCTTTGCCTATATTATTAGTGTTGACCATCCTCACGGCACTCGTCACTATAGTAGGTTCCCTTTTGGGTGGAGCCCACTTCTGGGGGTATCATCCGGGGAAGATATGGTCACAATTAATTTGTCTTTTCCTGTTGATTCCCGTAAAGATTCGCGGACGTGAGAAGTTGCATGATAAAACTTCCTATATTTTCGTTCCTAACCATCAGGGGTCATTCGATATATTCCTGATTTATGGTTTCATTGGAAGAAATTTTAAGTGGATGATGAAAAAAAGCCTGCGCAAACTGCCGTTCGTAGGAAAGGCTTGTGAAAGTGCAGGGCATATTTTTGTTGACCGTTCCGGTCCGAAAAAAGTATTGGAGACTATCCGGCAGGCCAAAGCATCTTTGAAAGACGGCGTTTCATTAGTCGTTTTCCCGGAAGGGGCACGTACTTTCACTGGACATATGGGATATTTCAAAAAAGGGGCTTTCCAATTGGCTGATGACTTACAGTTGGCAGTGGTGCCCGTCACTATTGATGGCTCGTTTGAAATCCTGCCACGCACAGGCAGATGGATACACCGCCACCGCATGATTCTGACGATTCATGACCCTATTCCGCCCAAAGGAAAAGGTGTGGATAATATCAAGGCAACTATGGCAGAGGCCTATGCCGCAGTTGAAAGTGCACTGCCCGAAAAACATAAGGGTATGGTGACAAACGAAGATCAAGACCGGTAGTATACATATAAATGTGGGGATACTCACGTCCCCCCACATTCCTAACCAGTTTTTATGCATCAAATTATTAAAACTAGAAATTTAGATATTTTGATAAGTTACGATTTGGTTGGAAATCATTCGGAATAACCAGACCGCCAAGCCCATAATCTCCTACTACAATCACCCATTAGACAACTTACCTCTCAAAGCACCCTCACTTATGGCAAGTAATAAACGAAAAGCCGATATATAGCGAAATAGTCGTTTTCATTTTACTTGAGTTTTGCGCAAAAATACACACAAGAAACTCAAGAGTCTACTTATCTGTGGAAGTATTTTGTTCCAAACGTTGATGTTCTTCTATCAATTTCATATTTTCTTTTGCTTTGGAAAGGAATTCCCGCACAAGTTTATTACTTTTAAAAGAATAAGGGGCATCTTTTATAATATCGTCTATCTGAGGAGTCATGACAGGATATGGCAACGAACTGCAAAGCATCATAAATACGCTTGGTCCCAGCACATTCTCATAATTAGTTGAAATGAATTTCTTTATGTATTGGTTCATTTCATTCATCAATGAGTCTCCTTTTACCATCAACTGTGAGTGAATTTCTTCCAGATTACCGCCATCCATCACCATGCGGGTTTCTTCCTGTTCCAATTCACTTATACTTTCTTCCAGCTGGTTTCTTTTGCCAATGAATTCATACAACGCTGCATTCAGAGGAGTTCCTACTGCTTTTAGTTCCGAATTGCTGATAGTTACCGTGATTTTACCATTTTCCAGAACAATCGGCATAATGCTTTCGCTATCCATATAAAGCGTCACCATCTGTACTGAATCAATTTTACCTTTCATTGAGAATAGTCCATGCACCACTTCAGCAGAATCCAGTTTCACCCACTCACCATCGTTCAGGGATTTAAGATATAACATTTTTCCATCCAGACTATTCACTGAAGATGTTCCTTCAATCTTATACTTGCTGGTGCAAGAAGCCAAAAACGGAAGCAAAAGTAAAAAAGACAAAATTTTATTCACGTTCATCTATTCATTAAAATTCTGAGTGCAAAGGTACAACCGATTCAGATTTCAAGGAAACATTTTATCAATATTTAAATCTTGTAAGTCTCTTTTCTTTAATAATCCTTATAAACATACGTCTGAGGGACTTTTTTTCATTTAGTTTATCTAATTTTGCAGCCATGAAAACATCGACTTATGCCCCATTTGCCAAACCGCTTTATGTGATGGTAAAGCCAGTAGGTGCCGTATGCAACCTTGCATGCGATTATTGCTACTATCTGGAGAAGGCCCATCTATACAAAGACAATCCGAAACACGTAATGAGCGATGAACTTCTCGAAAAGTTTATTGACGAGTATATTAACTCCCAGACCATGCCTCAGGTGCTTTTCACCTGGCACGGGGGAGAAACGCTGATGCGTCCGCTCTCTTTCTACAAGAAGGCTATGGAACTGCAAAAGAAATACGCCCGCGGACGTACAATCGACAATTGCATCCAGACCAACGGTACAATGCTCACCGATGAATGGTGCCAGTTCTTTCACGACAACAACTGGCTGGTAGGAGTTTCAATCGACGGGCCACAGGAATTCCACGATGAATACCGCAAAAACAAGATGGGAAAACCTTCTTTCGTGAAGGTGATGCAAGGTATCAATCTTCTGAAAAAGCATAAAGTGGAATGGAACGCAATGGCTGTTGTCAATGACTTCAATGCCGACTATCCTTTGGATTTCTACCATTTCTTCAAAGAAATAGATTGCCATTATATACAGTTTGCCCCTATTGTAGAGCGCATCCTTCCGCATCAGGACGGACGCCATCTCGCCTCTCTCGCCGAAAACAAGGAAGGAACACTGGCTGACTTTTCAATCACGCCCGAACAGTGGGGGAACTTTCTTTGTAGTCTTTTCGATGAATGGGTAAAAGAAGACGTAGGCAACTACTATATACAGATATTCGATTCTACACTCGCCAATTGGATGGGTGAACAACCCGGTGTGTGCTCCATGGCAAAAACCTGCGGACACGCCAGCGTCATGGAATTCAACGGAGACGTCTACTCTTGCGACCATTTTGTGTTTCCCGAATATAAACTGGGAAATATCTACAGCCAGACTCTTGTGGAGATGATGCACAGCGAACGCCAGCATAATTTCGGTAATATGAAATACCAGTCTCTCCCAACCCAATGCAAGGAATGTGAATTCCTCTTTGCCTGCAACGGTGAATGTCCGAAGAATCGCTTCAGCCGAACATCGGAAGGCGAACCCGGATTGAATTACTTATGCAAAGGATACTACCAGTTCTTCAAACATGTAGCCCCATATATGGATTTCATGAAAAACGAGCTGATGAACCAACGCCCGCCGGCAAATATCATGGAAGCTTTAAAAAACGGGAAATTGAAAGTGGAGAGCAGGTAGTGAAATACGGAACATATTAACAATCAAATATTTAATTTTTATCACTGAATACATGAATAGACTAAGACTTTATTTATTGGCGCTGACTGCGCTGATCGTATGTTCCGCCAAGGCGGATGAAGGAATGTGGTTATTGCAACTGATGCAACAGCAACATTCTATTGATATGATGAAGAAACAAGGTTTGAAGTTAGAAGCCCAAGATTTATATAACCCTAATGGTGTCTCCCTAAAGGATGCTGTCGGTATATTCGGTGGCGGATGTACAGGAGAAATCATCTCACCAGAAGGCTTGATTCTGACAAACCATCACTGTGGTTATGCTTCTATCCAACAACATAGTAGCGTCGAGCATGATTATCTGACAGACGGTTTTTGGGCTACTTCCAGAGATAAGGAGCTTCCTACTCCGGGATTGAAATTCACATTTATCGAACGTATTGAGGACATTACCGATATTGTCAATGCTAAAGTTGCCGCCAAAGAAATCACGGAGTCCGAATCATTCACAGGTGCGTTTCTTCAAAAACTGGCAGAAGAGCTTTACTCCAAAAGTGTTCTGAAAGACAAAAAAGGAATTGTGCCACAAGCACTTCCTTTTTATGCAGGAAACAAATTCTACCTGTTTTATAAGAAGATATACCCGGATGTACGTATGGTTGCCGCACCGCCTTCTTCTATCGGCAAATTCGGCGGCGAAACGGACAATTGGATGTGGCCCCGCCATACGGGCGACTTCTCCATGTTCCGTATCTATGCAGATGCTAACGGCGAACCGGCAGAATACAGTGCTTCCAATACACCATTGAAAACTAAAAAACATTTGTCTGTCTCCATCAAAGGCCTGAAAGAAGGAGACTACGCAATGATTATGGGATTCCCCGGAAGTACAAGCCGTTATCTGACCGTATCGGAAGTAAAAGAACGCATGGAATCTGAAAACGAACCGCGTATCCGTATCCGGGGTGCCCGCCTGGCAGTCCTAAAAGAAGTAATGAATGCCAGCGACAAAATCCGTATCCAATATGCCAACAAGTACGCAGGCTCCAGCAACTACTGGAAGAACTCTATCGGAATGAACAAAGCGATTATCGATAATGATGTACTCGGCACAAAAGCTGCCCAAGAAACTAAATTCGCGGAATTTGCCAAAGAAAAGAACAACACCGAATATGCAGAGGTAGTAAAGAAGATAGATGACTTGGTAGCTAAAACAGCTCCTCTCAACTATCAGTTCACTTGCCTGAGAGAAACATTCTTCGGAGCTATTGAATTCGGCAGCACTCTGCTATCCAAAACACGTGAAGCACTGGTAGAAAAGAATGACTCTTTAATTAAGGTACGCATAGAAGCCTTGAAAGATACATATGACGGTATTCATAATAAAGACTACGACCATGAAGTAGACCGCAAAGTAGCAAAAGTTCTTTTCCCACTATATGCAGAAATGATTCCGGCCGACCAACGTCCGTCTATCTATAAGGTTATCGAACAGAAATACAAGGGGGACTATGACAAGTTTATCGACGACATGTATGATAACTCTATCCTCGCCAACAGTGAAAACTTTGAGAAGTTTATCAAAAAGCCGACAGTGAAAGCTATCGACAATGACCTTGCTTTGCAATACTGCCAATCCAAATACGAATTGTTCGAGCAAATAGTTTCACAACTGAAAGATATGGATAAGGAACTGGCTTTGCTGCACAAAACATACATTCGTGGTCTTGGCGATATGAAATTACCCGTACCTTCTTACCCGGATGCCAACTTTACGATTCGCCTGACTTACGGCAACGTGAAACCTTATGATCCGAAAGACGGCGTACACTACAACTATTACACTACAACTAAAGGAATTCTTGAGAAAGAGAACCCGGAAGACCGTGAATTCGTAGTGCCTGCCAAACTGAAAGAACTGATAGAAAAGAAGGATTACGGACGTTATGCTTTGCCGAACGGTGATATGCCGGTTTGCTTCTTGTCTACCAATGACATCACAGGTGGCAACTCCGGCAGCCCGGTATTGAATGAAAACGGAGAATTGATAGGTTGTGCCTTCGACGGTAACTGGGAATCGTTGAGCGGTGATATCAACTTTGACAATAACCTGCAACGTTGCATTAACCTGGATATCCGTTATGTCCTGTTCATCCTTGAGAAATTAGGCAATTGCGGGCATCTGATTAACGAAATGACAATTGTAGAATAAATGAGAAAACAAATCCTATTTGCTATATTTTCACTGGCAACTCTCAGCATCCACGCCGACGAAGGCATGTGGATGCTGACTGACCTGAAAACGCAGAATGCAGTTGCCATGCGTGAACTCGGTCTGGAGATTCCTGTCGAGGAAGTATACAACACAAACGGACTTTCCCTGAAAGATGCGGTGGTGCATTTTGGTCGTGGATGTACGGGAGAAGTCATCTCCTCCGAAGGACTGGTTCTGACCAACCATCATTGCGGCTATGGAGCTATCCAACAGCACAGCAATGTAGAGCACGATTATCTGACAGAAGGTTTTTGGGCTATGAACCGCGATGCGGAGCTTCCCACTCCAGGACTAACTGTCACATACATCGACCGGATTCTCGATGTAACCAGCTATGTCAATGAACAGCTAAAGAAAGATCCGGATCCAGATGGTGTCAATTACCTGTCACCAAGCTATCTTAGCAAAGTAGCTGACCGTTTTGCCAAAACTGAGAATATAGAAGTTACCCCTGCAACTACGTTGGAACTTAAAGCTTTCTATGGCGGTAACAAATACTATATGTTCATCAAGACAGTGTACAGCGACATTCGTATGGTAGGTGCCCCTCCTTCTTCGATTGGTAAGTTCGGAGCTGACACAGACAACTGGATGTGGCCGCGTCACACGGGTGACTTTTCTCTTTTCCGCATTTACGCAGACAAGGATGGGAAACCTGCGGCATATTCAAAGGATAATGTTCCTTTGAAAGTAAAGAAACATCTCACTATCAGCCTTGCCGGAGTACAGGAAGGTGATTTCACTTTTGTCATGGGATTCCCCGGACGCAACTGGCGATATATGATTTCCGACGAAGTGGAAGAACGTATGCAGACCACCAACTTCATGCGTCATCATGTGCGTGGAGCCCGCCAGAAAGTACTTATGGAACAAATGCTGAAAGACCCTGCCATACGTATTCACTATGCCAGCAAATATGCATCATCTGCCAATTATTGGAAAAATGCCATCGGCATGAATGAAGGGCTGGTACGTCTCAATGTATTGGACACCAAACGTATACAACAAGAAGAACTTTTGGCACGTGGACGTGAAAAGGGAGATGATTCTTATCAAAAAGCCTTTGATGAAATTCGCTCTATCGTAGCTCACCGCCGTGACGCTCTCTACCATCAGCAGGCTATTAATGAAGCATTAGTGACTGCCCTTGATTTTATGCGTATTCCTTCTACAATGGAAATGGTTACTGCCTTGAAATCAAAAGACAAAGAGAAAATCAAGGAAGCCACCCAAAAGCTAAAAAAAGAGGGTGAAAAATACTTTGCCTCTGTCCCTTTTCCGGAAGTAGAAAAAATGGTCAGCAAAGAGATGTTGAAAACATATGCCAATTATATTCCGGCAGAACAGCGGATTAACATCTTTAAAATTATCAACTCCCGCTTTAAAGGAAATATTGACACATTTGTCGACGAGTGTTTTGAACATTCCATCTTCGGTAATCCTAAGAATTTTGAGAAATTTATCAAAAAACCGAGCCTATATAAAATAGGACACGACTGGATGGTATTATTCAAATATTCCATTACCGACGGAATACTGAGGACTGCTATTGCCATGAAAGAAGCGAATCAGAACTATGATGCTGCCCATAAAGTATGGGTGAAAGGTATGATGGATATGAAACAGGAAAAAGGTATTCCTATCTACCCGGATGCAAACTCTACTTTACGGTTGACATACGGTCAAGTACTTTCTTATGAGCCATTTGATGGTGCTGTTTATAATACCCATACCACCCTCAAAGGAGTAATGGAGAAAGAAGATCAAGAAAACTGGGAGTTTGTTGTCCCCCAAAAACTGAAAGAGCTATATGCTGCCAAAGCCTATGGACGCTATGGAAAAAACGGTGAAATGCCTGTTTGCTTTATTGTAAACACCGACAATACAGGCGGGAACTCCGGTAGTCCTGTTTTCAATGGTAAAGGCCAGCTGGTAGGAACTGCTTTCGACCGTAACTTTGAAGGATTGACGGGCGACATTGCTTTCCGTCCTTCATCACAGCGTGCCGCCTGTGTCGATATTCGCTATACACTCTTTATCATAGATAAATTTGCGGGAGCTTCCCATATCATTGACGAATTGACTATTGCGGAATAATTAGAAATATCATTCATAAAGAAGAAATGGATAATGAAGCCTGATTCGCTCATTATCCATTTTTCTTTTGTTCGTACCTTCATTTTATATTTTTCGAAATGCAAAGCTCCCTCTTTCACATTACAAGATAATGTCTCCAAAATTACTATTTCATGAACAAAAACAGCTTTTTCCCGTTATATTAATGAAATAGAATTTATATTTGCAGTCCTCAATGGCTGCCATTTAACTTTAAGAAAGGAAAGATTATGGAAAAGTTTGAAGATTTGATAAAGTCACCGGTACCCGTTTTGGTTGATTTCTTTGCTGAATGGTGCGGACCTTGTAAAGCAATGAAACCCGTTCTGGAAGAACTGAAATTAGTTGTAGGTGACAAAGCCCGGATTGTAAAAATAGACGTTGACCAGCATGAAGAACTGGCTACTAAATATCGTATACAGGCCGTACCTACCTTTATAGTATTCAAGGATGGGGAAGCGGTGTGGAGACATTCCGGCGTAATCCATAGCAGCGAACTGCAAGGGGTTATCGAGAAACACTATACATAAAAAGATAAAGATAACCGAATGAAGAAAGTATTAGTAATGGTGGCTCTTGTCATGGTAAGCGTGATTGTGTATGCTTTCAATGATAAAGCAGAAACCAATCAAAGTAAAAAAGAGGCAATAGGTAACGGTAAAGTCGTCGTAATGAACAAGGAAATGTTTCTGAAAGACGTCTTCGATTATGAAAAATCAAAGAAATGGAAATACAAAGGCGACAAGCCTGCCATCATCGACTTATATGCCGATTGGTGTGGACCTTGTCGCCAGACAGCTCCTATCATGAAAGAATTGGCAAAGGAATATGCAGGGAAAATTATCATCTACAAAGTAAATGTAGATAAGCAGAAAGAGCTGGCAGCCTTGTTCAACGCAACAAGTATTCCATTGTTCGTATTCATCCCCATGAACGGAGATCCACAGCTTTTCCGTGGGGCTGCTGACAAAGCAACCTACAAGAAAGCAATCGATGATTTTTTATTGAAGTAAAAAAGGAAAAAATATAGTGACGCTATCCGGTAAGGATAGTGACGCTATAACAAGTAAATAGTGACGGTATCCCGCAAGGATAGCGTCACTATTTTTATAACTAATCCAGAAAGCCTTAACGAACGTGAAAACACGACTATTTTTCTTTTATTCAAAAAGAAATTGTATTTTTGTCAATCAGAAAAACATGCTACCCCTTAAGAATATGAAAACACCTTTTCTACTAAAAACATCATTATTTGCAGTTACAGGAGGCTGTATCCTCCCACAACTCGTTCTTGCCCAAGTCACTCAAAAGCCTCATATCATTTTAATCATATCCGACCAACATCGTGGAGATGCTATAAACTGCATGGGAAATAGTTCTGTCATTTCCCCAAACATGGATGCCTTGGCAGAAGATGGCACCTTGTTCACAAACGGTTATTCTTCTACCCCTAGTAGCACACCAGCGCGTTCCGGATTATTGACCGGCCTCTCCCCCTGGCATCACGGTATGCTTGGATATGGCAGGGTAGCCACCCGATATCGCTACGAAATGCCGCGCATGCTCGGAAACTTAAACTACTATAGCTTTGGCATTGGCAAAATGCACTGGTATCCACAAAAAGCGCTTCATGGATTTCAAGGAACATTGGTAGATGAAAGCGGACGCGTAGAAAGCCCCGATTTCATCAGCGATTACCGGTTATGGTTTCAAATGCAAGCTCCAGGATTAAATCCCGATTCTACCCATATTGGTTGGAATGACCATGGAGTGGCTACTTATAAACTTCCGGAGCGGTTACATCCTACCGCATGGACAGGAGAAATAGCCTGCGAAATAATTCGCAATTACGAAGGAATCAACAACCAACCGTTATTTTTAAAAATCTCTTTTGCCCGTCCACATAGTCCCTATGATCCGCCCCAACGCTTGACAGATGAATATGCTAACCGGAATATACCCAAACCGTGGATAGGAGAATGGTGTAAAGACAAGCCATATGCCCAACTTAAGGATCCCCATAAGGTAAAAAAAGACGCTCCTTATGGTAACTTTGGTGAGGAATATGCAAAAGACTCACGCCGACATTATTATGCTAATGTAACTTTCATTGATGAAGAAATAGGTAAGATAATCAAGACATTAAAAGAAAAAGGAATATATGATAATGCACTCATTTGCTATATTTCCGACCACGGTGATATGTTAGGAGATCATCATCACTGGCGCAAAACGTATCCTTATGAAGGTTCGGTACATGTTCCCTATATCGTAAAATGGCCCGCAAGCTATCACTTCACTAAAGGTAACCAAATTACCCAACCGGTAGAATTACGTGATTTATTACCTACTTTCCTTGAAATAGCCGGTGGTTCTGTCCCACAAGATATGGATGGACAGTCCTTGCTCCGTTTAATGGAAGGTAAAATCAACCAATGGAGGAAATACATTGATCTAGAGCATGCAACTTGTTATAGCCCTGATAATTATTGGTGTGCACTTACTGATGGGAAAATAAAATATATCTGGCGTTTTCATACCGGAACTGAAGAGTTATTTGATCTCTCGAAAGATCCCCACGAACTAAAGAATGTCGTAACAGACAAAAAATATAAACGTCAATTAGAGGAACTCCGCCAAGCTATGGTTGGTCATCTTTCAGAACGTGGTGAAAAGTTTGTAAAAGACGGCAGGTTGCAGGTACTGAAGCAAACTATTCTTTATAGCCCGCTATTTCCCGATAAAAATCCGACAGATACCGGAATTTAAGAATGATTATCTATGCAGATTCAAGACGAAAGTTATATTAAATGGGAACTTTTTCTCGAAGGCAATGATGAAGCTTATAGTTGGCTTTATACAAACCATATCCAATTACTATATCAATATGGTCTACAAATTACTCCTAATACAGAAGTAGTGAAAGATTGCATACAAGACGTTTTTGTGAGGATATACAAGAATAAAAACAAACTAAGTATTCCTAAAAACGTAAAGATATATCTAATGATTTCTCTTAAAAACAGTATCTATAATGTTTTCAATAAAGAACGTTTAGAAGAAGACTATGTTTTCAATTTTCATTCTATAGAAGAACAGCATATAGCTGAAAACAACTTTTTTAATGAAGAAGAGCGCCGCGAGCAAATCAATGAAATAAAAAGGATACTTCATGTACTAACTCCTAGGCAACGGGAGATTATATATTATCGTTTCATAGAAGAAATGGAGTATGACGAAATATGTCAGGTTATGGATATAAATTATCAGTCGGCTTACAATCTGCTCCAACGTTCACTGCAAAAAATAAGAAATACTTTTGGAACATCAGAATGCATCGCATGGATAAGTCTTTTAGCAACTTTCTTCAGGCAAACATAAAGAAATAGATTTTCATCAAAAAAACATAGGTTCAGTGAGTAGAATCCATTTTTTGAGTTGTCCTTATATAAAACAGCGCATAAAATGGATTCAAAAATAGACTATAGCAATTATAGAGCAGACTCATTACTCAATGATGCTTATTTCTTAGAATCGGAACAGCATCCGACTCCGGAAAGTATCCGGTTTTGGGATAAACTAGCTCGGGAAAATAAGCAATTAGGAAAGGAAATAACCATTGCACGCGACTTCCTGCACATGCTTCGGCATATTCCCAGGCCCTATCTACCTCAACACAAAGTGGATGCTCTTTGGCAATGCATATCCAATCAGAATCGTCAGGAAGTACAAAATAAAAGAAAGAGACTTGTCCTGTATCGCACTTTGGCTGCTGCCTGTATTATTATCTTTCTAGCAGGGGGATGGTATCTACAAAATACTCATCAAAAAAGCCAACATATGGAATTTTCTGATATAGCAGCGGTGAAGAGGCCCGATATCTCTACTGATCAAACTCTGTTGATTCTATCCGAAGAAAAACAGATAGCTATACAAGGAAAAGAAAGTAAGTTGCATTATAACCAACAGGGAAAATTAAATGTCAATTCACAGACAATTAACCAAGAAGCAGAAAATAAGAAAAAAAAGGAAATCTACAACCAGTTAATAGTACCTGCGGGAAAACGTTCGTCAATTACCTTTTCTGACGGCACACGCATTTGGTTAAGCGCCAGTTCACGAGTTGTTTATCCTATTGAATTTATGGAGAACAAACGGGAAATTTATGTGGAAGGCGAAGCTTTTTTGGATGTATATCATGATGAAAACCGACCATTCATTGTAAAAACAAATAAGATAGACATACGAGTATTAGGTACTACATTCAATGTTTGTGCATACGAAAATGAGAATACGCAAACAGTAGTACTTGTCACTGGAAAGGTGGAAGTAAAGACCACTAATAACGAAATCAAGACTCTGTCACCCAATAATTTGCTTGCATATAACGATCAAAAAGGTATTCTTGTACATCCCGTAGATGTACAAGAATATATAGCCTGGAAAGATGGATTCTATCAGTTTAAGCAAGAAAACCTTGAAGTTATTGCAAAGAAGCTCAACAAATATTATGGTAAAACAATCATTGTCGACAAGCGTCTCACCCAAATCACCTGTAGTGGCAAATTAGATTTAAAAGAAGAATTAGACGATGTATTGCGTACGCTTATTCAAACCGTCCCGGCTCAGATAACAAAATCAAACGGAGAAATCTATATTCATGTCAAATCTAAATAAATTGAAAGCCTATGAGAATATGACACTTTAGAAAATGTTAAGGCCGGATAATACCCACATATCACCCGGCCTTAAATTAAATTACTCACACGTTTAAATATTAATAATCTAATTCGTTATAAAAGTATGGAAAAACACGAGTTATTCAGTCTAAAAAAGACTGAAGAAAAACAATTATTGCTAATTATGAAGTTTTTTTTCACTTTTCTACTGATAGGAATAGGTCATTGTATGGCAACAAGTTCGTATTCACAAAATACATTATTTACAATGAAAACCTCACAAAAGACAGTGAAGCAAGTCTTTCAGGAGATTGAAAAAAATAGTGAATACATTATCTTCTACATGGATCGAATCATTGATACGAATCGTAAGGTGAATATTAATGTGAAAAACCAACAAGTAAGCGCTATATTGGATCAGCTACTTGCCGGTACAGATAATACTTATAGTATTAATGACCGACAAATTACAATTTTCCACAAAGGAGACCAATCAGCCAGCCAGCAGCAAAGTAATAAACTGACAGTAACAGGTGTAATAACCGATGCACAAGGAGAATCCATGATTGGTGTTTCCGTAAAAGTCAAAGGAACAACATTAGGGGGAATCTCAGATATGGATGGACGATATTCTATTAATGTTCCCGACAAGAATGATATTCTTATAGTTTCTTTCATTGGTTATGCTACAGAAGAAATCAAAATTAACGGACGACGCAACATTAACATCCGGTTACGTGAAGATACCAAAGCACTGGACGAAGTAGTCGTTGTCGGTTATGGGCAACAAAAGAAAGAGAGTGTAGTAGTATCAATGAGTTCGGTCAAACCTTCTGAAATTGCTGCTCCCACCCGAAATCTAACTAACAATCTGGCTGGTCAGGTATCCGGTCTGATTGCTGTACAACGTTCCGGTGAACCGGGATACGATGATGCGGAATTCTGGATTCGTGGTATCAGTACATTCGCCTCCAATAGTTCAGCTTCCGCTCCTTTGGTTTTAGTAGATGGTGTACCTCGTAAAATCACTGATATTGAACCGGATGAAATCGAGACATTCTCCGTATTAAAAGATGCTGCCGCAACTGCCATTTATGGTGCTGAAGGTGCAAATGGAGTTATATTAGTGACGACCAAACGCGGTAAGGACGAGAAACCTAAAATAACATTTAAGACAGAACACTCTATTTCAAGTCCACAACGTTTACCTGAATTCGTAGGTTCTGCTGACTATCTAAGTCTATATAACGAAGCTTTAAATAATGATGGAGAACCCGATTTGTTCAGTGCTGAAACAATAGAAAAATTTCGTACCAGCACAGACCGTGACCTTTATCCGGATACAGACTGGATCAGTGAACTACTTAGAAAGAATACACATAATCACCGGTACACATTGAACGTGCGTGGTGGTTCGGCACGATCCAGATATTTCGTATCCGGTGCTTATTATACAGAAAGTGGTATATACAAAGGGAATCCGACAGAAAAATATGATACCAATATTGGACTGGACCGTTTCAATTTACGTTCAAATATTGATATGGATGTCACTTCTACAACACTGGTATCTATCGATTTGGCAGGACAATACCTGATAGCAAACTATCCAGGCGAATCCTCCTCCACTATCTTCCGTTCCATGTTGATTACTCCTCCTTATTGCTTTCCTGCAGTATATAGTGACGGAACAGTAGCCACATACGAACAAGAACGAGGTGTAAATATGAGGAACCCCTACAATCAATTGATGAATTCAGGATACACCCGCCAATGGAGAACGGGTATTCAGTCTAAAGTAGGTATCAGACAAAAGCTCGATTTCATCACTAAGGGACTTAGCGCTAAAGTGAATGTCAGCTATGATTTTGATGCAACATTCAAATCTATACGTTCATATAACCCTTCCCGTTATCATGCAATCGGCAGAGATGAGAACGGTAACTTAACATTTATCCAGGTCGTATCAGGAACACCGGATTTGAGTGATTTGAAGGACAATGGCATTGAAGCGCAAAAAAGAATATACATTGATGCAGCCATCAACTACAAACACACTTTTGCAGAGAAGCACGATGTAAGTGGTATGCTGTTATATATGCAAAAGGAGACACAACTCAAAACCCAACCTCTCCCCTATCGTAAACAAGGTTTGGTAGGACGTATAAGCTATTCTTTTGACGGACGTTATTTTCTTGAAGGAAATTTCGGATATACAGGTTCAGAAGCATTTGCCAAAAATCATCGTTTCGGCTTCTTCCCGGCTGTAGGACTGGCTTATTATTTATCAAATGAGCCTTTTTATCCCGGAGTTCTAAAGAATTATGTAAATAAGGTCAAGCTAAGGGCTTCTGTTGGTAAAACAGGTAATGATACAACCAGTGACCGTTTTATTTATCGGCCCACTTATTCTATGAATGCAGGTTCATGGTCGCAGGGAATAGGGAGTAACGGAGGTACAAATTCCTTAGGACAAGGTATCATCGAAGGATTTCCGGAAACACTGAATATTGGTTGGGAAATTGAGAAGAAACAAAACTATGGTTTCGATTTGGGACTTTTCAATAACAAAATAGACATTGTATTCGACTATTTCCGTTCCGAAAGAAGCAACATCCTGATGCAAAGAAAAACCACACCAACATTAAGCGGCTTTCGGGTAAACCAATATGCCAATTATGGCATCGTATCTAACCATGGTATCGATATGTCATTGAACGCTCACCATCGAATAGGCAAGGTAAAACTCAGCGCAAGAGGAACATTCACATTCGCCAGAAATAAAATAAAGGAATATGATGAATTATCTCAGAAATATCCATGGATGGAACGAACAGGTAAACGAATTAATGAAAACAACCTTTATATAGCCGAACGCTTATATACAAAGGATGATTTCATCATTAGCAAAAACAGCAACGGCATCGAAAACTATACATTGCGTCCTGAATTACCCCAAAGTACCCTGGGCGGATTACTCGGCCCCGGCGACATTAAATATAAAGATGTGAATGGTGACGGAGTAATCGACTCCTATGACAAGGTAGTAGGAGTAGGACATCCCACTGTACCAGAAATCGTCTACGGATTTGGATTAAATATCGAATATAAAGGATTTTATGCCAGCGTATTCTTTCAAGGAACCGGAAACTGTTCTGTCTTATTGGGGGGAAATACTCCGGAAGGCTGGTATCCGTTTGCATGGGGAGTCGACCAATCCAGTTATCGCACTTTCGCTTTAGACCGTTGGACTGAAAGTAATCCGAGCCAAAATGTATTAATGCCACGTTTGCATAAAGACAATACCAACAATGCCAATAATCAGGTGGCAAGCACATGGTGGCTTCGTAATGGTGGTTTTCTACGATTAAAAAACATGGAATTCGGTTATCAACTGCCCAAACAATTCCTGAAAAAATTTAATGCTCAGGCAGCTAGAATCTATGTAATGGGATACAATCTTGCTTTATGGGACGACCTTAAGTATTTTGATCCGGAAGCAGGAAATGCAAATGGAGGAAACGTATATCCTAAAAATCGCACCTTCACCTTGGGAATAGACTTTACATTCTAATTAAATCTATAAAATATGGAAACAATAAAGAAACTATATAAGAAAATATTGATAGCCGCCTTTGCATTGTGCAATATTTATTCTTGCGACTATCTGAATGTATCTGACGAGTTAGCTGGAAATCTTCGCTCATTGGATGAAGTTTTCGACAATGTAGCTTATACAAAGAGATGGTATGCCAACATATTCACCTCTATTCCTGATTATTCCGGGATTACCGCAGCTGTCGGAAATATCACAGGATTTAAAAATCCCTGGGCAGGTATGTGTGATGAATTAACCGTCGGATATGGAGATGCAAAACTTTACAACAAAACAGATAAAAACGCATCCAATATGAGTTTCCACCGTTGGGATATGTGCTATAAAGAAATCAGGCAAGCTAACATCTTTCTGACATACGCCAAGCCCATAGCTGCAAACGGGACTCATGTTGATGTCTTGACAGAAGAAGAACTTGCAGAAATGAGAGCAAATGTGAGATTTATGAGAGCATATTATCATTATTTGCTTTTCGAACAATATGGAGCCATTCCTTTAATAAAGGATGCCATCCTCGAAAGAGATGATAACCTGGATTTACCGCGTAATACTATAGATGAAGTAATCAGCTATTTAGACGAGGAATTAACAGCAGTATCCCACGAGTTGCCACAAAAAGCTTTACATGAGGACGACCAACATAATGCATGGCCAACCAAAGGTGTAGCCCTGGCAGTAAGAGCCAAAATGTGGGTGTACGCAGCCAGTAAGTTATTCAATGGTGAATACAAAGAAGCACTCTCCACAACCAATTTGGATGGAACAAGACTTTTCCCGGATAAAGATCCCAATAAATGGAATAAGGCTGTTGCTGCCTTGGAAGACTTCATGAAGTTCGCTGAAGATGAAGGTAACTACGAATTACTGAATACAGGCAATCCTTCACAAGACATATACGATCTTTTCCAAACATATAACAGAGAAATCATATGGGCTACAGCAGCAACATCATGGGGTGGAATGACAAACGACATGTTCGATCGCAGATGTACTCCGAGAAGCGAACAAAACGGAATGGGTTGCATTGGTGTCACTCAAGAACTTGTAGACGATTTTTATATGAAAGATGGTCTTCCGATACAGCCGACAAGTTATCTACCACAATCTCCACTATATACAACCGAAGGATTTGACAAATACACTGAAACTGTCAAAGCCGGAAGTAAAGAAATTCAGGTAGCCAACAATGTCAGTAACCGATTTCTCAATCGGGAAGCACGTTTCTATAATACAGTATTTTTCCAAAACAGAAGATGGCACGTGACAAACAACGTAACCCAATTCCATAAAGGCAGTCCTAATGAGTTAAGCGGTACCATTTATACCCATACCGGCTATATGTTATATAAAAGATTTAATAGGGAAGTCAGTATGAAATCCCCGGGAGTTCAAAGTAAGTTCCGTCCTTCTATCATTTTTCGTCTTGCGGATCTTTACTTGCTGTATGCAGAAGCCGTCAATGAGGTCGCTCCTACAGATGAACGTGTACTGAACTATTTAAACGAAATACGCCGACGTGCCGGTTTGACAGATATTGAAGAACTCAACCCTGCCATTATAGGAAACCAAGAGTTACAAAGGCTTGCAATTCAACGTGAAAGACGTATTGAATTAGCAACAGAAGGACAACGTTATTTCGATGTTCGCCGTTGGATGATAGCAGACCAGGATGGAGAAGGACGCCAGTTCGGATATGTTCATGGCATGAATATGAATGCAGCAGAAGATAAATTCTACGAAGAAGTAGAAGCCAGTCCAATTGTCTTCAGACGTAAAATGTACTTGTATCCTATCCCTGACAATGAAATGAAAAAGAGCGAGCAACTCGTTCAAAATCCGGGATGGTAAATCAATATTATGTTTCAATGACTTAAATTCAAAAAAATGAAGAAAATATATTCTATACCGTCAGCTATCGTTTTTTTGATGTTGATAGTAAGTTGCGATGAAAACTTTGAAATCGCTGATAAAGCAGAGAGCCTGGCATCTGTCGCTATCAACACACTAAACATTCAAAAATCATTCAATGTAGGAGAAAGTTATCAGGCAGAACTTTGGGTACAACGAGGCGGATTAAACGATATGTCCGGAAAAGTACAATTCATAATAGATCCTGATTTACTGGATTCTCTGAACAGAGAAGACAGGACTCACTATCAAATGTTACCGGAAAACTGTTATGAATTGACTAATATCGATTTTTTATTAAATAAAAATGAAATGTGCGGTTACATAACCTATCATCCAGAAAAGATAGTCGATTTATCCGGTTATGACCAGATACAATATGTGCTTCCGTTCCGGTTGGTTTCTAACGATTTGAAAATCAATCCTGAAAGGTGTACTTCATTATTAGCATTTCAGGTATCAGAACCCATTGTACAAATCACAAACTCAGGAGTATTCAATGTTGATCCATTACAGACCTCTCAGATGGATGTTCATATCAGTGTACCTTTTACAAATAAATGGGACATAGAATGCGATTTAACTCACGACTTGTCCCTGGTTGAACAATATAATTCAAGTAATAAGGTTTATTTCACCTTACTGCCCAGTGATTCGTACACATCTCCGGAAAAAATCTCTTTACCGGAAGGTACTAATGAAACAACAGCTTCCTATCTGCTCAAAGATAATCTGCTTCCCGGCAATTACATATTACCTGTGGCTATTGGAGGTATTGAAGCTACCCAAAATGGTACCCCTAATAATTCATTAGTTATTGATAAAGAGAGCAATATTTTATTCCGTATTGTTAAAGAGGGACAGAAAATAAATAAGTCAGATTGGGAAATTATTGCTTGCAATTCTTCTGCTGCAGCTAATCCAGTAGAAAATCTCATTGATGATAATGAAGCAACTTTCTGGCATTGTAAAACTAAATCCGAAACTGGTTGGTGTGAACCTCCCTATGAAATTACCATTGATATGAAAAAACAAGTCACAATTACCCAAATTGACCTGATTAATCGTGGAGAAGCCAATCGAGCCAATAATATCAAATGGGTGGAATTTTATGCCAGCAACAATAACAACAGTTGGGAAAAAATTGGAGCTTCAGATTTCAATGATGAGTTTATCAGAGAAACATTTCGTTACTATGTCAAATCGACCTCAGCTCGTTATTTAAAATTAGTCATCCCAGAAGGTTATGGAAATGCATGTCCCCCTGCAGCAATTCGTGAATTAACAGTTTTCGGATACTAAACTGGAAATTCCAGATTAATAGGAATTACATGAAAAAGAAATGTACCCCAAAAGTCTATAAAAAAACGATTGGGGTACACTTCGATTTTGAGATATTCTTAAAATCCTATCTAATCTCTATTTAAAGTACCCTACAGGATGGTTCATCATAGGAACCTGTGTATCTTTCAGCTTCAGCACTTTCTTCAACTGATTATTATCCATCGATGCACGTGGCACTGTAGCCAAATTTGCTGCAGAACAGAAAATTGAAATATTCTGTGAAACGATACCTGCATCCATAGCCCCCATCAACTGAGTATGTGCATTTTTCGTATCTCCAAAACGGGAGAGGTTGCTAATCAGCACTAAAGAAACCGGAGCCGATTTCACAAAAGCCTGTCCACCTGCCACTGCCCCTCGATAATCTCCTTCAACTATCAGATTCAACTGGTGATTCTTCGCATCATACAAATAACTACCTTCCGGCAACACTACATATACGTCAACATCCTGCTTGTTCAAAGCCGATGGAGCCGTCCGTTTACCCGAATCTTTCCGATTGACACCATTAGCAGCCCACAACAAATCCGACAAGTCAGTCAGATTCAATGTTTTTGAAGCAAACTCTCTGGTTGAGTGACGTTCGGACAACGCTTTCATAACTGTACCTGTACGGTTCAGATTAGGTTGCGGCAACTTTATCACTTTATCTGCAGCAAAAGCAGCAGCCGAAAGCACTAAACAAACTAACAATAGTTGTACTCTTTTCATAACTGTGGTATTAAAAGTTGATAAGCAAATATAAACAAAAAGGTCTGCATTCATTTTTAAATACAGACCTTTTAAGAGTGTTATTATAAGGTTTGATTATTTATCGCCGAAATAACGGTTATACAGACCTTCGAAACCTTTACCGTGACGAGCTTCGTCCTTGCACATTTCGTGTACAGTGTCATGGATAGCATCCAAGTTCAAAGTTTTAGCACGAGTTGCAATACGTTTCTTGTCTTCGCATGCACCTTGCTCAGCATCTTTACGTTTCTGCAGGTTTGTTTTAGTATCCCAAACACAGTCGCCCAGCAATTCTGCAAATTTAGCAGCATGTTCAGCTTCTTCCCAAGCGTAGCGTTTGAAAGCCTCAGCCACTTCAGGATAACCTTCACGGTCTGCCTGACGGCTCATGGCCAGATACATACCAACTTCAGTACATTCGCCCATGAAGTGATTGTTCAGGTCCTTAATCATTTCTTCGTCGCAACCTTTTGCAACACCGATAACGTGTTCGTCAGCAAAAGACAATGCACCACCTTCTACTTCAACAACTTCTACGAACTTGCTGGCAGGAGCTTTACACAAAGGACATTTCTCAGGAGCTGCGTCACCTTCATAAACGTAACCGCATACAGTACATCTAAATTTTTTCATTTTCTTCTCAATTTTAAATTAATTAGTCAATACGTGTTTCTTTATCTTTTCTCAAGCAATTCTTACATATGCCTTTATAATAATAATGCATTTCCGATACCTGATGTCCGTCCATCTCCAAACTTTCCACTTTTTTTATCGCTTCCGGACATTGCAAATCATAAATGTGTCCGCAACGTTTGCAAAGAAAATGGGAATGAATGGATGTATCCGCATCAAAATTAGTATTTTTCTCATCAATCGTAAGCATCTGAGCCGCTCCTTGTTCTGAAAACAGTTTCAAAGTATTGTAAACTGTCGTCTTTGAAAGTGTAGGCATCGAAGGAGACAATGCTGTATATATATCATCAGCCGACGGATGGATAGGATGCTCCATCAAATATTGCATGATAGCAATACGCTGCATCGAAGGCTTTATATTATGTTCTAATAATCTTTCGTACGGTTTCATTATTTACCCCTTTTTTCAAAGTTGTATTCATTACAATTATAAATCTAATGCAAAGATAGAAAGGCTTTATTGGATTTCCAAATATTTTCAAGTTTTTTTTAGAAAGATTCAAATCAACTGCATAAATACCTGTATCGTTGTAACATGAAATTTAAATCTATCATATCTTTTTATCACCATTTAAAGAGGATATAAATAATATTAGATTATAAACACAAACAAAGTTACAAACAGTCACACATTTATCTTTCATTTTGAAAGTCCATTCAATTGTTTAAACAACAGTAACACTCTTGATGTAAAAGCCCCTATTGAAAGGATTCACTGCTGAAAAGATAAATATTCAAAACTATTTTCCTATTTTTGCATCCACTATATATAAATAAAGTATAAGATGAACTACGGATTCGTAAAAGTAGCAGCAGCTGTGCCACACGTGAAAGTGGCTGACTGTAAATTCAATGTAGAGAGAATAGAAAGTCTGATTGCAGTGGCCGAAGGAAAGGGAGTGCAAATCATAATCTTCCCGGAAATGAGTATTACCGGATATACTTGTGGTGACTTGTTCGGACAGCAGCTTTTATTGGAAGAAGCAGAAATGGGAGTCATGCAGATCCTGAATAACACACGCCAGTTGGATATTATCTCCATTGTTGGTATGCCGATAGTTGTCAATTCGACAGTTATCAACGGGGCTGTAGTTATTCAAAAAGGAAAAGTATTAGGTATTGCAGCCAAAACTTATCTCCCCAATTATAAAGAGTTTTATGAGCAGCGTTGGTTCACTTCTGCCCTACAGCTCACAACAGAGAACGTACGTTTGTGCGGACAAATTGTTCCCATAGGCGCAAACCTACTTTTTGAAACTTCAGATACCACTTTCGGTATTGAGGTTTGTGAAGACCTTTGGTCTACAATTCCTCCCAGCTCCTCACTTGCACTACAAGGAGCAGAAATTCTATTTAATATGTCGGCAGACAATGAAGGTATCGGAAAACATAATTATCTGTGTTCTCTTATCAGTCAGCAATCTGCACGCTGCATCGCGGGATATGTATTCTCATCTTGCGGCTTCGGTGAGTCTACTACTGATGTAGTTTTCGCAGGAAATGGATTGATTTACGAGAACGGCAGTCTACTTGCATGCAGTGAACGTTTCAGCATGAAAGAACAACTTATTATCAGTGAGATTGATGTAGAACGCATACGTGCAGAACGTAGAATCAATACGACTTTCGCTGCTAACCAAGCTAATTCAGGAGATAAAAAAGCCGTTTCGATTGCTACGGAATTTGTAAATAGCAAAGAACTGACACTAACCCGGAGTTTCAATCCGCACCCTTTTGTCCCACAAGGGAAAGAGTTAAACGAACACTGTGAAGACGTTTTTTCTATTCAAGTAGCAGGACTGGCACAACGCCTCGTTCATACCGGAGCTAAGACTGCTGTAATCGGTATTTCCGGGGGATTGGATTCAACACTGGCATTACTTGTTTGTGTGAAGACTTTCGACAAACTGGGATTATCCAGAAAAGGAATTCTTGGCATTACAATGCCCGGCTTCGGAACCACTGACCGGACTTACCACAATGCTATCGACTTAATGAAATCATTGGGAATATCTATCCGCGAAATCAGTATCAAAGATGCCTGTATACAGCATTTCAAAGATATAGAGCACGATATAAATGTACATGACGTCACTTATGAGAACTCACAAGCGCGCGAACGTACACAAATATTAATGGATATCGCCAACCAGACTTGGGGAATGGTAGTAGGCACAGGTGACTTATCCGAACTCGCTTTGGGATGGGCAACCTACAATGGAGACCATATGTCAATGTACGGTGTCAATGCAAGCGTGCCCAAAACACTCGTTAAATATCTGGTGCAGTGGGTGGCAGAAAATGGTGTAGATGAGAATTCAAAAGCGACTTTACTTGATATAGTGGATACACCTATCAGCCCGGAATTGATTCCTGCTGATGAAAATGGAGATATCCAACAAAAAACGGAAGATTTGGTAGGACCTTACGAGTTGCATGACTTCTTCCTTTATTATTTCCTGCGTTTTGGTTTCCGTCCGGCAAAGATTTATTATCTGGCAAATATCGCATTCAAAGGCAGTTATAATGAAGAGACAATTAAGAAATGGTTATTCATTTTCTTCCGTCGTTTCTTCAATCAACAGTTTAAACGTTCTTGTCTGCCTGATGGTCCGAAAGTTGGTAGTATTTCTATTAGTCCGAGAGGAGATTGGCGAATGCCGAGTGATGCCAGTTCGGCGATGTGGCTTAAAGAAATAGAAAACTTATAATCTGCTTTATAGAGAGTTTATTTTGGCAGGCATTTCTGTCTGCCAAATTTTTGTATTTATTTTAAGAGCCTGTTTAAATTCTCTTCAGTCATAATTTTATAGCTGATATTTCAACTT
>ERZ778515.273-NODE-273-length-46033-cov-5.484601_pt1 | contig 46033 bp, 31 predicted proteins | sample MGYA00510343_ERZ778515 | MGnify/ENA primary metagenome ERZ778515 (study PRJEB29527, sample SAMN07138965) | mouse gut metagenome | material: feces | host: mouse | place: China:Nanjing | collected 2016-01-25 ...
TCACGTAGTCAACGAAATTCGATTCAGCCATACTTTATATTATATATAAATATCGATCCGATCAAATGCTATCGATCGCCGTACAGATGTCTGCAAAAATCGTCTCTAGCTCGCCCAATCCCTGAATGTGCGTATACGTACCGTCCTTTTTGTACCAGTCGATCAGCGGAGCCGTCTGATTGTGATACACAGCCAGACGCTTCTTGATCGTCTCTTCGTTATCGTCCGCACGACCGGAAACCAGTCCGCGCTTTACCAAGCGGTCCGTCAGTTCCTCCTCCGGCACTTCCAAGTCAAGCATCACACTTACTTCGCTGCCCCTTTCGGCCAGCATCTTCTTCAATGCCTCAGCCTGCGGTATCGTACGGGGAAATCCGTCGAAGATAACTCCTTCCACTACACCGAAACTGTCGTAAACACCGGCTAGGATATCAATCATCAACGAATCGGGAATAAGTTGTCCGTTGTCGATATACGTTTTGGCCGTACGTCCCAGTTCCGTATCGTTCTTGATTTCTCCACGCAACACATCACCGGTAGAAATATGCTTAAAGCCGTACTTGGCTACAATCTTGTCGCTTTGGGTGCCTTTCCCGGAGCCCGGCGCCCCGAAAATTACAATATTCTTCATACCTTTATATTATTACAAAATCTTTTATTCCTCCACTACGGTGTAAATGTCACGTGTGTTCCGGCCCCATCCGTCATAATCCAGACCGTAACCTACAATAAAGTCGTTGGGAATCTCCAGACATTTATACTTAATGTCGAGACTGACTTTCAGATTGCCGGGCTTCACCAGCAACGAACATACGTCGATAGACGCCGGATTATGCTTGGCCAGCGTGTCCAGCATGTGCACCATTGTAAGCCCGGAATCCACAATATCCTCTACGATCACTACGGCCCGGCCCGTAATGTCTGCCGCCAGTCCGATAACCTCCTTAATGGCCCCGGTAGACGAAACGCCTTCGTAAGAAGCCAGTTTCACAAAAGAGATCTCACACGGCACCGTCACCTCGCGCAACAAATCGGCTGCAAAGATAAACGAGCCGTTCAGTACGGCCAGAAACAGAGGATTACGACCGGCCAGATCGCGGTTTATCTCTTCCGCCACACGTTTCACTTGTTTCAGGATCTCCTCTTCCGGTATCGACACGGCAAAGGTTTTGTCTTTAATCCGAATTGTTTTCATACCACCGTTTTTAATAAAATTAGTGCAAATATACAAAATTCCTTTCAAGAGGAAAACAAGCCCCCTCTATTTTCCACAGATTTGATGCTAAACATCTTAAAAAGGTTTCATCAGGGACAAGAGAAGACATTCCCCACTAACCTGAATCGTGTTACCATTTTTCTGAAAATGAATCATCAATAGAAATCTGTATAACCTACATACTTTGCATCACTCTTCTGCCATTGAGGCATTATAGCCTGACACTTTAAGCACAGGAGCATTCCCACGTGTATCCTCATCTTTCCAACGAACACGAACCTTTTTCGACTCCCCCGGTAATAAAGCGAAATAGTTGTCGGAATAAAATATAGGAAGAAACTGTTCGCCGTCCTTATCGCCCACGATATTCAGCCGCACCATCAATGCCGGTGTGGGAGTACGATTCTCAACCGTCACCTCTGCCGTCCATTCGCCCTTATCGGACTGTTCGTACGTTACCCGTACATGTAAAGGAACATTCGGCAGCTGCTTCAACGATTGATAATTATTCTCTTCTTGACTGCGATGATAGAAGTTCTCAGAAACCGTTTTCTCACCCTCTTTAAGCAGCAACTTGATGAAATGAACTTTGGTAAGTCCCTCAGGAAACTGTAGCTTGATGCACTTTATCGTCGTATCTTCACGACTATCCACCTGCATCCTTTCTTCCCAAGCTACCGTAGCGTCCATATTAAGTATCTGTGCATAAACCCTCAAACCGGAATGATCACCGGCATGATAATTCACCACCTCCACCTCGTCGGTATTCGGATTCCATTGGATATGCAACGGTTCGCACGCCTTCTTAATGGCAAAATAAGCCGCAGTCGGCTCAAAGTAATAGTCGTAAGTCTGCCATACCATCGAAGGCCAGCATGGATGACTCATCCACATCAACAGCCCCATGCGGTTGCTGCTACGTGATTCGAACAGACTACGATGTCCGTCATAATTCACCCACTGCGCCCACGCCGCGAACTCGCTTGCATTTTGCGGCTGTCCATACCCCTGTGCAATAATTTCATTAAAAGAGGTTGCCCCTTGTGCTCCTTCCAGGGTATAATCGTGCATTCCCCATTGGTGCGACTGCGGCCAAATTCCCTTAGGCGAATAAGTACGTTGAAAGCTCTCGTAGGTCAGAACATTAGGCATTCCTCGCTCGCTGTGGAATTTATCGTTACCCGTTTCAAGTGTGAAATAAGTCTTGGCCGGAAGCATCCGATAAGGACCGTGTCCGCTTACCACGTTGTCCGCCGAACTGGAGATATAATGTATACCCGGATGTTCTTCATGCACAATTTTACGTAGCGCCTTATCAATCCGTTCGGGCGGGAACCCTTCGTTCCGTCCGCAATACAGACCGATAGAGGCATGGCTCCGAATGCGTTTCACATAATCCTCCGCATTGGCTATAAACATCTCGGAGTTGTAGGGGTCGGGACCGTCGGCGGGATTAGCCAACCAGAAGTCCTGCCAAATCATTATTCCCCGCCTATCGCAGGCGTCATACAGTTCCTCGTCTCCAACCATACCCACCCAATTTCGCAACATCGTGAAATTCATATCCGCATGATAGGCCACAGCCGTTTCGTATTCGCGTCGCCGATAGTTCAAGTTGGATTCGCTGAATCCCCAATTGCCGCCACGGCCTATAAAACGCCGACCGTTGATATAAAGATTCAACACACCACCATCTTCATTATACGTCATCTGGCGGATGCCTACTTTAAACGCCTTGGTATCGGAAACTTCCCCGTTCGCTTTAAACGTGAAACCGGCATCGTACAGATACGGATTTCCGTAGCCGTTGGGCCACCACAAGTGTACCTGTTTCATGTTTAACTGGGGAAAGTCGTCGGCATCGAACACAACGGTCCGTTCTTCACCGGGCTGCAAACAGACAGGCTGCTCAAAACATACATCGCCCACCTTACCCGAAAGCACACCACAGACTGTAGCCTCGTCATGGTTCTTCACCACCACTTCTGCCGTCAAGCGTGCCTGCGTGGTGTCAGGCAGTGCCAACTGTGTCCGCACATACGGGTCTGAAACCGTAACATGCCCTGTAGATGTTAATGTCACATCGTTCCAGATACCGATGTTGCGCCCGCGTATCGTGGGTATCCAATCCCAACCGATACAAGCATGAAATGTAGGATTGTCTGCACCGAGAATCCCTCCGTTGAAATCCGTGCTCTGCTTATTCTTTTCTTTGACTGCCCCCACATGTTCGTTCCTTATGATTTCTACGGCCAACACATTCCGGCCCTTTTTCACCAGATTCGTCACGTCAAACCTACCGCGCATAAAGGCTCCTTCCAGACGGCCCGCCCATTGCCCGTTCAGATAAATATTGGCTTTCCAATTGATGCCATCGAAATTTAAGAATACGCGGTCGCGCAAAAAGGAAGACGGAACCTGAAACTCGTTCCAATACCAAAAGTCGGCATTGAAGAACGATTCGGACACCGTCAACTGATTGTCGGCATAGTTGGGATCGGCTATCGCCCCGATATTCTTATACGTACTCAGCACCGTACCGGGCACCGTTGCCGGCACCCAACCTTCGGGACGAAAGCCCGGCGAAGAAAGGACTTCACCGCCCTCCTTCACTTCCGAAGCTCTTTGAAGCAACCAGTTTCCACCGGAAAGAATCAGTTTTCCATCTTCCGGTTCCGGGCATTCGACAGGATGAGGAAGCAGGCCGCCCCGCCCCATCACTTCTATCTCACTCAGTATATAACGTTTTTGTTCTTGCGATTTATCCATCCGCACCCGCACATAACGGGCACGCCCTTTCGCCGGTATTTCATCCGTCAGACCGTCACCACCGGGCAATGGAGCCACGTCTACCCACGTCACGGCATCGTCTGATGTCTGTATTTTTCCTTCAACCGCTTTATTCACCCAATGCAATATGACTTTATCAAATTCCGAACAAGACCCCAAGTCCACGCTCACCCATTCCGTACCGGCGGTAGCACTCATCCAAGCGCTTGTGAAAAACCTGGACGGCTTCATGTCTACCGTCCCTTTGTCTCCTGAGAACGCTATTTCGTGGAAAGTCCATTCATAAGCTCCCCGCATCTTCAGGCGAATACGATACATGTTATAAGCCTGCACGTTCGAAAAGACGAATGTTTCTTCCAGCCGGCGCACCGGCATCGAAACCGTTCCGGTCTGTTTGTTCGGGTCGCTTACTTCAACCCGCCCGGAACGGGCTTGTCCCGGCAATCCGGTTCCTTTATTTATGGTCAGTACCTCCCATGTCTTTCCGTCGTTCGACGCCTCCCACATCATCTCATACCCGTCCTTGGCGGCTTGTTCGTCATAGACAAGCGTACCGGTTACTACGGCCCGACAAACCGTTTCGGCATAGTTATGCAAACAGAATTGGAAAAAGGCATCTTCTCCGCATACCGTATTGCGAGAATAAGGACCTCCGTCAATCATCCATTCCCTCTCTCGCTTCGGCACGCTACCCCCGGCAGTCAGCAAATCCAAATATTGTGGTTCGCAGTCCGCCACAATGCCATCCGTCACCAGTTGGGAAGTCAGGTTATAATCATAGGATGACGACTGATACGTGGCACGTAAGTAAGCAAGATTACGATAGGTGCTGCGATCGGGCAGTAACTCGGGCGAGAAGTCTTCTTTCGGACACCCCGGATATACACCGATACCACGGGTATAATAGTCGGAGCGCAAGTATGTATGGTCCAGAGCCGTCCGTCCATCGGAACACGCCGCCAGAAGCAGCAACATCCCCATACCGGCACCCGCAAGTGCAGTGTTCCGTTTTTTCTTCATGATGCGCGTACTATTCCGTTATCGACCGGGGACGGTCTGCCGGGTCTGCTCCAAACGCCTTGTTCGGTTCACTCCCCATCTCAAACTCCAGTGTTCCCCCTTTCATAATATCCTCGTAAGTGACATAACTTCTCGTATAGGGTTTCCCGTTGAGCCGTACCGACCGGATGTATTTGTTCTCCCGGCTCACGGCAGGTGCCACTACCTCGAATGTTTTCCCTTCCGGCAGACTGACCGTAGCCTTCTGAAAGCGCGGGCAACCAAAAACAAACACACCGTTAGACGGGTTGACCTGATAGAAGCCCAATGCGGAAAGTACATGCCAGGCCGACATCTGTCCGCAATCCTCATTACCGATGATGCCGTCGGGACGGTCGGTATAAAAGTGATGCTGGATGTAGCTGATCCGCTCCGCCGTCTTCCATTGCTGCCCGGCATAAGCATAGAGGTAGGCCACATGGTGACTGGGTTCGTTCCCGTGAGCGTACATACCCATCAGGCCGCTGATGTCGGGAGGCGCCTGTTCGCCCATATCCCCCTCAGCCAGAAAAAGCGAGTCCAACTTACCCACAAACGGTTCGTCTCCTCCCATCAGGGCTACCAACCCCTCGGGATATTGGGGAACAAAAAACGTATAGTGCCAACCGTTGCCTTCACAAAAATCGCCCCAACCGAAGACCGCCAGGAAAGGATTGTAAGGTGTCCGCCAACTGCCGTCTTCCATTTTGGGACGGATAAAGTTAATGTCCTTATCAAAATAATGCTCATAATAATGTCCGCGTTTCATGAAGGTGTTGTAAACCTCTTGCTTTCCCATGGCCTTCGCCATCATCGCCAGCCCCCAGTCGCCCACAGCATATTCCATCGCTATCGACGTGGCTTCGGGCATTTTGTCGCACGGAATCCATCCTTTCTCCATGATGTAAGGTACCCCTCGCTGGTTTTCGCAGGTGGCCGAGGCCACCATACATTTCAAAGCCCGTTCCGGGTCGAAACCACGAATGCCTTTCAGGTAGGCGTCGGCAATCACCGGCAGGGCACTATACCCCGGCATCTGGTTGGTTTCGCCCCCAACCAACGGCCAGATGGGCAACTTGCCCTGCTGGTCGTAAATACTCAACATGGAGTTGATCATATCGGGTACCAGCTGCGGCTGAATGAGGGTCAGCAAGGGATGATAGGTACGATACGTATCCCATAACGAAAAAGTGGAATAGTTGGTCCAGCCTTCCGCCCGATATATCTTGTCGTCGTGCCCGCGATATTCTCCATTTACGTCGGCATAGAGCGTAGGAGCGATAAACATATGATACAGACTGGTGTAGAAAATCGTCTTCGCCTGTTCGTCGGAATCTTCCACACGGATGCAGGACAGCATCCGGTTCCATCGCTCGGCGGCATCCTTGCGCACCTGCTCGAAGTCCCATCCGGGTTGCTCGGCCTCCAAGTTGGCCATAGCATTGGCGCAACTTACCGACGATAGCGCAACCTTGAGTTGCACATGCTGCGGCTGGCCCTTGAAGGTCAGTACTCCCTTCACCGCTGCGCCCGTCAGACTGTCTTGTCCGGCGGGATTGTCATCGTCGAACACGTCCATCCGTTCTATCGGCTGTTCCGATCGCAGTACAAAGAACACCTTGTGCTGCGGGCTCCACCCCCTGGAAAAGCGCCACCCTTCTACCGTATATTCGTCCACCTTGTTCAGCCGGGTTTCGTAGGCACGGTCTCCGTTGCCTTCTTTCAGGTTCACCAGCAAGCGTGGCGTCCCTTCGGGATAAGCATAGCGATGAATGGCCACCCGGTCGGTGGCCGAAAGCTCGGCACGCACACCGTTATCCATCAGCAACGAATAATAGCCGGGAGACACTTCCTCGTTCTTATGCGAATAATAGGTGGAGCAAGATCCGTCGATGTTATCCTGTTCTCCACGGGCCGTACGGACGTCGCCCACAAAAGGCATCAGCAGCACGTCGCCCAAATCGGCACATCCCGTACCGCTGAGATGCGTATGGCTGAAACCAATCAGCACACTGTCCGAATAATGATAGCCCGAACACCAGTCCCAGCCTTTATGAATGTTTTGCGGGCCTGCCTGCACCATTCCCAGCGGCACGTTGGCCCCGACGAATACATGTCCGTGTTCGCCCGACCCGATGTAAGGGTCTACATAGCGCAGGTAGTTCTGCCCCTCTGCAAGATTCTCTTTCTGTGAAACACACGACGCGGACGCAAAGAGGGCCATCAGTCCTCCAAGCGCCACGTTCATGATAAGGAATTTGTTTTTCATACGGATAGTATATTAAAGGTATTCATTGGTAAACGCCATCAAAGACTGTTCAGCAAATCCAGCTTGCCGTCGTCAACCAGCTTGATGATCAACTCGCCGAACAATGTATTTTGCCAGGCGAACCATTTGCGGGTGAATTTCTCGGGATTGTCTTTGTGAAAGGATTCGTGCATGAATCCCGTTCCGGCATCGGTGGCCAGCAACTGGCGCAGGCACTCCTTGATTTCCCGGTCGTCCCGACTGGTAAAGGCTTTCATCATAATGCTCATAGGCCACACCATGTCATACCCGATGTGCGGACCGCCTATGCCCTCGCCTGCCGTACCTTTGAAGAAATAAGGATTGCTCTCGCTCCACACGAACCGGCGGGTATTCCGATAAACAGGGTCATCCGGGTCCACGTCGCCCAAGTAGGGCATGGCCAGCAAACTGGGCACATTGGCGTCGTCCATCAGCAAATGGCTGCCGTAGCCGTCCACCTCAAACGCATATATCGTACCGTATACGGGATGCTCGCACGTGGCATATTTCTGCAACGCCTGCTGCACTTCGTCGGCCAATCCGGTGCATTGTCGGGCCAGTTCGTAGTTTTTATTCACCTCTGTCAGTATCTCGGCGGCTTTTCGCAACGATGTCACGGCGAAAAAGTTGGAAGGAATCAGGAAGGGAAGGGTGGTAGCGTCGTCCGACGGACGGAAAACAGAGGCTATCAGCCCTACCGGACGGACCGGCGCCCCCCAGCCGTCGTTAATGGTGGTATCGGTGGCCCGTTCCGTCTTGCGCTGGAAGCGATAAGGTCCCCGGTCCTCCTTGCGCTGTTGTTCCCTGAAGGTACGGAGCACGTTGGCAATGGTCTCCAACCAAGTTTCATCGAACACGCTGACATCGCCCGTCACCTTCCAATAGTGGTAGGCCAGACGGAGCGGATAGCATAAGGAATCTATTTCCCACTTGCGCTCATGCAATTCGGGCTTCATGGCCGTACGGTCGGTTTCCCATTCACTGCCCACCGGTTCGGCATTGAACGCATTGGCATAGGGATCGAGATTGATGCACAGGAACTGGCGGCGGATGACACCCTCCAGCATCGTCTTCAACCGGGCATCGTCGTTGGCAAACTGCACGTAGGGCCACACCTGGGCACTGGAATCGCGCAACCACATGGCGTGAATGTCGCCGGTGTAGACAAACGTGTCGGGCTTGCCGTTCAACATTCGGAAATGCACCGTCGTGTCCAGCGTATTGGGAAAACAGTTCTCGAACATCCAAGCCAGATAGGGATTGCGCAACAGGGCTTTTATCTCGCGGATTTTCTTCTCGATAGCATCGGAGCGGAACAGGCGTTCCTCCTCCTTGGGCCGCTGGCTGACGTAGCGTTTCACATTGTCCTGACGGGCCGCCTCGTAAAAGGAAGACGACCGTTCCGACACGTAAAACCGGCGGAGCAGTCGGGACCCGACGGGAGCCGCTTCGGCTTCCATCGACGCAACACTCCATAAAGACAGGGCTGCCGCCCACATTTTCTTATTCATGGTATTTCATTTTAGCTTACAGCCGATTGGTATTCATCTCGGCACAAAAAAAAATAAGAACGAGCACGGTTAACAAACTCTTCTTCACAAAAATAAGGTTTTTGCTTTACACAACAAAAAGAAACGCTCCTTTTATCCCTATTTTTCCCTTTTCCGTTCCTTGCCGTTACGGAAAAAACGAAACGAAATGCCTAGCTGCCCGGAATGCCCGCCTACGGTCGGGCCACAGGACGGGGGAAAACGCCGTGTGCCGAAAATCCTCAACGATTGGTATTTCGGCGTTCCAAAGGAACCGGCAGCGAAGAATCTGACTATCGGTGACAAACAACGCGCTTTATTTCCCTTTTTCCTGTCGTTTTTTCACGAGTTCTGCGTATATTTGCATCATGAAAATTCTTTCTGCCGGACAGTTCAGGGAACTGGACAGGTTTACTATAGAACACGAACCCGTGGCGTCCGTCGACCTGATGGAGCGGGCTGCCGAAGCGGTGGCGGCGGAGATCGCCGCCCGCTGGCCGCAGGACAGGCGCATCGTTGTCTTTGCCGGACCGGGCAACAACGGCGGTGACGCCTTGGCTGTCGCGCGTCTGCTCACCGGGCGGGGCTACCGCACGCTTTCCTATCTGTTCAACATCAAAGGTACACTGACGGAAGACTGCGCCACCAACCGCGACCGACTGGCCGCCACCGAAGGGGCCGAGTGGACGGAAGTGACCTCGCAATTCGATTTTCCGGTTATACAACCGGAACAGGACATCATTGTGGACGGACTGTTCGGCATCGGACTGAACAAACCGCTCAACGGGGGCTTTGCCGCCGTGACCCGCCGCATCAACGAGTCGAAAGCCCCCGTAGTGAGCATCGACATTCCTTCGGGACTGATGTGCGAGGATAATTCGTACAACGACTTGTCTCATGTGGTACGCGCCACACTGACCCTGACGATGCAGTTGCCCAAACCGGCTTTCTTCTTCGCCGAGAACCGGCGCTACACGGGGGAATGGAAGACGCTCGACATCGGACTTTCGGCCCAAGGCATCGAACAGGCCCGCACAGGCTTCTACCTGAGCGAGCCGGAAGAGATGAAGGCCATGCTGCGAAGCCGTCCGCTTTTCGCCCATAAAGGGACCATGGGGCACGCTCTCCTGGTGTGCGGCAGCTACGGCATGGCCGGAGCCGCCATACTGGCCGCCCGGGCCTGCCTGCGAAGCGGGGTGGGAAAACTGACCCTGCACACGGCACACCGTAACCTGCTGTTGCTTCAGACCACCGTGCCCGAAGCCATCGTCAGCCCCGATAGCGACGGCGACATCATCACGCACGCCATCGACAGCACCCGTTTTCAAACCGTCGGGGCCGGTCCGGGGATCGGCACGGACGAGGACACAGCCACAGCATTGTACGACTTCATCCTGCAACAGAACACCCCGATGGTACTAGACGCCGATGCCTTGACCTTGCTGGGCAGGCACCCCGGATGGATGCAGCGGTTGCCCGCAGAAAGTCTGCTCACCCCTCATCCCAAAGAGCTGGAGGCACTGACCGGACATTGCTCCGACAGCTACGAACGCCTGACAAAGGCCCGCGAACTAGCCGTGCGGCACAACGTGTACATACTGGTAAAAGGGCATTATTCCCTGATATGCGGGCCCACGGGGACCGTATGGTTCAACCCTACCGGAAATCCGGGTATGGCTACGGCCGGAAGCGGCGACGTGCTGACAGGTCTGCTCACCGGACTGCTGGCGCAAGGCTATGCCCCGGGAGACGCCCTGCGACTGGGCGTATGGCTGCACGGACTGGCCGGCGACATCGCCGCCGAACGGCTGGGAGAAGAATGTATGCTGGCCGGCGACATTATCGAAGCCTTGCCGCAGGCCTTCAAACAGATCAAAGAAACATCATCGAAAAACATACGCTTATGAAAAAAGTCATGCTGGCTTCGTGCCTGACCCTGCTGGCCGCCACCGCTTCCGCCCAGACGGAAGTGGCGCCTTACCGACCGGGGGTAACACCGGACGGAGTGACCTATTATCTGCCACGGACGGTAATACGCTTTGTCGTAACGGCCGAAAAGACCGTATACCGCCCCGGAGAATTCTGTAAATACGCCGACCGCTACCTGCGCCTGCGCGGCGTATCGCCCGAGGCTTCCACCACATGGACCCTAAAGGATGTTTCCGCAGAAACCTACGGCATCCCCGACAAGGAGAAGTTGTACAACATACGGCTGAAAAGCAAAACACTGGCGCCGCTGGTGGAACTGACGGAAGACGGAATCCTGCTGGCCATCAACACCGAGGGAGAGGAAGAGACACTGGCCCCCGTACCGACCGGGACCCGACCGGGCAAACCGCTCAACCCGCGCGACTACATGGACCAGGAGATGCTGTCGGCCGGCAGCACGGCCAAAACCGCCGAACTGGTGGCTCAGGAGATCTATGAGATACGGGAAAGCCGGAACGCCCTGATACGGGGCGAGGCGGACAACACCCCGAAAGACGGAGCGCAGCTGAAACTGATGCTCGACCAGTTGACCCTACAGGAAACCGCCCTGTTGCAGCTGTTCAAAGGCACCCTTGAAACCACAACCGAGATATTCTCTTTCGAACTGGATCCTACGGAGGAGGTCGACAAAACCGTATTGTTCCGCTTCTCGCAGAGACGGGGACTGGTGGACAAGGACGACCTGGGCGGCGAACCGGTGTATATCAGCATCCGGGATCTGAAAACCGTTCCCGAACCGGTGTACGACGAGAAAACAGCCAAAAAGAAAGCCAAAATGGAAATGGGCGTGTTCTATAATGTGCCCGGCCGTGCGGCCCTCACCGTATTCGACGCACAAAAGACGTATTGCAAAGAAGAATACACAATGGGGCAATTCGGCAATGTGGAGATATTGAGCGATCTGCTTTTCAACAAGAAAACCGCCACGAAGGTTACCTTCTATCAGACAAGCGGAGGCATAAAGCATATCGAGGCCGAGGAGCCGTAAAGACTCCGATGCCGGCCCCGCCGTGCACGCATGCGGAGGCGGGACGACAGTATTCCGCCCCAAGAACAAAAAAGGTGTACACCCTTTCACAAGAAGGTGTACACCTTTTCTGATTTTGGTGTAGACCTTTTTTCAATAAGGTGTACACCTTTTTGATTTCTTCCCCTGAAAAAACGAAACTCCCCCGCCCGTCACGGGCGAGGGAGTTCCTCAAAACAAAAAATCATTTAAATCAAAAAACTAATTATCGGTCAATATTACAGTTTATCGTTCGAACCAAGTACGTTGATGATCTTGTGCTCGTACATCTTCTTCATATTGTCACGAGCCGGACCCAGATACTTGCGCGGATCGAACTCTGCCGGCTTCTCGGCAAATACCTGACGAACGGCAGCCGTCATAGCCAGACGGGAATCGGAGTCGATATTGATCTTGCAAACGGCGCTCTTGGCAGCCTCGCGCAATTGCTCTTCGGGAATACCGATAGCAGCTTCCAGTTTACCACCGAACTTGTTGATAGTGGCAACTTCGTCCTGCGGAACGGAAGAAGAACCGTGGAGCACGATGGGGAATCCCGGCAACTTCTCTTCGATTTCGTGGAGCACGTCGAATGCCAATGGAGGAGGCACGAGCACACCGTTAACCAATGTGCACTGCTCGGGAGTGAACTTGTGGGCACCGTGAGACGTACCGATGGAAATAGCCAAGCTGTCTACACCTGTCTTGGATACGAAATCCTCCACCTCTTCGGGTTTGGTATAGTGAGACTCTGCTGCGCATACTTCGTCTTCCACACCGGCCAGCACGCCCAGCTCGCCTTCTACGGTTACATCGTGCTGATGTGCATAGTCAACCACTTTCTTGGTCAGCGCTACGTTCTCGTCATAAGGCAGCGAAGAGCCGTCGATCATTACGGAAGAGAAACCCATGTCGATACAGTTCTTGCAAAGCTCGAAGCTGTCGCCGTGATCCAGATGAAGCACGATCTGCGGATTGGGGCATCCCAATTCCTTGGCATACTCTACGGCACCCTGTGCCATATAGCGCAGGATTGTAGCATTGGCATAGTTACGTGCGCCCTTGGACACCTGCATGATAACAGGAGATTTTGTCTCTACCGCAGCCTGCACGATAGCCTGCATTTGCTCCATTGTGTTGAAGTTGAAAGCGGGAATCGCATAACCGCCCTTCACAGCTTTGGCGAACATCTCGCGGGTATTCACCAAGCCCAGATCTTTGTAGTTTACCATAATGTTATAAATTAATTAGAATAAAACATCTTTTTCTGACGGACAAAGATAACGTTTTTTCTTCAAAGCGCCGTAGTTTGTCCCTATTTTTAAAGAAAAAATCTGCGGTACGCTATTTTTGCTCCTTGAGCAGATAAGACACCACGGGCAAGTGGTCGCTGTAACCGTTAAGCCATACGCCGCCGGCAGTGGTGCGCTTGGTGCTTCCCTTGTAGCGCCCTTCGGTCTGCATCAGGTAGTCGCGCTGGAAGATCTCGCTCTTATAAAGCTTCAGCGTGGAGTAGTCTTTAGCTCCTTTGGGGTTCAGCATATTGGGGGTGAACACAATCTGGTCGAACAGATTCCAGCCGCCCTGATACGTAAGGGTGCCACGCCCGCTCTTCACCAGTATATTCCACCAGGGATTGAACATTTCATCCGCCTTTACCTTATTAATATCGCGCTTGGCGCCCAGCGCCTCGGCCATACTCTTGTCGAAAGGGTCGTCGTTCATATCCCCCATCACCATGATCTTCATGTTCGGATCGGTCGCCAGCAGACTGTCCTTCAGCTGACGCACCTGCTGTCCGGCGCGCTCGCGGTAATAGGATGTAGCGAAACGGCTGGGCCAATGGCACACGATAAACGCCACGTCGTCGCCGGCCATCCGCCCCTGTACCGTAAGGAATCCACGGGTACGGTAAGCGCTGTCTTTGGCTTCGGGCACATAAGGATGCAGAAAGGACTTCACCGGCGTGAAGAATTTAGGATTATAGATCAGCGCACAATCCACACCGCGCCGGTCCGGCCCTTCGATATGTACAAACCGCATGTCGCGGGCACGAAGCGGCTCCTGGTTCACCAGATCGGTCATCACCCGCTCGTTCTCCACCTCCGACACGCCGATAACCGAAGCCCCCACCCCGGGCAACAGATCGGTGCCCAGCTCGGCCAGCACCTTGGCCATGTTGGCCAGCTTGGCCCGATACTTCATCCCGTTCCATTTATAAGAGCCTTCGGGCAAAAACTCATAGTCGTTCTTCCCCTTGTCGTGGATGGTGTCGAACAGGTTTTCCTGATTATAAAAAGCCACGGCATAGCAGTTGAATTTCTTTTCCTGCCCTCTTGCCGTAAAAACGGATGCTGCCAGACAGAGCAGCGCAAAGAACATTTTCTTCATTTTGTAACGTCAATTTAATATCATTCCACAAAAATAAACTGTTTTGCTGACATGAACCGCGTTTTTCTTAAAAAAAGTATATTTTATGACGAGCCGAACAAGATATTTTTTATTACTTTGCACCAAAAGAAATTGTATTTTAATATTCGGTTATGAGAAGAAAGCTACAGTTCGTGGCGGTGTTGCTCACGGCTGCCCCTGTTTGTCAGGCACAGCAACCCAACACCGACCCGTTGAAAGCCATGAAAGAGGATAATGCCTCGTTCACCCTCACGGAGTCGCAATTGGGCGAAGACGATGACATGACGCAGAATGTCATTATGGTAAACTCCAACAATAACGTGTACACCAGCAACGTGGGCTATCTGTTCAGTCCCATGCGGTTCAAGTTCAGGGCGTACAATTCCCGTTACAACGACATCTACTTTAACGGCGTCAGCGTGAACAACGCCGAAAACGGACAGTTCAACTACAGCACCATCGGCGGCATGAACGATGCCACGCGGGGCGTGGAGTCCACTATGCCGTTCGAAAGCAACCGGTTCAGCATGCCGGGCCTCGGCGGGTCCAACAACTACGATTTCCGGGCCAGCCACTACGCCGCCGGCAGCAAATTCACTTTGAGCGGCTGCAACCGCAACTATGTGGCCCGAGGCATGTTCACCCACGCCACCGGCCTGATGAAGAACGGCTGGGCCTTTATGGGGACCGTAGGCTACCGATGGGGTAAAGAAGGATTCGTGGAAGGCACATTCTACAATTCACTGGGCTATTTCCTGTCGGCACAGAAAGTATTCAACGACAAGCACAGCCTGTCGTTCACCACGTGGGGCAACCCCTCGGAACGTTCCCAGCAAGGAGCATCGACCGACGAGGCTTACTGGTTGGCCAACAATCGTTACTACAACCCGTACTGGGGATACCAGAACGGCAAAAAGCGCAACTCGCGCGTTGTCAACAACTACGAGCCGTCGGCCTTGATTACGTGGGACTACCAGATGAACGATAAGGCCAAACTGACCACTTCACTGCTCGGGCGCTACGTGATGTACAGCTCCACCAAACTGAATTACAACAACGCCGGCAACCCGGCGCCGGACTATTGGAAAAACTTTCCCAGTTACCAATACAATGTGTGGGACCCCACCGACCCGGACAACACGGAAGCGGCCTTGGCCGGATGGTGGAACAGCTACAACACATGGACGGCCAGCAAGGCGAACCGACAAATTAACTTCGATAAGCTCTACTTCGCCAACTCGCAGTTGAATGCGCAGGGAGCAGACGCCGCCTACTACATCCAGGCCAAACACAACGATCATCTGATGATAAATCTGGCATCGACCCTGAACCTGGACATCAACAAAAACAGCAAGTTGCAGGCCGGTCTGCAACTCGGCACCAACAAGGGCATGCACTATCAGACGATGGAAGACATGATGGGAGCCCGCTACTACCACAACATCAACACCTACGCCCTGGGAACATATTCCGCCAATGATCCGCGCGTACAGTACGACCTGAACCGCCCCAACGCCGCTGTCGGCGAAGGCGACCGGTTCGGTTACGACTACAACCTGTATGTAGACAAGCTCAGCCTGTGGACGCAATATACCTACGACGAAGGGCCTACCCACTCGTTCGTCGCCGCGAAAATAGGCGGTTCGCAGATGTGGCGCAAAGGTAACATGCGCAACGGTCTGGCCGCACTTAATTCGTATGGCAACAGCGACAAGGCTTACTTCCTGGACGGCGGTTTCAAGGCCGGTTCCTCCATCAGCCTGGGACGCGGCAACAGCATCACCCTCGGCGTAGGAATCGAAGCACGCGCCCCGCAAGCTACCACGGCTTTCGTGGCACCGGAAATCAACAACGACTTCGTGAGCAACCTGACCTGCGAATATCTCACTTCGTTTGAACTGGGCTACGCCCTGAACAGCCAGTGGGTGCGCGCCAATCTGACGGGCTACTACACACAACTCCGGGACGGTACCGAATGGCAGAACTATTACTTTGACGACGTAAACAGCTTCACGTACGTATCGCTCAGCGGAGTGGAGAAAGAATACTACGGAGTAGAGCTAGGCTTGCAGTTCAAACTGACTTCCAATTTCAGTATCAACCTGATCGGTTCGATGAACGAAGCCAAATATACGGACAACACCAATGTATCGTATATGCTTTCAACCGAAGGTTACAGCGAGAGCGACCTCTGCTACAACAAAGGTATGCGTGAAAGCGGTACACCCCTCACCACAGCCAGCGTTGGTCTGAACTACCGCATCAAAGGATGGTATCTGAACCTGAACGGCAACTACTACGACCGTATTTACTTAAGCTATTCACCCAGTATGCGTTTCCACAAACCGCTTACAGTCTCCGGTAGCATCGACAACGAAGGCAACCTCATCATTCCCGATCAGGCGGAAGGCGACGGCGGCTTTATGCTGGATGCAAGCATCGGTAAACAGTTCAGCGTAGGACGCAATAAAAAGATCAGTGTCAATCTGTCCTTATCGAACCTTCTGAACAACACGAGCCTGGTAAGCGGAGGTTACGAGCAAAGCCGTAGTAATTATACCGTGAATAATGACGGTACATTGAATAATGTCCGTACCTACAAGTTCTCGAAAAACCCGAAAAAGTACTATGCACAAGGATTCAACGGTATGCTCAACATCAATTATCGTTTTTAAAACCACAAAATACAGCTATCATGAATACAAAGAATAAAATACTGCATCTGATCATGGTGATGGCCTCACTGGCGGGATTCGGTTCCTGCATGGACGGCGAATGGGATGCTCCCGATATGTCCACGCCGCCTTACGGAAACAACTACCTGACCGAAGGCACACTGACCACCATTGCCGAACTGAAAACCAAATATGCCGGAGAGATTGCTGACCGAGGTTTCAAAGAAATCACGGAAGATCTGCAACTGCGGGTTGTAGTGACGGGAAACGACATGGGCGGCAACCTGTACAAGCAAATCGCCATACAGGACGAGACAAGCAGCATGATCGTAGGGATCAATGCCACCGGCCTATACCCCTATCTGGCTGTCGGGCAGGAACTGCTGATCAATCTGAAAGGCATCTGTGTAGGCGGTTACGGCAAACAGGCCCAACTGGGTACCGAATACAACGGAAGCATCGGGCGCATGGACGACGCCGTATGGCAACAGCATGTACGTCTGGTGGGAACGCCGGACATGGCCAAGGTGGACACCCTCGATTTCAATGCCGACTGGAACATGGAGGCTTATAGCGGCGCTTTGGTAAAACTGACGGACGTGACCATCGAAGGCGCCGACGGCAAAGCCGTCCTGGCTCCTGAAGACGGTAGCGTGGCGCTGACCAGCAACTGCGCCAACCGCAACATCAAAGGATTGTCCAAGAGTAACGTTGTGCTGCGTACCAGCACATACAGCAAATTCGCCAACTTGGTCATTCCCACCGGCAAGGTAGACATCTACGGCATTGCCACACGCTTCAACAACACGTGGCAGATCCTGATGCGCACCGAAGGCGATCTCCACATTAAATAACCTAAATAAGATAATCATTAAACCATACGTATATGAAAAAGATTTGGAAAGCATTAGTCTTTGTAACATTGGGCGTATTCACTTTCAGTAGCTGTGAAGACGTTCCGGCACCCTACCCCATACCGGACAACAATCAGGGAAATACATCGGATAATACATATATCAACGAAACATTTGCCAGCTCACTGGGTTCATTTACCAGTCATGCCCTGTCGGGAGATTTAGCATGGAAGAATGATTATTCCAGCGCCATGATCACCGGTTTTCAAGACTTCGACGGCGACGGGACCAAAGAAAATAAAGAAGGAGTGACCTTGCTCGTCAGCCCGTCTTTCAGTCTGGCCGCATCGCAGGCTGCCTATGTAACGTTCAACCACGCCATCAATCACAGCAAGACTTCCATAGCAGAAGATCACAAACTGCTCATCAGCAAAAATTATACCGGCAATGCACAGACAGCCACATGGGAAGAACTGCCGATAAAGACCGACAACACAGGTTCCAGTTTTGACTTTGTCAACGTAGGACAAATCGCCATCCCCGCTGCGTATATCGGACAGAAAAATATCTTCATAGCATTGAAGCACATAGCTCATGAAGATTATTCTTCTACATGGGAAGTGCGCAACTTTAAAGTATTGGAAGGAGAACCCGGCGGCAATGAACCGGAAATTCCCGATACTCCGGTAGAGCCGGGCGACAACCTGCTCGTTTACGGTGGATTTGAGAGTTGGACCGGCAGCACACCGAACGGTTGGAAAACCGCTTCGACAGCCGGAAATGCTACCCTAAGCAAATCCACCGATGCCAAGAGCGGCAGCTACTCCGTAGAAGTAGGTGGCGGCACGGCGAACAAACGACTGGGTTCAACCGAGATGACCTTGGCTGCCGGAACATATACGTTCAGCGTGTCCGTCAAAGCCGCAACAGCCGGAGGCGGTAGCTTCTCACTGGGATATGTTCCCGTTGTAGACGGTAAAGTTGGAACCTATACATATCATAAGGAAAACGGCAAACAAGTTTATTACAACGACCTCTCCCAGACACAATGGACCAATGCCAGCTACACTTTCACGCTGACCCAGCCCACCACACTGAGCCTGTTGGTGATGAACTCCAAGAACCCCGGCAAAAACATTCTGGTAGACGACGCCAGCCTGACTTCTGCAGACGGCGGCATCGTGAAGTAAGCGATCAATCACTTTCTTCGGAAACAAATATCCGTCATTCGGTCGCGAAAGTCAACGGGCTTTCGCGACCGAATATTTTTTTATCGCACATCCAAAAACTCCCTCAACAAACAAACTCACAAATATTCTGCGCCATTCCTTGCGCAGATAAAATAAAATCCCTACCTTTGCACCTCGTAAACACCAACCATTACACGTTATAGTTACCAGCTATATTCAGTAACCAAGGAAATAACAAAGTAAAAGAAAAAAAGATATGAAGAAAGGTATCCATCCAGAGAATTACCGTCCGGTTGTATTCAAGGACATGAGCAACGGTGACATGTTCCTCTCCCGCTCTACGTGCAAGACTACGGACACTGTAGAATTTGAGGGCGAAACATACCCTGTAGTTAAACTTGAAATTTCCAGCACTTCGCATCCGTTCTATACGGGTAAGAATAAGTTGGTGGACACTGCCGGTCGCGTGGACAAGTTCATGAGCCGTTATGCCAAAACACGCAAATAAGACTCCCGAGGATTATTACAAACTATATACAAGGGTGTGGAAAGCCAGTCTTTCTACACCCTTTTTCATCCTCTTATCACCTACTTATCCAAACGCCATATCATGAAATTCAGATACCTCTTTTACGCCCTGCTGGCTTGTAGCGGTTCGTGGCTGAACAGCTGTTCGGATGACGAAGATGACGGGCCGGTTCTTCCCTCGTCCATCAACCGGAATGCCAACCCGACTAGTATAGCCCATGCCGGCCGACTGGAAATGCCTCGCCTGAAAGGCGGAAGCACCAACCTGTTTCTGGTACACTCCACCCCCGCATACGGCATCAATCTATGTATCGAATGGGACTGTACCAAGCGCGCCCAGCGCTGGACGGCCTATCAGCTGTATGCTTCCAACAGCGTAGTAAACTGGAACCGTAACGAATGGAATCATACGGAATGGGAAGGAGACCCGTTTCAGATAGACAAGAGCATCCCTTCCGCATACCGCACCACACTGGAACAATACAGAGGATCAGGATATAACCGGGGGCACATCTGCCCGTCGGCCGACCGTCTCTGCTCCAAAGACGCCAATGAACAGACGTATTACCTGAGTAACATACAGCCTCAGCGCTACGGCTTCAATACCGGGGTGTGGCTCGAAATGGAAAACAAACTGCGCACATGGAACCACGCGTCGTTCCGCGATACCTTATATATAGTCAAGGGGGGGACCATCGACCGCGCCGACCAGATCATCCATACAACTTCAAAGGGCTTATTGGTTCCCAAATACTACTTTATGGCTATCCTGTGCAAAAACAAAAGCCAAAGCCAGTACGGATATAAGGCCTTGGCATTCTGGGCGGAGCATAAGGACAATCCCGATAAAAACTTAAGAAAATATGTGATCTCCATCGACGAACTGGAAGCTCGCACGGGCATTGATTTCTTCTGCAACTTGCCCGACGAGATAGAAAACCAGGTAGAGCGGAACCTGGTCCCGACCGCTTGGGGCTTCCCCAACTAAACGTACACGGCGGATTACTCAAACCGGCGGGAAGCTGCCGACCAGCGATAACGAAGAGGACGTGTGAAGGGCAGCACGGCCTCTTTTTCTTTCTCCTCCAGCGTGCCCAACTGCAAAGTCAGTTCCAGTGCCTCTTCATCGGGCGACAGCGAAGCTTTCACCAGACGAAAATCCACCCGCCGCTTCATTTCCTTCCATGCCTCGGCCGATACCGTATCCGACCGCACCCAGAAATCATCGTAGTGCGGTTCCCGCCAATGCGCGCTCGCCGGCAAAGGCTGCCAGTCCGCCGTATAAAAAGCCACCGTACTCTCCTCCACCGGTCCGGCATAGGTACGCACCATGCAAACATACTGCACGGAGTCGGAAACGGTAAGCAACTTCATCTCCACCCGGCTGGCCGCCGTCAGCTGCAATTGCAGGTAAGTATCGTTCAACGCTTTCAGTTCGGAATAATCATCCATCGCATTCCGCACCCGGGCCGTCATGTTGTTCTCTATAAAATCGATACAGTCCAACCGGTTGTTCCGGGTGAGAAGCTCCAGCACACTATCGGGCATCTCGGCAAACACATCACGCATACGACGGGCCTGCAACGAAGGCAGCACACACAACACCCCAAGTAGCACCATTATCTTTTTCATCATCGTTCGGTCTTCTATTCTTCTGCAAACTTAGTTATTTTTATCGACAAACGGAACCCCAGTACAGGAAAATCATACCCAGCAACACCAGCAACAAATCCACCGCCTTGCTTTTTAAATTCTTTTCACGGAACAGCAACGCCCCGAACAGGAACGACACCACCACACTGCCCCGGCGCACCATGCTGACAATGGAGATCATCGCACCGTCGAGGCTCAGCGAAAGGAAATAGACAAAGTCTGCCGCCGTAAGGAACACGGAGATGAGCAGAATGCACGTATCCCACCGGAAAGGCGTCGTGCGACGGCGATACGGATACCACAGCACGAGCATCATCACTCCCATCATACCGAACTGATACAGGTTGTAGTACGACTGCACCACCATGCGGTTCAGCCCCACCCCGCTTTCGGTCGACATCAGGTATTTGTCGTACAGTCCGCTCACTGCCCCCAGCAGACTGGCCGCCACCATACAGAAGATCCAACGGTTGTGACCGAAGTCGATGCCTTCCTTCCGCCCGCTCCGGCTCAGCAGGAAAAAAGAGAGCACGGCCAGCAGCACGCCCATCCACTGATACAGGTTCAGCCGCTCACCGAAAAACAGCAAGGCTCCCAGCAACACCAGCACGGGGCGTGTCGCATTGATGGGCCCCACTATCGTCAGCGGCAAATGCTTCATTCCGAAATAGCCGAACAACCAGGAGGAAAGCACGATACAGGATTTCAGCACAATGTATTTCTGCACTTCCCATCCGGCCGACGGCACGTAGAGCATGCTGTCCTGCGGCAGGCTGCCGCAAGCCGAAAGCACGATGAAAGGCAGAAAAATCAGCCCCGAGAACAACGTATTGAGAAACAACACCGGTATGACGGCGTTGTTCCGCAACGATTTTTTCTTGAATACATCATAACAGCCCAGCAGGGCCGCCGACAAGAAAGCCAGTAATAACCACATGACACACTAACGTTTGCTATTCGTTTCTCCGTTCAAACAAATCCGCCGGATAGGCCACGTCCATCAAAAACAAGGCATGGCCCGGCACCGATTCCCCGGCACTGCAACGGTCCTTCCGTTCGATCACCCTGCAAAACTCCTCCACCGTCATCTTGCCCCGGCCCACTTCAAGCAGCGTGCCCACTACGGCCCGCACCATGTTGCGCAGGAAACGGTCGGCCTTTATCTCGAAACACCAGCAGCCACCGGCGCCCGACGGGCGCCATTCGGCTGTCATCACCCGGCAGTTGTTGGTCTTGGTGTCGGTATTCACCTTACTAAAGCTGGTAAAATCCGTATAATCGGGCAAGAAGGCCGCCGCACGATTCATCACCTCGAAATCGGGTTCCGAAAACAAACGGTAGGAATAGGCGCGGGAAAACGGATCCTTACGGGTATGTACAAAATAGTGATACGTGCGCGACAACGCACTGAAACGCGCATGGGCGTCCCCGCGCACAGGCACCACCTGATACACACCTACATCGGGGGGCAACAGGCGGTTCAGCTTGTAAGTGAGCTGTCCCGTGTCGAGCCGTGCATCCCCGACTGTCTCCCAGTCGAAATGGGCCACCATCACACGGGCATGCACCCCCGCATCGGTACGGCCGGCTCCCACCACCGCCAGCGGGCGGCGCAACACAGTGGACAGCGCATCCTGCAACACCTGTTGCACACTGCTGCCGTTCGGCTGAATCTGCCAACCGTGATAACGCGTCCCGTCGTACGACAAATAGATGAAATAGCGCTGCGTCATTTTATGATATAATTTCCACGCGGCAAACCTTTCAACGCATTCCTGCGCGTAGTCACACGCAGCAGGATACCGTCGGTAGTGAACACCCGTACCTGTTCCGTTTCAAGCGCCGGCAGCCCCTGCACGGCATCCGCCGTTTCATAGTGGCTCATCTGCACATCGTCGATATTCAGACGTTTGGCACTGCCTGTGCCTTCGAATTTCAGCCTTACCCGGCCCGGTACATTCAGTTTATAACCGTAACGCTTCCATTCGCCTTTCGCAAAAGCCAGTTCTTTCACTACGGGAATCCATGTCAGCCCGCCGTCGACGGAATAACTTACCGTAAGCCGCGCTCCGGTGTCCTTGCCATACAGTCCGGCACAGAACCACAGCGAATCGCATCCGCCGGCTTTATCCTCAAGCATCTCCAGGCGGGTGGAATAGGCCTTGGTCGCACTGTTCTGGACCACTTTCATGCGCACCGATTTGGCACCGTTCTTACCGTCATTCGCATCCGTACCCAACAAAGCGTTTTCCATTTCCCAACGGGCGGCGGCACACTGCACCTCGCCCAGGGCATAGGCGCCCTTGCTACCGCTCTCGAAGGTCTCGAAGAACGCTTTCGAACGGTCTACCTCTCCTGTCAGCGCCACCACAATTTCCGGCACATCGGGCGTAGACACCACCAGTTCGCTCTCGTAGAATCCTTCTTCGGCCACACGTCCCAGACGCACCTTGAACGACGGCGCCGCTCCCGAAAGGGTCAGTTCACCGCCCCATTGTTCGCCGTCGGCACTCACCTCGAAGGGTGCATTCACCGAAACGGAGGTAACATATACCGGAACCTCCAGTGCCGTTACCGACACCGTCTGCGCCGGCGAAGGCTCGCCCGGCACGGCGGCAAACTGCAACTGAGCCGCGCCCACCGTAAAGACGGGTTCCACCTCCGGCATCCTTACCTCCACCTCGTTGGAGACGGCTTTCAGGACGCCATCGTTCCGGTCGAACCACGACACGGTATAATAATACGTCGCATCCGCCTTGAGATTCTTCACCACACTCATCGTGTCGGTCAGCGTCAGCGGATAACCGCTCAGCAACCGGCGCGTCCCGTTGTCGTCTTTCGTATACACCTCCAGCGTATATTCCGCTCTCGGTTCATAAGCCATCCAGGTGGCCGTGAATCGCTTGCTGTTCACCGAACATACCACGTCCGAAGCCGGATAGGCGGGAATCCCGTCCACAAAGTCCACACAAAGCGTATCGGTCTGGCGGAAGCCCTCGCCCGTCAGGGTGAGCACCGTACGATACCGGCCTCCTTCCTGCGGATAGCAGGCCAGCACTATTTCGCTGCCTTCCAACAGTTCGTCAGCCGTAAAGGAGGTACAGGCCGGCACGAATACATCGTTGTCCGTCCGTACCGTCAGCCCGTCGGGAAGATTCCGTCCCCGCAACGGCACGCGCGCCATCAGCCCTTTGCTCAAGGCCTGCAATCCGAAATCGATCGTCTCGCCGTCGGCGGGAACAAACAGTTCGGGGACGACGGAATGCCGGTCCAGATAAAAAACATAATCCACACTGTCGCCCCATACGTATTCGGCCAGCGAAGGACAGTCCACAAACGGGTTACGGTTGCCCTGAATCCGATACACCGCCTCGTTGCGCGCACGTTCTATATCGTCCACCGGATCGGCGGCAGCCCATTCCAGCATCAGTTCCGACACCCAGGGCTGCAAGGTGGGATACGTATTCGGCGCTACGGTCAGCAGTCCTTCCGTGGTCTGCCACTCCTCCGCCATGTGCTGATAGCAGGTAGCCATATAAAAGTAGGTACGCGCAAAATCGCCTTTCCAGTTATCGGCTGGTTCCCAGGCCGTAATCAGCGAATCGGAACGATAGGAATCCGATTTGCCCACACGGATCACGCCGTTGTCGAACTGCACGTTTCCGTTCACCACCCCTATGGGATTGTTGCTCTTACGCCCGTTGGCCGACCCGTCGCTGGGGAAAAGGTTGAACAAGTCGCGATAGGCGTTGTTCACCGTATGCCCCCACCAGCTGTTGGCAAAAATATGTTCGATGTTCATCCCCTCCACGGCATTCAACCCGTTCAATCTGCGGTTCTCATGACTGTAGCGGTCGCGCACATAACCGCCCGGAAGCGAGTCGGTCACGGCAAAACCGGCCCATGTATATCCCTCACCCTTGCCGCCGTATTTCAACACGGAGGCAGGCTGTATCAGCCGGTGCAACGCCGTTTTCAGTTCGGCTTGTTTCAAGCCCTGCACACTGCGGTACCATACCGCTTGTCCGCAAACGGATACAACAGGCGCCAACAGGCACCACAAAAATGCGAATCGGACCATCATCATGGATTGACTACTTTATAGGTATAACCGCTTTTCCTTACCACATACACACCGCGACGCGACGGCAGTTCCTTACCCACATACGTACCGTCCAGGGTAAACACCGCATCCTCGCCTTCCACCGGCGATGCAAAATTCTGATCGATGGACACCGGTATCGGATCAGCCGTCACCTTCACCTGTTTCACCTCCCAGGCATAGCAGGCGGAAGCATTGGCACGGTAACGGAACGCCAGCGTGATTTTCTTTCCGGCATAGTCCGTCAGATCCACCTCACCGGAGGGGACGAAACTGGTGAAACCGCCGGAAGAACTGCCGGGATAGGCCGGCGACAAAACCGTCCAATCGGCCTGTGAGGGCACACCGTCATACGCCTCGGACACCAGCACCTGGAACCAGTCTTCCAGCGCATTCGATTTATGATAGCCTGCCGCATGCTCGAAAGTCAGTGTAGCCGACTGATAACCGTTCAGGTCGATTTCGGGCGACACCAGCCAGTCGTCGGCGTTCTTTCCCTTGCTATAGGCATTGGCCATCATGCAGTGGTATGACGTATTGGGAGTCCACATGTTGGAAGCACTGCCGTCGTAATGCACGGAAGTAAAACGGCCGATCTGCTGGGCAAAGCTCTCTTCCAGCAACGTCTCCGTCTCACCGTCGCCCGGCTCATCCGGCCCCGGGCCGGGTTCTACCGTAGCCGACCCATCCACGGAAAACGCATAATTGATGCTGTCGCCCCAGATGTATTCCGCCAGGTTCGGATAATCGACAAAAGGATTACGGTTACCCTGAATCGCATAGACAGCCTCGTTGCGCTCCCGCTCTATGTCGTCTACCGGATCGTCCTTGCACCATTGCAGAAAAAGTTTGTAGGCCCACGGTTGCAACGTCGGCCAGTTGTTTCTTTCCAGCGTGCTCAAAGCTTGCGTTCCCTCCCAGTTGTAATTCTGGTAACAGGTGGCCATGTAGAAATACACACGGGCAAAGTCGCCTTTCCACTTGTCGTCTGGTTCCCACAATTGGATCGACCGTCCGTTGGCTCCGGGCCCGGTACCGATCTTCGTACATCCGTTGTCGGTCTTCACCGTCGTCACCTTACCCATCGGATAATTGCTCTTCGAACTGTTGATCTTCGTCTCGCAAGGCATCAGATGATGGATATCCTTGTAAGCCTGTGTCTTGCTACCGCCCCACCAGCTTTTGGGAAACGAATGTTCGATGTTCATGCCCGAAGGAACGGAACCGGCATGACCGCTGAAATAAAAAATGCCGTTGCTGTAGCGGTCGCGCACCTGATTGTTCGGCATACGGTCCGTTTCATAAAAACCGCTCCACGTGGCACCGGTCCCGCTGCCATAGTTCAACACGTCGGCATGGCCTATAATCGTATATAAGGCAGACTTCAAATCCGCTTTTTTCTTGCCGTCGGCCCGGTCGTAATAGCCCGGCGGAATAGTAGCCGCAGCCTCCAGTGCCATCAGACAACATAAAGTTGAGAAAACCTTTTTCATATCATTGATTCGTTAAATATCGTCATGCAAAGGTAAAAAAAGTTTGGCTACAAAGAAAGCCCCTTCCCCCTTTATTTATGCCCTTTTGCAGCCGAAAAAAGGCAGGAGTGCACACGCCTTTCTGCCACTGCGATTTGATGTCTGCCCAACAAAGCACGATGTGTACAAAACAAGGCATGATTTACAGAAATCACGCCTTGACGGCAAGTTTTCCGGTCCACATCGCCGACAATCCTTCCGCACCACACGGTTTAAGGTTGCTTTTCCGTCAGGTATTTCCAATAGCGCACCGGCATGTCCTGCTTATGCTTGCGGGGATTCAGGCGTTCCCGGATGCAGATCGAATGGAAATAGGCCTTCCACAGTTGCTGGAAGAAGCGCTCGTCGTCGGCTATCATCGTGTCGCGGAGCAGTCCCGTTATCAGATGCTGCTCGCGCTCGTCGCCGGTGTCGAACGTCACTTCCTCCACCCGGTGCAGATCGTAGTAAAAACCGTAGCGCCGCCGGATGTCGTACAGCAGCCACCGCTGATCGGCAAAACGGTCCTTAAAATGGTCTACCACCAGCGGAAGCACATTATAATCGGGTTCCAGCGCACCGAAATACGTTCCGTCGGAGGCCCGCTGGAAACGCACAAACTGCAACAGACGGATACGCTCGGCGTTGACTTTCTTCCAGATGCGGGACAGTGCCAGCACATCGGGATCGGCAAAATTCGTTTCGATGGACATACGGGCGTCGATCGTCTTGCGCATGTAGCGGAAAAGCAGCAGGTCCACGCCCTCCCGTTCGGACAGCCAGCACTGCGACAGGCAGCCCAGTGCCATCGGCGAGAGCTTTTTCTTCAGCGCATTCCACACGCGTCCGGCCCTTCCTTCATCCGTAAGCACGGTGATCGCCTCGTCGTAAAACAGCGGCAGGGGACATCCCTCCCGCAACAGCGCGTCGGGAAACCGCTTGCGGGCGTAAGCTTCGAAAACGACCGTCAGCAATCCTTCAAAACTATAATCGTAGACAAACAGAACCATAAAGCATCAGGTGTTTTCATCGGTCGGGAAAGGCAGCGTCAGTTGTCCGTCGCTCTTCTTCGCAGCCGGCGGAAGAAACATATCGCGCAGGCGCCGGGGCGTAATCTCATTGACGGTCTGCATGGGCAGTTCGCTACAGGTGATGAAATAACGGGCCCGCTTCATCACCACGCCCATCTTCTTGAGCTCGTAATAGCCCAGCCGGGAAAAACGCCGCGAGGCCACTATCAGCCGGGCCGATTTGACGCCCACCCCGGGAATGCGGAGAATACGCTCGTAGTCGGCCTTGTTCACATCCACGGGAAATTGTTCGGGATGGCGCAACGCCCAGGCCAGCTTGGGGTCGATCTCCAGATCCAGAAACGGATTTTTTTCGTCTACAATCTCGTCGGCCCTGAACTGGTAGAAACGCATCAGCCAGTCGGCCTGATACAACCGGTTCTCACGCACCAGCGGCGGTTGTTTCAGCACGGGCAAACGGCTGTCATAAGTATTCACCGATACGTAACCGGAATAGTACACATGCCGCATCGTGGGGCGCTGATACAGCATCGACGACAGGGAAAGCACGTCTCTGTCGGTCTCCGGGGTGGCGCCGATGATCATCTGCGTGCTCTGTCCGGCGGGAACGAAACGGGGAGCGTGACGGAAAAGTTTCCTCTCTTCCTTATTCTCCAGCACCCCTTGCTGGATAGACCGCATCGGACCGAACACGCTTTTATGGTCTTTCTCCGGGGCCAGCATCTTCAGATGACATTCGGTGGGTATCTCTATGTTCACACTCAGACGGTCGGCATACAGCCCGGCCTGGCGCACCAGCTCGCCGCTGGCGCCGGGAATGCTTTTCAGATGGATGTATCCGTTAAAGCGGTGCACCTCGCGCAGGTCCTTGGCCACCCACACCAACCGCTCCATCGTATAGTCGGGATTGCGCACCACCCCCGAACTCAGGAAAAGCCCTTCGATATAGTTGCGACGGTAGAAAGCAATGGTCAGTTCCACCAGCTCCGACACACTGAACGTGGCGCGCCGCAGGTCGTTGGTACGCCGGTTGATACAGTAGGCGCAGTCGTAAATGCAATAGTTCGTCAGCATGACTTTCAGCAGAGAGATGCAACGCCCGTCCTCGGCAAAGCTGTGGCATATTCCCCAGCCGCCCACGGTGTTGCCCAGCGTGCCCTGCCGGTTGGAACGCACCGTTCCGCTGGAAGAGCAGGACACGTCGTACTTAGCCGATTCGGCCAGAATCTTCAGTTTTTCCAATACTTTCTCGTCCATATCCCCAAGCTTTCGTTTGTTCGAACATATCCCCGACCGCATCGCCGGACATCACGGCATCCACTCGATGATACCGGCAACGGGATGGGCCATACGCCACTCTGTCAGTTCCGCATACGTACGCACGCCGTCGCGTAGGACGGCCTGATAGTATTCCACGCCCATGATTTTCTCCGTGGCGGGAGTCTCGTATTTCAACCGGAGGATCACCGCACGCAGTTCGTCGGTCAGTACAGCCGTTATGCGCGAAGCCATTTTCTCAAAATACCCGTCATAACGCGAACCGCGCACCAGATGGATCATGTCGATCTGCCACAACTCGCCGTCGGCATCCCGATACCAGGCATGCCATTCCACACAGGCTTCGTCGGTATGGAGCCGGTTCGCGCATTCCAGTTTCACAATAGAAGGATGTTCGGCCAGGCGTGCCATGGCCGCAAAACTGTCGGTCAGCGTCAAAGGGGAAGAATAGACATGAAAATCAATGTCGCGGTGCTTCATCAGAAGCCCCATCGACAAGGAACCCACCAGATGGACTTCGGCTCCCACCGACTGCCAGATGGATTCCAGACGGGTGTCGCGGATAATGTCCCGTGCCCGGCGGCTGTTTCTCTCCGCCAGCGCCAATATGTTCTCCGTTGTCGTCATAAACAGGGTATTTTGCTCAAAGGGAGACAAAGATACGACTATTTCCGAACTGCCGGAAATATTACGGAAGCGATTATCGAGCAGCCGAAAACTTTAACGGTTTCCCTGCGGTGCCCGTGACCGCAGGGAAACCGGTTGTTTTTAGAAGTCCATACGCCCGGACTTACGCCAGACGGAAGAACGGACTTTTTTCCACGTCTCCTTGCAGACGGTTCCGTGAAGGTCGAAAGTCAGCATCAGTTTTTTCTTTTCTTTCCGGTAGGAAATGGTGAACGGGAAGTCGCACCGGGAACCGTTTTCATACCTCAAATGCTCGATATACACCCCGGGAGCGGCAATTTCGTAATTGCCCATGCGGGTGACATGAAACGTCCGACCGCCGTCCTCGGACCGCAGATTGATATATGTACCGTTGCTCTTCAACACTTTGTAGTTCATACGGTTGCCGCTTTCCATCTTCCATACGCCTTCAATATGTCTGGCTCCCGCCAGGGTCGGAAGCAGCCAAAGACAGCACAGCAGGATGCCGCTCATTATTTGTTTTCTAATGGTTTGCATAATGTTCTGTTTTAAATGAATACTATTTTTATTTTTGGCCAAAAATTTTTCAATACATCGGTTCATGAAGGCGTTCCCACACCTCGGAATAGATTTGTCCGCCCAAGCGGAACGACACATGCAAACGATCGTCCGCCACCGTATAGGTTATCGGTATCTCCACATCCCACAAGACGGCTTCTCCGAACTCCTCCTTCAGATTTTCCACATAGAGATCCGGCGCAATCACCCGATAAGTGCCCTGCCGCATGACGGTAAAAGTGCGCCGGTCGTCATACGAACGCAAATTGAGATAGGTGCCGTCTTTATTCAACAGTTTATAGCTGTAGGTGGGAGTAGCCTTGTCGGGATGGCGCATCATCCAGATGCCCTGTAAAGCGGAGGTAGCCGGAGAGACAGGTTCCGCACCGAAAGAAGCCGCCGACCGCCCTATCACACCGCTGAAAGGCGCCCCTGCAAAAATCAACAGAAAAACGACAAGGGCCATCTTATAATGACCGGTATCGGACGACCGGTTCATCATGACAATGCGGGATCGAAGCTCGGAAGCATTAAAATGGCATCCAGCCTGTACATGCCCGGCAGCGGCAAAACTACGCAACAACCGCATTTGATAGTCTTTGCGCCTCACTCCCTGTCGAAGCACCTGCCTGTCGGCCAGATATTCCGTCAGCCGCTTCGTTTCCGCCCCGTACATCCATGCTACCGGATTGAACCAGCACAGCGCCGTCAACACCTGCCCGAAACAGACATCCAGGGAATGCCATCCACGAACATGGGCCGCTTCGTGGGCGATGATATAAGGCAGATCGTCCTGTTCCATATCCCGTTCGTATAAGAAAATCCAGCAGAAGAAAGAGAACGATGCCCCCGCACCGGGCAGTACATGCAAACGGGTGCCGTCGGCCCCGTACCGCGTACGGCTTCTCCGGTACATACGGAACAGGCTGAGCCATTGCACCAGAAAACGGAGAATCAGCACCACCGCCACGCCTCCGTACGCCATAAGGGCATATCCACGGAGTTGCTCACCGGCAATCGGCAACCATGTACCGACCGGTTGTTCCGCCGGTACCGTGGATACAGGAAGGGCTATCGTCCGCAATCTTTCGGTCACCGTCTGTATATCGGAGCGCGGGCTCACCGAAAAAGGGATGAGAGGGAGAGAAAAGGCTCCCGCCGCCATCGCCCACAACAGTATCCGCCGTATTTGCAAGGAAGCAGAGGATCTGCAAAAACCATAGTAAGCTCCCCAAAAAACAATCAGCAGGAGATTGGCTTGTATCAGAAAAGAAAAAATAAAGGACATACGAATTTGTTGTTTAGGATTCGTCATCACCGTCGTTTATCAGCCGGAGGATGTCTTGCAACTCCGCTGCCGATATTTTCTGTTCCCTGGCAAAAAAAGAAACCATCTCCTTATAGGAGTTATGAAAGAAATGGCCCACCACACTGTTTACAAACTCCTGCTTGTAATCGCTCTCGGGAATCAGCGGAACATATTCATACGAATTCTTTCGCCTGGAAACTTGCAAATAGCCTTTACGCTTCAGATTGTTGGCAACAGAGGCTATCGTAGTGTATGGCTGCGCCTCGGGAAGCGCATCCAGAATATCGCGGATCTGGCATGTTCCCAGTTTCCAGATGCAACGCATGATAGTCTCTTCCTGTGGAGTTAGTCTTTCCATAAGTGCATAATTTTATTCACGCCACAAATCTACGAAATATTCGTAAACAAAAGAAATAAAGAGAGAAATATTTCTAAAAAATCGTTTCCAATATCTATAGTCCCCCAAAAAGGAATCGGTTATAAGGTTCTTGCCGACCGGACGTTTCCTTATTGGTCTCAGTCTTTCATCCTGCTGAAAAAAAGAGCCGGAAGGGAAACAAATCGTTCCTTTCCGGCTACATATTCAGTAAGCACTGCCCTAACGGCAGACCGTTTCCTTATTTAACAAGAACTTTCTTGCCGTTTACAATATACACTCCCGGTTTGGTCATGCGGGTCAGTCGCCGGCCAAACAGATCGTAGATCATATCCTGGTCGGCAGGAGTATCGGCAACCACCTTGTCAACGGCCACCGGCGTCATGTGACAAGTATAGGAACCGGCTGCTTCCTGCGTAGTGAAGAACACACGGTTGGCCGGCAATTTGTCGGAACCCGATGCGGAAAGACCGACAAAAGACAGGGCTTTGTTATAGGCCGGAACCATGTAGTTCGTTCCCTCCTCGGGAGCCGTATCTTCCGTCACGCCCTGCAACAGACTGGTTATTGTAACCGTACTCTCCACCGGAGTAAAGTGGTAAGTGCCGGGCGCTTCCGTCTGAATAATAGCCCCTGTACGGGCCGGCAACACACGCTCGGTAACAGGCACCAGATTCACCTCATGCTTGCTCTCGTCTATTTCGGAAGCGACATACGCCGTAACACCTTCGGGAAGAGATACGGAATACGGCAGATAGAGCGAACTCAGACAGTGCTCCGCAACAGCCAGGTCATAGCCCGTTGCATTATCGGCGTCCAACTCAACGGCATCACTCCGCAAGAGGGTGAATTTCTCCAGAGCCATAAGTCTGTTGCCCGACATGTTCACCACCAAACCTAATGATACGGTAGCGGGCTGAGCCAGGAAGAACGATACGGAATTCGTACGCTCGGGAGCTTGTCCCTTATCCACCATCTTGGTATAACCCAGCGCTTTCTGAGCCAGTTCGGCGGTATTGGGCAACGTTGTTCCTTCCGCAGCCACCAGATAAGAGTTCACGCTATTGCCTTCGTATTTGAAGTCGTAAGTGGCGCTTAGCGTGTAGATACCGGCCGGAAGATCCACTGTCTGGAAAGCTTTATGGTCGGCAAGGGTTGCAAATCCGTCCCAGCCCGAAGTGGCCGTGAAACAGGTATTCTTCTGCAAGTCCACATGCACACCGGTCGTAATATTGCCATTAACGGAAACGTTTTCCAACGTCCAGTCCGTAATGGCATACCAGCGGCTGGTGTTTTGACCGTTGACGGAAACCGATTTGTTGTACTTGAAAGGCTTCTGATAATTAGTCAGGTATTCCGCCGTAACGTCTACCTGTGCCTTTTCATCAAAGTTCAGACAGAACACACCTTTCGAAAGCCCCCAGGCGTCACCGTCGGGACCGAAGCCGATACGCATACCGGTATTTCCGTTGGACGAAAGATCCTGCACATCGCCACCGTTCTGATTAAAGGAATAATACAGCTTCAGGTCGTCTTCCGCTTCCGCTGTCTCCAGCAAATCGTCAAGAGGCTGGTTGGCGTATACATGCAACTTGTCTGTTATGACCTTGTCCGTAGCAGCCAGGTTACTGCCCCAAATGCGGAATTCATCGACAGAACCGTTCATCTCCGCCGCCGAATTGCCGATAGAGAACGACTTGATTTCAGGCAATGAACTGCCTCCGACCAAAATCTTCTGAGCCATCAGCACACCGTCGCGCAGGAACTTGATTGTACCCGAAGAATAAGACACCGCATAATGATGCCATTGCCCAGGAATGACAAACCCGGCATCCGTAGCTACCTGTTTGGAATTAATATACACAAGCATGGCCCCGGAAGCGGATGTTTTAACAAAGAAAGAGGATTCGCTCTCACCTATACCCAAACAGAAATCAGAGAGACGGTTCGGACGCATCCACCATTCCATAGTGAATGTTTTCTGTCCCTTGGTGAAAGGCACGGTCTTCATTTTCACCCGTGCTCCGTTCTGGCTAAAGTTCAGTCCGTTCTTACTGTCGGCATTGGTGACGATGAGATTGCGCGATCCCGTCTTCTTGTCGGAACCGGCCGGATTGGAAACATGCAACGTCACGTCGTACACACCGGGAACATCGGGTGAGAAAGAACAATTCCTTCCATGAATAATGTAATCTTTCTGCTCGGAATGAACCTGCCACGTCCAAGCCTGGGGATCATATTTACTGTTATCCTGCAAGAAAGTAGTGTTGCCCTTTACGACAACGGCCGGGGTAACAGCAAAATCGGCACAAGGAGCCACTTCGGACACATTCAGTACACAACTGGAAGTATTCTTCCTTCCGTCGGGAGCCGTCACGGTTAGCGTCACCGTGTATTCACCGAAAGAGGAATAAGTGGCAGCGGCATTCACGGTAGAGACATACTCTACATCTGCTCCCGCCATGTTCCAATCATACATATATCCCTTCTGCGGATGATCAACGACAAAGGAAACACGTTCGCCGACAGCCAGTTCAGTAGTCAGCGGGGTGAACGCGGCATCCGGTTCGGGAGCAGCCAGCACCGTAAGTTTACGTACGGTCTCCACTTGAGTGCCCTTGAGCGTATTGAAAGCCGTCAGGCGCACCTCCTGTTCGCCAGCCTCGCCAAATACCAATGTGGCCGTGGCCGCGCGCAAATCTTTCACTCCGGCGCCTTCGGCGGTCCAGGCCAGCGCATTGGCCGTCTCGGAGCGGGCGGCAGTCAGTGTCACAGGCTGGCCGACATAGACCGGCCCGTCAGGTTCGTTGATCTCGGCCGCCAAGGCATCGGTCGGAGCCGAATACTTACGTGAAAGGGCTTTGACAACAGCAAAGTTTTCGTTCAGAATACATGCATGGTGCCCTCTCGAACAATCACGCAGATAAGTAGATTTTTCTTTTTCCAGCAGATCACCTTTATAATAAGCCACCAATCCGTCGGGAAGCAATTCACCTACAAATTCCACGTTCTTGTCTTTTGCGATCTGAGCAGCCGTGCGGGCATAATTCCAGATCCGAATCTCATCCATCGAAGCATCCGTATGAGAATTGGAAGTGGTGCTGGCCGCAAACGTCAAATCCCCGAATCCCCCGATACCGCTATACGAAGAAGACGTACAGGTGGCCGCCAACGTCCCGTTGATATATGTACTCAGCGTATTACGGTCGATCACCATAGCCACATGCGCCCATGCGCCCCGTCCCAATTTACCGGAAGCCGTAGAACAACGGTCGTTCTGCGTCGTGTTCCAACCGGCCGTAAAGGAACCGTCGGAATTGGCATGGAACATAAACTGCCCCCATCCGGGACCGGCTGTCTGATTCCAGTTCGTAAGTGAATTGGGCTGTATCCAGAACTCGATGGTTGCTTCGTTCATTTTCGACGCAAACACATCGGGAATGCTGAATCCCGACTTCTTGAAATTAACCACTTGGTTAATTGACGGAGCTTTTACCGGCGTACCGGCACTTATGGCCGAGGATTCGCGATCGCCCTCATAGAGGGCCGTTATACTATAGACTCCTGCACCCAGTTCCTGCGTATCGAACGTCAGGACATCGGGTTCCAGAACAGCCACGAGCACACCGTCCTTACGGATATTATACGCCGTCAAGGCATGACGCGAACGTTGCGGAGCCTGCCAGGCAAGGAGAGAAGCAGCCGTAAACGAAGCGTTCTGCGGCGCATAATACTGCTGTCCCGGTACGACCACCGAGATAACCGTCTTGGCTCCGGCGCTCTTTATCTCCACTACGCCGTCTTCTCCCAGATCGAAAGGCAACTCTATTCCATCGGCGTCCTCGTCGTAGTCCATAATGGAAGCTCCCCGAATATGTCCCGATCCAAGTCCCCACTCACGAGTTTCCACCATGAAGAAGTACTTAAGAGGCTGGCTCTTATCGAAACCGGCCGTCAGATCCGTCAGGTCATATCCGAATTCCATCGGTTCGTCGTGCAGTTTGCCGTCGGCCCAACGGCCCAGCATCGGGATTTCGGGAGCCGGATTTGTATTACCGTTGGCTCCGTCACCGGCATATTTAAAGTGTTCAAATGCTATTGTCTTATCGGGTGTTTCCGCATTCACATCCGTCGATATTCCCGCGCTGAGATACAGTTCCGACCGGCGGGAATAGTCCATAAGCAGTTTAATGGTACGCAGCGGGCGGTAGTCCTTGCGCACGGAATATACCTCCGGCGACCACCAGGCACCGGAAAAGCTCCACTTGTCTGTCGCCTGATTATGGTTTGAATAAGAACCGGCATACGCATACGGACAATAAACCGTACCGGCATTGCACCAGCCCGAGCCCCATGAGTTAACAATAATCCATGCGCCTTTCTCGTCAGCGGCTTCCTCGCCGTAGATACCGTTACCGTTCAGATCGAATTCAACCCGGTCGTCATAGCCCACGATCGTCAAGGCATGGTCTACGGTAGTCCCCCAATGATTCACGTAATAAAGCCCCGTGACACCGGCTTCGTCATTGGCTGCGGTCTTGCCGATCCGTTGCCAGTTTCCGCCCGAGGCCACACCGATACCTACGATACCGCCTCCGTGGAAGTCGGCATCGCCGTTGTGGTTCCACAACCAGTTTTTCAAAGCTTCCCTGCCGGCTTCCGTCTCCAGGCTCTCCGGCATGTGCGTCGGGCGAAGCATTCGGTTAAACATGGCCGAATACCATTTGTCGTATCCCGTCATCCAACCGAAATCATTGTCGCTTTCTTCCTGATATCCGAACAGGGAGGAATACGTCTGTCCCCCATATACCTCGGCCGAGGGCACACCGATAAACTGCACAAACTGGTCCTTCCCCGAGTTTCCGTTAGTGAGCAACCACACAAAGTGGGAAGGATAATAATTCGAAGGTATCGAGCCGTCCAGATCACGATATGCGTTCAATTCATGCGTAAACATATAGCAGATACGCGATGCCGATCCGCACGAGCCTCCATCCTGGTTGAAGACAGGAGGGAAGAACTTGGACGTCACATTATTCACATAATCCGGCCGCTCCGATACTTTCGCGGCAACATTCCCTCTTACGGAGCGCACGGCTCCGTACGTCATCAGGGAAGGATCGGGATTAAGGGTTACGGAGTAATCGGGATATTTGTCCCGATCCACCACCGGCTGAGCCTGGCCTGCCACAGGCGCCAACAGCGCCAGCAAGCATGTTTTTCGTAAAAAGTGTTTCATAGGTATGTTTATTGGAATCTACTATTTCGCCGATAAAGATAAGTCAAAAACACCAAACAAAAAAACGTATAAGAACATAAAATACCCAACCGGCCGAAATCTCCCTTCATCACCTCCTTCGGGCGGTATTACTATCCCGTAAAAAAGGAGGTCTCGAAAACAAGACCTCCTTTTCCATTCATTTGCAGACTTATTGTCCCCAAATGTCCCAATGCTCATTTTCCTTGACCAGAATCGGCGAAGACGGGTCGGCATCGCCGGTCTGGACGGACAGGGCCACCATCTGCTCCAGCTCTATCGGAATGATTTCCGTTTCGGGTTTGTGATATGTTTTCATCTCCTTGTCATTTTACGATTATCTTCTCTTTCGAACGGATATACACGCCCCGCTGCGGTCGCTGCACCCGCCGTCCTTGCAAGTCGAACTTATAACAGTATTCATAAATGCTTGCGCATACGCCGTCAGGAACAGGTACAGCAACAAGCCTTGTCCACACTCAGTTTTCCGTCGGTGATTGATTCGGCTCCAACGTTGCACTGATAATCCGGGGCGTGTGCAGTATGGGATCGTAAGGCCTTCTGCCTCCGTGCATACCCACTTGCGTACCGTCTTCGCCCAGATACTTCTTCTGTGCTTCCTCCGTCAGTTCAAAAGTCTCAGAATCCGTGAAGTTCTCGCCGTCAAACGTCTTAAACAGCGTTGCTACATCTTCTACAAATGTGTTGGTATTGTTGGAAATATGTTTAAACATCCGAGTAGCCTTTCCATAAGATACACAGTTACAAGCTGATGATGAACTAGCTAGATAAACAGGATCAGTTGTCTTGACTGTAATCAAGCAGTTAGTAAGAACTTTGCCACAAATAAGAAAATAATCTAGAGGCTCAAACACTACGATGCAATTACGCAACGTCGCACTCCCCTCCCCTCTCATACAACCAAAAAAACTGGATATACCCGCAATAGTGTCATAAGTACCTAAGCAAAGATTACCAATCTTACAATGCAAAAACGAACAATCCAGCATCATGCCATCATTATTTTCTATTCTATTAAAGCGTGATTTCAAAAATATTGCATCATACAATGAACCATCTACAGTTATAATGCCATCATGATAAATACCTTCTATCATCAGCCGGTGTGACAGAGTGTCGGGGACGTTAATATTAAAATTTCCGGTAATAATCGTCAGCTCTTCCCCCTCTGCTGAACTGACGTCCATACCGGCACCGAGCAAGGTGACGGCCTTGGTCAGGTCGACAGCCTGAAACGTACCGGACGTAAGGTTGATGACGTCGCCGTCCACAGCCGCCTCATGCGCCTGTTGCAGGGCGTGAGTGCCATAGTAATTGGTGACGTTACTATCGTGGTGCAGTATAGCCAACAAAAGTTTTTGAGCAAAAGCCGACGGCGCAGTCCACAGGCAAAGAACAAGATACAATAAAATCTTTTTCATACGATAAGGATTTAGATTTTTCATGCCTATAAACACCCCGGATTCAGCCTTTCGTTTTGATTTTATTCGTAACCATACTATACAAAAAAAGGCGCGGGTGTCTGTTCTTGGCGTATCTCCGAAACTACAGGCCTTCACAATGCCTTTCCACGAGAAGATACGATCAACAGATAGCCCGCGCTTATAGTATGGTGAACTTCCGGGATACAAACCACCCAAACCTGCACGCCGCAAGGCGTACAGGAGGGCAATTTTGTAACCGTCGGGCCACAATCCTACCACGCAGGCGCCTTGTCCGGTTGTCTGTTATTTGGTGATCGAAGTTGTGAAGTTCGTAGTTCCAAAAAGACAAACGTTCGAAAACGCCATTCTTATATGAGCACTGCCCCGCCCCACGCATGAAGCAACGGACAGCGCTGCAAAGGTAACTATTTATTTCGAAATGCAAAACAATCTTTAAAACTTTTGTACACTTCCGGTTAAAAAGCGTTTGCCGACTGTTTTTCGTCACCGGAAAACAAAGGTTCTCCCGCCGCAGCGAAAAGACGAAGGCTTCGGCGCCCGAACTCCACATCAAGGCATGAAGTGCGGAAAACAAGCCGCGAACGGTACACATCACAGTTTGTGCGTTACAAAACACATCGTGATTTGCCTTTCAGCCGCACCGCAGTGCAGGTTTCCCCGCCCGCCGCCCAAACTTCAGGCCCCGAAACAGAGCCGTCCGCTCCTCCCACCCGGCGGAACGGGCCGAAAAAAGCTCCCCCGCTTCGCGCATAAACTGCGAAGCGGGGGAGCCGTCGTATGTCGTGTCCCTCGGCGGGGATGCCGGAGGATTTACTTCAGTACCTTGCGGGCTGTAGTGCCTTGCTTAACGATGTAGATGCCTTTCCGCAATCCGTTCAGGCTGTTGCCCACCTTCTGGCCGCCCAAGGTGTACACCTCTACCGGCGCCTGTGTGTCGGCGGTTTCTACGGTTTCGATAGCCGTAGCCACGTCGCGGCTGTAACGGTACAGACAAGGCAGCACGGCGTTCTCCTGCTCGTCGGCATAAGCACCGAAGCTGCTGTAGTTACCGGAATACTGGAGGTATTTGCCTTTCTCCACGTTGACAATGCGGAACGCACCGTCGGCAGCCGGTTCGATGGTCCAGATATGACCTTCGGCGGGTTCCTCCGTCACGTTGAAGCTGTTGTACGTACCGGCCATGTACAGATAGCGACCGTCGGAAGCCTTGATCGTGTAACCGCCCTCTACGGCTGTCACCTCAAATTCATTGGCCCGGCTCTTCAAGGCGATCTCACCGGCCTTATCGGCTTCGACCTCTTCCACCTGCAGATAACCGTACTTGCCGGAGATAGGCAGCGCTACCTTGAAGGCATCGGCCAACGGAGCCACAATCAGATATTTGGCACCGCTCTCCACCGTAACAGCCGGCGTATACACATGCAACTCGGTGTCGGGATCCTCCGGCTGGTCGCCGCCTTCGAGCGTGTATTTGGACACGTTCTTCACACCGACCGTACCGAAGTACTTCTCCAGCGATCCGTAGATCGTTACGGGCTGGCCCAGCAGATCGGGATTCTCTTTCAGGTTGAGGGCGCTGCGCACCGTGCCCGCCGGCAATGCCACCGGTATACACAGTTCGGGCGTGGTCTCACCGGCTGCCGGCGCCAGGATGATATTGCTCATCACACTGTCGGAGGCCTCGAACAACGCATCCTGCGGATAAGCCTTGCCCTTGATATAGCCCACGATATAACCTTTCACCCAAGCCTTGGGCTTGTCGGCGGGGTTGTTCAGTTTGATCACATCGGCCACGGTATAGGGACTTTCCTCGGTGCCCTGACCTACGGTCTTCACCGGATCTTCCGGTTCTTCGGGATCCGTGCCGGTGCCGCCGTCGCCCTTGATCAGCACGTTCTTCACTTCCCACGTGCCGGCTTTCTCGTCGGTGCTGGTGTATCGGAAGGCAATCTGGATGCTCTTGCCGGCATAGGCCGACAGGTCGATATTACCGGACGATACGAATGTCCAGTTCGAAGGATAGTTGGCCACCGTCAGAGCGGTCCAGTCGGATGCGGCAGTCTCTTTCACCCACACGGAGCAATCGGTCGTGATGTCGGCAAAGAAGTTGCCGGCGTGGTCGAATGTCAGCACGGCCTTTGTGGCTTTGGTCAGATCCACCACGGGAGAAACGAGCCAGCTGTCGGAAGCGTAATTCGTCTTGGACGAGCCGACATAAGCCGTGGCTTTCATGCCGTATTTCGCGTCGAAGCTCCAGACCTGTTCCACTTCGGTCGGCAACACCTTGTTTTCGATGGTGAAACCGTCCTGTCCGCTGCTGAACGGAGCGTTCAGGAACGTGGAAGCCGCAGGATCCTCGGGCTGGTCGGGGTTGTCGGGCGTTTCGCCGCCATCGGCCAGTCCGCCGTCCGGGGTGGTGAGGCTGGCGTCGTCCACCAACACATCCTTACCGGGATTCTTGGAGTTCATCACCACCAGGCATACGGTGGCCTCGCTCTCCAAGGTAAAGGTGTAGGCCGCATCGCTCCAGTCGGCATCGGTCAGGTTGGTATACACCTGCTTGCCATCCGCCTTTTGATACATGTAGTTGCCTACCTTACCGTTCGTCACCGGCACATAGCCCAGCGATACGGTACCGCCCTCGGCAGTAGCGGCCATCGCCGAAACGGCGAAGGTATACGTACCGGCTTTCAGTGTCATCTCGGCTGTGGCCAACCGTTTGTTGGACGATGCTCCGGCCACCTGCACGCTGTAAGCCCCCGTACGGGCCTCTTCGGACTGAGTGAGTGTGGCGTTGCCGGCCGAGCTGGCCGATTTCCATCCTGTAGGCACTCCGTCGGCCCACTCCTCAAAACCTCCGTTCTTCAAGAGGTTGGTCTGCGCCATAGCCTGTCCCGCCAACAACAGAACGGCCAGCAACAAACCGTTTTTTAATGAAGTAAAAAATCTCATAAGCTAATCTTGTTAAATAAGTAAATACTATGCAAAGATAACCCTTTTAAAGCATTAAACCGTTCATACCTATTGAATAATTTATGTGAAAAAGAGGTTAAAAAACACTTTTTACCACAAAAAGCAGCCCCACCGCCGCCGGCAACCGCCCGACAGGAGGAAAAACACGTCTCCCCCTCTGCCGGCCGTCACCGACAAAGGGGGAGAAAAAATCCGGGCCGTCACCGGCCCCGTCTCGTCCGGGCCATACCCGACAAGCCTATTCCATACCGGCAGATCCGCCTTCCGCTGCACCGAAGCCGCCACCGAAACCACCCGCCCGGTGTCCACCGCCGAAAGGCTGCCGGCCACCGTTCCGATTGCCGCCCGCCACATGGCGCGGAGCATTCTCACCCTGCGGAGTGAAGATCTTGAGCATCTGGGCCGGCGTCAGCGTCTTGGCAAACTCGGCGTAATATTTTTTCTGCACCTCCAGCTGGTGCTTCATCCGCTCGATGCGCTGCGCCTGACGCTCAAAATGCGTCTGTAGGCTGCGGGTAGCCTCTTCATCGGTCAGTTTCCGTTCCTTCCGGTTGGCGTCCTCCTGACGCAGGGGTTTCTGCGGAGCGAGTGCGGGCATCCCGCTCTCCAGTTCTTTCTGATAGGCCCGATAGGTAGTCAGGAAAGCTTCTTTTTCGCTGTCCTTCAACTCCAGCACTTTCATCAGGCGCTCGGTTCTTCTCTGCTGCATCACCGCCCGACGGGCCTCACGATCGGCTTTACCATCGGCGTTCTGCGCCCCGGCGGTCGACAGCCCGGCGCCCCATACAAGTGCCCAAGCCGCTAAAAACAACACTTTCTTCATTGTCATTATCGTTTATGTTCATAAATAGGATTCAACGATATGACACCGTCCCCCCGAAAACGTTTAAACGGAGAACCGATAAAAACAACAAAAAAAGGCTGTGCCTCTTACCGCACAGCCTTCTCCGCCCCGCCTGCTCAACGGACGGTTATATGATAACATCCCTGTTTCACCTCGTATTTGACATAACAATGCCCGGCCTGGCGCAAATCGTGCAGCACCTCCGAAAGCACCCATTTCAGACTGTCGTTGCGCACGGCACGACGTTCCGGCTCGCCGGGGCGGCTCACCGTATGGTAGCGGTTGTAGCAAATATCGAACGTGGTGCCGAAACGATGGCAACTCTGCTCCGAAGCATTTACATTGTGGCGCCGCAGCCGCTTCACGTCTTCTTCCGTACGCAATACGGACGTCACAATCACCGTATGCAAAGGTATCCCTTTGATGGCCAGCGAATCCAGGAAGTTGCGGCTGATGCGTTGCAGCAACTGTCCCGCCCGGGGCACCAGATATGGAATGGAGCGGTGCATCTGCTTGTCGATCACATAGTAGGGGCTGCTCCCCACAAACACCAGTTCATCCTTACGCCGTTCCGCCTCCTCGCGGTTTGCCACCGGCGTAACGCCCCATTTCCGGGCCGCCTCTATCTGCACATCCTGCACATCGGGAAAACATTCCCTGAAACCGGACACGCTGTAGATGCGGTTCTTCCGGGGACGCCCGTCGGCCTCTTTGAACTGCGGCATGACATAGGGGGCATGCACCACGGCCCGACGCTTATCGACGGAACCGGCAACAGCGGGCGGAGCCACAGCTGCCGACGTATCGACCGTCAGCGCCGGAACGGAATCTTCCGGCACCGCCTCCGCTTTCGAGAAGCCGGTGACCGACGGTTTGAAACAGCGCACCAGCGCAAGCAGTACGACAACGGCACAAACAAATCTCAGAAATACGGTTTTCTTTATTCTTCTCAACTTTTTTCTTGCTTTAAGGAAGCACAAAAGTACGACAAAAAAGCGAAATGCGGAAAAACAGGCGCATAAAATGAGCCTGCCGCCCCCCGATTCCGGGCAGACCTCAATCCGCAGGCACGCTTACGGTATATGTCTCCCCTACGACCGTATCGAAACGCAGACGGTTGCGCCCCGCTTTCGAACGTTGCACCCGCCTGCTGGTGCCGGCACAGACACGGGCACGCTCCACACCGGGATAGGCCAGCACAAGCGGCATACCCGCCAGCGAACGGACATGCAGGACACGGAGTTTCCCGGCTGCCCATTCCATATCAATCTCAAAATTCCCTATCGCTTTCAGCCCCCGAACACGACCGTCGGCCCAGGCATCAGGCAAAGCCGGCAAAATGACCAACGAATCGGGACGGCTTTGAAGCAACATCTCGGCCATTCCGGCAGCGGCGCCGAAGTTGCCCTCTATCTGAAAAACACGGGTGGCGTGAGCATCCAGCATATTGTCGTACAGTCCTCCGTGCCAGTCGTATCCCTGGTTTGCCGTATGGTGCGCAAAACCGCGCAGGGTGGCATAGGCACGCTCCCGGTTGCGGGCCCTGGCCCACAGGGCAATACGCCAGGCTCTGGCCCATCCGGTAGACACATCGCCGCGATCGTCCAACGAAGCCACAGCCGCACGGAACACACCGGCATCGATCCCCGGGTCGATGCCGAAGCCCGGATAAAGTGCCACCAGATGCGAAGTGTGTCGATGACATTGCCACACATTGGCCTCATCATCGGCAAAATGGTTTCGGTCAGCCGGTTGGTTGGGGGTGTTTTCCTGATATTTCCATTCGCGCAACATCCCGTCCCGACCGATGCGGAGTCCCCGGTCTGTCTTTCCCCGTTTTTCGGCCAGCCGGCTGCGAAACGCTGCGTCGCATTCCGCCGCATCGCCCAACACGCGGAGTGCGGCCTCGGTCTGCTCGAAAAGTGCGGTCACCAGTTGCTGTGCATGGGCCGTAGCGTTCTGCACACGTCCTTGCTCGGGTGAGTATTCGCGGGGACACTCCAAGGTGCCGTCGCCGTTCTGTGCCGGTACCAGCCGCCCGAACCAGAACTCGCAAGCCGACTTCATCAGCGGCCAAGCCTTGTCGCGCAACCAAACCGTATCACGGGTATAAGCGAAATGCTGCCAAAGATGGGTGCAATACCACGCATTGGCCACCGAATACACGCCGGCCTTGTAACCGCTCGATCCGCCGAAGATATTCCCAGCCGTATTCACCACCCATCCTTGGTCCGCCCCCAGGCTGCGGGCATTCCGCTGCCAGGCCCCGCTCTCCCGGGTGGCTTCGTTATACATATACTGTAAAAAAGGCAGGTGGCACTCGCTCAGATTCAAAGGCTCTACGGGCCAATAGTTCATCTGTACGTTGATGTTCGAATGAATATCCGAAGCCCACACGGCGCCGGAGGTAGCGTTTCCGTCCTGATTCCAGATTCCTTGCAGGTTCGAAGGAACGGCTATGCCACGCGACGAAGCAATCGTAAGGTAACGCGCATACTGAAATATCAGCATATCGGTCATAGCCCGGGCCTCCGGCGACTCGGACTGCCGGAGCAGCCGGTCGGTAGGCATCGTATGGGATGCCGCCGGCAAATCGAAAGCCACCCGTCCGAACAATGCCGTGTAATCAGCCGTATGCCGTCGCCGGATTTCTTCGTACCCTCTCCGCCCGGCCCGGTCGAGCACAGCCTTGAGCGATCGGGACAAAGCCTGCGGATTGCCGGCCAGATGCCCCTCCCGCTGCGGATCGAAATCCGTGGTACACGCCAAATACAGCGTCAGTTCCCGCGCCCCCTCCACAACAATCCCCGTCCGGTCGGCTGTCACCGTACCGCCCGTGGGCTGCACACGCAGTTCGGCCCGATAGCACATCCCGTTGCCTAAGGTCCCGCCAAAAATCGCTCCTTCGGGCGAGTAAACGGCCCGCTCTCCCTGTGCGTTGATGAATTGCAGCGCTACGTGGATAAGTTCCTTACCGCCGGCTGCATAACGTACGGCTATCACGCTGTCGGGGCAGGAGGCCAGATATTCACGACGGTAGGCGCAACCCTCCGACGCGTATTCTACCTGCACCGTCCCCTCCTTCAGATTCAGGCTACGCACATAGCCCGACACCGCCCGGGCGTTTCTGTCAGTCACATAAATATCTCCAAAAGCAAGATACGAGCCTAAATCGTCCGCTCCGTCCGATCCTTTCCACAACGTTTTATGGTTGAACTGTATGCGGTCTTGCGCTATACCGCCGAAAATCATCGCGCCCATATCGCCGTTGCCGATGGGCAATGCCTGCGTCACCCAGTTCCGTGCCGGCTGGCGGTACCACAACGACAATCGTTCCCGGGGCGGTTGCCCGCCGGTGTGTACCGGCACTTCCTCCGGAACGGGAGGAGGAGCCTGCAAACAGGTGTCCGTCTCGTCGGGCCTTTTTTCCCGGGCCCATACCGAAGGCGGTACGGCTGCGGTGACGGTGGCAACGGACAAGGAGGCAAAAACAACTATAAACGGAGGTAA